>ERZ795053.74-NODE-74-length-111697-cov-17.832841_pt1 | contig 111697 bp, 94 predicted proteins | sample MGYA00375137_ERZ795053 | MGnify/ENA primary metagenome ERZ795053 (study PRJEB30182, sample SAMN05720284) | activated sludge metagenome | isolation source: Anaerobic digester | place: Hong Kong | collected 2014-12-17 ... | reverse complement strand
AACGGGCCAAAATGGCTGTGAGCCATAAAGAGCAGGCAACGATAGCCGATTTCCGTTTTTTCCTAAACAAATCGGGAAAAAAAATCGTTGGCCGGGTATCATCCTAATCTTCACAAAACTATTTTTGCGGCCATGAATACAATTAAGATCGCCATCAATGGATTCGGACGCATCGGAAGACTGGTCTTCCGCCAGATCCACGACCTGGATGGCATGGAGGTAGTTGCCATCAACGACCTGACCAATCCCCAGACCCTTGCACATCTCCTGAAGTATGACAGCGCTCAGGGCAGATTTGAACAGGAAGTAAGTGCTACGGAAGACAGCATCATTGTAAATGGTAATGCTATTAGAATATACGCAGAACGCAATCCGGCAGACATCCCATGGGGGAAACACGAAGTCGATGTGGTCATTGAATCAACCGGTTTCTTCACCAGTGAAGAGAAAGCACATGCCCATATTACCGCTGGCGCCAAAAGAGTGGTCATTTCGGCTCCAGCAACCGGCGACATGAAAACAGTGGTTTTCAATGTGAACCATGATATCCTGGACGGATCAGAGACCATCATCTCCTGCGCTTCTTGTACCACCAACTGCCTGGCTCCCATGGCACAGGTACTGCATAAGAATTTCGGCATCGCCATCGGCAGCATGACCACGGTGCACTCCTATACCAACGACCAGAACACCCTCGATGCACCGCATAGCAAAGGTGATCTGCGTCGTGCAAGAGCTGCAGCAGCCAATATCGTACCCAACTCGACAGGAGCAGCCAAGGCCATCGGCTTGGTGCTGCCGGAACTGAAAGGTAAACTGGATGGAGGTGCACAGAGGGTTCCCACCATAACAGGTTCTCTTACTGAACTTACCTGTGTGCTGGGCATGACCGTGACTAAAGAAGAGATACATGCTGCCATGAAGGCGGCTTCCAATGAGACTTTGGGATACAACGAAGACCCCGTTGTCAGCTCAGATATCATCGGTATGACGTACGGGTCCCTGTTTGATGCTACCCAGACCAAGGTCATCAGCGTGGGCGACAAGCAGCTGGTCAAGACCGTGGCATGGTATGATAATGAAATGAGTTACGTGAGCCAGCTGGTGCGCACGGTGCGCTATTTCGCTGAACTGATCGCCTGACAAGGGCCTGAGAAAACTACTACTATGAACACCATTACTGATTTTGATTTCAATGGACATAAAGCCCTGATCCGGGTCGATTTCAACGTACCGCTGGACAAGGAGACCCAGGCTGTGACCGATGATACCAGATTAAGAGCAGCTCTTCCTACCATCAATAAGATCCTTGGCGATGGCGGATCCGTCATTCTGATGTCGCATCTGGGCAGACCGAAAGACGGTCCGGAAGAGAAGTACAGTATGAAGCATGTGATCGGAAGGCTGGAATCGCTTCTGGGCAGACCGGTTCTTTTCGCCACTGATTGCATCGGTGAGTCAGCTGCATCAGCAGCTTCGAAACTGCAACCGGGTGAGGTGCTGCTGCTGGAAAATCTTCGCTTTCATCCGGAAGAGACCAAAGGAGATGAGGACTTTGCAGAACAGCTTTCCCGTCTTGGAGACGTTTATGTGAATGATGCCTTTGGCACTGCTCACCGGGCACACGCCTCCACTACCATCGTAGCAAAGTTCTTCGACGCAGGTCATCGAATGGCCGGCCTGTTGCTGGCAGCGGAAGTGGAAGCCGGAACGAAAGTGTTGCGAAATGCTGAAAAACCCTTCACCGCGATCATAGGCGGTGCCAAGGTGAGCGATAAGATCCTCATTCTGGAGAAACTGCTGGACCTGGCCGATAACATCATTATTGGCGGAGGAATGGCCTATACTTTTTATAAAGCACAAGGTGGCCACATCGGCAGCTCGCTGTGCGAAGAAGACCGACTGGATGCTGCTCTTCAGCTTCTGGAACAGGCTTCAGCAAAAGGGGTGAACGTGTACCTGCCGGAAGACAGTATCCTGGCCGACAGGTTCGCTGCAGATGCTGCCACGCAGGTAACCGCCAGCAAGGAGATCCCTGACGGATGGATGGGCCTCGACATCGGACCAGCCGCCCTGCGGGAATTCAGCTATGTGATCGCTCAAAGCAAGACCATCCTCTGGAATGGCCCGATGGGTGTTTTCGAAATGGAAGCATTTCAGAAAGGTACTGCAGAAGTAGCCCAGGCCATTGCCCGTGCGTCTGCTCAGGGTGCATACTCTTTGGTAGGTGGCGGCGATTCTGTAGCGGCTATCAATACCTTCCATCTGTCTGATAAGGTCAGTTACGTAAGCACAGGTGGCGGCGCCATGCTGGAGTTCTTTGAAGGAAAAGAGCTTCCCGGGGTAGCAGCCCTGAACTGATAATTCATATCATTAGTAATACCACCTGCGGTGGTCAGCATGGCTGACCACCGCTTTTTTTTGCACCTAAGCTTCCGTTTCTTCTCGCTTGCCCCCACTGTTTGCGGCACTCTGTGACAGGGTGATCTGCACCTCTAGGACCCGTTTTTAGCTGTCATCCACAATTGTGCGTAACCAGTGTGCATTGTTTGTGAATAAAAATAGGTGGGTTAAAGTGGGAGAAAGTGGGAGAAAATGGAATATTTGCGTCAGTTTTACGATACATTTCCACCAGAACAGGAATTATGTCGGGTTTATTAGGCGAATTTGAAGTAAGCATGGATCCCAAAGGGAGGGTCAAGGTGCCGTCAGCGCTGATCAAGCAGCTGAGCGCCGATGACAATGCACGCTTCGTCATCACCCGAGGTTTCGAGAAATGCCTGGTACTGTATCCCTACTCTGAATGGCAAAAGGTGAGTGCCCGTCTGAACAGCCTCAACATGTTCGTGAAGAAGAACCGCGACTTCGTGCGCTACTTCATGAGCGGTGCTACCGAGCTCACACTGGATGCCAGCGAAAGGGTTCTCCTGCCTAAACCCCTTCAGGACTACGCCAACATCACCAAAGAGCTGGTGCTGTCGGCCTTCCAGGGAAAGGTGGAGGTATGGGATAAGAAACAGTACCACAGCACCATCGACATGAACTCCGACGATTTCGCAGGACTGGCGGAAGAAGTGATGGGTAATACTCCCGATGAGTGAGGCCTACCACATACCAGTTCTTTTACATGAAAGCGTAAGCGCACTTAACATCATCCCTGACGGTATCTATGTAGATGTCACCTTCGGTGGTGGCGGTCATAGCCGGGCTATCCTGAATGAACTCGGGCCACTTGGAAAACTGATCGCTTTTGACCAGGATCCGGAAGCAGCTGAGAATGCACCAAACGATGATCGTTTCCTGCTCATCCCCTGGAACTACCGTTATCTGAAGCGCATGTTGCGGGTTGCTGGCATCGATCAGGTGAACGGCATACTGGCAGATCTGGGAGTGTCTTCCCACCAGTTCGATGAAGCCTCCAGAGGATTCTCTTACCGCTTCGATGCTCCGCTCGATATGCGGATGAACACAGAAGCAGGAACAACTGCCGCAGGTATCCTGGCGCAATGGGATGAAGCAGCTCTCCAGGACATGTTCAGCAAGAACGCAGAACTGCGAAATGCCAGACAGCTGGCCAGAGCGATCACCATGACCAGGGTGCAATCGCCGCTGCTGACCACCGGTGATCTTGTCAGGCTGGCCGAGACCGTGATGAAAGGCGAAAGGCACAAATACCTGGCACAGGTGTTTCAGGCACTCCGCATCGCAGTCAATGATGAGCTCAACGGTTTGCAGGACATGCTGCAGGATGCTGCAGAGATCCTTCAGCCCGGCGGAAGGTTGGTGGTCATCAGCTATCACTCTCTCGAAGACAGAATTGTGAAAGACGCATTACGCCCCCATGAAGATGACAATCCCGCCAATATGACGGGGCAAAAAGAAGAGCACTTCCGCATCATCGCCCGAAAGCCGGTGGTGCCTGAGGCAGAAGAGATCAAAAACAATCCGCGAGCAGGAAGTGCACGGATGAGAATAGCTGAAAGGCAATAAAAAACGAAAGACCAATATGACCAGGCAGACAGACAGCAAACGAAAAAAGAACGTGTCGCTGGCTGCGCTTCTCCGCAACCTGGAAAAGGTGCCCTTTCTCCAGACAGACTACATCGCCAGCAGTATTCCATTCTTCATTTTTCTGCTCATCCTGGGATTTTTCTACATCTGGAACAATCATCGCGGCGTGACCATGGTGAAAGACCTGCGCAATACCGAGCAACAAATGACCGAAGCGCAATGGGAATTCAACGATGCCAAGAATGAACTGACCAGATACAGCAGGCAAAGCACTGTTGCAGAGCGGGTCAGAGACCAGCAGATGTATGAACTGACCGATCCACCTTATACCATCATAGACAAATGACGGAAGTCAAAAAAGATATTCTCTGGAGGTTATACCTCACCTACGCCTTCTTTGTGCTGGCGGGGGTAGCCATCGTCGTGCAGATTCTCCGCATTCAACTGGTGGAAGGAGAAGATCTCCGTGCTGATGCAAGTGAAAAACAGATCAAGTCTGTATCCATCGCTGCCAAACGCGGAAGCATCTACGCAGAAGACGGCTCCCTGCTGGCGGCCTCCTTTCCATACTACCGCGTCATCATGGATCCATCAGTGATAGACGCCAAAGTATTTGCCAGAGATCTTGACTCGTTGTGCCTTGGTTTAAGCCGGGTGTTGAAAGATCAGCCGCCATCTTATTATAAGGAAAAGATCCTGCAGGCACGACGCACGGAATCCAAGTACCTGGTACTGCATAAAAAGGCAACCGTTCCTCAATACTATGAATTGCAAAAACTGCCCGTTTTTCGCCTGGGCAGAAATAGGGGAGGTCTCTACAAAGAAGAGATCCAGGTAAGAGAAAGACCCTATGGCAGCCTGGCTTCGAGAACTGTTGGTATTGAACGGGAAAATAATAAAGTTGGCCTGGAAGGAGCCTATGACTCTGTGCTGGCAGGGGTTACCGGATTGCAGTTACAACGCAGGGTTGCAGGCAATGTATGGATGCCGCTCAACGATGCCAACCAGGTTGATCCGGTTGACGGGCTCGATATCATTACAACTATTGATGTAAACATCCAGGATATTACAGAAACAGCCTTGCGTCGTATTCTCATCAAGAACGATGCTGCCTGGGGAACCGCTGTAGTAATGGAAGTAGCTACCGGTAAGATCCGGGCCATCAGTAACCTGACCAGACTGGAAGAAGGCAATTATGCCGAAGTACTCAACTATGCAGTGGGCACCAAAGTGGAACCCGGTTCCACCTTTAAGCTTTTTTCTCTGATGGCCTTACTGGAAGATGGTTACGTGACCATTCAGGACAGTGTTGACCTCAATCTGGGCACTTATCAGTATGGCGACAGGGTCATGAAAGACAGTGAAGGCAAGCATGAATACCGCAATGTGACGGTTGAAAAAGCCTTTGCCAATTCCTCCAATGTGGGCATCAGCAGACTGGTCACTGAACACTACCGCACCAATAAGGAGAAGTATGTTAAGCATATCACAGATATCGGGCTGGATAAACCAACCGGTGTCTGTATTCCGGGTGAACCCGCACCGAAATTCAAGCTGGATCCGTCAGATAAAAAGAACTGGTCTGGTGTTACTCTCCCTTGGATGAGCGTGGGCTATGAACTGGAGATCACCCCTCTGCAAATGCTCACCTTTTACAATGCAGTGGCCAACGACGGAAAGATGATGCAGCCCATGTTGGTGGAAGGCACATCCCGCTACGGGCAAATGCAGGAAACCTATAAGCCTGTAGTGCTTAATCAGAAAATATGTAGCGACAAAACCTTAAAGCAAGTACAGGCATGTCTGGAAATGGTGGTTGACAGTGGTACAGCAAAAAATATACGAAATGATCATTATAAAATAGCCGGAAAAACCGGTACAGCACAACGTTTGGTGAACCGTTTCTACAGCAACACTTCTTACCTGGCCAGCTTTGCAGGATACTTCCCGGCTGATGACCCAAAGTATTCCTGCATTGTAGTGGTAAGTGAGCCGTCCAAGCTTGTATTCTACGGTGGTTATGTAGCAGGCCCGGTATTCCGCGAGATCGCAGACAAGGTTTATTCGCATGATCTGCGCATGGTAGGACCGGTCAATGCCAGCGATTCTTCCTACGCCGGACTAACCACCAGGACCAAAGGTTATGCAGGTGATTTCCGTGAGATACTGGATTGGATGGACATCAGCGAACCGGCTGGAAACAGCAGTGAATGGTGGATGCTTTCAATAGATGCAGATAAACCTAAAGTGTCTGATGTGGCCATCATGGATAAGGTCATGCCATCTGTCAAGGGTATGGGGCTTCGCGATGCGATGTACCTGCTTGAAACAATGGGTCTGAAGGTAGAAGTGAGCGGAACGGGCAAGGTGGTATATCAGTCATTGTCACCTGGTACCGGAATCTACCGTGGTGCAAAAGTATTTCTGAAACTGGGATGAAAACACTGCAGCAACTCATAGCAGATCTGGATGTGCGTTCCCTGCGGGGAAGGGTGGATGCAACAGTGCATGCTGTTACGGCCGATAGCCGGCAAGTAGCATATGGAACCCTGTTCATCGCAGTGAAAGGTACCGCACATGATGGTCATGCTTTCATTCCTCAGGTAGTGAAAGCAGGCGCCGAAGTGATCGTATGTGAAAGAATACCCGAAGCAGCAGATACATCTGTAACCTGGGTCGAAGTGGCTAACAGCAGCCAGGCACTGGGGGTGATAGCCCACACATTCTTCGACCATCCTACACGTGAACTGAAACTGGTGGGAGTTACCGGTACCAACGGCAAGACCACCACTGCAACATTGTGCTATCAACTGTTCACCGCACTGGGTTATCCTACGGGATTGCTCTCAACCATTGAGAACCGCATTCTGAAGGAAGTACTGCCGGCTACTCATACCACACCTGATCCGGTGCAACTCAATCGCATCCTACGGCAGATGGTTGATGCCGGATGCAGCCATGCCTTCATGGAGGTGAGTTCTCATGCCGCACATCAGCACCGTATAGCGGGACTGGAATTTAGCGGAGCTGTTTTCACCAATATCACCCATGATCACCTGGACTACCACGGCACATTTGATAATTATATCGCCGCAAAGAAAATGTTCTTTGATGCTTTACCTGCATCTGCCTTTGCACTGGTAAATGCAGATGACAAAAGGGCATCAGTGATGCTGCAGAACACAAAGGCAGACACCCGCCGCTTCTCAGTTAAGAGCGATGGTGATTTCACTTGCCGCATCATTGCCAATGAGATCACAGGTCTGCAACTGAAACTCGATGGCGAAGAATTTCATTCCAGACTGACCGGCGAATTCAATGCCTGGAATCTGCTGGCGGTTTATAGCGTGGCACGTTTGCTCGGCCTCAGCAAACAGGAAGTTTTACCTGCACTCAGCGCACTGGGTAAAGTAAATGGTCGCTTTGAAGTATTGCGTGCCGCTGAGCAGAACCTGACCGCTGTGGTTGACTATGCACACACACCGGATGCCGTAGAGAAAGTGCTGGAAACACTTCGTGGCATGCTGCACAAACAACAGGGCATTATAACGGTAATAGGTTGTGGTGGAGATCGCGACAAGACCAAACGCCCGCTTATGGCTGCAGCAGCAGCAAAGTGGAGTACACAGGTAGTGCTCACGTCAGACAATCCCCGCACGGAAGATCCCGCACTGATCATCCGCGACATGGAGAATGGACTGGATGAAGAGATGCGCAGGCATACCCTGTCTATCGCCGACAGAAAAGAAGCCATCCGCACTGCCATCAAACTGTCCAGACCCGGCGATGTGGTGCTGGTAGCCGGTAAAGGGCATGAGACCTATCAGGAAATAATGGGTGTGAAACACCCTTTCGACGATAAGCAAGTGATCACGGAAACCTTTCAAAACCTGAACCGCTAATGCTGTACTATCTGTTCAACTGGCTGGAAGCTGAATTCAACATACCCGGAGCCGGACTATTTCAGTTCCTTTCATTCCGGGCGGCCATGGCCATACTGTTCTCCCTGATCATCTCGATCATTTTCGGCAAACGCATCATTCGCTACCTGCAGAAACAACAGATAGGCGAGAGCATCCGTGACCTTGGCCTGGAAGGACAACTGAGTAAAAAAGGTACACCTACTATGGGAGGTATCATCATCCTGATCAGCCTCATCATTCCCACTTTGCTGTTCGCTGATCTGGGTAACATCTACATCATTCTTATGCTCATTGTAACTGTTTGGATGGGCATCATCGGTTTCCTGGATGACTACATCAAGGTGTTCCGCAAGAACAAGGAAGGTCTTCGTGCAAAGTTCAAACTGCTTGGGCAGATAGTGCTGGGTTTGATTGTAGGTCTGGTGCTGTATTTCAGTGATGATGTCAAGATCAGAGATTATGAGCACATCTATGTGTATGAAGTGGAGAACGGCCAGCCTGTTGGAAAACCGGTGGAATCGTATGATGCCAACGAGGTGTTGCTGGAAGGTAACGGTATGCTGAATGCCGATGGCACCAGGTACCTGTCGCACGATACCCGTTCCAGTATCACCACCATCCCTTTCGTCAAGAACAATGAGTTTGACTATGAATGGCTGGTGGCATGGGCGCCGAAGAATGCACGTGGATGGGTTTTCCCTGTCATTTATATACTCATCATCATCACCATAATCACGGCCGTTTCGAATGGGGCCAACCTGACCGATGGTCTGGACGGTCTTGCAGCGGGCACCTCGTCGATCATAGTTTTTACATTACTGATATTTTCATACGTAGCCGGTAACTTTCTGTTTGCAGACTACCTCAATATCATGTACATCCCAAACTCAGGTGAGCTGGTGGTATTCTCTGCTGCATTGATCGGAGCCTGTGTGGGCTTTCTCTGGTACAATGCATTCCCGGCACAGGTGTTCATGGGCGATACGGGAAGTCTGGCCATTGGCGGCATCATCGCATCATTGGCCATCATCATCAGAAAGGAGCTGCTTATCCCCATCCTCTGCGGCATTTTTCTCATGGAGAATCTCAGTGTGATGATGCAGGTAAGCTATTTCAAGTACACCAAACGAAAGTATGGCGAAGGCAGGCGCATCTTCCGCATGTCGCCGCTCCATCACCACTATCAGAAATCAGGCATGCACGAGACCAAGATCGTAGCCCGCTTCTGGATCGTGGGTGTTTTCCTGGCCATCATCACCATCGTAACCCTCAAAGTCAGATAATCCTTGAAGCAGCGCATGGTCATATTGGGAGCAGGAGAAAGTGGCACCGGTGCCGCCCGCCTCGCTGTGCGCAAAGGATACGATGTATTCGTGTCTGACAAGGGAAAGATCGCAGAAAAGTACAGGATGATGCTGCAGGCAGAAGGTATTGCTTTTGAAGAAGGCCGGCACTCTATGGAACGCATTCTTGCGGCTGATGAAGTGATCAAAAGCCCGGGAATACCGGAATCCGTACCGGTGCTCCGGGCCATCAGAGAAAAGGGTATTCCGGTGGTAGGTGAACTGGAATTCGGATTCCGTCACTGCCATGGAAAGATCATCGCCATCACTGGCAGCAATGGAAAAAGCACTACCACCAAAATGACCTGGTGGATACTCCATCGTGCCGGCCTTGATGTGGCCATGGGCGGAAATATCGGAAAGAGTTTCGCCGGCATTCTGGCCGATGGAGACCACGACTGGTATGTACTGGAGGTCAGTTCGTTCATGCTGGATGATACCGCAACCTTCAGGCCATTCATCGCCATGCTGCTGAACATCACACCCGACCACCTGGATCGGTATGCATACCAAATGGAAAACTATGTTGCGAGCAAATTCCGCATCACTGCCAACCAGAACGAATCAGATCTTTTTATATACAATGCAGACGACCCGGTCATCAGGGAGGGGCTGAAACGCCATCCCTCCCGGGCTGTACCTCTCACATTCACAGCTGCCGATGCACCCCGTCAAGGTGCCTGGATAAGCGGCAGTAAAATTCAATTTCAATACAACCAAAACACCTTTGATATGACGATCAGTGAACTCGCAGTACAAGGCAAACACAACCGCTACAACTCAATGGCAGCAGCTATTTCAGGGCATGTGCTCGACATCCGGAAGGAGAGTATCCGCGAAAGTCTGATGGACTTTACCGGACTCGAACACCGCCTGGAATTTGTTGCCAAGGTACATGGCATCAGCTTCATCAATGACTCCAAAGCTACCAATGTGAACTCCACCTGGTATGCGCTGGAAAGCATGAATGATCCTGTTATCTGGATAGCAGGTGGCGTAGATAAAGGAAATGACTACAGCGAGGTGCTGGATCTCGTTAAGAAGAAAGTAAAGGCCATCGTCTGCCTGGGTACTGACAACCGGAAACTCCAGGAAGCATTCAGCCGGCATGTGGACATTATGGTCACCACAGACACCATGCAGGAAGCTGTAGATATGGCCTACCGCCTGGGTAAAGACGGTGATGCTGTGCTGTTGTCGCCGGCATGCGCCTCCTTTGATCTGTTCGAAAATTATGAAGACCGGGGCAACCAGTTCAAGAACATTGTTAGAGAACTCTGATACTATGACAGCTGTCCAGTTCCTGAAAAATAAACTGCGTGGCGACCGCTATATCTGGCTGGTAGTGCTGGGGCTATCTCTGTTCAGCATTCTGGCAGTGTACAGCTCCACCATTGCACTTTCTTTTCAGGAAGCTAATGGCAATACGGAGTATTTTGTGCTCAAACACATCGGTATCATGTTGTTTGGTGTGGTCATGATGTACCTGGCACACCTGATACCGTACCGTTTTTACAGCAGGATCTCTCAGATATTGCTATGGCTGTCTATTCCGCTGCTTATTTACACCCTGTTCTTCGGGGTTGAGATCAATGATGCCTCCAGATGGATCACCATACCGGTAGTAAACCTTACCTTCCAGACCAGCGACCTGGCAAGATTTGCACTGATCATGTACACAGCCAGACTGCTATCCAGAAAACAGGAGCTGGTACATAGTTTTAAAGAAGCATTTGTTCCGGTCATGCTGCCGGTGGGCCTGGTATGTGCACTTATTTTTCCTGACAACCTCAGTACTGCGTCTATACTGTTCGTCACCTGTTTGTTGCTGATGTTCATCGGAAGAGTGCATTTTAAATACATTGCTGTAACTGCTTTGTCCGGATTGTTGCTGGTAGCTTCCATCATCGCTCTGTCATACCTCATGCCTGACGTAGGTCGTTTTGCTACATGGCAAAGCAGACTTGAAAGTTTTACCGGCGGAGGAGATGTGCCTGATCAGGTAGTGGTGGCAAAGACATCAATAGCCATGGGCGGAGTACTCGGGCAGGGACCGGGTAACAGTACCCAGGTACACCATTTCCCGCTTGCCTATGCTGACTATATCTATGCACTCATCATTGAAGAATACGGTTTGCTTGGTGGGGTCGTTATACTGTTACTCTTTCTTATTCTGATGTACAGGTGCATCCGTATCGTGGTATATGCACCCTCTTCTTTCGGAGCGCTGCTGGCTATAGGCTTAGGACTGAGTCTTACCATCCAGGCATTGATCAACATGGGTGTGGCAACAAGTTTGCTTCCCGTTACGGGTCTCACCTTGCCGTTTATCAGCATGGGAGGAACCAGTTTGTGGTTCACCAGTTTGTCGTTCGGTATTATTCTGAGCGTAAGCCGTGAGATAGAACTATTGAAATTACAGGAACAGGGCGAGCTGCCTGAAGATGAAACAATTCATGAAGGAATCGAATAAAACATATAAACTGCTGGTGAGCGGTGGTGGTACCGGCGGACATATCTTTCCGGCTGTTGCTATTGCCAATGCATTCAGGAGAAGGCATCCGGAAACAGAGGTGCTCTTTGTTGGTGCAAAAGGAAAAATGGAAATGCAGAAAGTGCCGGCAGCCGGATATCCCATTGAAGGACTCTGGATCTCCGGATTCAGCAGAAGCCTTTCCTGGACCAATCTGCTGTTTCCGGTCAAACTCATACACAGCTATTTCCGGGCAGGAGCCATTGTGCGCAGGTTCCGCCCGGATCTGGCTGTGGGCACCGGCGGGTTTGCAAGCGGCCCTGCACTGAATGCAGCCATGCGTGCAGGTATTCCGGCCATCGTACAGGAGCAGAACTCTTTTCCCGGTATCACCAACAAGATACTGTCTCGCAAAGCACGGAAAGTATGTGTGGCATATGAAGACATGGAACGGTTCTTCCCGGCAGGAAAAACAGAACTGACAGGCAACCCGGTACGCAGGGAGATACTGGATAACCAGGCAACAAGAGAGGAAGGAAGGGCACATTTCGGCATTTCAACCAGAAAGAAAGTAGTGCTGGTAGTAGGAGGAAGTCTGGGAAGCCGCACATTCAACGAATGTATGATGACAGATCTCAACCGAATCAGACAGGAAGAGATACATGTCATCTGGCAAACCGGCACCCTGATGTTCGATCAATGCAGAAAAGCTGCATCCGGTATGGACAATGTTTCAGTGGTCGATTTCATACCGGAAATGGCCAAGGCTTATGCGGCTGCCGATGTGATCGTGAGTCGTGCCGGAGCCATCGCCATCTCTGAATTATGTGTGGTTGGAAAGCCGGTCATTCTGGTTCCTTTTCCGTTTGCCGCCGAAGACCACCAGACTAAAAATGCTCAGGCATTGGTAGATAAAGGAGCAGCAGTTATGATCAGTGATTCGGATGCACCTGCCAGGCTGGTAGATGCGATGCTGCACCTCTTGAGAGATCCGGAAAAGCAGGAACATTTATCGGCTGCCATCAGTCAGCTGGCCGTTACCAATGCAGCTGAAAGAATAGCAGACATCATGGAAAATATTCTGGGAATAGCATAAATGGAACAGCTCAGCAGGATATACTTCATAGGCATTGGCGGCATAGGCATGAGCGCCCTGGCCAGGTATTTTCACGGGAAAGGACTGTTTGTATCAGGATATGACCGGACAGAAACAGAACTGACCAGGAACCTGCAACAAGAGGGTATGACCATCTGCTTTGAAGATGATGTTGCGTTGCTGGATAAGGATGCCGATCTGGTGGTATATACACCGGCCATTCCTGCAGATCATCAACAACTGAACTACTACAGGGATCATGGCTACCAACTGAAAAAACGTTCGCAGGTATTGGGAGAACTGACGCACGATCATTTCACCATTGCTGTTGCCGGTTCACACGGAAAGACCACCACCTCCTCCATGATCGCCTGGATACTTCGCGACAGCGGATATGACTGCACTGCATTTCTGGGTGGCATCTGCGTGAACTTCGAATCCAACTTCGTGCAGGGAGCCAATCAGGTGATTGTAGTGGAAGCCGATGAATTTGACCGTTCCTTCCACACGCTGCATCCTGATATTGCAGTGGTCACAGCCATTGACAGCGATCATCTGGAGATCTACGGAACGCAGGAAGCACTGGAAGAGAATTTTCTTGTTTTTGCAAAACAGATCCATGACAACGGGTTGCTCATACACAAGCAACAGGTCACAGCATTGCAGGCGCATACCGGCCGCAGATCAACTTATTCATTGCGGGATGATGCGGCAGATCTGTATGCTGTATCCACAGAGATCGGAGAACAGGGCAGCCGGGTTATTCTCAGCAATGGCTTTGATTTCGTCCTGGAGTATCCGGGTATTCACAACATAGAGAATGCCATTGCAGCAACTTGTGTAGCCTTGGAACTGGGCATTTCAGAAGAGGCTGTCAGAAAAGCATTGCGGTCGTTCAGGGGAATACATCGCCGCTTTGAAGTGGTGTGGAAGCAAGACGGAAGGGTACTTATAGATGACTATGCGCATCATCCTGAAGAGATTCGCATGTTCATCAACAGCTTGCGGGCCATCTATCCGGGAAAGCAAGTTGAGGTGGTATTTCAACCCCACTTGTTCACCCGGACCAGAGACCTGGCAACAGACTTTGCCGGGGCACTTGATCTGGCAGACCATGTTGTGCTGCTACCCATATACCCGGCAAGAGAATTGCCCATTCCCGGCATAGACGCAAATACCATTGCCAGACATATGAAAGGCAGTGTTCGATTGCTTGAATCCACACAACTACAGGAATTTGTACAGGATGATGAACATCAGGTGATCGCTATGGTGGGGGCAGGAAATATTGATCAACTGGTCAGGCCCATGGCTTCCTGGCTGGAAAAAAAATACAGCAGATGAGGGTGCCTGTAAAAATGATCAGACTGTTACGCGGGGTAGCGCTGGCTGCCCTGACGGTCTGTTTGCTGGCATTGACCGGCAGGCAGGTAAAAAAGCAGGATGATATGCCCTGTAACGCTGTATTGGTGGGCATTGACACGGATAACGGGATGGCGTTCATAGACAGTGCAGATGTGCTGAAATTGCTGGAGAATACCCTTGCTGATTCACTCCTGAACAGACCCTTGCACAGCATACCGGTAGCTGAGATGGAAGCGGTGGTATTGTCCAGTCCGTATGCAGATCAGGCAGATGTTTATCTGGATGCTGTTGGGAACATCCACGTAGATGTAGTGCAGAAGCAACCTGTAGCACGTATTATCAACAAGAACGGTGTGCATTATTACATGGATGAAAAGGCTAATAAGTTTCCTGTTCACCCTACATTTACATGTCGTGTACCGGTGGTAACAGGAAACATCAGCGAATCACTCTCAGAAGGTGATACCATCCAGTCTGCCGAACTAAAAAACGCATACGAAATTATCATGTATATGAACACCTCTGACCTGTGGAAAGCACAGCTGGAACAGCTGCAGGTGAGGGGTGACGGTGTATTTGAATTTGTGCCCAAGATTGGCGGTACCGTTGTGCTGGGAAAGGCAGAAGACCTGGAATCAAAGCTGGACAAACTGGAATTGTTTTACCGTGAGGGATTGAACTATACAGACTGGGACCGATACAGCAGGATCGACCTGACGTACCGGGACCAGATCGTATGTACTAAAAAACAAGCATGGGAATGAGAATAGACACCAACAGGATCGTGACCGGACTCGATATCGGTACCACCAAGATCTGTGCGATCGTTGGCCGGATGAATGAACACGGCAAGATCGAAGTGCTGGGCATGGGCAAGGCTGACAGCTTTGGCGTGATGCGTGGGGTGGTGGCCAACATTGACAAAACAGTGGAAGCCATTCGCCAGGCGGTGAAAGAAGCTGAAACAAAAGCTGGTGTGGAGATCCGCGAAGTATATGTGGGAATTGCAGGGCAGCATATCCGCAGTCTGCAGCACCGGGATATCCTGACGAGGAACGACATGGAAAGTGAGATCAGCAGAGATGACGTGAACCGGCTGATCGAGAACATGCATAAGCTGGTGCTTCCCCCGGGCGATCGCATCATACATGTTCTGCCACAGGAGTTCATCGTTGACCATGAACCCAATATCAAGGATCCGGTTGGCATGTGCGGAGTAAGGCTGGAAGCTAACTTCCACATCATCACCGGTCAGATAGCAGCTGCCAAGAATATTTTCAAGTGCGTGGAGAAGGCAGGACTAAAAGTGCTGGACCTGATCCTGGAACCGCTGGCATCATCGGCCTCTGTGCTGAGTATGGAAGAAAAAGAAGCCGGAGTTGCACTCGTTGATATTGGAGGTGGTACCACAGACATAGCCATTTTCCAGGACGGAATCATCCGCCATACCTCTGTCATTCCGCTGGGTGGCAACATCATCACCGACGATATCAAGGAAGGCTGCCTCATTATGGGAAATCAGGCGGAAGCACTCAAAGTGAAGTTTGGTTCTGCATTGGCTACAGAGACCAGCGACAATGAGATTGTTTCCATTCCCGGTATCCGTGGCCGCGAGCCAAAAGAGATCAAAGTGGAAAATCTGGCCCGCATCATCCAGGCCAGAATGGAAGAGATACTGGAACACGTGTATTACGAGATCAAGGCAAGTGGTTTCCAGAAGAAACTTATTGGAGGTATTGTGGTAACAGGTGGTGGCTCTAAAATGAAACACCTGAAACAACTGGTAGAGTATGTTACCGGTATGGATACCAAGATCGGCTTTCCGGTTGAACACCTGACCAAATCCAAATTCCAGGAGATCAGCCACCCGATGTATGCCACAGCCATCGGTCTTATCCTGAAAGGGTTTGAAGACGAGCGCTACCATGAACGGGCTGCTGAAGAACTCAGTGCCAAAAAAGTAGAAGCGGAAGCACAGGTGGAAGTAGAAACAGAAGATAGCCACGAACAACCGGCCAGAAAAGGTGGATGGTTCAATAACATCCTCACCAACACCCGCAGGTGGTTCGAAGAAGATGAAGTAAATGATTTCAACAATTAAGCTAACCAACACACATACCTATGGAATTTGATCTGCCAAAAGAACAGTCGTCCATCATCAAGGTCATCGGAGTTGGTGGTGGCGGATGCAATGCCGTGAACCACATGTTCAACCAGGGGATCAAGGATGTCAACTTTGTCATCTGCAATACAGATTCTCAGGCGCTGGATACGAGCCCCGTACCCAACAAAGTGCAGCTGGGCCCCGGACTTACCAAAGGCCGGGGTGCAGGTTCTCATCCGGAAACGGGGAAGGATGCTACTATGGAGTCTCTCAAAGAGATCAAGGAGATGCTGGAAAAGAATACCGAAATGGTGTTCGTTACCGCAGGTATGGGTGGCGGAACCGGAACCGGCGGTGCACCCGTTATTGCCAGAACTGCCAAGGAAATGGGCGTGCTGACCATCGGCATCGTGACCATGCCTTTCGGCTTTGAAGGCAAAAGAAGAAGAGAACAGGCAGAAAGAGGTCTGGCAGAAATGCGGGGAAATGTAGATGCCATTCTGATCATTTCCAACGATAAACTCCGCGAGATCTACGGCAACCTCGAGTTCAATGCAGCCTTTGCAAAAGCCGATGATATCCTGGCTACTGCTGCCAAAGGTATTGCTGAGATCATCACCGTTCCGGGGTATGTCAACGTTGACTTTGAAGACGTCAAGACAGTACTGCGCAACAGCGGTCTGGCCATCATGGGTTCTGCCATGGCCGAAGGAGAAGACCGGGCACTGCAGGCTGTCAAAGAAGCGCTGGCATCTCCGTTGCTTAATGATAACGACATTAGTGGTGCTACCAATATACTGCTGAACATCAGCTCAGGTACCAGACCTGTACTCATGGATGAGATCTCTGAGATCACCGAGTTTGTACAGGAAGCAGCCGGCAATGAATGCGATATCATCTGGGGTAACTGCAACGATGAATCGCTGGGTGAACATATCATGGTAACCCTCATAGCTACAGGTTTCGAAACGGAAAAGGAAAGAAGGCAGAAACAGCAAAGCAGGAACGTAAAGCGTATGTCGCTGGACAGTGATGAGGATGCCGGAATCACTGTCAGCACAGAAGCCATCATTGAAGAACTGGAACCGGAACCGCCGGTAGTACTTGATGAAGCTCCGGAAACAAAGCATCCTGAAGAGGAGATCCGTGTGACCCGCCTGCAACTGGATGAAGAAAAACCAAGGCAGTTCTCATTTGAGTTCACGAATTCTTTTTTTGATGAGATGCAGAACGACCAGATGGATGAAGACATCCGGCAGCAAGAAGAACCTGATAGCCTCCAGTTTGAGATTCGGAAAGTGGAAGATACCGAAGATGATGAACCTGAACTGGAAGTACCGGCAAGAATGGAACATCGCAAGCCTGATCTGGCTGATAACAAGGATCGGATGCGCATGATCAACCAACAGGAAAATGAACGTGTAAAAAGGCTGAAATCGCTGAGCCTGCGGCTGAATAATCTCGATGAACTGGAGAAAACTCCGGCCTACCTGCGGCGAAATGTCAGGCTGGAAGATACCCCCGATTCAGCCGAACATCATGAATCCAAGTACTCACTGAATGACAGCGAAAGAGACGGCCTGCAGATCAAAAGGAATAATTCCTTTCTGCATGATAATGTGGACTGATGATATGATCTGTTATAGTATGCACGAAGAACCCCGGCTTCCCGGGGTTCTTCTTTTTTAGAAATTAACAACAGGTGTTGTTTGAAGGTCAGACAAACTTTTGTTAGCTTTAAATGTTGAAACATACCGTAACTCCTCGTGACCCGCACCCATTTACGGCTATGAAGAATTTATTAGTGTTATTTTTAGCAATTGTGACATGGAATATGTCTCAATTGTCTGCTCAGGTTATACTGGGTCCACCCATCAATGTGCCAGGTCTGCCATCTGCAGACGAGTTGATCTGTGACATTCCACTGGAACTGGAAGTGGAAATTGAAGACGGCCCCCTGGAAGGTGATCTGGTCAATGACTTTACCTTATATGACACAGAAGGAAACCAGGCTGTTCTGTCTGAGGTGCTCGCTCTCGGCAAGCCGGTCTTACTCATAAGTGCCAGTTATTCATGTATGGTCTTCAGAGGTAAGGTGGCCCTGATCAACAATATCAAGACTGAACGTTCTGACGAACTTACCGTGCTCGTGGTATATACCGTTGAAGCTCACCCCTATGGTGATATCAGCCCTTATTATGGGTTTGAAAATACAGGTGAACAGAATTTTGAAGATGGCGTGCTCGAGCCTCAGGCGGTTACCTATGGTCAGAGGGTGGAGCAGGCTGCTGTCATGAAAGACGCCCTGGGTCTGCAAACCAGGGTTTTGATAGACGGACCCTGCAATGAATGGTGGACCGCCAATGGCCAGGCTCCTAATAATGCCTACCTGATAGACACCAATGGTATTGTATATGATGCCCAGGCCTGGCTGGATCGCTATCCGGAAGACATCAAGTCGTCTATCAGCGGGTTGGTGGGTGAAGATATTACAGGCGCACCTGTTCCAACAGGAATAGTAGGTCTGGATTCTTATGATGAAGATTGTGTGGAAGGCGAACCCGGCTCTACTATCATAGCACATGTGAATCTCTCTAATGAAGATACTTCCGCTTCTTTCCTGGATATCATCAGATTGTCTGAAGATATACCCGGCACCTGGACCACCAGTATCTGTACAGATGTGTGCTACCCGCCTGAAACTGAAAATGTAGATATGTTTGTGGAGGAAGGCACGGCCGCTTCACTGTCATTCTACTTTTATACCGCCCTGACAGGTGCCGAAGGTCAGGCTAATCTGCTGATCAAGAACATCTACATACCGTCCAACTCTTTCGAGGTATTGCTTAAAGCCTGTACAGAATTGGGCGCACCGGCTGAAGTGGAGATAGTAAAGCACGAAATGTATCTCTACCCCAACCCGGTGGCAGAGCAGCTGCAGGTATTCATTCCGGGATGGTCTGGTCAGGATATTCAGATCAGAATTCTGGATCTGTATGGCCGCACTGTTCATATAGTTCCCTGCACATTGGATACAATTGATCCGGTTTGCTCCGTTTCATTGCAGGATTTTCCAACAGGCAGTTACTTGATTCAGGTGATGAACACACACACGCAGGAATCATTTACAGAAACAATACTTAAACACTAAATTTCATGCGCTACCTCCTCCTCGCTGCGCTGAGCCTGGCCGTAACAGGTTCTCAGGCACAGGTCATTCTTGGTGATGCCATCAATGATGGAATATTGCCTGCTGATGACGAACCTATATGTGATATACCTATATATCCGGAAATGCTGGCATATACACATGTCATGTCCGAAGACAGCATAGTGCCGGATTTTACACTCTTTGATCTGGATGGAACTGCCTATCACCTTGCAGATATCATGGCCGATGGAAAACCAGTAGTACTGTTTGGTTGCAGTTACACCTGTTATGTGTACCGCGGAAAAGTACCATCCATCAATTCTATGGTCGATTATTTTGGTGAAGATGTCAATTTCTTTCTGGTCAATACCGTGGAAGCCCATCCTTTCGGAGATGTGAGCCCCTATTTTGGCTATGAATATCCGGGCGACGAAAACATTGCCGACGGCGTCCTGTATCCGCAGCCCACTACCTATGGTGAAAGAAAAGCTATTGCAACAGATATGGTAGCCAATATGGATCTGCCTGATATCCCTGTGTTGCTGGATGATCCATGCAATAACTTCTGGACCCATTTTGGTGCCTTTCCTATACCTGCCATACTGATCAATACTGATGGTACAGTGTATGACTACCATGAATGGCTGAATAACTACCCTGATAACCTGATGGCTTCTTTATATACTTTGCTGGATGGTGGAATTATTGAAGACCCCACCCCGGATGGCACTTTTGAAATGGGTGTTTATACAGAAGAATGCATGAGCGGAGAACCGGGCTCTACTATTGTGCATCATATTGAACTGATCAATACAGATACAGTAGATGCATATATAGGTGTGGATCGCACTGCAGAATGGATACCTGATGGTTGGGAGATCAGCCTATGTACCGATATCTGTTATCCGCCTGATGTACTTACAACCAATATTTATGTGGAGGCAGGTGATACAGCCGCTTTCAGCCTGTACTTTTTTACAGATGAAATGCCGGGCGAAGGTCAGACAGATCTTTATGTTCACCAGATGTTCAACCCTGATATCAATTATACCATTACCCTGAAAGCCTGCACAGAAGAAGTGGCTGACACAACAACTGCGATTCTTCAGGCCGGTGCGGCATCATGGTCTGTGTTTCCGAATCCGGCTAGCGGGCCATTCACGGTTACAGTTCCTTTTATAACCGGAAATGATATAATAGTGTCAGTGTATGATCTGCAGGGAAACGAAGTTTTTGCTGCTACCACTAAAGGCCAGCAACCTCTGACATTGAATACCGGTTTACCTCCTGGTAACTATATTCTGCGACTTGCATCTGCAGACCGACAAACAAGTACCCTGATCACTTTGCAATAAAAAAAAGCCTGCAGATATCTGCAGGCTTTTTTTATTGCCTGATCTTATAGGTGAATGACCTCATCGTAAGCAGCAGCTGTTGCTTCCATCAGTGCTTCTGACATAGTAGGATGTGGATGCACCGCTTTCAGAATCTCATGTCCGGTGGTTTCCAGCTTGCGGGCGGTTACCACTTCAGCTATCATCTCGGTTACGTTGGCACCGATCATGTGTGCTCCCAGAAACTCTCCATATCGGGCATCAAAGATGACCTTTACAAATCCTTCCGGTGCGCCTGCTGCTTTTGCCTTGCCGGAGGCAGTAAAGGGAAACTTGCCCACCTTTATCTCGTATCCGGCTTCTCTGGCTGCTTTTTCTGTATAGCCAACAGAAGCGATCTCCGGAGTACAATACGTACAACCGGGCAGGTTGTTGTAGTCAATAGGTTCAGGATGCATACCGGCAATAGCCTCCACGCAGGTGATACCCTCTGCACTTGCCACATGGGCCAGCGCCGGTCCGTGCACCACATCACCAATGGCATAATAGCCTGGTACATTGGTGCGGTAGAAATCATCTACCTGAATCTTGCCCTTTTCGGTTTTGATGCCGCAGATCTCCAGCCCGATATTTTCAATGTTGGCCACGACACCGGTGGCGCTTAGTACTACATCACAAGTGATGGACTCTTCGCCTTTGGCAGTCTTGATCTTCACCACGCAGCCATCGCCGGATGTATCAACAGACTCTACACTACTGGAGGTCATGACACCAATACCCTGCTTCTTGAAGTTGCGTGCCAGTTCTTTGCTCACATCTTCATCTTCCACAGGAACCAGTCTGTCCATGAATTCTACAATGGTCACTTCTGTGCCGATGGTGCTGTAGAAATAAGCAAACTCTACACCAATGGCTCCGGCACCCACTACGACCATGCGTTTTGGCTGTTGTGCCAGGGTCATGGCCTCGCGGTACCCGATGATCTTTTTACCATCCTGTTTCAGTGCAGGTAATTCGCGGCTTCTGGCTCCGGTGGCGATGATGATATGTTTGGCTGTGTAATTCGCCTTTTTACCTTCGGCATCTGTGACCTCTACGTTCTGGCCAGGCTTCAGCATTCCGGTACCGGCTATCACATCGATCTTGTTTTTCTTCATCAGGAAGGTGACTCCCTTGCTCATGCCTCCGGCCACTTCGCGGCTGCGACCTATCATCCCATTGAAATCTGCCTGCACAGAACCATTCAGCTGAATGCCATATTCGCCGGCATGTTGCATGTATGAGAACACCTGGGCACTCTTGAGCAGTGCTTTGGTAGGAATACATCCCCAGTTGAGACAAACACCACCCAGTTCAGCTTTTTCTATTACTGCGGTCTTCATGCCCAGTTGAGAAGCTCTGATAGCAGTTACATATCCTCCGGGGCCACTGCCCACCACGATCACATCATAATTCATAGTGTGAGATTTTAGCGCTGCAAAGATAGTGCAAGCGTCAGGAACTGGCTCGTTTTACAGCAGCAAGCCATCCCGCATACAATGAGGTGCTGTCAGAAGCAGACATGACCGGCTTACAAACACGTTGATGTGCACTGCGGGTCTGTTGGAATGCGTTATCATGTCTGGTGGCCAGCATGGCTGCTCCCAGTGCTGTACTCTCCTGTATTCCGGCAATCAAAACGGGCTTTTGAATGATGTCTGACTGGAATTGCATCAGCCAGTTGTTTCTTGTGGCACCACCATCTGTGCGAAGTTCTGACAAGGGAATACCTGCGGCTGCTTCCATGGTCCGGAGTATATCGGCAGACTGATAGGCGATGCTTTCCAGCGCCGCCCGCACCACATGCCTGCGATCTGTTCCTCTGGTGAGACCGCATATCATGCCTCTGGCATCGGGATCCCAGTAGGGTGCCCCCAGGCCCGTAAAGGCCGGAACGAGATAGACACCTCCGTTATCGGATAATGCTGCTGCCATTTTTGCAGATTCTTCAGCACTTTCCAGCAGCCCCAGACCATCTCGTAACCATTGTATCACAGAACCGGCCTGAAAGACACTTCCTTCCAAAGCATAGGAGATGGTTCCATCCAGTTTCCAGGCAACGGTGGTTAGCAATCCGTTATCAGTTATATGAGCCTGTTCACCAATGTGCAGCAGTAGAAAACACCCCGTACCATAAGTGTTCTTGGCCTGTCCCGCACTGTGACATCCCTGTCCGTATAAAGCTGCCTGCTGATCGCCCGCCACACCGCGAATGGGGATCTTATTTTCTCCCAGCACGATGTTGCCAAAAAAACCGTCAGAGTCTCTGATCTCAGGCATCATAGCAGCAGGAATGCCAAACAGACCGAGTAATTCCGGATCCCATCCTGTTGCTTGCAGATCATATAACATGGTTCGGCTGGCATTGCTGTGATCTGTTGCATGCACAGCTCCTGCAGTTAGTTTCCATATCAGCCAGGTATCTATGGTACCACAAAGCAGATCACCACTATCTGCGGCATCTCTGGCACCCGGAACATGTTCCAGTATCCAGTTGATCTTGGTAGCGCTGAAGTAGGCATCTACTACAAGCCCCGTTTTTTGCCTGATGCCGGGATGCTCTTGCCTGAGATGTTTACAGGCAGATTCTGTTCTCTTATCCTGCCAGACAATAGCCGGGTAAATGGGCTTACCGCTATGCCTGTTCCATATCACTACAGTTTCTCTTTGATTCGTGATGCCTGCAGCAACGATCTCTTCAAGAGGAACGGATGTTTTATCCAGCACTTTCAGGAGTGTACGGTACTGCGTTTCAAAGATCTCTTCTGCGTCATGCTCCACCCATCCCGGCTGTGGAAAATATTGCCGGAATTCCTCCTGGGCAAGACCTGCTACCTGTAGTTTTTCATCAAAGAGCAGCGTTCTGCAACTGGTAGTACCGGCATCAATAGCAAGGACATAAGGCATATCAGTGAAGACTTAGTTCAAGTAGTTGTGGTTGATGGTCTGTAAACCTGAATTGATTGTCTATGGTATGTATGTTGTTGACAGAAATATTGGGCGACAAAACAAAATAATCAATAAGTGTTTTGAAGCTGTCATCAGCGTATGGTTTGTCCAGATGCCTGTTGGTGGGATGTGCTGGGTCAAATGCCACGGTCCAGCCTGCAGGCAGCATATCAGGATCCATGGCCGGAGGTATGAACAACGGATAATCGCCGGGGTCCCAGGTGTGCGGGTCGAATCCCGGAGGGCATTGATTGAAATCGCCTCCAACTACCACATAGTTTCCTTTGGCATACTCTTTCTCGCAATAGTCTTTTAATACCTGCATTTCTTCCTCCTTGATGCGGCCGGTTTCATCATATGCTGAGTTGTGGGTATTGATCAGTACAAGTTCCTTATTGTTTTTGGTGGCAATGCGATTTACAAGATAGCAGCGATCCAGGAAAAAGATGCGTGTAGGCCAGGGGAATGAGCCGGGATACTGATGCCGCTCAGGTTGCAGCACCGGATAACGTGAATAAATGACCACGCCGCTTTCTATATGACCCAGTGGCCTGGTAATGGGAAGTGGTACGTGTTGTACATAGTAGTTCATGCCGAAGGTCCAGGAATATTTCTGTAACATTCTGCCGATGGAATCTACCATGTTGACGTAGTAACTGCGCTTGGAATGTATATCTGCTTCCTGCAGAAAATAAAAATCTATTGGCTGGTTGTCTTTCAGTGTTTGCAGTTGACCAACGAAATCCTTGTCCCAGACAGACCGTTCTGCCCGTACCATATGTCCGCCATCATAGAAGAAGTCCATTTCTGCTCCCAGACCGCCGAACCCCAGATTCCAGTTCAGTATCCTGATGACGGAATCTGGCGTAGTGCCGGCAGGTTGTCCGGACACAGAAAGCAGTTCTGTTGATCCGGGCACTGGTTTGTACTCTGTTATTGTTCCATACAGAATGATACCACCAAAATACAGGATGGCCAGCACTGCCAGTACGATAATGGTTCGGAGTACTTTTTTGAACATAGCGGAAAGGTTGACTTTGTGCCTTAAATTTAGTCCGAATTATGGGAAACCGACACCACACCTGGTTCCGCACATGGAAAGGTAAGAATCTGTTCATGCAGGAATGGATGATCGACAGGCCAACGGCTGTAGTCGGTGTCATACATGGACAAAGTGATCATTCATCAAGATTTACGCATGTAGCAGAAGCATTGAACAATGCAGGTTATGGAGTAGCTGCCATTGACCTTATCGGGCATGGAAGGTCAGAGGGGAAACGTGGACATGTAAGCAGCTTCCACGATTATATTTCGCAGGTTGGGTTACTGCATGAACATCTGAAATCTTCGGGCCTCCCGGTTTTTTTGTACGGTCAAAGTATGGGAGGTCTTATAGTATTGTCTTATGCACAACATCATCCTGAGAATGTTGCAGGTGTGATCTCTTCTTCGCCCTGGTTAAAACTTGCCTTTGAGCCTCCGGCCTGGCGGGTAGCACTGGGTAAAGTAGTACTTCGAATCGCACCGGGCCTGGTGCAGCCTGCCGAACTGGATCTTTCAGCGCTGGCGCACCCTGAACAGGTACAGTTGGCTTATAAGAATGACCCGTTGGTGCATGGAAAGATCTCTCCTGCCGCTTATTTCGGAATTGTAGAAGCCGGCGAAAAATGGAGAAGGGAATGGCCGGTTTTAAAAATGCCTGTCCTGCTCTTACATGGCAATGCTGACAGGATCACAGACCACACTTCATCTGCATCCTATGCAGATACTAAACCCGCAAACCTGACGTACAGAGAGTTTGCAGGGCTGTACCATGAACTACACAACGAAGTTGAGCAGGAGGAAGTATTTACAACCGTGCTGGACTGGCTTCAGCAGCAAATTTCAAACAAATGAAACAGGAAATGACCCGAAGAATGATGATCATCTTTTACAGCATCATGGCTGGACATATTCTGTTTGCCTGTGTGATTGTATTCTTCGTCAAACCAGTTCCTGCTGAGAACGGTCTGAACCTAAAAAATCTCACCAGCATCCTGGCTGCTGCATCGGTTGCAGTCACTATGCTGGCATATTGGTTGTATCAGCAGCAGGTAACAAAGATCGCTTCCTCAGATAATGATGATATTGATAAGCTAAATGCCTGGCAAGCACCGGTCATCATACGCCTGGCTATGATCGAAGGAGTTTGTCTGGCCAACCTGGTTGCCTTGTACCTGACCGGGTACAGCCTGTATCTGTACTTCTATGTGGCAACGGCCCTGGCTATGCTGTATGCAAAACCAAGGCCGTTGTCCATTGCAACTGAATTGCAGTTGCAGGAAGATCAATGATATTAAAAGCGTACTACTGCGCCACCAGTGATCCGGGTGGACTGTCCAACACTTTTTCCATCTATCACATAGGCGCCACCTGCATATACTCCAAGGGAAGAGAGGATATTATAGGCAACAGTGACACCAACCTTTTGATAACTGACTGCCAGTTCTCTGAAATCTTCCGGATCAGGAAGGCCTACTCCGCCGTTGATCTGCTGAATGCTGTAATAGACATCGCCATAGATCTTTGCATTGTAATAACCAGCTTTAACGTTGAAACTTGCTCCGCTTGGGGTAGGGTTGAAGCGCAAAAGTCCTGCTCCCTGCACTTCACCAAAAACTCCCATGTCTGTAGTGACCATAGCAATACCACGAATGTCCAGGCCGGTAGCATCCTGCCCCACAGCATAGAAGTCTGTGGCATAATCGGTAATAGGTGTGGTGAATCCAATAGCAGGAGAAAGCGAAAGATTCCAGCTGCCAAAATCCTTTTCTAATGCCCGGTATTTCAGATAGACTCCAAGATCCTGTAATGATTTGCGCTTAACTGTTTCATCACTGAAGTTGACCGTTTTGATCATGATGTAGGGAACAGAAACTGCAGCAGCAAACTTATCTGTGATTCCATATGTGGCATACAAACTCACGGAATTCACATTATAATCGCCTGCCCAGTTAGCAATACTCCCGTTTCCCAGAAAAAACTGATCATACTTTTCATGGGAATAAGAAAGCGCTACCGCACCATTACCTTTACCGGGATAAAAGCCATCAACAGGAGCCTGTGCATGCACCGCGATACTGGTTGTCAACAATGCTGTGATGCACACAGCTGCAAATAATTTTTTCTGCATAGTATGGTTTGATTGGATTTTCAAAAATACTTGGATAAGTAGGTTATACAAGGAGAGAAGTTTAAAAGTTCGGTAAAAAAATATGATCATCAGCCGTACCCTTAGCAGTTCAGATTGGCAGATCAATATGCCAGCATCAGGCAGAAAGGACCTTCGGTGGCACAAAACAGGCAGGTACACCTATATTATTTATGGTTACCCGGTGCATCTGCAGAATGCCGCCCCGTTTGATCCCGAGCATATCATACAGGCAGATCTGGACAGCCCGGCACATTACTTTGACAGGACTGACGGTCATGGTACACTGATATGCCTGGATCACCACAGGCAGGAACTGACCATATATACTGATCCTTACAGGTTGTACGTATTGTATTTCTACCTGACTGCTGAAAAAATGATCATCAGCGATTCGTTATATGAGATCAGACGGGAAGTGAAGCTGACCGTCAATGAGCAGGCGGTGATTGAGCTTTCGGTCATCAACACCACCATCGGCAACAAAACCTTGTATCAGGAGATCAAGACTCCTGACGAAGGTTGTTGTTACACATTGCGTGTTCCGGGGCAGGAACCGGCTGTTTCAGTACACAGACCTTTTCCGCCTCCGCTATCAGGTTCCTTAGACCGGGAGGCATTCATTCAACGCTTTCGTTCATGGACGGCCGGTGGCATTGCTCTCAGCCAGGGCACCAGTCTGGCACTTACCGCAGGGCTGGACAGCAGGGTTTCACTGGCATCATCTCTGGAAGACCCTTCACGCATTCATACCTATACACATGGGTTCAGCACCAGCATGGATGTACGGGTGGCTGCCAGGCTGGCCGGAAGGGCAGGAGTGAAGCATCGTTTCTTCGACCTGGACAATGAAAACTTCATTCGTGAGATACCGGCATTTTTCAGAGAAGTCAATTCATCCTATGAAGGCAGCCTGAATGCTTTGTCTCATGCACATGCTGTCAATAGCTATCACAGACAGATGGAAGTGGCAGACACCTTTCTTTCTTCTTTTGGCGGAGAGTTGCTGCGATCTTACTATCTGCCTCCCGGGCTGAAAAGAGGTGCTTCTCTGGATGCGATGGCAGATGGAATAAGGAAAATATCTTCAGTTCCGACAGACTTGTCTTTGTTCAATGACCCTGCAACGGTGGAAGACCGCCTCAATCAGGCCATCTATGAAGAGCTGAAGCAGGCGCCCGAAACAGCTGATCTCTCTTACCTTGCTGACTATTACTACCACCGAAGAAATTTCAATAGTGTAACCACACGTTTTGCCGGAAGGTATTTCAGGGTCTTTAGCCCGTACTTTTCCAGATGTGTGTATGATGCTTCCCTGCTTGCAGACCCTGAGGTCAGGAGATCGGGAGATCTGCAGAAATGGCTGGTGCAGCCTGCCGGTAAAAAACTCACCTCACTGCTTCTCAATGATAAGGAACCGGTTGAAGAAAGTGTTCGCCTGCAATGGCTGGTAAGACAGAAAAAACTTGCTTATTATTCACGGGTTGCAGTGAACAAACTTACCAACCGATGGACCTTCCGCTTGTATTTCACAGACTATGATAAGTGGATCCGGAACTATCACAACGACTGGTTCAGAAAGCCTTTCGTGCACATACATTCAGACAGTGGAGTAGATCCGGAAAAAGCCCTGGCATTCACTAACGGATACCTGAAGGGCGACCGGTCATTTGCTTACTACAAACTACTCACAAACCTTTTCAGCACACTTCATTTTATTCAGCAGTCTGATCATTAGGGATTTTTTTACAAATGAATGTGAACCCTATGATACGGAGCGCTGTTCTAGCCTGTATTTTTGTATGATGAATATTAGAGAGGCTTCGATGGACATGGTTGACAGGCTCAAAGCACACATTGCTTTGATGGACGCTGATCAGTATGCAGAGAAGCTTGAGGTGCTGAATGGGTCATCAGTAGGAGATCATTTCAGACACATAATTGATTTTTATCTGTGTATTGGCAATGGCTTGGAGGCAGGTCTTGTTTCTTATGATAATCGTGAGAGGGATATTCTGATCAGCCAGTGTCCGTTGTATGCATCTGGCAAGCTGAACGATATCCGTGAAACAATAGCAGTACTGGACCCTGAAAAGTCTCTGCTGGTGGCTCAGTCATTCAGTACAGACAAGACTGTACCGGCTGTGAAACTTCAAACCACTGTGGGCAGAGAACTCATGTATGCCTATGACCATGCCGTGCATCATATGGCCATCATAGCCATCGGAATCCGGGTGCATTTTTCTGATCTTCAGATGGAAGAAGGATTTGGTTTGGCACCTTCCACCATCCGCAACCTGTCTTAATCACTCTTCCTGTTGAAGCGAAGTGCCTTCAGCATCCAGTCTGGCAGTGGTTTTTCCGGATCGCGGTCTTTCAGGTGTATATACCAGCCCAGTTTCTTGAGTACCGGTACCTTGTGTGTCTCTACAAATTCAATGAGTGCACCATCGGGGTCTTCTATGTAAGTAAAATGCCCGGCAGCCTCTCCCATGTCAAAACTTTCGGCACTGTTGACGGTGAAAGGATGACCTAGTTTGCGGCATTTTTCTTCCATAGCCTGCATCCCCACTATATCAAAACAAAGATGAATGAATCCAAGGTCGCCCCAGAACCTGTTCTCAAAGATCTTTCTGGGAGTTCTGCCTGAGATGGACACCAGCTCTATCTCTGACCGCCCCAGCATCCTGCTGAACGGACCTTTTCTGTCATCACTATGCGTAAGTAACACACGACGAACTTCTGTATTACCACCGGGCAGCACCTGGAGGTCATCAAATCTTCCCTGCACGTCATAGATCACCTGGTCATACCCCAGTATCTCCTTATAGAACCTGATGGAACGGTCCATATCGGTAACGCCCATAATGGTACCATAGGCTCCACCTGTCAAGGCTCGTTGCCGGGTGTACCAGTTATCAGAAGGCACCACCTCAAAAACATTTCCGTACAGGTCTCTCAGAAAAAAATGCAGCCTTCCTGCAGGGTCTGTACTCACATCTCCCAGAACTTCCACACCACTCTTTTTCATCTGGTTGTAAGTGGCCTGTACATCGCGGCTTTTGATCTTACAGCCATATATACCCAGATCACCGAACTGAATGGGAAAATCTGCAGCCACCGGTTTTCTGCTGGTGTATTGCCAGATCTCAAATCCACCCCCGCCATTCAGGTTGATGGCCAGTACAGCATGTCTTTTGTGCGGCTGTCCTCCGGTGTAGGGAAGCATCAGATTGGCTTCCGCTGCTTCTTCAAAGATCCTGATGTCCATACCCAGATGGATGCGATACCACTTCCATGCTTCATGTACATACGGATTACCAATCCCGATCTGCTGAATGCCACTTATTACAGGTAGTTGACTCATGCCGGCAAAAATACCAACTATCCTACTTGTTCGGATCACGTTTGGCGGCGATCCGGTAATAAAGCCAGGGCATCCAGTAGCGTATGTGGATCATCAAACCGTCTATTCGTGCTATTACGATCTCTTTTTTATTTTTTTCCATCGCCCGAACGATCTTGCCGGCGCAAACTTCCACCGGGATTCCTGTTTCCTGACCACGGTCTGATTTGGCATAGGCGCTTCCATCGCCTAAGACTGCATGTTGAGCAATTTCGGTGCGGATGCGGCCCGGAATAACATTCAGCACCTCCACACCCGAACCCTCCAGTTCAGCACGAAGTGACTCAAAGAAGCCCAGCAGGGCAAACTTGCTGGCAGCATAGGAACTGCGCAGCTTCCAACCGAATTTTCCAGACAAACTGCTGATGTTGACGATCATGCCTGAACCTTTCTGCACCAAATAAGGAGCAACTAATTTAGTAAGTGTTACAGCACCGAAGTAATTCACTTCCATGATCCGTCTGTCGGTTTCTATCTGTGTTTCCAGCGCAGCAGAACGCTGGCTGATACCGCTGTTATTGATGAGAATATCAGGCATACCACCTGATGCTTGTATTTCCTGCCATGCGCCGATAATTGATTTCTGGTCAGATACATCCATGACCACGATCATAGCCTTAGTGTGGCACTGACCGGCAACTTCCTGCAGCTGCTCCCGCCTCCTTGCTGATAAAATGAGGCTGCAACCTTTCACAGACAAGGCCACTGCCAATGCCGCCCCGATGCCCGAAGAGGCTCCTGTGATCCAGACTGTCTTACCGTTTAGCTCCATAATAGTAGAATGTTGCCAAAACTGACTTTTTTTTTGCACTTGCTGTAACAATTACTAACGTTTGTGCGTCATATGGTTAAACTTGGTTAAATCCTTGTTCTGGAATGTATCAACTGTTAATTTCACATGAGCAGAAAACCACTATGAAGCGCCGCAGAACAACTTTGCTGTATCCTGCCTGGGCCCTGGCCATGTTTCTGAGCTTTCTATCAGGGTATGCCCTGGGTAACAGCCAGATACAAAGTGTTCCACCGGATCAACAGGAAGAGTGGAAAGGTAGTTTACCTGAAACGACCTCCAGAAACAGTATTACTGTTCCTGAATCTACAAAAGATATTGTCATTGTGTTTACCGTAGATGAAGGTAATCGTATTCATGTGCTGGACATTTCAGGTGGTAAGAATCCTGTTACAGATTACATCAAGCGATCTCTGGAGGGTCGGGTCATTGGATCTCCGGGAGCCGTTCCCGGCATCAATTACGTTATGACACTCAGATTCCCCTCTTCTGTCTGACACCCCTTCCCGCACGTATTCTTATTTTTACCGCATACCAAATGTTAGGGTGTGCATCTTAAACTATATTCCTCACTGCTTTTATGCGGACTGTCTGCTGGGCTATCAGCACAACAGGCGCAGATGGATCCGTCAGAGATCTATGCTTCTCTGCAAAAAATGAGTCAAACTACCAGGGTGCTCTATATTGCAGCGCATCCTGACGATGAGAATACCCGTTTGCTTACTTTCCTGTCAAGAGGGAAACACTTTGAAACAGCCTATTTGTCTCTTACGCGTGGTGATGGAGGCCAGAACCTGATCGGCGATGAACAGGGTGCAGACCTCGGAGTAGTGCGCACCCAGGAATTGCTGGCGGCACGGCGGGTGGACGGTACCAGGCAGTTCTTTACCCGGGCCATAGACTTCGGCTATTCCAAAAGTGCACAGGAATCATTGTCTCTGTGGCAACATGATTCCATTCTTTCTGATGTGGTTTGGGTCATCAGACAGTTTCAGCCTGATATCATCATTACGCGGTTTCCACCTGATGAAAGAGCCGGGCACGGGCATCATACGGCATCAGCCATGCTGGCACTCGAAGCTTTTGATCTGGCAGCAGACCCCGGGGCATTTCCGGAGCAACTGAAGTGGTGCGAACCATGGAAGGTGGAAAGAGTGTTCTGGAATGCTTCCTCCTGGTGGGATAAGACCCTTCCTGATCAGGTAGATAACAAAACGGTTTTTGGTGTAGATGTTGGTGGCTATGATCCGATACTTGGCATGTCATACGGAGAACTGGCAGGGAAAGCCCGCAGCCAGCATCGCAGTCAGGGGTTCGGCGTATCTCCTTACAGAGGAGAACAGATCGAGTACCTCAGGCTTTTGAAGGGAGAATTGCAGCCCGGTAGTACAGATCCTTTTGAGGCCGATTCACACTGGGTGAAGATGGTCAACGGTACAGAAACACGGTCATTACTGGTCAAAATGCTGGAAGAATACGATATGAAGGATCCTCTGGCGGCACTACCAGATCTGCTGAAGATGTATGCCCTCGTTCCGTCGGAAGACCGAACACCTCAATGGACAGATAAACAAAACCGGTTGTCAGACATCATTGCGGCTTCAGTCGGATTATGGCTGGAGCCGGTGGTGATAGCAAAGGAAACTGACAGGATTCAGATCTCTGCCGAATGCTTGTCGGCAGCAGGTGTGTCAGCCACTGTTACAGGTATGGATCTTTATTTTCCGGGCGATGGAAACGACCTGTTTCCTATGTTGCATCCCCGCGGGAAAGCAGCTCAGATCAGTTCAGAAAAACAACAACTACCGGCGAATATTTTTGTGAGAGACACCTTTTGGATAGCAGTTACTCCCGGAGCCAATGCTACCCCCTACTGGCTGCAAAGACCTTATAGTACAACCTACCAGGCAGCAGATGCAAAGTGGCGGGGTCAGCCTGAATGGGATGATCTGCCGGCGGTACGTTTTCGTATTCAGTTAGGAGAATCAGAACTTGCCTTTACCAGAAAACTGGTTGAAAAGAAGATCGACCCGGCACGCGGAGAGTACTATGTGCCTGTGCAAATGCTGCCTGCATATCATGTTCATGTGGAAGAACAATTGTGCCTCTTCAAACCGGGATTACCCTCTGAAGTGCATGTAAAACTTGATGGCCTGGATGCTGAAACCACAGGTGACCTGAAGCTTCGCATTCCGTCCGGCTGGAGTGTGTCTCCTGCTTCCATCCGGATTCAGGGCAATGAACACACGTTGTACACTTTTCAGGTAACAGCATCAGACAATGGCAGTGAAGGGGTCATTACACCTGTATTTCACAGCCACGGTAATGATTATGAGCAGGAGATCACTGACATAATATATGAACATCTGCCCGAACAACATATTGCGCATATTGCCTCAAGACCTGCCATGGTACTTCTGATGCATGTGCCCGAAGGAAGCTATGCATATATAGAAGGTGCAGGCGATCTGGTTCTGGAATCACTGCAGGCAGCAGGAGTAAATGTGGAGCCATTGTCAGTAAATGATCTGGCTGTTACTGACCTTTCCATATACGATGCGATCATCACCGGTGTGCGTGCTTACAATGTTTCAGATCGTCTGATCAGTGCTCAGCCACTGCTTTTGCAGTATGTGCAACAGGGCGGTACATTGCTGGTGCAGTACAACACTACCAATAATTTTACCCTCGGCCGGAATGCAGACGGGGCTTCTATGGGTCCGTATCCATTCAGTCTGACCCGGGGGAGGACCACAGATGAAAATGCCAGTCCTGAATTTCTTCTGCCTGATCATCCGGTCTGGAATACACCAGACAAGATCACAGCAGACGATTTTGAAGGATGGGTCCAGGAACGGGGTTTGTATTATGCAGATGCCACTGCAGATTATTATCAGGCACCACTTGGTTTTGCAGATCCCGGCGAAGAAACGCTACGCGGAGCGATCCTGACCACTGACTATGGACAGGGTACCTTCATTTATACCGGCCTGAGTTTTTTCCGGCAGTTGCCGGCCGGAGTACCGGGAGCATACAAACTATTTTTTAACATGATGACCTATTAAGCTGTCAATGAGTATTGATCCAAAGGAACAAACTTACTGGCGGCGCTGGTACATCGCATTGCTGCTGTTTCTGCTTCTGCAGATCATATTATATACTTGTATTACAAATGTGTTTTCATGAGCTGGGTTGACTGGATCGTGCTGATGTGCACCCTGGCATTCATTGTGGGTTATGGCATTTATCGCACCCGCAGATCCAACAGCATGGAAGCCTACCTGCGTGGAAATAATGAAAACCGTTGGTGGGAGATCGGCCTGAGTGTGATGGCTACACAGGCTTCGGCCATCACTTTCCTGTCCACACCCGGTCAGGCTTATGAAGATGGCATGAGATTTCTTCAGTTTTATTTTGGGCTGCCACTTGCAATGATCCTGGTGGCGGTGTTTTTTATTCCGGTCTTCTATAAGCTCAGGGTTTATACAGCTTATGAATTTCTGGAAGACCGTTTTGATGTCAAGACCCGTTCTCTCACAGCCATACTTTTTCTGGTACAACGCGGGCTGGCTGCCGGTATAACCATCTATGCTCCCAGCATCATCATTTCGCAGCTGATCGGATGGCCGCTCAACACCACCATTCTGTTCATCGGTGTGCTGGTTACCATGTATGTGCTTACGGGTGGAACCAGAGCTGTATCGGTCACCCACAAGCAACAAATGGCAGTCATCTTTCTGGGATTGTTCACAGCGCTTGGTTTCCTGCTCTGGCATCTCCATCATGCGGGCGGGGTTCTGAATAGCCTGAAAGTAGCCGGTGTAACAGGCAGGATGCAGCTCATTGACTGGAAGTGGGATCCGCAAAACAGATATACCATCTGGAGCGGATTGATAGGCGGACTTTTCCTGCAGCTGAGCTATTTCGGCTGCGATCAGAGCCAGGTAGGTCGGTATCTGGGTGGTCGCGATGTGAATGAGAGCCGGCTTGGACTCATGTTCAACGGGCTCATGAAGATTCCGATGCAGTTTCTTATTCTCCTGACAGGAGTGATGGTATGGGTGTTTTACCTGACACATACACCTCCTGTCTGGTTCGATCAGCAGGCATATACTCAGGCAAACACACCTGTCTATGCAGCTGAGTTGCAGGAGTCTGCTGAACTATGGAACACCTCCTATATCAAGCAACAGCAGGAGGTACGTAAGGCCATCTCCATCATACAGGAGAACGGTGATCTGGAAGCCGGGCAACGCTCTGCGCTGAAAGAGTCAATTGAAGCACAGGAAAGCGCCCGCGATCAGGTTGGATCGCTTATCAGGACTGCTGATCCAGATGCCGGCGATGACCACGACTACATCTTTATGACATTTGTGTTGCAGGTGCTGCCTATCGGCCTGATAGGACTGTTGTTTGCAGTGATCTTTTCTGCAAGTATGAGCAGTACCTCCTCTGAGATCAATGCACTGGCAGGCACATTTGCAGTAGATATATATAAGAGATTGTTGAAACGTGATGCAGAAGATAAACATTATGTGCTGGCTTCAAGATTATTTACCCTCTTGTTTGGGGCATTGGCTATCACTTTTGCCCTTGTTGCTTCCTTGTTCGACAATCTTATTGAAGCTGTGAACATCATCGGAAGTCTGTTCTATGGTACCATACTCGGTATTTTTCTTACAGCCTTTCTGCTTAAGCGGGTTAAAGGACATGCAGTTTTTACAGCGGCACTCATCACCCAGTGTATCATATTTTACCTGGACTTCAGCGTTCGTTACAGCTGGCCATTGCCTTCTGCAGAAATAGGATACCTGTGGTATAATGTCATTGCAACAGGGTTGGTAATGGTGTTTTCTGCAATTCTGAACCGATTTTTCCGGTAGAGCCCACTTATTTGACTGGATCTGTTTACATGTCGTTTACAATGTTTTGAAAAACGTTTACAAAACCTATCCTGAGGTCAGATAGTTTTGCAAATCCAAAATCTGAATACCTATGCGAATTCACATTGCATTCGTGATCCTTTACGGATTTATTTGCACAACCGGACAGGCTCAGCAAACAAGTATTTCCATGCAGTTCAAACCCCGTATGGAGCTTCGTGATGGCTATCAGACCTTACCAGTTGACGGAACAACACCGGCCTTCCACACCAATACCAGGGTGCGGCTCCAAATGGGTTATACCTCCAACAGAGTAGAAGTGGTGGCCCAGCCACAATATATATATGTATGGGGGCAGAATTCCTTTAACAGCTCAGCAGACAATAACTTCTCTCTGTATCAGGCCTACGCACAGTTGAACCTGGCAGGGAAAACCATTGACAGCACAGCTGCCATTGATAAGGTGGCTCTCCGTATCGGCCGTCAGGAACTGAATTACGACGGAGGAAGGATACTGAGCAACCTCGACTGGGCACCTCAGGGTATAAGACATGATGCCGCATTGTTCATTCTGGAAGATGGTGTCTGGTCTTTACATGCAGGTGCAGGTTATAACCAGGACGGACCTGCCAATTTTGGAAGCAATTTTTCAAAGAATTACTATAAATCTTTTCAAATGGTAAGGCTGCACCGGGAAGGGAAGGCCTTTAAAGGCTCTTTGTTGTTTTTTAAAGATGATTTCCAGCAATTTGAAACCGATTCACTGGGCATTCCTTATTCTACCGAGGTAACAGGCAGGATCAATGCTGGTACATGGTTGTCTTATGCCATTTCACCCCAGCTTAGTGTGGAAGGTGAATACTACGTGCAAAAAGGCAAAGACCCCACCGGAAATGACCTGAATGCCTGGCTTATGAATGCACAACTGGTCTGGAAAGCAATTGAAGGTAAACTTGTCATTACTCCTGGTATTGATATTGTATCCGGAAATGACGGTCTGGAAGCTGATCCGGTAAACCATGCATTTAATCCTACTTATGGTATCAACCACAAGTTTTATGGATTTATGGATTATTTCTATACTTCAAGTCCTTTTGGCAGTGGTGGTTTGCAGGATATTTTTGTGCGCACCTCTTACAAGATCAATAATGACTGGAATACATGGGTGCACTTCCATTATTTTGCAAGTGCAGGTAATATCAATGATGTATCCGATCCGGGTAATGCCGCTGATCCTTACTTCGGTACCGAAGTTGACTGGGTGCTGAATTACCGCTTTGATCAAACCACACAACTGCAGTTCGGGGCTGCCACCATGCTGGGTTCTTCTACCTTGCAGCAGGTCAAGGGCCAACCTGCAACCGACGGAGGTATGGGATTCTTCAGCTATCTCCAGTTCCAGTTTACCCCAAAATTCCTGTAACTATTCTCATGCAAATACAAGGCGGCCTGTTGGTCGCCTTTTTTTGTGGGTAAACTGTTTAAACTGCCGCAGGCGTTGTTGTGGTTGGTACACATTCCTTCTAATTTTACAACATGCAACAATACCATGATCTGCTGCGCCGGATCCTGGATGAGGGTGTCGCTAAAAGCGATCGCACCGGCACCGGAACCGTCAGTATTTTCGGTCACCAGATGCGCTTTGACCTGTCTGAAGGATTCCCGTTGCTCACCACCAAGAAGCTTCATGTAAGATCCATCATTCATGAACTGCTGTGGTTTCTGCAGGGTAATACCAATATTGCCTACCTGCGTGATAACAATGTGAGCATCTGGGATGAATGGGCAGATGAAGATGGAAACCTCGGGCCTGTTTACGGCCATCAGTGGCGCAGCTGGACAACCGCCGAAGGGAATGTGATAGATCAGATATCACAGGTGGTGGAGCAAATAAAAACGAACCCTGATTCCAGACGTCTGATCGTTTCAGCCTGGAATGTGGGTGATATTCCTAAAATGGCCCTCCCCCCCTGCCACCTCCTGTTTCAGTTCTATGTGGCAGATGGCAAACTTTCCTGCCAACTTTACCAGCGCAGTGCTGATACTTTTTTAGGTGTTCCGTTCAATATTGCATCGTATGCTTTGCTGACCATGATGATGGCACAGGTTACCGGCTATCAGCCTGGTGATTTTGTGCATACCCTCGGCGATACGCATCTGTATAATGATCATCTTGAACAAGCAAGGTTGCAGCTTTCCCGCGAACCTAGAAAACTGCCCCGTATGGTGATCAATCCTGATGTGAGAGATATTTTTTCGTTCCGTTTTGAAGATTTTACCTTGCAGGACTACGATCCGCATCCCCACATCAAAGCCAGGGTGAGCGTATGAATCTGAGCATCATTGTGGCCGTCAGCGAGAATGGCGTAATAGGCCTGAATGGAGATATGCCCTGGAAGAAGCTTCCTTCTGACCTGAAATTCTTCAAAGAAACTACCATGGGGCACTGGTGCATTCTTGGACGTAAAACTTATGACGCTCTTGGCGGGAAGGTCTTACCCGGCCGAAGATTTATCATCATTACCCGAGACACTGCCTATCAGTCTGCAGATAGCCTGGTGGTACATTCTGTCTTTGAAGCCATGCACCACCCGGCCATCGCTGATGAGAAACAGGTCTTTGTTCTGGGCGGAGGAGATATCTACAGACAACTTCGCCCGTATTGCAATTCCATCTACCTGACACGAATACATGCCAGTTTTGATGGAGATACCTACTTCAATACACCCGATGAAGAGGAGTGGATCCTGGCTGAGCGGGTGTCTGTTCAGCAAGATGAATATAATCCTTACGATCATGATTTTCTGACCTACAAGAGGAAGGGATCAGATACCGGAAAAGTATGAAAACACCGGGGCACCATCGGCCGCTTACCAGCCGCATTCTGAATGCCACCGTGATCGTGGCAGCTCTGGGATATTTCGTTGACATATATGATCTGATCCTGTTTGGTATCGTCCGGGGTCCAAGTCTTCGTGCTCTGGGATATGACGGACAGGAACTGGTTGACAAAGGCTTGTTCCTGCTCAATATGCAGATGGCCGGTATGCTGCTGGGCGGATTGTTGTGGGGTATCCTGGGCGATATGAAAGGCAGGATATCTGTGCTCTACGGTTCAATCTTTTTGTATTCGATCGCCAATATCCTCAATGCGATGGTGGTCAGCATCGATCAGTATGCTCTGCTTCGGTTCCTGGCCGGAGTTGGACTGGCAGGTGAGCTGGGAGCCGGGATCACTCTGGTCAATGAGACGATGACCAAAGAACAACGTGGTTATGGCACCATGGTAGTGGTCACCTTTGGGGCATTAGGTGCTGTGGTAGCTGCCATGATCGCTGATAACTTCCAGTGGCAGACCTCCTATTATGTGGGTGGCGCACTTGGACTTGCTTTGTTGTTGCTGCGGATTGGTACATATGAATCAGGAATGTTCAGAAAGGTGCAGGAAAAAGGAACAGGTCTTTCTTTCCTGAAACTGTTTGCCAGTCGCGACAGATTATATAAATACTTTCTGTGCATCCTGATAGGTATTCCCATCTGGTTCGTCATTGGAATACTGGTCATTCTTTCTCCAGAGCTAAGCAAGGTCATAGGTGTGAGGGGAGAAGTGCAGGCAGGAATTACTATTCTTTGGTGCTATATAGGATTGTCAGCAGGCGATTTTGCAAGCGGAATGATCAGTCAGCTGATCAAAAGCAGAAAGAAAGTCGTCTTGTACTACATCATCGGATGTACCGGGGTCATTCTGTTGTATCTGTACAGCCGTGATGTTTCACTCTGGTATTTTTATTTTCTAAGCTTTGTTCTCGGTTTCAGTGCGGGCTACTGGGCGCTTTTCGTTACCATGGCTTCAGAGCAGTTTGGAACAAATATCAGATCGACCGTCACTACAACTGTTCCCAATTTTGTTCGGGGATCGGTCATACCGGTAACCATCTCTTATCAGTATCTGGCCGGAAAATTCAACAACGTTGACGGAGCGGCAGTTGTGGGCATGATCTGTATGCTTATTGCGTTCCTGTCGCTGTTGCCACTGAAAGACACCTACGGTAAGGATCTGGATTATATGGAAACTATTTGACTATGAAAAGAAATCTTTTGGTGGTCAGCACTTCCACCGTACACGGCAGCCCCTATCTGTCATATATCATGTCTGAAGTGCAGGACTTTTTTAGAGATGTGGATGAGATCATTTTTATACCCTATGCCAGACCTTCCGGAGTTTCATGGGAATCGTATTCTGCCAAAGCCGCAGCCGCATTTGCAGAGGCCGGAATGAATCTGCGTGGGCTGGAAACCTTTGCTGATCCTGTAGCCGCTATCCGCGAGGCGAAAGGGGTGTTTACCGGTGGAGGCAATACTTTTGTATTATTGAAGGAACTATATGATTCAGGAGTCCTGGATGTGCTCAGACACAAAATACTGGATGGCATGCCTTACATGGGTACAAGCGCAGGTAGCAATATAACGGGAATGACCATTGGTACCACCAATGACATGCCCATTGTCTATCCTCCTTCATTTGAGGCCCTGGGGGTGTTACCTGTTAATATTAACCCCCACTACCTGGACCCCGACCCAGACAGCAAGCATATGGGTGAAACAAGAGAAACCAGGATCTTTGAGTTTCATACCATGAATAACCAACCGGTCATCGGTTTGCGTGAAGGCAGCTGGCTTGAGATCAGAAATGAAAAAGCTCTGCTGAAAGGGGCACTGCCGGCCCGCTTATTCAGTCAGGGAAAAGATCCTGAAGAATTATCTCCCAACACAGATATCAGTTTTCTGTTATGAATAATAAGGCATTTCCGGTATGGCAGGTAGCAGTGCTTCTGCTGGCTGCTGTCCTGATCATTCCGGCGCTGGTGGTTTCCGTGCAGCAACCTCTGGCACCATTGCAACTTAGCATGTTACGCGAAAGCGGCATGGCCATGGCAGCACTGGCTGTATTGTGTTTCATGGTGTCTTCTCTGACTGGAAACCACAGTCAGGTTGATAAATTATGGAGCATCGTACCAATGGGTTACGTTTGGTATTTTGCCTGGATGAACAACATGGAAGACAGGTCTGTACTGATGGCAGTGATGGTCACGATATGGGGTTTTCGGCTGACCTATAATTTTGCCAGACGAGGTGGTTACAGCTGGAAATTCTGGACCGGCGAAGAAGACTACCGGTGGTCATTACTCAGGAAAAGCCCGGCATTCAATGCCACCTGGAGGTGGGTGCTTTTCAACCTGTTGTTCATCAGTCTGTATCAGATGACCCTCATCTGGTTGTTCTGTCTTCCGGCTGTAGCAGTTGCAGGAATGGATACGAAACTTACAATGGTTGACTGGCTGTTGGCAACTGCAATGTTTCTTGCAATTCTGCTGGAGACCATCGCTGATCAGCAGCAATGGAATTTTCAGCGAAAGAAACTCAGTCAGGCCAATACTGTTGAGACGGCCAAAGGTTTCCTGGATACGGGATTATGGTCATATGTGCGGCATCCTAATTATACAGCTGAGCAAAGTGTATGGATTTTATTTTACGGTTTTAGTATTGTGGCCACAGAGCAATGGATCAACTGGTCTGTGATAGGCTGTATCCTGTTACTGATGCTGTTCCAGGGGTCTGCACGCTTCAGTGAAGGAATATCTGCAGGCAAGTATCCTGATTATCATCAATATATGCAGCAAACAAGCCGCTTTATTCCGCTCCGGATCAAGCGTTGATGCGGGTGGTTTGAAAATAATTTAAATATCGTTTCATTTAGTTTACAAAGCTTGCTGATCTATTTACCTGGAGTCTTTTGAGTTGGATGCTGTACTTATTCCCTTTGCAGCAAACAACTCTGGATATGAAAATTTCCCTGAAACAATTATCCCTTGCCACAGCAGTTTCGGCTGTAATGCTAACTGTCGGGTGTGCCAAGGAAGCAGACTTTCTGCAAGATCAGACTGGTCTGGACCTGGAAGCTAAAGTGTCAACCTCAGATTTTGATGCCACTGTGCCTCAGGCTTACATGGATCATATGCTGACCATGGTAAAAGCCACACCGGGCTGGACCCCTCCTGTTGCTGCAAGAGGTTTTGGTTACACCGGTCTGGCATTGTATGAATCTGTTGTACCCGGAATATCTGGCGGTAACAGCATGGTAGGGCAGTTGAATGAACTGACCTCTTTACCGGAGATCGAAGCTGATGAAAAATATCAGTGGGAGATCTGTGCCAATGAAGCGCTGTACGGCATCATCAGCAGTTTGATGCCAACTGCATCGGCAGATAACCTGGCAATACTGGCTTCTATCCACGATGATTTCGACGCCGGTTTTGCTTCTGTACCTGCAGATATCTATGAGCGCTCAGTGGCTTTCGGTCAGGCCATCGCTGAGGCCATCTATGATTATTCCACCACAGATGGAGGTCACGAATGCTATCTCTACAACTTCCCTGCAGACTATGTTCCGCCTGTAGGTGATGGTATGTGGATTCCTACTCCTCCGGGCTACTCTGCAGCACTTCAGCCATACTGGGGTGATGTGCGCCCGTTCATCGCAGCCGATGTGGTAGAAGCTATTGCCGTACCTCCCTATGCGTATTCTGAAACAGCTGGTTCTACTATGTACAACCAGGCACTGGAAACTTTCAACTACGTGGCTGATGCTACAGATGAAACAACAGATATCGCCCTGTTCTGGGCTGATGATCCGGGTGCCACCTTTACCCCTCCAGGCCACGCATGGCATATTGCTATGCAGGTGATCAGCGATGAGGATGTCAGCCTTGCTCAGGCAGCACTTACCTATGGTAAACTGGGTGTAGCCCTGAATGACGCCTTTATTACATGCTTTAAAATTAAATACATATACAACCTGATCAGACCCATCAGTTATATACAGGAAATGTGGGATCCTTCTTTTGCTACTATTGTAGGTACTCCGCCTTTCCCTGAATATACTTCCGGCCACAGTACCAACATGGGTGCCTGGAAAAAGGTGATGGAAGATATTTATGGTAAGTCATATGCCTTTACAGATCATACGCACGAAGCAGTGTACGGAACCAGAAGCTTTGCCAATTTCAATGAGGCAGCCTATGAAGCAGCTATCAGCCGCATGTATGGAGGAATCCACTACAAGCAAGCCTGTTACCAGGGTGTCAAAATGGGTGAAATTGTCGGAGAGAATGTCAATGACCTGAACTGGTATTGATCGCGTTCTCTTCTGATGTGGATATAAGGATGGGTCGCCCCCTGCGGCCTGTCCTTATTACTTATACAACGACTATGAAGAAAATCAAACTTGTACTACAGATTGCTGCTGTCTTAATTCTTCAAGCCTGCAGCAAGAACGGCCAAACGCCGGTCAATCAGGCTGAAACGGAAATAGTTGCCGGTAATGCCCTGGATTCTGTAAGCTATGCCATTGGGCAGAATGTGGCCAGAATCCTGAAGGGTCAGGGTTTTGATACGCTTAATTACACTGTCTTTACTGCGGCCATTGAAAGCTCCATGAACGGTGAGCAACTCTGGTTCGATCCGGCAGAAGCCAATCGTTATATCAATTTGTATGTGATCGATCAGGTCAGAGAACTCTCTTCCAGGAACCTGGCATTTGCCAATACCTGGTTGGATTCCATTGCGCATCTACAAGGTGTCAGAGAGGTAAGCAAAGGTGTGTACATGCGCATCACCAAAGAAGGTAATGGTAAACTACCGGCTGCAACAGATGAAGTAGAGATCAACTTTCATGGTGAGCTGCCTGACGGAGAGGTCTTTGATGACAGTTTCGCAAGGAATTCTTCCGTGACTTTTGTGGTCAATTCTGCCATAGATGGCTGGCAGGCAGTATTGCCACTATTGCAGGAGGGTGCTGAGGCAGAGATGTGGCTGCATCCTGATATGGGCTATGGCACACAGGGCGGTTACTTTGGCGTGATCCCGGCCAACAGTGCCCTGTATTATAAGATGGAATTCATCCGGATCGTGCCCGGAGGAGGTTATTAATAAGCTTTGGCAAAAACTACCCTGCGCTTGCTGGGTTTTCCGGAGAAGACGCACACACCATCTTCTTCTTCGGCGTCCAGCGGAATGCAACGAATGGTAGCTTTGGTAGCTTCCTTGATCTGCTCTTCAGTTTCTGCAGTGCCATCCCAGTGAGCCAGAATAAAGCCTCCCTTGCTGTTAATGATCTCTCTGAATTCATCCCAGGTGTTCACAGTATGGGTGTTGTCTTCTCTGAATGCCAGTGCATTCCGGAATATCTGTTGCTGGATCTCATCCAGTAACTGACGTATCCTGTCTGAAAGACCGGTCATTTCCCAGACCATCTTTTCACGGGTATCACGCCGGGCCACTTCTACCGTGCCGTTTTCCAGATCACGCATTCCCATGGCCAGTCTTACAGGTACTCCCTTGAGTTCGTATTCTGCATATTTCCAGCCCGGTTTGTTCTGGTCGCTGTCATCAAATTTGCAAATTATGCCCAATTGCTTCAGCTCTGTCATCAAAGGGTCCACCTTCGCCCGGATCTGATCAAGTTGTTCATCATTGCGGTAGATCGGAATGATGACCACATGCAAAGGAGCCAGCCGTGGAGGAATGACCAGCCCGTTGTCATCGCTGTGTGCCATGATCAACGCACCCATCATTCGGGTACTCACTCCCCAGGATGTTGCCCAGGCATATTCCTCTTTGTTTTCGCGGTTCAGAAAGGTCACATCAAAGGCTTTGGCGAAGTTCTGCCCCAGAAAATGACTGGTTCCCATCTGCAGCGCCTTTCCGTCCTGCATCAGGCCTTCCACACAATACGTTTCTTCCGCACCGGCAAACCTTTCGCTGGCGGTCTTGATGCCCCGCCAGACCGGAATGGCCATGTACTGCTCCATGAATTCTGCATATATATGCAGCATCTGTTCGGTCTCAGCAATGGCCTCTTCTTTGGTTGCGTGGGCGGTATGCCCTTCCTGCCAGTGAAACTCTGAGGTGCGCAGAAACAACCTGGTGCGCATTTCCCAGCGCATGACATTGGCCCACTGGTTGATCAGGATGGGAAGATCCCGATAGCTGCGTATCCAGTTCTTATAGCAATTCCATATAATGGTCTCGGAAGTAGGCCGAATGATGAGCTCTTCCTCCAGCCTGGATTCGGGGTCCACCATGAGCTTCCCTTTTTTGTCAGGGTCGGTTTTTAACCGATAGTGGGTCACTACGGCACATTCTTTGGCAAAACCTTCAGCATGCCCTTCTTCCTGCTCCAGAAAGCCCTTGGGAATCAGCAGCGGAAAACTGGCATTCACATGTCCTGTCTCTTTGAAACGCTTGTCCAGAATACTCTTCATCTCTTCCCAGATGGCCCAGCCATAGGGTTTGATGACCATGCTTCCCCGCACAGGAGAGTACTCTGCCAGCCCGCTCTGCAGCACCAGGTCATTGTACCACTGGCTGTAATCTACCTCCCTGCTTGTGATCTTTTCGGCCATTTCTTAAGTTTGGTATGATGTTTGAATCTAATTCTGTGTGCAAAAATAATAAAGCTGCACAGGACGATTAGGAAATCAGCTAAATCAGGTCTTATGAAACTCTTTACAATACTCCCCGTCTCACTGCTCGCAACAGGCACATTCCTGTTGTCCGGGACTATGTCCGCCCAGGTCTATGATGACCTATATTATACACCAGGCAGCAGTACCAGCAACACCACCACAGAGACCTATTCCACACCGGATTACGGTTCTGATTACGGAACCAGTGATTCGGATTACCGCGTCTATTCTGACGACTTTTCCTCTGAAAAGTACTACGATGAAGACGGCAACACCTATGTGGTAAACAATTATTACTACGAAGATGATTGGGATGATTACAGCTATTCCATGTACGTAAATCGTTTCTACACCCCGTATTACGGTTTCAGCTACTATTCTCCCTGTTATGATCCTTGGTTCTGGCGACCCGGTTGGGGATGGAACGTTGGCTATAACAGCTGGACCGGCTGGAATGCAGGCTGGGGTTATTCCTGGGGATGGTGCTCCGGTTGGGGATGGGGTTATGGAAACCCATGGTACAATCCATATTACAGCCCATGGTACAGTCCTTATGCCTACTATGGATGGGGTTACAGCCCCTGGTATAATCCGTATCACTATGGTTGGGGAAATGCCTACTACAATGGCTATAACAACGGTTACTGGAATGGCTATGCCAACGGATACTACGATGGTTACTACAACGGCTACGGCAACGGCTACTATTACGGACCTCGTGAGGCTACTGCTTCCAATACCGGAGATCGTGACTACACTTCTGGTGTGATGGGTACTGACCGCGACAACGGCGCCATCTTCTCTGAAGCTCCCGGACGTGGCAAGAGTCTGGACAACACAGGTGATCACGTTTCTGCAGCACAGGACCGCGGACTGAACAGTATTACAAGAGATGTACATACCAGCGCTGCACAGCCGGTTGAAGGAAGAGATCAGACCAACCTGTCATCTGTGAAGGTGGTGAAACACTACAGTGCCCAGGAAGCAGCAGAGTCTCCCGTTCGCGGTGATGTGATCTCACGCCCCGATGTCAGGCAAGAAAGGTCTGATGTGCTGAACAACAGCACCCAGCCTAAAGGTTATGAAAGCAGGCCTTCTGATCAGTATCAGTGGAGAGATAACAGCCAGCCCAGAAACCAGGAAAGACCTGCTCAGCGCTATGAGTCCACTACTCCTGATCGTTCCAAGAGCCAGCCGAATTATTATGGCCAGCCCAGGAACAGCCAGAGTCAGCCGAAGTATAACAATAACTCCAACAGGAACAATACGCCCAGTCAGCCGAAGTATAATAACAGCAGCAGCAGCAGCAGCAACAGGAACAGCGGATGGAACAACTCTGGCAGCAGTAGCAGAAGTTCATCAGGAACCCGCAGCTCCGGTTCACGCAGCAGCAGCTCAACCAACAGGCAGCCCAGGTAAGCAGCGTCTGATCACACAGAAAACGGAACAACATGAAAAAGCAATACGCAATACTTGCTCTGGCCCTTGCCATGCCCATACTGTCACAGGCACAGAGCGATGAAGATGCCCTCCGGTACTCTATGCTGGGTTTCGGCGGAACCGCAAGGTCTCTTGGTGTAGCCAATGCCTTTGGTGCCCTTGGCGGAGATTTCAGCTCACTGGCCATGAACCCCGCAGGGATCGGTATCTACAGAAGTTCAGAATTTGTATTTACTCCCGGGCTGACGCATTTCGATAACCAGAGTGCATTCTACGGAAGCGCTACCAATGCAGATAAATACAATTTCAATCTGTCTAATCTGGGTATGGTCTTTACCAATATGAAAACAGGAAAGGCCAATGCAGATAACGGATGGGTGGCTACCCAGTTTGCAGTAGGGTACAACAGGCTGGAGAACTTCAACAACAGACTTATTTACACCGGCTTTAACGATCGCAACTCACTTACCAGCCTGTATGTGGAGCAGCTCAATGCCAACGGAGGTACCAATCCGGGCAGTGTGACCGGTTCCTTCCCTTTTGGCGCAGGCCTTGCCTGGGAAACCTATCTCATCAACCCGAACTTCAACGACAGTACCAGTTATTATACCGAAATACAGGGGGGGAATATCCAACAGACAAAAACCCTGGAAACATCCGGTGCCTATGATGAACTGGACTTTTCCTTTGGCGGCAACTATGGCAATAAACTGTATGTGGGCTTTACCCTGGGTGTGCCGATAGTTGATTACAATGCAGTGGTTACCTATACGGAGGAAGATGTACAGAATGTACACGACAACTTCAACCAAATGACACTCACTGATCAGCTGAATGTAAACGGAGCCGGTATCAATGGAAAATTTGGGGTGATCTACCGGGTAAATGACTACCTGAGATTGGGCGGAGCAGTGCATACACCAACTGCCCTGGGGCTGACCGATGTGTACAGAAGTACCATGACCTCCAGTCTGGATACTTCCGGATCATATGGCTATGATTCGCCAACCGGTCGCTATGAATACAGCATCGTCACTCCGTGGAGAGCCATTGCATCAGCTGCAATTACTATGAAACAGTACGGTTTCATCAGTTTTGACTATGAATTTGTGGACTACAGCGCAGCAGGTTTCAACTTCAACCGGATCGGTTCGGTAGATGATATTACACTCGAGACCGCACTCAATAATACCATCAATGAAAAATATACCGGTGCACATAACATCCGTGTGGGTGCAGAACTGGCATACGAGGTATTCCGTTTCAGAGGTGGTTATGCCATTATGGGAACACCTTTCGCAAGCGGATTTGCAGAAGGCAGCGCAGATTTTGCCCGAAGTACCTATACCCTTGGTGCTGGTATCCGCGATGAACATTTTTATGTAGATCTCGGTTACGCTAATACACGTTCAACAGAGTATGATACACAATATAATTTCAGCGACGGAAATGGCGCCAATGAAGGAGCAACCATTGACAAAACCGTCAGCAATTTTCTTTTGAGTCTTGGTTTTAGGTTTTAATGATTGTCAGTAAGGTGGCCGGCGGCCCGCAGCAATGCGGGCCGCCGGTGTTTTGTACCAACCTTCTTTGCCTATTTTTGTTACCTGAAAAAACAAACAGTGTACAAACACCTGCAGCAATTCATAGAGGTACTGGAAGAGCACGGAGAGCTTCTTCGCGTAAAGGAATTTGTTGATCCGAGACTGGAGATCACAGAGATCGCAGACAGGTTCATCAAACAAAACGGACCGGCATTACTCTTCGAGAATACCGGAACAGATTTCCCCCTGCTCATCAATGCACTGGGTAGTGAAAAACGCATGTGTCTTGCACTTGGTGTGGCACATCTTGATGATATTGCCAAAGAGATTGAAACCTTATTCCACTCTCTCAGTGAACCCAAACGCACGCTGGCTGATAAGGTCAGAATGCTGCCTCAGCTGGGTAAGATCGCTTCCTGGATGCCAAAGACCATCGGCGGTAAAGGCGCCTGTCAGCAGGTGATCATGCAGGATCCTGATCTGACCAGACTGCCTGTTATGACTTGCTGGCCATCAGACGGTGGGCCGTTCATCACCCTGCCTGTTATCCACACCATGGATCCCGAGAATGGAATTCGCAATGTAGGTATGTACCGCATGCAGGTTTTCGGTAAGGACCTGACCGGCATGCACTGGCACAAACACAAAGTAAGTGCGGCGCATTTCAGAAAATACCAGGCCATGGGAAAGAAGATGCCGGTAGCGGTTATTCTGGGTGGCGATCCGGTATATACCTATGCCGCCACAGCTCCGTTGCCTCCCAATGTGGATGAATATATGCTGGCGGGATTCATACGAAAGAAAAAGGTGGAACTTGTGAAGTGCATCACCCTGACGGAAGAGCGGTTCGGTTTTGATATTCACGTGCCGGCCGATGCTGATATCGTGATCGAAGGATATGTGGATCCCGCTGATGATCTCATCTGGGAAGGCCCGTTCGGCGATCATACAGGATACTATTCTCTGGCCGACTGGTATCCGAAGTTTCATGTCACCTGCATCACCCACCGGAAAGATGCGGTTTATCCCTCCACCATTGTTGGCATTCCGCCGCAGGAAGATGCCTGGATAGGCAAGGCTACTGAAAGGATCTTCCTGGCTCCGATCAAAATGACCATGTTGCCTGAAATGGTTGATATGGACATGCCAATTGAAGGGGTGTTTCACAACCTGACACTTGCTTCTGTCAAAAAAGAATTCCCCGGTCACGGACAAAAGATCATGAATGCCATGTGGGGTGCCGGACAAATGATGTTCAATAAGATCCTGGTGGTGCATTCTGAAGAAACAGATATTCATGATTACGCCACGGTAGCCAGAACCATCAGTGAACAGGTGGACCCCTGGCAGGATATCATCCTCAGTCAGGGCCCGGCAGATGTGCTGGACCATAGCTGTTCAAAGTTTGCCTTCGGCGGTAAAATGTTTCTGGATGCCACCATCAAACTGGAAGAAGAGGTCAATGAAACAGCAAAATACCATACACCATCTGAGGTGAAGATAGATGTGAGCAGCATACAGAATGCATATACTGAAGTACATGGACTATATACAGGTTTGCTGAACAAAGGCATCTCTGCGGTGCTTGTATCTGTGAAGAAAGACAAGCCGGGTCATGTGAAACAACTGCATGCTTCCCTGCGGCAGGAAGCAGGGCTTGACAGGATCAGGTTCTTCATCTATGTGGATCATCTGGTGCCGGCTGATGATGTAGCCACGGTCATCTGGCATTTTGCCAACAACATAGATCCGAAGCGTGACGTGATGCTCAGTGAGCATAATGCTCAGGGGGTATCGCAGGCCGGAATAGACGGAACCCGCAAGACCAGAGCACTGGATCAGTTCCAGAGACCCTGGCCCAATATCATTGTCATGAATGATGAGATCATCGATCGGGTGGATGAGCGATGGCAGATGCTGGGTCTTGGCAATTTTATTTCATCGCCATCGCTGCGTTATCGCGGACAGCTGTTGCCGGGTGGTGCTGTGGTGGAGGAAGCGGCATACTGACCTTTCTCCAATTCCGTACTTTTAGGGCAAAATCAGATGATGAGTCGCCAGCCCGTTGAATATACTGAGTACCTGCAGTTGGAAAAGATCCTGCATGCGCAGGAACCTGAAAGTTTTAAGGAAGGTACTCCTGCCCATGATGAGATGTTGTTCATTATCATCCATCAGGCTTATGAACTCTGGTTCAAACAGATTCATTTTGAACTGGACTCTGCCATTCGGGTAATGCTGCAGGAAGAAGTGAACGACAACTCACCTGCCTTGCAGACCATCGTACACAGAACATCCCGCATCGTTACCATTCTTAAGGTGCTGGTGCAGCAGATCGATATTCTGGAGACCATGACACCGCTTGATTTTCATGACTTCCGCGATCTGCTCAGGCCGGCATCCGGATTTCAGAGCTGGCAATTCAAGATGCTGGAAGCAAGATTAGGATTGAAGTTTGACCATCGGTACGGACAGGAATACTATCTCTCTCAGCTGAAACCACAATATGTAGATCTCATTAAAAAAGTAGAAGCAGAACCCACCTGGCTGGAACTGTTGGAACGCTGGCTGGTGCGTATGCCTTTCTTTGCAGATCAGGATTTGTGGCAGCACTACCAAAGCATCACGAAAGAAAGCAGTGAACACCATGTTTTCTGGAATGACTACAGGGAGGTTTACCGATCCACCCTGAGTGCGGAAGAGTCAGGCAATGCAGATGCCTTTGACCGGATTTTTCTTGGTCAGGGAGAGCAGCATACCACACTCAGTCCGGCAGCTATGCGTGCGGCACTTTTCATCAAGTTGTACAGTGGCTATCCGATCCTGCAGCAACCTTTTCAGATGATCCAGAACATGCTGGACATTGATGAACAAATGGCCACCTGGAGATTCAGACACATCAATATGGTGCACCGGATGATAGGAAGCAGGGTTGGAACCGGGGGCAGCACCGGTAAAGAATATTTGCAGGGTGCCCTGAACAAGCACTATGTGTTCAGAGATTTTGCCTTACTGTCCAGCTTCCTGATAGAAAGAAAAAGGCTTCCGGAACTGAGCCCTGAATTGCAAAAACGACTGGGTTTCTGGGGCTGATGAATGAATGAGTTAATTAGCTAATTAACTCAGTCTTCTTTCGGGGTATCATCTCTTACACCATCATCCGGTGCAGGGTCAACTTCCACATCATCGGGGGTTTCACTTTCCAGACGGAAGTCATCGCTTAATACTGCGAACGTAGTGCGTCTGTTGAACTGGTGCAGAAACTCAAAATCATCCTTGTTACTCTTGAAGGTGTTGATGAATTTCTCGGTCAGCACTGTGCCTTTTGGTACAAGTACACCTGAAGGGGTACTGACGTCTGCCCTGATCACATCCGGTTCAGACTCACCCACACCTTTGGCGAACAGGCGTTCCTGCGCAATACCTTTGGAAATGAGATAGACCACTACACTATTGGCCCTGCCCTGAGATAGTTTCTGGTTATAACTGTCTTTGCCCCTGGCATCAGTATGAGAATTGATCTGTATGGTCAGCCCGGGGTTTTCTGTCAGCAGGGTGACCAGCTGATCCAGTTCAGGAAAGCTTTCCGGCCTCAGGGTGGTATCATTGAAATCGTAATAAATATTGTTCAGCCTGATCTGTGTGGTGGTGGAGGTGGGTATCTGGTCCAGCACCATTTCATACAGAACCACCAGGGTATCGCCGGGTGCAGCGGTCCATCCTGTTGTTGAAATATTTTCTGACCGGGCAAAGAATCCATCCATCGAAGCTTTGAGTGAATACGTTTCTCCCACATTAACTTCGGCGGTATAAATAGAGTCAGGATCATTGCCCTGCATAAAGACAGGTAAGATGTTCATGGCACCTGACAGTCCAGCACTCAGTGCGGCACCAGGCAGGTACACGGTATCAACCGGTTTGCTGGTAACATCCAGACTGTCTTCATATATCTTGCGCAGCACCCTGACCTGCAGCACAAATACCGGTGGTCTGGGTTTCTTGTTGGTTCTGATGTACTGATAGAGATCGTCGCTGCCACTGCCACCCGAACGGCCGGAGCTGAAATACCCCATAGACAAGGTATCTTTTCCAACAGGTCTGGTTTCCATCAGGAGGGCGAAGTCATCTTCGCCGGAGTTGATCGGATATTCCAGATTACTGACTTTGGTGAACTTGTTTCCATTCCAGTTGGCTGAGAAGATATCCAGCCCGCCCATGCCGGGAAGGCCATCGGAAGAAAAATAGAATGTGCCATCGGGGCCAAAGGTTGGGAAGGCTTCGTTGCCTTCGCTGTTGACAGAGGTGCCGGCGTTCTGCGGAATATCCCATCCATCCAGCAGGCGTTTGGCAAAGTAGATATCGCTGCCGCCTTCACCGTTGGGATCTGTGGCAATGAAGAAGAGGGTCTGGTCATCGGGCGACAGACAAGGCATACCCAGGTTCAGGCTGTCTTCGAAGAATTTGAGCTCCAGTGGTTCAGTCCAGGTATCGCCGGGCTGACGATAGCTTACATAGATGGAGCAGTAATCATCGATCTTTTTGTTGTCTGATCCGCAGCGCACCAGATACATTTCAGAATAATTGCTGTTGAATACCACAGAACCATCATTATAAGGAGTGTTCATGCCGGCTTCCCAGGGAATCGGAACCGCAAAGGAACCAGGTCGATCTGTAGTGCTTTGAAAGAGGTCATAATACTGATTGCCGGTCCAGGAATCTTTATTCTCGCCGGTGGCAGATGCTCGGGAAGAAGTGAACAGGACCAGGTCATCTGCAGCATGTACCAGCTGAAAGTCTGCATCGGGAGAGTTCAGCACCCTGATGTTGCTAACGTAGGTATCTCTTTCAAATTCGTCTTCCTGCCGGGCTTTCCAGGCAATGGCCTGTTCACAGGCATTGATCTCTACGTTGATCTCTGGTCGGCGGTAAGGTTCTTCTTTCAGGTATTCATTGAACTGTTCGATAGCATCGTCATACTGCTCCAGGCGCTTGAGGGTAAAAGCGTACTGCAGGATGGCTTCAGAACCATATTCCCATTCTATGGCTTTTTTGAACCAGCTTGCCGCAGCACTGCTGTTTCCGGTATAGAGATAACACCGGCCGATCTGAAAAGCCAGGGCACCGTTGTCATTGGCAGGATCTTCTTTGCTGAATTCCTTTTCCAGCAACTGGGCTGCCAGGCCATACTTTTTAAGGTTCCAGGCAGTTTGTCCGTCCTGTATGTTTTCTGTCAGGGTACATGCCTGCAGGGTCAGCACAAAACCAAGTAGCAGAAACAGGTATCTCATAGCCATAAAGGTACATGATAAACGACGGCTGACCGGCTTTGTTTTGGCAGGAAACGGTCAAAAAAAACCACCCTTTCAGGTGGTTGGATCATTTCAGGATGCCTTCGGAAGTATGGCCACTTTCTTTGGATTGCGGCTGTCAATCTTGACGTGCAGCACCCGACCCTCACGAAACATCCTGCGTTCTTCTTCTTTGATATTGTGCTGAACTTCTACCTGATAAGGCACCATTTCCGGCGGACGTACTTCAAGTTTCAGACCCAGCCTTGGGTTGTCATTGATCTTTCTGCCGGTATCCCAGCTTTCCAGAATAACAGCTGTAGCCGGCTCGCCGCTTTTCATAATGTCCATCTCAATAAAGGCAGGTCTGAAAAAGAACCGGTATCCGATATAGGCAACTATACCAGCCAGCACAACTGCGCCCAGTCCAAAGGTCCATTCGAAAACGGCCAATGTTCCGGCGGATACAAATGCCACTCCGGCAAAGATCCAGATGACATAAGAAGGTAGGGCAAATTGTTTGACCATGGCAGAGGAGTTGTATATTATACGTTAGACAGCAATAAAAAGTTCAGCTATGATGCCACTTTCTGCTTTTTTTCACATAATATTTTACGATCTGAAAATTACATTCATCTGAGCCCCTTGCCATAACAATTGCATTTGGAATGTGACTGCTGCCATTTGAGAGGTTTTGTCTTTTTTTGTACTACTGAACAAAACAGCCCGATGGGGTTTTCTGACAAATGGCAATAACATCAGCATTATTGAACGGTGGGTGGGTACCTGACTTTATTATAAGACGCCGCATCAGGAAGCTCATCCAGCAGCGACTGGATGAAGAGACCATGCACGGTGGTCAGCCGGACTATACGGCAGGCATCCTGCAGGCTATGCGCAGTGGTCCGGTTGCCATACATACAGAAGCAGCCAATGAGCAGCACTATGAGCTGCCTCCGCCCTTCTTTCGCGAGGTTCTTGGCAGCCAGATGAAATACAGCTGTTGTTACTGGGATGATCATACCAAAACACTGGATATGGCAGAAGAGGCTGCATTAAGCCTCACCATACAGCGGGCAGGTCTGCAGGATGGAATGCGTATTCTGGAACTGGGTTGTGGCTGGGGAAGTCTGACGCTTGCCATGGCAAGGAGGTTCCCGGATGCCAGGATCACTGCGGTTAGCAACTCTGCACCACAACGCCAGTATATTCAAAACAGGTGTGTGGCAGAAGGAATAGACAACGTGCGCATCATTACCGCAGATATGAATGAGTTTACTCCTGACAAGCAATATGACCGTGTTGTCAGTGTTGAGATGTTTGAACATATGCGAAACTGGGAGACATTGCTGCAGCGGATCCACTCCTGGCTTAAGCCGGATGGTAAACTGTTCATTCACATCTTTACCCATAAACGATTCACCTACTTCTATGAATACAAAGATGAAACAGACTGGATGTCAAAGTATTTCTTTACAGGCGGAATCATGCCTTCAGAATCACTGATGTCTGAACTGAATAATCCGTTCCGGATAGAAGAACAATGGACCTGGTCTGGCACACACTACCAGAAAACAGCCGAAGAATGGCTAAAGAATATGACCCGGAGCAGGGGTGATGTGCTGCCTGTGCTGGAAGAGACTTACGGAAGAAGTGAACTCAAGAAGTGGTGGGTTTACTGGCGTGTTTTCTTTATGTCATGTGCTGAACTTTGGGGGTATAACGGTGGAAAGGAATGGACCGTGAGTCACTATCTGCTGTCAAAGAACAGTCAGGTATGAAACAACGAATTGCGGTAGTTGGCACTGGTATAGCCGGCATGTCTGCTGCCTGGTGGCTTCATCAGGACCATGATATCACGGTCTTTGAGGCCGAACAACGTATAGGCGGACACACCAATACGGCATTTATACAAGAGGGCGAAAAGACTGTTCCGGTTGATACCGGGTTCATTGTTTGCAATGAACAGAACTATCCCCTGTTAATGAAATTGTTCAGGCATCTGGATGTTCCGTTGAAGCCCACGAGCATGTCATTCAGTGTCAGGCATCTGGCAGACGATCTCGAATACTGCGGAAGCAGTCTTGAATTGTTGTTCGTGCAACGTCGTAATCTTTTTTCCTGGCGTTATCTGCGATTTCTCAGACAGGTGCAGCGTTTTAATGAAGAATGTACGGAGGTGCTGCAAGATCAAAGCCTGCATGATCTCAGTATTGCAGAATATGCAGCAAGTAAAGGGCTGGGAAGGGATTTTCTGCACTGGTACATACTGCCAATGAGCAGTGCACTGTGGAGCACACCTTATCATGTTACCCTTGATTTTCCTGTGTTATCTCTGGTTCGCTTTTTTCACAATCACGGATTATTAGGACTGCATACACAATATCAGTGGTACACTGTAGAAGGAGGCAGCGAAGTGTACAAACAGAAACTAATAGCACCATTCAAAGACCGGATCCATACCGGATTGGGTGTAACCGGTGTGCTGGAGCTTGATGCAGGTGCAGAATTGAAATTATCTGATGGAAGCAGCAGGGTCTTTGACAAGGTGATCCTGGCCACACATGCAGATCAGGCATTGCGGCTGCTGCAACAACCAACAGAACTGCAGCGCAATTTATTGTTGCCGTTTCAATACCAGGTTAACGATACCATTCTGCATACAGATCCGGCACTTATGCCTGCCCGGAAACGGGCCTGGAGCAGTTGGAATTACCGGGTAGAGAAGGCTGATGGATCCGGTGGTTCATGCACCTACTGGATGAACAGCCTGCAGGGTGTTTCAGATACGACCAACTATTTTGTTACTTTAAATGGCAGGGCGAAGATCGATCCTGAGAAAATACTTCGTTCATATTCTTATGAGCACCCGGTGTTTACGACCGGGGCCATGAAGGCACAGGAACAGTTGCCACTACTGAACAGCAGGGGCAGTATCCTTTTTTGCGGCAGTTACTTTGGCAATGGATTTCACGAAGATGCGATCAGAAGTGCAAAAGACGCTGTTCAGCAAATAGTTGACATAAAATGGTGAACAGGCAGTCTGCCATATATCATTGTCAGGTGATGCATCAGCGCATGCACCCGAAGAGACATCGGTTCTCCTACGGAGTATATATGGTTTGGCTTGATCTGGATGAGGTTGATGAGTTATGCAGGCAGATCCCCTGGCTTTCTAAAAACCGGTTTAATCTTTTTTCTCTGTTTGACTCTGATCATGTCAAGGCAGCAGGGCAGCAGGGTCTGTCCATTTCTGCAAAGCTCAGAAACTGGCTCAGTGAACAGGACTTTGAAGGCGCAACAGATAAGATCTTTCTGATGACCCATCTCCGGGTACTGGGGCATGTGTTCAATCCGGTGTCATTCTATTATTGCTATGACAGTTCGGGAAACTGTACCTGTATCGTGGCGGAGGTAAGCAACACGTTTGGCGAAATGAAAATGTTCCTGATCGATCAGGTCAGTGAATTGGGATTTGAGCAGGAGGCGGATAAATTTTTTTATGTATCGCCGTTCACAGAGCTTGATGACAGGTTTCATTTCAGATTTCACTTGCCTGGACAGCAGTATTTTACTGCTATTGATGTAAGCAGAGCAGGTCAGAAATATTTTTACAGTGTCTTACGCGGTGATCGCAAAGTATTGAACAGCGCTGTGCTGCTTGGTTATTTCTTTCGTATGCCACTTGTCACGGTCAAGGTGATCACGGCTATCCACTGGCAGGCTTTCAGGTTGTGGACCAGGGGGTTATCATACAGAAAGAAGGCTGCCGATCCTGATAAACAAAAAGGAATACTCAATGAAAAAAGAATGTAAGCATGTGGAATAATGTATATCGCAGATTACTTCTGCGAACACTGAATAAAATGAATAAGGGTCAGTTAACGCTTACTCTTCCTGACAAGGAGGTCATCAGGATAGGTGATGGTCTTGGTATTCATGCTACCCTGCAGGTATTGGATGAGGCATTATGGCGAAGGATAGTATTGCATGGTGATATTGGCTTTGCCGAAGGTTATATGGACAGGCAATGGGAAACAGATGACCTGACAGCACTTTTACGTTGGGTGCTGCTGAATATAGATCAGGCTCCGTCAGTAAGTGGTTCCGGCAATGCTTCCATGTTCATGAATCTGATGCACGGCTTCAATCGTCTCACTCATATACTCCGGCCAAACAGTAAGAAAGGGTCCAGAAAGAACATCAGTGAACACTATGATCTGAGCAATGATTTCTTTTCGCTTTTTCTGGACAAGACAATGACCTATAGCAGCGCCATTTTTCAGAACGGTGAAGAAGACCTGGAAACAGCACAAATGAACAAGTATGACAGCCTTTGCAGATCTGCCAACCTTAAAGACGGAGATCACGTGCTGGAGATCGGAACCGGTTGGGGTGGCTTTGCAGAGTTTGTTGCTTCCAGATACAAAGTTCGTATTACCACAGTGACCATTTCAAAAGAACAGTATGATTTTGCCACCAGGCGCATAGAGCAGGCGGGGCTGGCTGACAGGGTAGAAGTATTGCTCTGTGATTACAGAGACATAAGTGGTTCGTATGACAAGGTGGTATCTATAGAGATGATAGAAGCTGTAGGTGCCAGGTACCTTCCTGTTTACTTCAGAAAGATCCAGCAGGTGCTCAAACCGGATGGAGTGCTGGCTTTGCAGGCGATCGTTTGTCCGGATAATCGGTTCGATCTGCTGAAAAATCGTGTGGACTTCATTCAGAAACATATTTTTCCGGGAAGTTTGCTGCCTTCCATTGCAGCTATCAACCAGGCTGTCAATGATACCGGCGATCTGTTTTTATTTGGCCTTAAAGATCTGGGAAAGAGCTATGTACGAACACTGGCGGCCTGGAGAAATGCTTTTGAAGAGCATGCAGAAGACGTTTCACGAATGGGATTTAACGAGGTGTTTCAACGTAAATGGAAATACTATTTTTCTTATTGCGAGGCTGCCTTTGATATGCGCAATATCAATGTGGTTCAAATGATCTATACACGCCCAAATAATTTTTTGTTTGGCCAGTGAACAACTTTCTGATCTTTGCTGTTAGTGACCTTCGTCTTTATTTTAAGAGTAAAATAGAAAAAGGTATAATACATAAAAATTCTTTTTTAGTGCAATATATTGATTTTCAGTTCACTGAATTTTGATACTAAATGCCTTGCAAAAGAATGACAGATCTGTAAACGAACAAAGCAGCAGGTATGCAGTTTAGTCTGCAAAACCAATTGCATTATGAAACAGATCTTATTCTCCTCCTTAATGATGTGCGGACTGGCGGGAAGCCTGATGGCACAAACCGCAAGAGTTCAGGTCATTCACAATGCTGCTGACCCTTCAGCGGCTCGTGTGGATGTGTATTTGAACGGCGACCTTGCTCTGAATGATTTTCAGTTTCGCACTGCCACACCTTACATAGATGTGCCTGCTGAAACCCCGATCACCATTTCCATTGCACCATACACTTCTGTTAGTGTGGATGATGCAATTGCCAATTTTGATTACACACTGGCCGCAGATGAAACCTATGTGGTTGTTGCCAATGGTGTTCTCGATCCTGGATCCTTCTCAGAAAATCCTGATGGGGTATCAACTGCCTTCAACCTGTTCGTTTATGCTGGCGCACGTGAAGCAGCATTAAGTTCAGAGAACATTGATTTTATTTTCTTTCACGGAGCTACTGATGCACCGGGTGTAGATGCCATTGCCCGAAATGTGGCTACCGTTGTAGATGATGCTTCTTACACTGATTTTCAGGGTTATGTAAGTGTTCCTGCCGGAAAGTATCTCATAGATGTAACTCCGGAAGACGATAATGAAACGATCGTTACTACTGCCAGGGCATGGCTGCCCGGTGCAGGCGGCGCTTCTGTGGTGATCTTTGCCAGTGGATTCCTGAGTCCGGAAGATGAAGCAGACAACGCCCGTGGATTCAAACTCATGTATGCACTTCCTGATGGAACTGTAAAAACGCTTCCTGCTCTGACCTCTGCTCCGGTTCAGATCATTCACAATGCTGCAGACCCTGCTGCTGCAGAAGTGGATGTGTATGTGAATGGTGCACTGGCACTTGACAACTTTGCCTTCCGCACCGCCACTCCTTATGTGGCTCTTCCTGCCAATCAGGATGTGGAGATCGCTGTGGCTCCCGGTACCAGCACATCTGTAGCTGATGCACTGGCTACATTTACTGCCAATTTCAAAGCAGGCGAAGGCTACACCGTTATTGCCAATGGTGTGCTGAACCCTGATGATTTTGCGGCCAACCCTGATGGTCTTTCAACCGCATTTAACCTGTGGATACGGGAAGGTGCAATGGGTAAGGCTGAAGGAACTGATGTAGTTAGCTTCATCGGAGTACACGGCAGTACCGATGCCCCCACAGTAGATATCATTGCCCGCGATGTTGCTACTCTGCTGGATAATGTGGCCTATGGTGCAGTGAGTGATTATATCACTGTTCCTGCCGATAACTACATCCTTGATGTAGCACTGGGAGATATGCCTGAAACAGTAGTGGTGAGTTATTCTGCTGATCTGAGTACACTGGGCGGAGGTTCAGCAGTGGTCTTTGCCAGCGGTTTCCTGGATCCTTCGGCAGGTCCTGACGGAAGTGAAGGCTTCGGTCTGTATGCTACACTGGCTGATGGTACCACTATAGCTCTGCCTGTTTACACAGAATTGACAACTGCTGATGCGTCTCGTATGGCCAATCTGGTAGAAAGTTTGTTCCCGAATCCTGCAACAGACAACCTTCAGGTAACCCTTTCTGAAGCATTTGATGGTATGCTGCTGCTTACTTCGGCAGATGGACGTCTGGTGCTCAATCAGCAGGTAAACCTGGAAACAGCCGGATCTGTACAGTTAGATCTGAGCAACGTAGCTGCAGGTTATTATATGCTGCAAATGCGCAACAACTCAGGTACTACCACTATGCCTGTAATTGTTCGCTGATCAATATTTTCTCTTCATACTACCAACTGTGGCGGCACGTCTTTGACGTGCCGCTATTTTTCGTGGAAGACCAATAGCGGTTTATTAGTTTGATACAGCACATCAATGGCCGTGCTGCGGGTGAAAATGCGTTGAAGACCACTTAGTTTTCTGGTAGTCAGTGCCAGCAGGTCTATATCATTACTATCAATATACTCTTTCATGGCTGACAGGAGTACCCGGCTGTCAACTACTTCGTAGCGGATACGTTCAGACTTGTGATCCTGCCTCAGTTTTTCTTCCAGCTGATGCAGTTTAAAGGCATCTTCATCATGTCTGGATTCACTGAAATGGGTCACATGCAGGGTAACCTTATAAGCATCCAGCAAATTGAGTATCCTGGCAATGGCTATTTCATCCCAGCTGCTGAAGTCGCTGGCATACAATACTTTTTGAGGAGGTTGCCATGCAATCCCTGCAGGTAATGAAAGTACTGCACAGTGTGCCTGGCTGATAACCCCTTTGGTGATCGTGCCAAACATGAGCCTCTCCATTTTACTATGCCCGCGGCTTCCCATGATGATCAATTGAGCCACCCACCTTCGTGCACTTGCCACGATGGTATCTACCGGAAACCCCCTTTCGATCTCAGTTGAAACAGACACTGACAATTTCCGGTCTGCCTGATACCCATCTATCTTTGTTTTTAAGTCGGCTATTTGGGTTTTGGCATCTGTTTCCATTTTATGGAGCAGGTTTTCCGTGTATCTCGAAACAGCGTTTCGTATAGTGGTGTCGTCCAGATCACTTTCCACAAAAGGATCATCAAAAACATGCAGGAGTCTTACTTCTGCATCTATTCGTGCTGCCAGATCAAGTGCGGCTGTTACAGTTGACCAGGTATAGTCAGAAAAATCAACAGGAACCAATAGCTTTTTCATATGCTGGCTTTGGATCTAAAATAAACACTGGTCAGGTGCGGCACTATGACATTCATCACTCTTTCGATTTGTGCTGTTTGTAAAGCCTTAGCAAACAAAAGTTAAACAAACTGGTTATTTTTGTACTGTATGTCCAGTGTATATTCCATCAAAGACCTGGAAAGACTTTCAGGAGTCAAGGCGCATACCATACGCATGTGGGAGCAGCGGTACGGCCTTTTGAAGGCTTTACGTACCCCTACCAATATCAGGTATTACAATGACCATGACCTCAAATACCTGATGAGTATCGCCCTGTTGACCAGGAAAGGTTACCGGATATCAGTTCTGGCTGATAAAACCGAAGAAGAAATTGCCTGGATGGTAGGCGAGCTTACAGCCATGCATACGGAATATGATGCGCAGATAGAAGGACTCATCATTGCTACCATTGACTACGACGAAGACCGGCTGGAAAAGATCCTGAATACCTGTATTCTGCAGCTCGGGTTTGAAGAAACTTTTCGTTGTATCGTATTTCCTTTCCTTGAAAAAGTAGGCCTGATGTGGGTTTCAGGAGCTATTCTGGCTGCTCAGGAACACTTCATGAGCCAGTTGCTCAGACAAAAGATCCTGGTGGCCATTGATGGGCATGTGGTGCGCCATACAGACAAAAGCAAACACTTTTTGCTGTTTCTTCCCAATGGAGAATGGCATGAACTGACGCTGCTTTTCCTGCAGTATCTGCTAAAAGCACGAAATCACCGGGTAACCTATCTGGGGGCATCCGTTCCTCTTCAGGAAGTACTTACCGTTGCTGAGACACTTAGACCTGATTTTTTCTACACCATCATTACTTCGGTTCCAAGTGGCTATTCTCCGGATGAATACCTCAATACCATTGCCGGCAAATTTCCTGATGCCACTGTCTATGCTTCTGGTACCCAGTTCATCAACACCCATCACTCTCTGAGTGATAATGTGCGTATTCTCAATGGATTAGATAATGTGCTGGCAGGTGTGGAAGAGCTGGCCGCCTAATTTGTTTAATAAAAATAGTTAAAAGTTAAACAAAAAGTTGCGAATCCTGCCGCAGGTAAGTATATTTGGGCAACAATTCACTGACATGACCCGTAATGAGTTTCACGATATGATCATTGAGCTGAAACAGCCAATGAAAGCTTTTGCCCTGAACCTGACAAGAGAAAGGGAAGATGCACTGGATCTTGTTCAGGAAACCTACTACAGGGCCATCGCCAATCAGGACAAATTTCATGAAGGCACGAACCTGAAAGCGTGGTTGATGACCATCATGAAGAACATCTTCATCAACAATTACCGGAAAGCCAGTAAGCGCAACACCATACTGGATGCATCTGATAACCTGTTCATGCTGAACAGCAGAGATGCTGCCATCGCCAATCAGGCTGAGCGGGATTTTGTGATGAAAGACCTGATCCGGGCCATCAACAGTCTGGATATTGAATACCGTCGGCCGTTCCTGATGCACTACCAGGGTTTCAAATATGAAGAGATCGCGGAAGATCTGAGTTTGCCGCTGGGCACTGTGAAAAGTCGCATCTTCTTCGCCCGCAAGCAAATGCAGAGCTATCTGAAAGAGAAGGGATTCGAGCGCTACTGATCAGCTTTCATAAAATTCTATCGGGGTTCCGTCGGGATCGGAAGCAAAGAAAAAATTCTTCCCCGTCAGGTTGTCCCTCCTGATAACTTCTGCATCCCAGTTATTCTGCAGGAGTTCTGCATGACATTTCTGCAGGTCTTCCACCTCAAATGCCAGATGCCTGAGTCCCCTTGCTTCAGGCCATGATGGCCTTGCCGGTGCATCCGGAAAGGTGAAAAGTTCCAGTTGTATATCGCCCAGTTTCAGGTCCACCTTCCAACTGTTTCGATCGGCCCTGAAATATTTACTGAGTACCCGGAAGCCTAAGATGGTAGAATAAAAATGCAGGGACCTGTCAAGGTCATCAGTGATCAGGGCTATGTGATGAATTCTTTTGATCACAGATCATCTGTTGGGTTGGGGTAAAAAGCATCTTCAAAGTGTTCGATCTCCGGTTGCCTGCCCGGTAACATGAATATGGCCAGTACGTCAAACCTGCATTCGCCCTGCCAGTTCGTATCATATATATATTGGGCAGCCGCATTGGCCATAAGAGACTGTTTTTTGCGATTCACAGCCCCTTCAGGTAACTGGATTCCGCTGCTTCGTGTTTTAACTTCGATCATGACCAACCCATACGGGTCTTGGGCAATGATATCTATTTCTGCTTTGCCGAAGCGCCAGTTCATTTCCAGGATCTTCCAACCTTTTTTCTCCAGCCAGTTTCGGGCCAGTTCTTCTCCCTGTTTCCCCAGTTCCAGATGTCTGCTCATGGAATTCTTTGTTATTTTGCCAGTAAGCGGTATGAAGGTACACAAGCAGGAACTGTTTGTTGCCTCAAACGTTGACAGAACATGGAATTGACAGGTACCAGAACGGTAAGTTTTCGCGATCTGGGTCACATGGCATATGGAGAAGCCTGGGATCTGCAGGAGCGGGTATTCGGCGATACTGTGCAGCGAAAGATCAGCAACAGAACCCTGGAACCATCTGCACGGCAGGATACGGTTGATCAGTTGTTTCTGGTGGAGCATCCACCGGTCATTACGCTGGGAAAGAATGCTGACAGTCGTAACCTGCTGATTACCGCAGGTGAAAAGCAGGGGGTTGAGGTCTTTCACATCAATCGCGGAGGCGATGTGACCTTTCATGGACCAGGGCAGTTGGTGGGTTACCCGATCCTGGATCTGGACCATTACTACACAGATATTGGGCGCTATCTCCGGGATCTGGAAGAGGTCATCATCAGAACTATTGGAGAATACGGGCTACAGGGTGATCGCTTGCCTGGAGCTACCGGTGTGTGGCTGGAACCGGATAACCCTTTCCGGGCAAGGAAGATATGTGCCATGGGTATTCGCTGCAGCAGGTGGGTGACCATGCATGGTTTCGCCCTGAATGTCAATACTGACCTTCGTTTCTTCGAGCTCATTGTTCCATGTGGTATCACAGATAAAGGAGTTACTTCCATCGAAAAGGAGCTCAGGCAAACAATTCCAATGGAAGAGGTCAAGGGCCATTTTCTCAGGCATTTTTCTGACGTATTTCAATGTAAGATCAGTGATGGCAGAACAGGATGAGAAACAGCAGCAGGAGCCGTTGGAGGAAGATCTCACAGAGTACTTCCGGGTGGTGATTGACAGAGGTCAGGAGCCTTTGCGGATAGATAAATTTCTGGTCAACAGACTGGAGAATACCAGCCGCACCAAAGTACAGTCAGCTGCTGATGCCGGTTGCATTCGTGTGAACGGTCAGATAGTCAAATCAAACTACAAGGTCAGGCCGGGCGATGATGTGCAACTGATCCTGCCTGTTCGGGAAGACAATTACAGTCTTGAACCGGAAGATATTCCGCTGGATATTGTTTTTGAAGATGAACATTTGCTGGTGGTCAATAAACCTGCAGGCATGGTGGTACACCCGGGCGTGGGAAATTTCAGTGGCACCCTGATCAATGCCTTGATGTTTCATCTGGGTAAGGACAACCTGCCGGGTGATGATGATTTTCGTCCGGGGCTGGTACATCGCATAGATAAGAATACTTCCGGTTTGCTGGTAGTGGCCAAGTCTGAAACTGCCATGCAGCATCTGGCCAGGCAGTTCTTTGAGCATACGGTGTACAGGCGCTACCAGGCTTTGGTATGGGGAGAGTTGGAGGAGGAAACAGGTACCATTACCGGAAATATTGCCAGGCATGCCCGGTTCAGAAAACTTTTTGATGTGTATGATGATCCTGCCATTGGTAAACATGCGGTTACCCATTATCGTTTGCTGGAGAACCTGGGCTATGTTGCACTGGTTGAATGTCGCCTGGAAACGGGCAGAACGCATCAGATCAGAGTTCACATGCAGCATATCGGTCATCCTATATTCAATGATGACACCTACGGCGGTGACCGCATTGTGCAGGGAACCATTTTTACCAGGTACAGGCAATTTATTGATAACTGCTTTCAGATCATTCCCAGACATGCATTACATGCCATTAGTCTGGGGTTTGTGCACCCGGTTTCGGGCGAAGACCTCCTTTTTCATGCACCATTACCTGATGATTTTGCCGGGGTGCTTGAGAAATGGCGAACCTATGCGGCCCAGCTGAAATAAATGGTCGTTCTGAAAGTTCTTAATTTTGACCTATGATGCGATTTTCATCAGCCTGTCTGTTAGCCTGTTTGTCTCTGCTTTCTGTTGGCAGTTACAGTCAGGTGGAACGCTGTTTTTCTGCCGGATATCTGGAGCAACTCAGTCAGGACGATCCATCGCTTGCAGATCTGCAGGAAACGATCAGAGAGCGGGCAACCACTCAAAGTTACGGGCGCCTGACGGAAGATGAAGTGTACTATATTCCTGTTGTGGTGCATGTGGTTTACAGTAATACGTCTGAAAATATCAGTGATGATCAGATATACTCACAGATCGAAGTGCTGAATAATGATTTTCGTCTGTTGAATGATGATGCAGATAAGATACCTGCTGATTTTGCAGACAATGCAGGCGATGCTTTGATCGAGTTCAGACTGGCGGCCCTGGATCCGGATGGAAATCCTACCACAGGTATTACACGAACTGAGACCAGTATTACCCAGTGGGATATCAATGCACCCATCACTGCCGATAATAATTCAGAAAAAGTAAAGGCAGATTCAACAGGAGGCCACGATCCGTGGGATGCTACCTGTTACCTGAATATCTGGGTTTGTGACCTTGGGGCGCTTATTCTTGGCTATGCCGCTCCGCCGGGAACAAGTCTTACCAAAGATGGCATAGTAGTAGGCTATAAATGGTTTGGCTCAGGAGGGTCAGCTGTTCCGCCATACAACCGGGGGCGTACAGCCACCCATGAGATCGGGCACTGGCTTGGACTTAAGCACGTCTGGGGCGATGACGGAAACAGCTGTGCAGGAAGTGATGGCGTGGCAGATACGCCCAATCAGGCAGGACCCACCTACGGATGCCTGAGTTATCCTGCAACCGATGCCTGCAGCCCGAATCCGCCGGGTATCATGTTCATGAACTACATGGATTATTCTGATGATACCTGCATGTACATGTTCACCCAGGGGCAGGCCAATATCATGCGGTCTGTTCTGGAAGATGAAAGGGCGTCTGTGGTTGCCTGTGCTTTGGTGGTAACCAATGATTCTTTGCCACCCGGCGATGAGCCAGTCTTTATTTATCCGAATCCAACAACCGGTTTTGCCTGGCTGCCGATAGACAGACTTGACAGCACCACAATAGAAGTAGGTGTATATAACGTGTTAGGGCAACAGGTCATTCAGCTTACCCATGACAGCAGGTTGCCTGTTGGTCTGGACCTGAACGATCTGCCCAACGGAGCCTATTTTGTCATGGCATCAGATGGTCTCAAGACCGTGAATGGAAAAGTTGTGCTGTTGCGTTGAACGCAGCCGTACAGATCTTGTTTAGAAGTTAAGATGAGTGCAATGGAAAAGCGCTGGATGCAACTGGCAGGTGGTGATATGAACCTGCAAAAGATCGTCAATAAGGTGTTACAACATGAACGTATCAGCCCGGAAGACGGAGTCATGCTGTATGAAAAGGCAGGCACCGGCTTGCTGGGTGCCCTGGCTAATCATATCCGGGAGGAAAGACATGGTGATACCACCTACTTCAACCGGAATTTTCATATTGAACCAACCAATCTCTGCGTGTTCAGCTGCAAGTTCTGCTCTTATTCCAGGCTGATCAAGCAACAGGATGAAGGCTGGGTCATGACCAAAGAGCAGATGCTGGACATTGTCCGGTCTTATGCTGACAAGCCTGTAACGGAGGTGCATATTGTGGGGGGAGTATTGCCACAGATGAACCTGGCATTCTTTGCAGACCTTTTGAGAGAGATCAGGCAACTGGCACCGCAACTGCATATCAAAGGTTATACTGCGGTAGAGCTGGAATATATGATCCGCAAGGCTAAAATGAGTTATCGTGAAGGACTTGCTTTCTTGCAGGAAGCTGGTCTGGATTCTTTGCCTGGCGGGGGTGCAGAGATCTTTGATGAAGAGATTAGGGCAGAGATCTGTGGAGATAAATGCGACAGCAATACCTGGCTGGAGATCCACCGCACTGCTCATGAGTTGGGCATGCACAGCAATGCCACCATTCTGTATGGTCACATAGAAACCTATGCACATCGTATTGACCACATGGAAAGGCTGCGGTCTCTGCAGGATGAAACTGGTGGGTTTAATACCTTCATTCCGCTTAAGTTCCGCAACCAGAATAACCAGATGAGTCATTTGCCGGAAGTATCGGCTGTGGAAGACCTGCGCAATTATGCCGTATCTCGCATCTACCTCGATAATTTTCCGCATATCAAAGCCTACTGGCCTATGCTGGGAAGGCAACTTGCGCAGCTTTCACTTGATTTCGGAGTGAATGATGTGGATGGTACCATTGATGACAGCACGAAGATCTACAGCATGGCCGGAGCCGAAGAACAATCACCTGTCATGAGCACAAGAGACCTGGTTGAAATGATCAGAAACGTGAGACGCAAACCGGTTGAAAGAGATACGTTGTATCATACCCTGACTGATTATACAGACATTGAATTTGCAGAAGGGCCTGATGGTGCCATGATGGCACTGCCTGTAGTGGACTGACATGAAAGAACTGTATCTGATCAGACACGGCGAAACAGACCTCAACAAAAAGGGTATTGTGCAGGGCAGAGGTGTGAACAGCTCGCTGAATGAAACCGGAAGGAGGCAGGCAGCGCAATTTCATGAACAGTACAAGGAGGCAGGTTTTGAAAAGATCTACATCTCTTCACTGCAGCGTACCTATGAAAGCATCGAGCCCTTTGTACAAATGGATATTCCTGTAGAAAAATTCGCAGAACTTGATGAGATCAGCTGGGGGCGTCATGAAGGACAGGTTAGTGGAAATTCTTACCGTGAGTTTCACGATCTGATCAAGGCCTGGAAACAAGGGCAGGTCAGCAACAGGATCAGCGGAGGGGAGAGTCCGCTTGAAGTTCAGGAAAGACTTCAGATCTTTCTGAAACATCTCGATCAGACCGAAGAAAAGAAGGTGCTTATCTGTTCGCATGGCCGAAGTATGCGCATCTTGCTATGTACTTTATTCAACAGAACATTACAGGAAATGGATGCCTATCCGCATCATAACCTGTGTTTGTATGTGGTCAGATGGGATGGCCATGATGCCCGGATGATCAGAGAAAACGACCTGAGCCACCTGCATGCATAAGACTTCCATATCACTCGTCTCTTACTGGAATACCAGGCCTTTTCTGTTTGGTTTACAGAAGTCGGGTCTGACAGAATTCTTTGAAGTGTTTCTGGATACACCATCGGCCGGAGGTAAACGGCTAATGAACAACGAAGTAGATATTGCGCTGGCCCCGGTCATCACCCTGAACAGCATGGCAGATGCCAGGTTGCTGACCCATTATTGTATAGGAGCAGCCGGCAGTGTGCGCACTGTTTGCTTGTTTTCGCACGAGCCTCCCGAAACATTAAGGAAAGTATATCTCGATGCACATTCACTGACATCGGTCCGGTTGATCAGGATCATTTATTCATTGAATAACTGGTCAGAACCGGAATGGATATCGGCAGATGTACACCCCGGAATGCTGCAATCGGGTGAAGGAGCACTGGTCATTGGCGATAAAAGTTTTCCCTGGCACGGACAGTACCCTTATGTACTGGATCTTGCAGAAGAGTGGATTCGGCTAACAGATACTGATTTTGTTTTTGCTGCCTGGATCACGAGGAAGGAACGAGATGAAGAACTGGAAAAAAAACTGAATGACGCTTTTGAAACCGGTTTGCAGCATCTGAAGGAAGTTGCTGAACTGGTCAGCGTAGAAGGATTGTCTGCTGCCGATCTGTTCACCTACTACACCAGGCATATCAGTTATCGTCTGGATGATAGAAAAAAGGCCGGTATGGAGCTGTATCTGCGTCACGCCGCTGAACTGCCATTGCTTTGATCAGCAACGGGTGATCACTTCCAGAGCCTGGATGATCATTTGTTCCACCGCCCGATGCGGATCAACCGAAAACTGCCCTGTGGCCCGGTTGGCAAGAATGACATTTACCGATCCTGCACGGTGACCCAATGCCCTGCACAGACCGAATATGGCAGCACTTTCCATTTCAATATTGGTGATACGTGTCTGGCCAGATCGAAAACCTGCCGCTCTGTCAAGCAGATCGGGAATGCGAATGGCTGCATGTACCTGTCTTCCCTGAGGTCCGTAAAAACCGGGTGCGGTCAGGGTAATACCGGATGTAAAACCGGAGCCAAATGCCTGCACCAATTCTTTATCGGCCAGAAAAAAATAGGGAACAATACCTGAAGGAAGGTCCATCCAGCTGTTGAATGCCTGCTCCATGGCAGTCTCTTCTTCCGTTTTTTCTGCATGGTAAAAGTGGAGCAGATTATCCAGACCTGCTGCTCCGTCAGAAACGATCAGAGAATGTACCGGAATGTCGCTGCAAATGGTACCTGATGTGCCCAGCCTAATGATGGTGAGCGTTTTATGTACCTTCCTGACCTGCCTGTTCTCCAGATCCATGTTGGCCAGCATGTCCAGTTCATTCAGTACGATATCTATGTTGTCTGGCCCTATGCCTGTTGACAGAACAGTCAGACGTTTTTGTCCGATGTAGCCTGTATGCGTAACGAATTCTCTCTTAACGCCTTTGAATTCAATGCGGTCAAAATGCCTGCTTACACTATCTACCCTGTCGGGATCACCCACGGTAATGATGGTGTCTGCTATATGGTCTGGTTTCAGATGCAGGTGATATACAGAACCATCGTCATTCAGGATCATCTCACTTGCTCGCACTTGTTCCATGCAACCAAAGATACTGCGTAACTTTAACGGCTGATGAACCGCTATGCCAAGCAGGTACTGGTACCTACTGATTTTTCTGAAGAGTCATTTGCAGCACTTGAATATGCGGTTTTCTATGCCAACCGCACAGACAGCGGTATTCATCTGATCCATGTGGCCAACAGGGAGATGCTTAGAAAACAGGGGGGTGATGTGCGTACCTACCGTGCACTCTTGCAGGATATCAGACAGCAGTTGCGAACATTCAGGAACCGGAGTGGCGGAGCCTTCAGGATCCATGCAGACTATAAATTGTCTGAAGACTCGGTGGCACAGACGATCCTGAACTACGCCGCAAACTTTGAAATAGAGTTGTGCTGTATAGGCACCAGCGGCGAAAGATCAGCAGGACACCGTGGTGGCTTAGGTCTGAACACAGGAAGAATGATCAATGAAGCAGGGTTTCCTATCCTCACCTGTCGCAGTCACCCGGAAAAGATCCATTTCAGGAATATACTGTTGCCTATAGACCTGACCAGGCACACAAATGAAAAAGTGGATCGTATCATCCGCTTTGCTATGCGTTTCAACAGTACAGTCTATTTGTTGGCTGTTTCAGAGTTTATGGAAGAATTCAGTTTCAGCAGAAAGTCACTGTTGGAGAAACTGGAGTCTGCTGCGCTGCATATTCGTTCACAGGGTATCAAATGCCACACGGAGATCATTCGCTATGATACGGTAAGTCGTTCTGTTGTGGAGTATGCATCAGAGATACGTGCAGACCTGCTCGTGGTCATGTCTGAACCTCAGAGCCTGGTTACCGAACTGATATTTGGTAACCGAACCAGTAAAGTGATCGCACAATCGCCTATACCGGTTATCAGTTTCCGTCCTGTACATTGATTACTTCACGATCAGCATCGTGCTACCTGTGGTCCGGCCTGTAACTGTTAACAGATAGCTGCCTGAGGTAAGTGGTGGCATCCACTCCAACTCCGGGCCTTCTCCGCAAAAGGATGATACCATGCGGCCTGACATGTCAAACATCTGAAGAAGTTGTTTACCAGGGTCAGTGATGATGAGCAATGGACCGGTTCCATCCGCAAAGGCATTTGTATTATAAAATGAAATATTATATAATTGTTGTTCCTGAACACCTGTTGACGGCAACAGGCCACGTGTGTCCAGTATTGTAAATACCTCCTCATGGTACAACCCGCCAAACAGCATATCTTCCACGTCCAGCAACCAGAGTGCAGCTTCTGGCATGGTCATTTCATCATAACTGCCGTACAGTGCTTCCAGCACAAGTTTGTCTGTATTTTCTTTCCCTATGCTTTCCAGGATATCAGCCAGGGCGCCGCTCCAGATACCACTGGCGGCATAGATATTTAAAGAATTATCTTCCGGGTAGTGCTTGTCATTATCAGTGGTTCGGCCATCCCAGAATTCGTTATGGCCATCCCAGCTGAACACATCCTGCCACCGGTAACTGCTCCACTGCAGACTGTAAGAGGCTGCCAGATAGTCTGCATATCCTTCATCCATAGCTCGTCTTTCTATTCCGGTATTGCTGAACGGTGCAGCGCTGTGAGACAGAGCATGCATGTATTCATGAATAATGACATCTGCATCTTCCGCATCATCAACCCCACCTTCGCCAAACTGTATGGAAGGCGTACCACCGCTGCTGAAAAAAGAATTATCGGCTCCGTCTGCTCCATGTGTATCAATGTCTATTTCAAAAGAACAGAGCTCTTCGAAGCCCAGTGATACAAGCCAGTTCCTGCATTGCTGCAGGTGGTAGAGTGTATTGACATCTTCAAAGGCAGGATCGCCGCGACCAGCATCAAAGACCGGTGTCAAAGACCAGGCAACAGGTTGTACCGGTGCAGCAAAATCTTTCAGTCTGATGAAGGTATCATACAGAAAAAAGGTATCATCCTCAAAGGTGGCGGTCACGGTTACTAAAGAACGCAGGCTGTTGAGCACTGGGTCATCTGCATCATTGTTGTCAACAAGATCGCCACCATATTCAGCCTCGGCCACAGTGATCGGGTCTGGCCTGAAGACACGTGCAGTAACGGTACTGTCGCCAAAATAGCTTCTCCAGCTTCTGACCGAAATGGTATCGCCTTCTTCATTCAGGAAAACATCTGTTCTGTCGTGACCATGCCTGTCTGTCTGGGTACTCATCTGTACAGCTTCCCATGAATCGTTTTGCAGTATCCAGATACAATCTTCCGTATAAACCAGGCTTGTGATCAGATCTGACACGGGTGGAAGCAATCCCATTACCCTCATCTCACCGTTGTATGGCTGTACGATCACCACCTGACGATCTACCTGAATACCGGCTGAAAACGGCTGAAGCCTGGTGTAGGTAGCATGATCTGTTTGAAAAACATGATTGGTTTCAAATGAATATCCAGGGAAGCGGATAGCTGCAAGTGCTTCAGCTTCTGTAGTTTGCTGTGCCGCAGCCGACAAACTAATTGTCTGTATCAGCAATGCGTTCAACAGCCAGTTGCCAGTGAGACTCCAGTTTTTGCAGAACCGTTTCATCCTTGTGTTCCAGTGAAACGATAAAAGTAGTGGTTTCGGCATACACGGCGTCTTCTATTCTTGCCGTGCTTCCGGATATCAGGTTGGCTACCAGATGTTGTTCAGAAGCGGGAACATGCACCCTGATGCGCATACGATGGACCAGTTCTTGACTACCTGCCAGTTCCAGCGCCTGAGAAGCAGCCTGTCGGTAGGCCTGGATCAGTCCGGGAATACCCAGCTTTTTGCCGCCGTAATAACGAACTACGCAAACAGCAGTATTGCTTAGCATACGTGAGCGCAATTCATTCAGAACTGGTTTGCCTGCTGATCCGGTAGGCTCTCCGTCGTCAGTAGAATATTCAACAGCTTGTGTGTGCCCGATACGATAGGCCAGCACCACATGCACGGCTTTATGATGCTCTTTTTTCAAGGCATCTCGAAACTGTCTGGCCGTGGCATCATCGCTGCAAGGACGCACCAGTGCAATGAACCTGCTGGATCTTTCCTGATATACAGATTCTGCTGCAGCGTTGACCGTTTGAAGGCTTTCGGGTATTTTCACCGCTTAAAGTTATTGCGATGAAAGATCTTCCTTTTATATCCTATCAACATCCCACATACACACACCAGGAAATGCTGCAAAGAAGCAGACAATTTTATGAATGGATGAATAAACGCAGAAGTGTGCGGATGTTTTCTTCAGAACCTGTTTTGCAGGAAGTATTGGAGAACATAGTCATGACAGCATCAACCGCACCATCCGGTGCCAACAAACAGCCGTGGACCTTTTGTGTGGTTACGGATCAGAAGTTGAAGAGACAGATCCGTATAGAAGCTGAAAAAGAAGAAAAAATATCATATGAACAGCGCATGCCCCAGGAGTGGCTTGATGACCTGAAACCATTTGGAACTGACTGGCACAAGGAATTTCTGGAAACAGTTCCTGCACTCATCGTGGTTTTTAAACGCAATTATGAAACAGATGCTGATGGACACAAACACAACAATTATTACGTTTCTGAATCTGTTGGGTTAGCAACAGGGTTTTTGCTGGCAGCCATACATCAGGCAGGACTGGTGGCGCTCACGCATACGCCAAGTCCTATGAATTTTCTGAAACAGATCCTGGATCGTCCGGCTAATGAGTCTCCCTTTCTGCTGATTCCGGTAGGTAAGCCTCATCCTGACACCAAAGTGCCTGATCTTCGCCGAAAGCATGCCGGTGAAGTGCTGGTTTGGTATGATTTGGACAGAACAGACAAATAATTGTACTTTAGCTGTAACCTGTCATGCGAATTAACCAACCCTCAACGGAGCAGCTTCAAGAGTTGCTGCTGGATATTTATCGCCAGCAGGATACTGACGCATTACAGGCAATTGTATTACAAAAGCTGGTTTCTTTTTTCGGATATGATTATGCGGTTGTGCTGCAGCAGATCGGCTCTCCGGAGAGGTATATCCGTAAACAGTTGTTTGCCACAGAAGACAGATTCGGCCAATCTGCTGTACCACTTGAATTCAAGGTAGCCATCGGAAGCTGGCCATCTCAGGAATGGGCAACATCTGATGTGCATCCGTGTACCTGGTTATACCATGATCCATTAAGTACCGGTCATATTGGAATTGGCTTACCTGCACCCGGAACAGCTTACTGCGTGCTGGCATATTCCAGGAATAAACCCAGGATGGGTGCAAAGACCATGGATCTTTTCTGGCGTACGGTCAGAAGCCATTACAGTACCCTTGGAGGTACCGATATACTGCTGCACTCCATCGCAGAACCAATGCCAGAAATGGGGCAAATGGAACTGAAACTGCGCCAACTGGAAGAATCTAATCAGGAATTGAAGCAGTTTGCCTCCAGGGCATCACATGATCTGCAGGAACCTCTGCGAACCATCAGCAACTACATTACCCTCTTTCTGCGCAACCATGGTGCAGGTCTGGAATCAGAAGGACGTGAGTATCTGGGGTTTGCCAAGAATGCCGCAGAACGTATGCACCATCTGGTCAAGGACCTGCTTACCTATACCAGACTGGATCATACCTCTGACCAGATGACTGAAGTTTCCTGCAACAAGGTTCTGGAAACGGCTCTGGATAATATCAAGATGTCTGTAGAAGAAAGCGATGCCATCATCCTGTACGAAGACCTTCCCGAGATCAACGGGCATGAACAACAACTGGTCAGTCTTTTCCAGAACCTCCTGGATAATGCCATTAAATTCAGAGGAGATGATGACCCTGTGGTCATGGTGCAGGTAGAAGATGCCGGCCAGACCTATGAATTCAGTGTATGTGATAATGGTATCGGTATTCCCGATGATTTTCACGACAAGATCTTTCAGTTCTTTACCAAGCTACACCCCGCAAGTGAATACAAAGGCACCGGTCTGGGGTTGTCCATATGCAAAAAGATCGTTGAAAATCATGGTGGTCAGATCAGAGCAGAATCTGCAGATAAAGAAGGAACTACATTCATTTTCCAACTGAGCAGATAGAAATGGCCGCTGTAACCCGATTGCATCTGTACTACCTGTCCACCTGCGATACCTGTGCCCGCATTATGAAAGAACTGCAGGTAGATCAGTTTCCATTCGTTCTGCAGGATATCAAATATGAGCCGGTAACCCGGAAACAGGCCGAAGAGATGGCAGAACTGGTTGCTCAGCAATATTCTTCGCCTCCTTATGAATCACTGTTCAGCAAAGTGGCCTTGAAATACCGAAGTATGGGCTTGAATAAAATGGACCTGACCGAAGCAGATTATAAGAAGTATCTGCTACAGGAATATACATTCCTCAAAAGACCTGTATTCATCATCGGTAACCGGATCTTCATGGGAAATGCCCCGAAAACCATATTGGCAGTTGCCGAAGCTCTGCATGCTTTTTGATGGTTTTCCGTATTTTCATGGAAAATTACCTGTATGCACTCCTCTGCCCGAATAGCCTTGTTATCACTATTTGCGATAGGTGTCTGGTGCACCACTCCTGCGCTCGCCTTGACCTGCGGTGCCTCAGAAGTGCCGGTTCATATTTTCATTGATCCGGACTCCTGGCCCGGAGAGATCAGCTGGGATATTACTGATGCCGATGGGGGGATCATTGCCAGCGGCGATTATAACAGCGATAGTACATGTGTAGTAGATGGAGAATGCTATACCTTCCACCTGTATGACAGTTATGGCGATGGTATCTATTCTCCTCATGGAGTAGAACTCTATTATGATAATGAACTGGTTGCTTTTTTTACCGGCGATTATGACTACGGAACATCCATCGATATCGGTTGCCCTCCGGGTACAGCCTGCTCTTCCAGTATAGAAGTGACAGAAGGAACCTATACAGCACCGGCACCCAACTCCTGGTATGAGTTTACACCAGCAGAGTACGGCACCTATATCATCTCTACCTGCGATCTGGATAATACCTGTAATACACAGCTCTGGGTCTATGACCACTGTGATGGCCTGGTACTGTCAGAATATGCAGAAGGAACTGTTTATTATAATGATGATGCCTGCGGCGAACAGGCAGAGATCACCGGCATTTTGCTGGAAGGAGAGACCTATTATATCAGGGTTGGAGATCTTGGATCCTCCTGCGAAGGAACCAGTATCAACTGGAGCCTGACGTATGCAGGCCCGCCAAGCGGTTGTACAGATCCATACGCCTGTAATTATTCACCACTGGCCACAGTTGATGACGGTACCTGTATCTATCCGGGTTCTCCTGATTGCCCTGCCGGTCCTGACCTGGTGCTTGATTCAACTTATTTTGACGGGTATCCTTCCTTCACTTCTGATTTTTCGCTGGAATCATATGATTCAGACTGGGATGACTGTGCTTTTGAAGAAGCTTGTGTAACAGGCACCGGAATTCGTTATGTGCTCAAGTTCGGAGTGAAGATCAAGAACATTGGCGATGTCGATTATCACCTTGGGTCTCCCACTGACGGGGCACCCGGGTTTGTGTACAGCGATTGCCACAATCACTGGCATTATGCAGACTATGGTGAATACCTGTTATATGATTCGCTGGGCAATGAAATACCATCCGGACATAAAAATGGTTATGCGGTCATGGATGTGGGTTGCTTTGATGGTACACCCCAGTACGGCGGATGGAATATGGGTATCAGCGCAGGGTGTTATGATATTTACGGTCGTGGTACCAGCTGCCAGTGGGTGGACCTTACGGATGTACCCGACGGACAATATACCCTTGTGGCCCGCATAAACTGGGAGAATAATCCGGATATTGACGGCCATGTGGAAACAGATCTCTCCAACAACTGGGCTTCCATTTGTATCCTGATAGAAAGAGATGAGCCGGGTGGCGAGCCCACCGTTACCAGGGTGGAAGGATGCACACCCTATTATGACTGCTATGGTGAGATATTTGGTTCTGCTACCTATGATTGTAACGGCATCTGCAACGGGCCGGCAAGGATAGGAGATCTTGATCTGGATGGCACCCAGACCAGCGATGATGTAACGCAGTACACCACTGAGATCCTGGATAACACCATTCTGGCCGCCACTTGTAACGACGCCAACAATGACAGTGATATAGATGTATATGATGCAACGCTTGTGAATGGCTGCGCCTGGGAGAATCTGGGTGTGACCCACGTGATCGAGCTGTGTGACCTGCCCTACGGATTCAATGAATATGGCGATACAGTGACGTATAGTATCGGTGAGATAGACCCGGGTGAAGGATACCTGGACATCTATTCGGTCAATACTACTGCCGACATTCTCGCCTTCCAGCTGAAGATACTCGGTATCACCACTATTGATTCGGTGGTGCCGATGGCTGAATCCATCATGTCATCAGATTTCCGTTTTGCATTCAGCAATGATGAGATCATCGGTATCGGATATGATGAGATCGGTTATGAAAAGAATTATACACCTAATCCTGTGGCAAGGGTCTATTTTCAGGCAACCTATCCTACAACGATCTGCCTGGATTATATAACCAATGCTGTTAATGAAGCCTATCACGAGATCATCACAGCAAAAGATAATGGTTGTTTCACCCTTACCGGTCTGGAAGATGCCCATGCTGCTTATGGTCTGCAAGTGTCTATCCAGCCGCATCCGGTAACAGGTGTATCTGTCATGCGATTCAGCAATCCTCATAATGATACTTTTGAGCTGCGCATGCTGGATCTTTCAGGAAGGATGGTCAGTGAAACAGAAACTCAGTCTGATCATTTTAATATCAGCAATAATGAATATCTGCCTGGTGTCTATATCTACCAGCTGACCAACGGAACCGAAAGTTTACAGGGAACAGTGGTCATTCAGTAATGAACAATGAAGCGGGACGAAAGTCCCGCTTCGCATTTTTTCTTCTCTCTATCTTCGCTCCATGCGGATCGCTTTTGACGCCAAACGTATCTTTCACAATACCAGTGGTCTGGGAAATTACGGTCGTAACCTGATCAACTCACTGGAGCAATACTATCCGGACAACGATTATCTGTTGTTCACTCCGCGAAATGGCCGTGTTCCTTTTAAGCCGGCATCTTCACGTATTCTCTATCCTGACACCAATACACCGGCCCTGTGGCGCAGTTTCAGCATCATCAGGCAAATTGCCAGAGAGCAGCCCGATATCTATCATGGACTTAGCAATGAACTGCCATTTACCATGCGTTCAGCAAAATGTCGTTCTGCGGTGAGTGTACACGATGTTATTTTTCGCCGGTATCCTGAAGCCTATGGCATCATAGACAGAAACATCTACCACTACAAGACCAGGTTTGCTATCAGGCATGCAGATGTCATCTTTACGTCCAGTCAGGCAACGGCCAATGATCTCGAACAACTTTATGGTGCAGATCCGGGAAGAATGGTGGTGTTGTTTCCCGGCGTGGAACAGATATTCTACGAACCAGCCGAGCCATCGGCCGTCACTGAAAATTTACCCACTGAGTTTTTTCTGTTTGTGGGACTGGGCAACCGAAGAAAGAATTTTGAGATCGTACTGGAGGCTTTGTCCCGTCAATCTGAATCCCAACGTATTCCGATAGTTGCGGTACATGGCCCCGGAAAGTATGCATCGGCTATGCGCCTCCTGACCACGCAAAGAAAACTGGAAAAATGGGTGCATTTTATCCCGTCTGATAATGCGGGCCTCCGTGCTTTATATCATCAGGCCGTAGCATTGATCTACCCGTCCTTGTATGAAGGATTTGGTATGCCTGTGGCTGAGGCATTGGTATGCAATTGTGCTGTTCTTGCTTCTGATCGGTCTTCCATTCCGGAAGCCGGTGGTAATGCAGCTTTGTACTTTGACCCTGAACATGCAGATGCACTTGCAGATGCCATGTTCAGGATTCAGGATGATCAGTTCAGAGCAAACTGCATCCAGAAAGGAATAGCATACCAGGAAAGATTTACACCGGAGGTTCTGGCCGGAACTGCTATGGATGCTTACCGCAGGCTGATCTAGCGGCGTCCCATCATACCCAGAGCCTTGGCTGCTTTAGCACCGCCTCCCATTTTGTTCATCATCTTCATCATCTTGCGCATCTCTTCGAATTGCTTGATGAACTGATTGACATCCTGGATGGAAGTACCACTGCCATCAGCAATTCGCTTTCTGCGGGCACCGTTGAGCAGATCAGGATCCTGTCGTTCTGCCGGGGTCATGCTCTGGATCATGGCTTCCAGACGCTTGAATTGTTTTTCATCCACGTCCAGATCCTTGAGTTGTTTTCCAACACCGGGAATCATGCCCATCAGGTCTTTGATGTTGCCCATTTTCTTGATCTGTCCGATCTGACTCAGGAAATCATCAAAGTCAAATTTATTCTTGCGGATCTTGCGTTGCAGTTCGGCAGCCTGCTCAGCGTCATACTGTTCCTGGGCTTTCTCCACCAGTGAAACAATATCACCCATGCCCAGGATGCGGCGGGCCATACGATCGGGGTGGAACACATCCAGGGTATCTGTCTTCTCGCCCTGACTGATGAACTTGATGGGCTTGTTGACCACATACTTGATGGTCAGTGCTGCACCACCACGGGTATCACCGTCCAGCTTGGTCAGTACCACACCATCAAAATCAAGCCGGTCATTGAAGGCCTTTGCAGTGTTGACCGCATCCTGACCGGTCATGGAATCTACCACGAACAGGGTCTCAGCAGGTTGTACAGCCTGTTTGATCCGGGTGATCTCATCCATCATCTCCTCATCTACCGCCAGACGTCCGGCGGTATCTATGATCACCACATTGTGGTTATTCACTTTGGCAAAGCTGATGGCCTTTTTGGCAATATCTACCGGGTTCTTGTTCTCCGTATCTGCATACACCTGTACTCCGATCTGTTCACCCAACACCTGCAGCTGGTTGATGGCGGCCGGACGATACACATCGCAGGCAACCAGCATGGGGTTACGCCCGCTCTTTGATTTGATGTACCTGGCCAGCTTGGCGCTGAAAGTGGTCTTACCCGAACCCTGCAGACCCGCTATGAGAATGACCGCCGGCGATCCTTTCAGGTTGATATCGGTAGAGGTGCCACCCATCAGGGTGGTCAGCTCGTCTTCCACGATCTTGACCATCAGCTGCCCGGGAGATACAGATTTCAGTACATCACCTCCCAGTGCTTTTTCCTTCACCGTATCGGTAAATTCCTTGGCTATCTTATAGTTGACATCGGCATCCACCAGGGCACGCCTGATCTCTTTCACCGTAGTGGCGATATTGATCTCGGTGATGCGCCCCTGGCCTTTCAGCGACTGAAAAGCAGACTCCAGACGATTCGATAAACTTTCAAACATGGTCTTTGATCAGGATTGGTCTATCAATAATAACGCAGACGAATAACACCACTCAGGTATTTGGATAACCTGACCACCTGTTTGGTGTACCCGAATTCATTGTCATACCAGCAATAGAGTACCACACTCTTTCCGTCAGCAGAAACAATGGTGGCCGGTGCATCTACAACCACCGCATGTCCGTTGCCCACACAGTCAGTACTCACCATTTCCTGGCTCAGGCTGTAGTCTATCTGCTCGATCAGGTTGCCGTGAATGGATGCTTCCTTCAGTGCTTCATTGACGCTTTCTACCGTTACACCGTTCTTCAGAGTGAGGTTCAGAATGGCCATGGAGACGTTCGGTGTGGGAACGCGGATGGCATTTCCTGTCAGTTTTCCATCCATGGAAGGAATCACCTTGGTCACTGCTTTGGCGGCGCCGGTTTCTGTGATGACCATGTTCAGCGGAGCAGAACGACCACGTCGGTATTTCTTGTGGTAGTTGTCCAGCAGGTTCTGGTCATTGGTATAGGAGTGTACAGTTTCAATATGCCCCCGGTCAATGCCGAAGGTGTTCTCCATCACATGGATGACAGGAACTACTGCATTGGTGGTACAACTGGCAGCAGAGAAGATCTTTTCATTCTCTGCATTGTATTCTTCATGGTTCACACCGAATACGATGTTCGGGATATCACCCTTTCCCGGAGCTGTAAGCAGCACCATGGAAGCGCCTTTGCTCAGCATGTGCTTGCCCAGACCTTCACGATCGCGTGCAACCCCGGTATTGTCAATGATGAGCGCATCGTTGATGCCATACTCGGTATAGTCTATGTCTTCCGGCTTATTGGCAGCGATCATGTGAACGGTCACACCATTTATGATCAGCGCTTTGTTGACCAGGTCTTCTACAATGGTACCATGAAATTTACCATGCACGCTGTCCTTTCTCAGCAGAGAAGCTCTTTTCAGGATGTCTTCATCACTGTTGGAACGGGTAACGATGGCACGCAGACGAAGCTGACTGCCCTTTCCTGTCTCATTGATCAGAATACGTGCGGCAATACGACCGATCCGTCCGAAACCATACAGCACCACATCACGTGGCTGCAGGTTGATCTTGTCCTGACCAATAAGATCTTTCAGCTTATCCTGCAGAAAAGAGGAGATGCTGTCATAATTGTCTTTTTCTTCCAGCCACTCAGATCCCAGGCGACCCAGATCGATACGGGCAGGAGCAAGGTCCAGCTTTTCCATTTCACGGGCAATGGACAGGGTCACATCAATGGTCAGCGGCTTATTCAGGAAACGCTGGGCATAGAGGTGATGGTTGAGTATCTCACTACCCCTGGCGTCAACCAGGGAGCGACGGAAAATGATCAGCTCTATGGCTTTGTCAAACCAGAGACGAACAGTGATCATACCCAGTTCTGTGGCATCCATTTCCTTATGGTTCCACTCGTTCATTTTGATCTCATAGGTGTTGGTACTCATACGCTTGAAATTGAATTTTTTGGTCGAGAAATCGGACTGCAAAGGTACAAAATGAGGGTCGTATTCTGCTCCTGAGGCTATTTGGTTATTGCCATTGAACAAGCCGGTAAGCCACTTTTGTCACCGATATTTCGGGTTTTGGCTCCATTGTAAGACAAGACTTTAAAAAAAAGGTCAAAAATTTTGTTTGCATTGAAAAACTGTTATACTTGCAACCTGACATCTACATGGGAAAAACGGTTAAATACGAACTGGAATACATCGTCCGCTCCTCGCCCAGTGTACTCCACAATTTTCTGATCACGCCAACTGGACTATCACAGTGGTTTGCTGATAACGTTGATAATGAGGGTAACACCTACTTCTTTACCTGGAACGGGGTGGAAGAAGAGGCAGAACTGCTCACTACAGACGACGATGACAGCATTCGCTTCCGCTGGGACTATTATGATGACGATGAATTCTTTGAGTTTCGCATAGAACAGGGAGAGATCACCGGAGATACTATTCTCTATATCACAGATTTTGCTGAACCCAATGAGGTTGACAGCCAGAAAGCTCTGTGGGATTCTCAGATCAAGAATCTGATCAAACGCATCGGTGCTGCCTGATCAGGCGCCCAACAAGTCAAGTGTTTCTCTGAAAATGATACTGGTTCGCTCTTCCAACCCCTTGGGGTCATTACCTAATGGCATGGTCAGACGAACAGCCGGGCAGAGAGTTTCCGGAAATTGATCTGCAATGATCTGGATCGACTGGTCCCAAATGTGTTCATCTGTTGCCATGGTCCAGTTTGCCTTCAACGGTTTTCCCGCCAACAATCCTGCATGCCTGCCTGTCAGTATCCAGGAACAGGAAAAACCATGCCCGAACCAGCACTGGGTGCGGAAAAGAAAGATCTCATCACGGTTGATCAGGCGGGGATAATCATGTACCATCCACGGATACCCGAGCAGGTTCTCACCTCTGCTGGTCTTTCCGCTGGCCAGGTGGCAGTTTGCCGGAAATGCAAATTGGCTGCCGATTGCTGTATCTTTGAGCAACTGTTCGGTCCGGGCGAAAACCGCACCAATTTTCTCCAGTAAACTGCGTTTTTGGAGAAAGATCTGCCGGTCATTCAGCAGGGCTATTTCTTCAGAAGTGAATACCATCAGCAAGTTGGTCCGGACCTCATGTTAAAGATCATAGACAAATATATCCTTCGTTCGTTCATCGGGCCTTTTGTAGTGACGTTTTTTATTGCACTGCTCATCCTGCTGATCCAGTTCCTGTGGAAATATATAGAAGATCTGGTCGGTAAAGGACTTGAATGGTGGGTCATAGGAAAGCTGTTGTTGTATGCATCAGCCAATATGATTCCCCTGGCTCTTCCACTGGCCACCCTGCTGTCTTCCATCATGTTGTATGGCAATCTGGGTGAACGTTTTGAACTGGCAGCCATGAAATCTGCAGGTATTTCCATGTTCCGCTTCATGCGATCCACCATCGTGGCAGGTCTGATCATAACTGCCGGAGCTTTTTTGTTCAGCAACTATGTCCTGCCAACCGCCTCGCTGAAATTCTGGACCACTCTTATAGACATCACCCGGCAAAAACCGGCTTTGAATATCAAGCCTAATGAATACTACAATGAGATCGAGAATTATTCCATCCTGATTGGAGGGAAAGCAGAAGACAATATCAGTATTTCAGATATCACCATTTATGAGGAAGGGCAGAACACCAATCAGGGAAATGTACTTATTGCCGAAAGCGGACAGATGCTTCCAAGTGCAGACAAGCGTAACCTTACACTTAAGCTGTATCACGGCAAACAATATGAAGAACTAAAACCTGAAGTGCGCAACAAGCCAAGCTATGAGCATGTCAGGATGGAGTTTGGCGAGTGGGAGAAAGCCCTTGACCTAAGTGGTTTTCAAATGCAGGAATCGAGTGAAGATCTGTACCGTGATCATTACAAAATGATGAATGTGTCTCAGCTTTCTAAAGCAATTGATACCCTGCAGATGCAGGCTGATGAAAAGAACCATTCTCTGAAGCCTGTCATTGGAGCCTACTATTTGTTCAACAGAGATACTTTGATACGGGCAGATATGTCACTGCTGCACCTGAGTGAAGAGCAGCAAAAGGCAGGTTCTGTAGCTTACCTGGCACCGCCGGAAGACAGACAGGTCATCGTGCAACGGGCATTAAGCACGGTGCGCAATATTTCCAATTTCAACCGTCAGGTTGAAGAATCATTGCATTTCACAAGTAATAAGATTGCAGAACACAGGATCGAATGGCACAGAAAGTTCACTTTATCCATTGCCTGCCTGGTCTTTCTGTTCATTGGTGCCCCACTTGGAGCCATCATCAGGAAGGGTGGGTTCGGTTTGCCGGTGATCTTTAGTATATTGATATTCATTATATATTATGTGCTGACCATTACCGGCGAGAAGCGGGCAGATCAGGGTCTGGTAACACCCTTGTTCGGCATGTGGATAGGCATACTGATACTTTTTCCATTCAGCATACTCCTGACGCAGAAGGCCAAGAACGACTCACCGGTATTTAACCGTGACTGGTATCTGTTACAGTGGGACCGGATCAGCAGATTATGGCGCAGATAATATATCTCATAAGACACAGCAAGTGGTTCTGGATGCCTGTTCTGGTATTTCTGTTGCTGGGTCTGTGCTGGATCTGGCAGGTTGATAATACCGCTATTTCCTTATGGATAAATGGCAGGCACAGCATTGCCGGCGATGTGTTCTGGAGGGCTATGACCTGGATGGGCGATGGCATCACCATGTCCATACTTATCTTTCTGTTGTTGTTCATCCGGTTCCGAACCGCTTTTCTTGCTGCTGCTGCATTGCTTGTAAGTAGCCTGGCAGCTCAGTGGCTCAAGCATTTTTTTGCACATGACCGACCTTCACTGGTATTGTCAGGAATGGATCTGCACCTGGTGCCGGGGGTACAGCTATATGCTCATTTCAGTTTTCCTTCAGGGCATACCACAGCTGCTTTTTGCATCTACGGAGTACTGGCTGTGCTGAGTGGCAGGCCGGTCTTGCAATGGTTGTTCTTTCTGATCGCTGCACTGGTGGGAATTTCCAGGATCTATCTGCTGCAACATTTCATGGAAGACGTGCTGTTTGGCGCTTTGCTGGGAACCATGACCGCTTATTTGCTCACAGGTATCCTCCTGCATCAGAAATGGATGTGGACCTCCTTATGGGATCAGAATCTGCTATCACTGATCAGGAAAAAATAGCCGATCGAATCCATCCCCATCGGTTCAGCCTGTATGCCATCGCCGTACCCAGCACACCAAAACCATATTTCGTACTTCTGCGGAAGTTGATGGAAGATGCTTCGTCAAAATATTTGGTCGGACAGGTCACTTCCCCGATCTCATAACCTTTATAGAGAATCTGCGCCAGCATCTGGTTATCAAATACAAAGTCATCTGAGTTGGCATCTATTCTGATGGCCCTGATCACCTCTGCTGAAAATGCACGGTATCCGGTATGGTATTCAGATAACTTCTGATTCATCAGCACATTCTGGGTGAAGGTCAGCATGCGGTTGAAAACGTATTTGTACAACGGCATACCACCTCGCAGTGCACCCTTGCCCAGTATCCTTGAACCAAGCACCACCGGATACAGGTCATGAGCTATGATACTGGCCATGGCAGTGATCAGTTTAGGCGTGTACTGGTAGTCAGGGTGCAGCATGATCACAATATCTGCGCCCAGCTCCAGTGCTTTGTTATAACAGCTTTTCTGGTTGCCACCATAGCCTTTGTTCTGCTCATGAACGATGACATGTCTGATGCCCAGCTTCCGGCCAACATCAGCAGTATCATCACGGCTTGCATCATCCACCAGTACCACGTCATCTACAATGTCAAACGGAATTTCCCGGTAGGTTTGCTCCAGGGTTAACGCCGCATTGTATGCAGGCAACACGACCACGATCTTTTTATTCAGCAGCATGAGGTGCCCAAAAATACGCAAAACCGCCTATGGCGTGAAGTATTACCTTTGCGTTGCGCTATGCGTATCCTGCTGGTCACCAAGAAGAGTCCCTTCCCCTCCCGCGACGGGGAGGCCATCGCCCTTCGCAATATGATGGATCAATACCTGATGCTCGGCTGGCAGGTTGATATGCTGTGCATGATCACCCCCAAGCATCCCTACCGTATTGCCGACCAGCCGGAACAAGCTACATATAACATGGTTCGCTTTACAGAAGTGTATGCAGATACCAGCCCGGGCAAATGGAGTGGCCTGCTCAACCTGCTGGGGAAGTGGTCTTATCATATGCAGCGGTTTGACCAACCTGCTTTTAGACAAGCACTTGCCGTCTTATTACAGGAGCGAAACTATGATGTGGTGCAACTGGAAGGATTGTTCATGCTGAATTATCTGTCAGTGATCAGGCTGAAAAGCAGTGCCCGCATAATATACAGAAGCCATAATATAGAAGGGAACATCTGGAAGCGGCTTGCCATGCAGGAAGCAGGCATTTGGAAAAAATGGTATCTCCGGATACAGGCTGATAGATTGCTGGAAGCTGAGCGGCATCTGCAGGATCAGGTAGATTTCATTCTGTCTATTTCCGTTAGTGATGTATCTGCCTACAGACAGTATTCTCCAAAGAAAAAGATTGCATACCTGCCAACGGGCTTTGATTTTCCGGAACCCGGCCCTCCGCCAATACGTCCTGATATCTATTTCATTGGTGCACTTGACTGGATGCCCAACATACAGGGACTGCGGCGCTTTTTGCAGGAAGCATGGCCGGTTGTGCTGGAAACGCATCCTGATGCAAAGCTGTATGTGGCCGGCAGGCATGCTCCGGTCAGATTTGAAGAAGAACTGCCCGATGGTGTTTCCTATCTGGGAGAAATAGAAGATGCATCCCGCTTTGTACACGACCATGCTATTTGTATCGTACCACTGTGGGCCGGCAGCGGTTTAAAGATCAAGATCGTTGAGGCACTTGCAACAGGCAAACCCCTGGTTACCACTCCCGTTGGAATGGAAGGCTTGCCTTCCGGCCTGGAAGAATTTGTGATCGTAGAACAGGATACCGGTAAAATGGCCCGAAGGCTAGCCGGTTGGATAACTGACTGGCCTGTTCCTGCAGAAATGGCCGGCCGTGCAAGCCAGCTTGTAAGACATACTTTATCTAACGAGGCCGTTCAGGGCCAGCTTAAAACGATTCTTCGTCAATGGAACCTGGCCTGACCGTTGCTGTTATTTGTTTTGCTGTTGCTGCCCTGGCACTGGTTCACAGTTACATTCTGTACCCCTTATTACTGAAGGTGCTCAGCAGCTCCTTGCCGGATGAAAAGATGGAAGAACCGGGCAGCTGGCCTGTTGTATCAGTTTTACTGGCAGTTTACAACGAAGAGAAGGTCATCAGAGCAAAACTGGAAAGCATTTTTTCAAGTGATTATCAGGCAGATAAGCTGGAGCTCGTAGTAGGAAGTGATGGCAGTACCGATAGGACAAATGAGATCATAGAAGAATTTATCAGCAAAGGACACCGGATCATCTTCAGAAATTTTGGGGGAAGAACCGGTAAGTCAGGTATCATCAACCAGATCAGCCCGCTGGCAAACGGCAGCATTTTTATTCCTACCGATGCCAATATTTTTTTTGAACCGGGAATGATCAGGAAACTGGTAACTGCTCTCCAACATGCAGATACCGGCCTCGTTAGTGCCAATATTGTCAATACCGGTATGCAGAAAGATGGCATTTCGCACCAGGAGGAAGCCTACATCAGGCGAGAGAACCTGATCAAATACCGGGAGGGAAGATTATGGGGTACCATGATGGGAGCCTTTGGCGCATGTTATGCCATCAGAAAGGAGCTTTTTGACCCCATTCCTGCCAATTTTCTGATGGAAGATTTCTATATCACCTTGCGGGTAATAGAAGCCGGATATGCTGCAAAATGTGACCTTCAGGCCATAGCATATGAAGACGTTTCCAACAGCTGGAGGGAAGAATTCAAAAGAAAGATCCGGATATCTGCAGGAAACTACCAGAACCTCGGGGTGTTCTATAAAATGCTCTGGCCATTCTGGAAGCCTGCCGGATTCTCTTTCTTATCGCATAAGGTATTGCGATGGTTTGGTCCATTCTGGCTGCTGATCACCCTGCTTACCAGCGCATTTCTCCTGCATACAAACTTATTCTGGTGCCTGGTGTTCTGGCTGCAGGTGGCCGGGTGGTTCACGCCACTGCTGGATGCGCTGCTGAGCAGGTGGAAGTTGCATACCTTTGTATTGCGATTGCTGTCTTACTTTTTCCTGATGAACCTGGCCCTGCTGGCAGGACTCTGGAAATATATGAAGGGCATCAGAACCAGCGCCTGGAACCCAACTGCCAGGAATGTAAATACAAAACAATGAGTGAATTCAAACTGCATACCATAGAAGAGGCCATTGAAGATATCAGAAATGGCAAACTGGTCATCGTAGTAGATGATCAGGACAGGGAAAATGAGGGCGACTTTATTACTGCAGCCAGAAATGTAACTCCTGAGATCATCAATTTCATGGCCACTCATGGCCGGGGTCTGATTTGCGCCCCCCTGATCGAAGACCGCTGCGATGAGCTGGGTCTGGATCTGATGGTCAATAAGAATACAGCCCTGCATGAAACGCAGTTCACGGTATCCATTGATCTGAACGGACATGGATGCACAACAGGTATTTCTGCCAATGACAGGGCACTGACCATCCAGGCATTGATCGATCCTGCTATGAAGGCAGAAGATTTTGCCCGGCCCGGACATATTTTCCCCCTGCGTGCCAAGCGTGGCGGAGTGCTGCGCCGCACAGGTCATACAGAGGCTACCATAGACCTGAGCAGACTTGCAGGATTTGAGCCGGCAGGTGTACTGGTGGAGATCATGAATGAAGATGGCACCATGGCTCGTCTGCCTGACCTGGTCAAGGTGGCAGAGAAGTTCGATCTCCGGATCATTTCTATAAAAGACCTGGTTGCCTATCGCCTGCGCACCGAAACCCTGATCAGAAAAGAAGAAGTGGTTGATCTGCCAACAAAATATGGTCATTTCAAACTGCACGCCTATACCCAGCTCACAACCGGAGAAGTACACATGGCCCTGGTAAAAGGCGATGTTAGCAATGGAGATCCGGTGCTGGTCAGGGTGCACTCCAGCTGTGCCACCGGCGATGTGCTGGGGTCTCTTCGCTGTGATTGCGGCGAACAACTGCATGCGGCCATGGAAATGATAGACCGCAATGGCAGTGGGGTACTTTTATATATGCAGCAGGAAGGCCGCGGAATCGGGCTCCTGAATAAACTGAAAGCCTACAGGCTGCAGGAGGATGGTCGTGATACGGTAGAGGCTAATCTGGATCTCGGGCTGCCGATGGATCAGCGGGACTATGGCGTAGGAGCACAGATTTTGAGAGACCTGGGCATTGAACGCCTCAGGTTGATCACCAATAATCCTAAAAAGCGGGTGGCACTAAAAGGATATGGTCTGGAGATCGTAGAGAATGTAAAGATCGAAATGGTACCAAACCCGCATAACGAAAGATATCTGCTGACCAAACGGGATAAAATGGGTCACGATATCCTCAGGTGATCTCTGTTCAGGCTACCAGTTTTGAGTTAGATAAAGTCTGTTTGAGCCCCATGACACCGTTCTGGATAAGCTGGGCCATATTCATGATCTCGAGTCCTTCAAATGGCTGGCCTTCTATCCGGCTGTTTTCCTGAATGACCATGACCGTTCTGATCACCTTGAACTTTCCTGATTCCAGCCTGCGTGACAGGGCGGCAAATTTGTTGAAATCATCGGTAAGCACCTGGTCTCCAAAGTTTATTTCTACCACAATGCGAAGGGTGGAGTCGCCACTTTCCTTCTGCAGTACGTAGTCATGAACCCTGGAGGACCAGTTGTACCGATTATACAGCTTCCACCCATCTTTTTCGGGGAAGCTGGTGCGCAGAGTAGACTTGAGCGGGTTAAGCATATCTACTTGTTTTTTCGTTTGGGTGTGTGTTGCATGATGCATGGTAGTCCCGTTATGGGGGCTAAATTCTGACCCTTTTAAAGGGAGAACAAGGAAGAAAACGGGGATAGCTCACTCGAATTTACCGAGCAAGCAATACATTAACTATTTGATAATCAATTGATTACCAATCCAGAACTGGACAGTAATTCACATATACACCAGCTGCTTTTGCAGCTGTGTTTCCATCTGGTTGATGGGTTTACAACAGGATCAATGGGTGTTATCCCATTCCCAGTTACCGGAGTTGTACTGGCCTCCCATGTGTTGATGGTCTTTTTGGTTGACTGCTGTGTTATTGATGGTTACATTTGAGTTGCTAACCAGACCCAGAGACATCAGAATAGTTAATAAGATTGCCATAGTTGTAAGTTTATCAGATAGTTAAGTAATGTGACACCGAATCTATGTTCTTTGTCAGAAAAAAGCAAGTTTTTAAAAGGTAAAATAATTTCAACTGTCAATGATGATATATAATAAAACATGTGTGCGATTGAGGATTTTCAAATGTAATTAGGAAATCTTTGAATATAATTACATTGCTTTGGAGAAAATTACGCAGTTGATAAGTACCCTGACCACCAGAGAGGTCAATGCCATCAGAAAGTTTTACCGGTTGCGGCCTCAGGCTGATGCCAATCAGCGTTTCAGGCTATTTGAAAAGGTGTTAAACGATCCTGAATTAAGTGACATGGAAGCGGCCTCATTTTTACAGAAAAATGTAGGTGATTCAGCTTTCTCTATGGTCAAAAGACGCCTGAAGGATGACATCATCAAGGTGTTGGTATGGGAGCAAAGACATTCCAAATTCAGATCTAAATACTTCAAATCACGCTTTGAATGCAGGTTGCTTATTGCAGAGGCAGAGATCCTGTCAAGTCGCGGTGCCAACCTCCTGGCCATAGAGCACCTGTATAAGGCTAAACGCCTCGCAGAGCAGTTTGAACTGACCAATGAGTTGGTGATCATCAATGAGCAGCTTATACCATTGGTAGCCACCAGAGAGGGCCTACAGACCTATTCAAGAATTGCACAGGAAAGTCTCGGCCAGTTCAAACTGATCCAGGACAAATTCAAGGCCCAGGATTACCTTCGCCAGCTTACCATCCCTAACCTGTTTCAGGCCAACAAGGAATTCAATTACAAGATCCAGGCTGAAGAGGCAAGCAGGGAGCTCAGAAAACTGAGCGAAGAGACCAGTTCCGTTGAGATCAGGTTCTGGTATCTGCGTAGCGAAGTATTCTACAATCACCTCAGAAAGGACTATACATCTGCATTTCAGTTTGCACAGGATTTTCTTGAACTGGTGAAGACCAGTCCGGTGGTTTATTCCATCGATAATATGGGCGGTGCCAATATGCAGCTGGGTATGATCAGCATATACAGAGGCGAATATGAATCTGCCGCTTTGTTTGCCAATACTGCCAGAGAGTATTTCACGAAGGGATCGGTAAACTTTGTCAATGCCAGTGATGCACTCTTTCTGTCATTCTTTTACCGCGGGCTTTATGACGAGGCCATTGTTCTGCTGGATGAGATGAAGAAAAACAGGAATATCACCAGGAATCATATGCTGCGTTCCAAGTGGAACTTCTATGATGCCCAGCTTCATTTCCGCATGGGTAAATATGCTGAATCACTATCCATCCTGCAACAGCAAACAGATTTGTTCAGCGACAAATCCGGGTGGCGAATCGGCATCAAGATCCTGGAAATGATGTGCATTGTTGAATTGGGAAATGATGACTGGCTTGACTTCCGTATCGAAACATTCAGAAAACTGCTGAGTGACCTTCGCAAGGAGAATATATTTCGCCCAAAGCTTATCCACCAGCTGTTTCGTTTCTATATCAAAAGTGGTTATGACTGGAAAAATGCCATTCGATTGTCTGGTAAACACCTGACACTGCTTCAGGAAGGTACAGGTGAAAATAGCTGGGACCCGCTCGGCTATGAAATGACCAGATTTGATTCCTGGCTTTCAGGCCGTTTGAATGGTAGCAGCAGATCTGTCTAAGGTGTCTGCTGCCGGCGTCTGCTTTCAAACAGTTCTGAAAAAGAATCAAAGTCTTTAGTATAAAATAAACCCAGACCTGTACGTACATCGTTCTTGGAAGCCACCGCATCAAAATCTGATTCTCTGAACGCTTTGACCCGTATCCTTCCGTCAGGTGTGATGCGGTACTCTACCTCAAAATCACCTGCCAGGTTGGCATTTGGGTTACTGCTGCTGGCTTCATAGTTGTAAGTACCACCTATCTTAACGGTTAGTGCATCGCCAAAAAGTTTTTGGGTAAGTCCGGCTTCAAACTGCGTCTGATCAGACTCGCTGAGGCCCAGATCTCCGGAGCCGATCTTCTGGTACCCGATGTCGATCTCTGCATTGGGTATGATCTCTGAGATCCAGTCTGAGAAGTATCCTGACAGCTGACTCGTAATGAAGTCAGAAATGCTGCTGTTGACCCCCGCTCCAAGTGCGGCACCTGCATTCAGTTCTTTAGGCAGGAAATTATTGATCATGAGCAAACCGAAAACCTGTTTGTTCAATTCATTCTGATCTGATTTGACCTCAGATAATCGCTGGTCAAACTCAGACAAACCTCCGCTGCTTCTTTCATCCGGCAAAATAATGTCAAAACTGATCTCCGGCGCTTCCAGAGTGCCACCAATATTGATGTACACGTCAACCGGAATGGCTTTCCTGGCTTCCTGTATCTCCGGATCTGACAGCGGCAGATCACTGATGAGCCCCAGCTTCTGAACTTTATCCAGGCGATATACTGCGGTCAGTCCCAGTTTGGCCTGATACGGATCCTGATCAAAGAGTATCGTGCCACCTTCCTTGACTATGAACTTCTTGGTGGCCAGACCCTCAAATGAAAAATCATAGCTGCCCTGTGTGATCTTTAGCAAGCCGCTGATCTCCACTTTTCCAAGCGTGTTCACATCTATGAACAGGTTGCCGGATCCTGCTCCCTTGATCACATCTGAACCTTCACTGCTCAGCAGGATCTGCACCTCTACATCTGGTGTAACCTGTACAAAGGTGCTTACACTCACCACACTGAGTGATTTGTTGTTGTTCTCTGCCTGGCCGGTGCTGTCTGATCTGTCAACGAATTGAATGAAATTGTGCCTGCTCACATTTCCTGAACCATAGGCCGGTATGTAAACCACATTCGCCTTGCCTGGGGTCTTGACAGGTGTAGCATCTACGGTTACCTGCAGGTCTTCGAGCGGCCCGTCTATGACAGCATTTACCTGTCCGGAGGTATAGCCATAGAAGTCAGGATTCTCTTTGACAGTGGCATTCATCAGCACAAAATTACCTGAGTTGAATACCAGACTGTCAAATACAAAATGATCATATGCAGTATGGTAGATATTGCCCTTTACCCATCCCTCATTACCGGACTCATCAAAGACCTTGTTGGGTGTCAGATAGATTCTGTCAGGAAATAATTCAACCTTCTGGAACTGAAAGTCCATATCAATGCCCAGGTAGTCAAAGTAGAAGCCACCATTTTTCATCTCCACATACCCTGAAGTTTGCAGGTCGTTTACCGGCCCTTCCACACGAACGGTTCCATAGGCATCGCCCCGGAGGTCTGACATCAGGCCTACGGTGAACGGCTCTGCTACCTTGAACGGGATCTTGGCGATCTCTGCCACCATATGGAGACTGTCGGTTTCACCTATGCTGTAATACCCGTATGCCCGCATGGAGTTGGCCCCCTGCAGGTTCATATTAAAATTCAGATGAGGATTCGGAAAAATGCGGGTTGCGGTCAGGTTGATGTTGCCTATTGGCTGTGCATCCAGAATGAATTCCTTGATGTTGATGAAACCCAGTACGGTCAGACTGTCAAATGGATCGCTGATGGTTACGTTGGCGTCTATTCTGCCGGCCAGTGCATAGTCATCATACTGGGCGATCTTGGTGATGTCTTCCAGTCTGAAATTTTCGATCAGCACACGAAAGGCGGCCCCCATGCCTTCTTTATTGCTGCTGGTTATACTCACCTTTTTGTCCAGGTTGGTCAGGGTGAACTGATCGGCATAAAAATTTTCGTAATCATAGATCAGTGAGTTGTTGGGTTGTATGTCCCAGCGTTCATTGCTCACAAAGATCTCCGATGGAAGTACGTGCAGTGAAAGATTCTCTTCCGATACTTTGATGCCGGCATACAGGTTGAGTCTTTCCGGATCCACGTCCTTTCCCATTTTCAGGTTGACATCAACAGAATCCTGGAACAAGGCTCCTTCCAGAGAAGAAACAGGTAGCTGCAATTGCTCTGAAACCTGTATCGGTGCAGCTCGCAGGAAGTAACTCAGATGACCTTCACGGTCTGAAATTTCACCTGCAACATTTTCTGTATAGATGCCCTTATACTGCGTGTTTTTTAGCAACCACCTGGCGGTCAGGTGTCTTTGTCCGCTGTCAAAAAGACCGCTAAGCTGCAATATTCCCAATTGTTCTATATCCGGGTAGAAAATTGCTGTTGCCTGATGCAGATCATGTCCGCTGATGTTGTATTCGAATTGTTGCGGTACCATACTGTCAGTCATGAACGGGGTTCCATGAAGATAGTAGTTCACCATACCGGTAAATTGCCGCGGCAGCTGATCTACCTGGTAAGAACCGATCACTGAAATGTTCAGCAGATCGCTCTCCAGCCGTGTATTTCTTACGCCATTTTCCTGCCTGGAAGTCAGGCTGATCCGATCCTGATCCCAGTTGTACTTGCCTGTAGATAAATGCACCTCATCCAGTACAGCACTGCCCAGAAAGGAGTTGATATCGCTTCCCGTTATATCAACCTGTGTATGTGCACTGATGGTAAGCGGAGTGGGATAGATCTTCAGCAACTGCAGGTCTGCATGTTCTATGGTTGACTCAAAGTTCATGACCGGTGTACTGTCGGCAATATGAACAGATCCCAGAAAGGAAAGACGTGCGTTGGGATCGTTCATATTCAGTCTGCCATCAAAGCCGTCATTACTTAGCTGACCTGAAATTTGCAGGTCGCGGTATCGGTAACCGTTGAACCAGATATCTGATACCTGTGAACTCAATACCAGATCATTCTTTCCTGGCGAACTGTTTCCCTCAACCGTTGCAACCAGGCTGACTGTTCCGAGCATGTCATCCAGGCCTGCCAGCAATCCGGCATTCAGCTCTTCTGTAGCGATGCTTCCTGAGTAATGCGTATTTCCGGCATCCGGATCGTATTGCATCCTGATGTCTGTATTCAAACTGCCTATGGTACTTTCCATCTGTCCATAGACTACAAAATCATATATAAAACCAGTATATTTACCTTTGAATTCCACCTGGCCCAGTTCCGTGATCTGGCTGGGTAGTACTCCTCCCAGTTGTTCATTGAGACCGGGCATGTTGGCCTGCAGCGGGCGCAGATCCACGTCGAACCAGGTTTCGTCAATGACGGGCAGACCACGAATGCGCAGATCACCCTGAAAGCTCAGTGTTTGATCAACTGCCAGCTGTGCACCACTGGCCTTCAGGTTTGACAAGGTTCCTGATACAGGCATATTGGCGGTTATCAGGCTGTGGTAAGAACCCAGTGATGCACTGAAGTAAGCCAGATCATCTGTACTGACAACAGTATTTCTGAGATTGGCACGGATCTCAACAGCGTCAAATATCCTGTTGAAATCAAGCAGAGAGGCATAACTGAATTGCAGATTATCTGTGATCCTGCTGTTGGCTGTTTCCAACAGCAATCCGTTGAGGATGGTCTTTGTTCCACTGAAGAAAAAGGCTGACTGCAAGGTTTGTAAACGAAATCCGCTGCGATCTGTACAAGCCACCTGATTCATGTATCCTCTCACTGTATCACCGGCATATACGATCTCTTCCATATCGATATTGATATCTCGCAATGCCAGATGGTTAAAGTCCATCAGGTCTTCACGCAACAGATGGTTTTCATTCTGATACCCGAAAAAGCAATTTTTCAACTGAAGGTGAGATGCCTCCAGGATCCAGTTGCCTGGTCGGATGTGAACATAGGCATATGCTGAAGGAATGGTGTCTTCTTCTTCCGGCCGAAGGTCCAGCAATCTGGATAACTGAAAGGTACATCCGTCTGCTTCCAGCTGGTTTACTGCCAGTACCTCCTCCTGCAGGCTGAACTTATTGAAAGTAGCCCTGAACGAATGCAGGTAGGTGTCATAAGCCTGATAGGACAGACTGTCGTCAAACTGAAAGTGTACCTGTTTGAAATCGATCTCTTTGATCCCGAGATCCAGAGCCGAAGGAGCACTGGTGGTATCTTTCTCCTTGTCTGATGCAAACGCATCTGCTATGAATTGAAAATTGAACGAACTGTCTTCCGGGTGCCTGTACACATGTGCATAGCACCCTTTCAGCTCCAGGGTGCGCAAACGAATATCTTTCGACAATGGATTTACTGATCTGATACGAATGGCCGCATGTTCAGCATACAATAAGGTGTCTCCTTCCAGATCCTGAATGTACAGTCCGTCCAGAACTACATGGCGGAAAATATTGATATCTATGTCGTCCAGCTTCACCGTTGTGTCCAGCTTTTCTTCCAGCCATGAAACTGCAGCTACCCTGATCCGGGTCTGTACGGCAGGTATTTGTAAAATGAGAAAAAAGATGGGCAGCAAGCCTGAAAGGACAACCGGTATCCACAAGAGAACCTTTCCAGTCACCCTCAGTATCTTCCTGCCGGTTGTAGCTTCGGACATACGATGTACACTGCTAGTGCAGTAATTTAGCGAAATTATTAAATGATTATTACATGTCGCTGACCATTTTGGGTATTGAAACATCCTGCGATGAAACTGCTGCAGCTGTGGTCAGAGACGGAAAGTTGCTGTCCAGCCTGGTAGCCGGTCAGGAGATCCACTCCCGGTATGGTGGTGTGGTACCTGAACTGGCATCGCGAGCACACCAATCGGCCATCATCCCGGTAACAGATGCGGCACTGAAAGAAGCCGGTATCAGAGTTGCCGATCTGGATGGGGTGGCTTATACCCGTGGTCCGGGATTGCTCGGGGCTCTCATGGTTGGCGCATCTTTTGCCAAAGGTCTGGCCCTTGCAACGCAGATTCCGCTTATTCCTGTACATCATATGCAGGCACATATTCTTGCTCATTTTATTGATGCACCGGTACCGGCATTTCCATTCATTTGTCTCACTGTTTCAGGCGGACATACCCAGATCGTTCGGGTAAATGACTATTTCCGGATGGAGATTCTGGGTCAGACGATAGATGATGCAGCCGGCGAAGCATATGATAAGGCAGCCAAGATGCTGGGGCTCCCTTATCCCGGCGGACCGCAGATTGATGCTCTGGCATCACAGGGAGATCCGGGAACATTCCGTTTCGCAGATCCATCAGTGCCCGGATTGGATTTTTCTTTCAGCGGACTGAAAACCAGTATCCTGTACACGATACGTGATGCCGTGAAGAAGGAGCCTGACTTTATTGCAGCACATCTGCCTGATCTCTGCGCCTCCGTGCAACATACCATCAACAATATATTGCTGAAAAGAGTTGCAAAGGCATGTATGGAAACAGGTATTCGTGAAGTGGCACTGGCTGGCGGGGTTTCTGCCAACAGCGGTTTACGAACCATGATGCAGACAGCAGCCAAAGAACACGGGTGGAATCTGTATATCCCACCACTTTCTTATTGCACTGACAACGCCGCCATGATCGCCATGACCGGATATCTGGCAGTTCAGCGTGGAGGGGTGGGGAGTTTGGATGACAGCCCCCAGGCCAGAATGGAATTCATAGAACTGCAGGTATGACCAGAACAACATGGAGTTTTCCGAACCCGGTACACTTTACCACCCAGCTCGAAGTGCGTATTGGCGATATCAACTATGGAGGTCATCTGGGTAATGATAAAGTTCTTTCCCTGGCTCAGGAGGCGAGGGTGCAGATGCTTCGGTCTATGGGATACTCTGAACTGGATGTAGAAGGGCCTGGTATCATCATGAATGAAGCAGAGATCAAGTATGTCAAAGAGGCTTTTGCAGGCGATATTCTAACTGTTGACCTGCATGTGGGAAACTTTTCAGCAGTTGGATGTAGTATATATTATAATATAAGAATAATGGACAAGGTAATTGCTGTAGTACGCACCGGTATTGTTTTTTACGATTACAACAGCAGAAAAGTGGTGCGGGTTCCTTCGGTATTTCAGCAACGGTTTAATGATAATTTAGCATAGAATCCAAGTACTGTTGCATTTGATCAGGTAGCTTTACAGCAAATTCCTGATCATGAAAAAAATCTTATTACCTGTTATCTTATTATCTGCGTTTACTGCCGGCGCCCAGGTATCTATTGTGGGTTCCGGTGTGCCTGTGTCAGAAGATTTCACCGGTTTTGACGGAACCGGGTTCGATCCTGCACCCGCTGCCGGACAATTAAATTCCAACAACTGGGAAGTGCTCGGATTTTCAGATGGAGACCTGTTGTTTGGCGGTTCATCTGCCACAGGCGATCTGGCTCGTGGAATCACCACTGGTAACATTACTTCCGGTGGCTTGTATGCATTTGATAATTCCGGAAACACAGCTGTGTATATACAACCTACTAGCTCTGATTTCAATCCGGGCAGTATCACCTGGAAGCTGCAGAATAATACAGGCAGCATACTGACAGAAGTGGACCTGGCCTATACCGTATATATCTACAACAATGAGGGCCGTGCAAACAATTGGAACTGTTCTTATTCTTATGACAATACCACATTTGTCAATATTCCGTCGCTGGATCTGGTGAGTGTAGAAGCCGACGAAGACCTGCTTTACACTTACAATCAAAGCACCAGTATTCCAGGTCTGAGTATTGGTGATGGTGATTTTTTCTACATCAGATGGGATGGTGCAGATGTTAGTGGTTCCGGATCAAGAGATGAATTTGGTCTGGATGATATCAGCCTGACAGCTTATGCAGGTGAAGTAACACCTCTTGCTGAACTGGTGGAGGATGTTTCTGTTGTGGAAGGTGCCGGTGCCGCCACTGTTTCTGTTGAGCTGAATGTTTCAGCCAACTGTGATGTTTATGTTTCTGCTACCGATGGAACAGCCGAAATGTTTGTTGATTACCTTTTCGATCCCGCTGTGATCAGCTTCACCGAAGGCGGTGCAACCATGCAGACATTTGATGTGCTCATTGGAAATGACTTTGACCTGGAGTTTACAGAAACGCTTACTGTGCACATTGACAGTACCAGTGAAGGTTGCGCAACAGGATTGAGCAATGAAGTAACTGTTTCTATCATAGACAACGAAACGGCTGCAACAGGCCCGTGTGAAAATCTGTTCTTTAGTGAATATATTGAAGGTTCTTCCAATAATAAGGCCCTGGAGATATATAACCCCGGAGCAGTTGACATAGACATGGATGGCTATGTCGTAAAAGTGTTCAATAACGGAAGTACCGTGCCTTCCAATACCTTTTACCTGACTGGCATGATCGCCTCTGAAGATGTGTACCTGATCGTGAACGCCAGCGCTGATTCTGCATTGCTCAGCCTGGCAGATACCACTGCCTCCGTTACATTCTTCAATGGCAATGATGCGGTGGTACTCTTTCAGTTTATGGATACATTAGATATGATCGGTGTAGTTGGAGAAGATCCTATCACTGAATGGCCGGTGGATACAGGAGGAACAGGTGAGAATACGCTGGTTCGGAAGGCTTCAGTTTCTGCCGGACAAACTGACTGGAGCATAGGTGCCACAGAATGGGATGTATATGCACAGAATACTTTTGATTTTTACGGCACTCATACAGCAGATGGTTGTGCACCTGCATGTACTACCCCCGATGATATTACTGTGGAACCTGATGCCGGAGGTACTACTGCATTGGTTTCCTGGACCGCTGTTGACGGAGGCACACAGTATGGTGTACGTTACCGTGAAATTGGATCGCCCATGTGGCTGAAGAAAGCAACAACAGGCTCCATGACCATGCTGACCGGTTTGACACCAGGTGCCGATTATGAGTTCCAGATGGTTACCCGATGCGGTGAAGACCGTGCAGGCCCAACCTCTCTGATGTTCTTCAGCACCCCGGCAAGAACCGGCATATTTACGGAAGGAGTGTCGGTATTTCCCAATCCTTCATCAGGAACCTTCTATATGAACGGTTTCGATAACGAAACAGAAGAATTGCAAATACATGTATATGATCTGAGTGGTCGTTTGCTCTATCTTCGTACTGATATGCATGCAGGAGAACTGGTAGCAATTGATCTGCCTGATGCCTTGACAGGCCAGATGATCCTGGAAGCTATCAAAGGAGATCAGATGATCAGAAGTATGATAATTGTAGAATAATGAACATTCATGTTCTAAAAAAGGAGCAGATATCTGCTCCTTTTTTTATTTTTATTCCATTCAGACTTTTTTGAAGTAGATCCTATGAAACCACACATTACCCTTTCCCTGCTGGCTGCTGTCAGTTGCTGGTTTAGCTCTGTTCATGCCCAGGAGGTCCAGAACTCATCACCAGCCATTGGTGTCAGCCCTCTGCAGAGTGAAAGCAGATCAGGCGTGCTGGAACTGATGGCACAACCGGAACAATCTTCTTCAACCCGGACCGGGTTGGAGTTTATTCCTATCGGCACAGCTTATAATCTGTACACCACCCTTAATAATAGTCCGTCACAAGTTGCATGTCTTCCTGAGCTGAATACAGTTGTATTCATACACAGACATAATGCGGGTACTACCGGAGGCAGCGGAGGCTTATCATTTGACAGCAGCACTGACGGTGGTGCAACATGGACCATTAACCAAAGCCTTACACCTTCTTATAATGCAGGAGCTGAGCCTGAAGTAATAGGAGGAAGATACCCGTCCATCACACTGTGGAATCCACCGGGAAATACCTTGACTGATAATGTCTTCGTTCTGGCTCATGGCCCTGAACTGGATCCTGCTGCCGGTGGTTCATGGGGAAGCTCTTTCCATATTTCTACAGCAATGGATATGGATTACCTGAATGAAACCTATTATTCTACAGATGATGCTCATGAAGATTACCTGACAGGTGGCCTGATGACCTACAATGATGGCAGCATCTGGGATCTGAAGACATTTGTACCCGGCAATCATTTCAGCACTGTTAAACATGTGTTCCACCCGCCTTCCAAGACTTTTATAAGAAACGAACATGTCTTTGAACCTGACTGGTATGTGAGTGACGGTGAGCTGGTAGTGGCTAATGGTGAAGGTGAGACCAGTTTTGATCCTACCGGTACGATCGGATATGCGGTCCTTCTCGGTTGCCTCTCAGATGATGTGGTCAAAACCATGGCACCTGTCATTTATAAGACCACAGATGCAGGAGCTACATGGAATCAGTTGCCATCCTTTGACTGGACCGCCATGCCACTAATGGAAGAATGGATGTTTGCAACCGTAGATGCCGGAGAATACATACCCTATTTTGAACAGGTTTCAGCTACAGTTGATGTAACAGGTCGTCTGCATATTTTTTCTGAGGTATTCAGCAGATATACCAGCAATTATGCAGATTCTATCATGTTTATCTACAGCAATTCCAATGTCTTTTTGCATCTCAGCACCAGCGATGGAACGGACTGGCAGGGAGAAGCATTGGGCTATACTACACTGGATAAGGCATTTATCGGTTCAGCTGAAATTCAGAACCAGACTCAGATATCCAGAACACCTGATGGCAGCAAACTTTTTTTCTGCTGGAATGTAAGTGATTCACTCATGGCTTACGTAAATGACCGCCCTAATATCTATGTGAAAGGGTATGATGTGGTCTCCAATACCTTTACGGAGACCGTGAATCTTACAATGGGAACTGCCTTTGTTTTTGATGGTTTTTTCCCCACCACAGCCGGTGTTACCCTGGATAATGGTTTTGGTGAGTACGAGCTTCCCATAGTATTTGCCGTTCCTGGCGCCACAGATCTGTCCCCGCCACAATTCTATTATATTGACGGGGTGACCTTTACTGATGCAGATTTTGTTCCTGCTGAACCCGCAACAGCTGCCTTTACCTATTTTGTAGATGGCCCTACAGTGCTGTTCAACAACAACTCACTGTTTGCAGATACCTATGCATGGGATTTCGGCGACGGATATTCCAGCACCATAGAAGACCCCGTGCATACCTATGCAGACCCCGGTGTGTACAATGTCTGTCTGACTGCCTCCAATGACCTGAGTACAGATGAGTTTTGCCAGGATGTAACGGTAGTACTCGACTGCGAGCCCCCTTCACCCTTGGTGGTACTGCTGGTCAGCTCCAATCAGATAAGACTGGGGTGGTCAGAAGTGCCGGGCGCAGATTACTACCAGGTGCAGTACAGACAAGCCGGAACTGCTGCATGGTCAAAGAAGACCACCATCACTTTGAATGTGAAACTTACCGGGCTGACACCCGGTACTACCTATGAGTACAGGGCAAGAAGTAACTGCGCTGGTTCATTCAGCAGCTATTCTCCCATTGAATCAGTTGCTACTACCATGCGCCTGGGAAGCACTGATCCGGCAGATCCGGCTATTTACCCCAATCCCACAACCGGTAGTTTTTATATTCAGACACCACAGTCTTCCGGATCTGAACTGACTGTCAGGGTAGTAGATATGGCAGGAAGTGTTGTGTTTGAACAGGTTTGCGATGGTAGCGAAGAAGAAATACTGGTTGAAACCGGACTTCCTTCAGGCATGTATCTGGTCCAGCTTAGATCAGCACAGAGCTGTCAGGAGATCAGGCTCATCATTCAATAGCGAAGTATTTAGGCGTTAAGAATTGACCGGATCATTTCCTGGCATGTCTGATGTACAACATACCTGCGTATCCTGTGGCCAGACACATGAAGGTTTATACTGTCATGTGTGTGGTGAGAAAAGACTGGATCCAAATGACCGGAAACTGAAATACTACCTGCACCAGCTGGTCAGTGCAGTTACTTTTGCTGATAATAAGGCTTGGAGAACCTTGCGTTCTGTTATTGTAAACCCCGGTAAACTCAGCCTTGATTATGCAGCTGGCAGAAGGGTCAGCTACACTGCTCCCGTATCCTTATTCTTTATTGGTAACCTGATCTATTTCCTGATTCCCATTCTGGAAACATTTGATTCCAGCCTGTATGTACAGACACAAATGATGCCTTATAAAAGTTGGATCATGCCGTCTGTGGAAGGCAGACTTGCAGATCGCAGTATCTCTATGGATGAATATGCAGTGGCCTATAATGCAGCATCCACCTCCAATGCCAAACTGTTATTGATCACCATGGTGTTTCTGATCAGCATTGGTTTTGCCGTTGTAGCGATGAAAAAAAACCGATACTTCGGCGATCATTTTATCATGTCACTGGAGGTCAATATATATAATCTTTTTGTAAATACTATTGCACTCGCCTTGCTGATCTTTCCGATAGTACTCATTGGTCAGCTGGCAGGAGCAGACCTCAGGCCATATCTTAATGATCAGCTGTTCACTGTTCTCATCCTGTTTTCCCTGATCTATTTTTTATTCAGAAGCTTCAGAACAATGTATGCATGCACCACAGGAGGTGCAGCCTGGAGAACAGTGTTCATGCTTGCATGGGTAGCTGTGAGTCTGCAGGCTTATCGTTTTATTTTGTTTTGGGTCACTTTCTATACCACATAAAAAAAGCCGGTCACTGACCGGCCTTCTTTTATGGTTGTTCTTATCAAACGCTTTTCACTTCAGCGATCAGTTTTTCCAGGGTTGCCTTGGCATCGCCAAACAGCATCCGGGTCTTGTCATCATAGAATAATTCGTTCTCGATACCTGCATAGCCTTTTGCCATGCTGCGCTTCATCACAATGATGTTCTTGGCTGTATTGGCCTTGATGATGGGCATACCGTAAATAGGAGAGGAAGGATCCGTTTCTGCAGCCGGGTTGACCACATCGTTCGCCCCGATCACAATGACCACATCTGTATTGGGCAGTGACGGATTGATATCATCCATCTCCTTCAGTTTCGGATAGGGAACATCTGCCTCAGCCAGCAATACGTTCATGTGTCCGGGCATCCGACCTGCTACCGGATGGATAGCGAATTCGACTTCCACACCCTTATCCTCCAGCACTTTTTCGAATTCATGACATACGTGCTGAGCCTGGGCAACTGCCAGTCCATATCCGGGTACGATCACAACCCTTTGTGCATAGCTGCACAGGATAGCGGAATCCGTTACATTGATCTCACGGATGGACAGCCCTTCGGTTGATTTGGCCGGTCCGCCGCTGGCACTGAAAGCACCTATGATCACATTCCACAGTGAGCGGTTCATGGCCTTACACATCAGGATGGTCAGGATGGTACCGGCAGAACCTACCAGGATACCACCGGTCAGCATCACCTGGTTGTCATACAGAAATCCGCCAAAGGCGGCGGCTACTCCGGTAAATGAATTCAGCAATGATATAACAACCGGCATGTCAGCTCCACCAATAGGCATCACAAACAGGATACCATACAGCAGGGAACATCCGAAGATGACCCAGATGGCATTTCCACTCAATACATCAGGCTGAATGGAGGCATATATTACCAAAGCAAGAATGGCAAAAACAAAAGTGTTGTTAAATACCTGCTGCACCTTGCTGCCAATGTCGCGGATCTTGCCTTCCAGCTTGCCGTAAGCGATCATCGAACCGCTGAACGATACTGAACCGATCATCAGTCCGAGGAAGATAATGAGACGCTCACCCCAGAATTCCGGATGGTGGGTGCTCATTTCCACGATGCCGATCAGGGCCGCACAGGCACCACCCATACCATTGAACAAGGAGACCATCTGCGGCATGGCGGTCATCTTGACCTTCATGGCTGCCAGATAACCTACAATGGTTCCGATGGCAATACCACCAATGATATATCCGAGATTACCGATACGCTCAACCTCTCCGGTTTCGGCATTTGTATGTTCATGAAAAAAGATGGTAGCCAGAATGGCGATCAGCATACCAACTGCAGCATACAGATTCCCCTTTCGGGCAGAATCGGGACTCGACAACATTTTTAATCCCACAATGAAACTCAAAGATCCAAGCAGATAGCTGATCTTCAACAGGTCCATGTTCTCCATAACTTATGTATTGGGCTGAGAGCCGGTTATTTCTTTTCTTTTTTTCTGAACATTTCCAGCATGCGGTTGGTCACCACGAAACCACCTACCACGTTGAGTGTTCCGAGGATCACGGCCAGAAAACCCAGCACAAGTGCCAGGGTATTTCCAGGATCTGCATGTCCCATAACTATGATGGAACCAACTATCACCACTCCGTGAATAGCGTTGGCACCACTCATCAAAGGTGTGTGCAGGATGGCCGGTACATTGCTGATCACTTCCACCCCTAAAAAGGCGGCAATGATGATCACATAGATCACATCCCAGGGAGTATCTATCCCGAAGATGGTGATGGTATTACTTAAGATGGTCATAGGTAATTTTTTAAGCGGATACTTGCATGATGTTCTTCACCCGTTCATTCCTGATCTCTCCGGCATGGGCAATACAGGTGCCGGTAATGAGATCGTCTTCCCAGTTCAGCTGGATGGCTCCATCCTTATCGATCATGATCTTCAGGAAGTTGATGATATTCTTGCCGAACATCTTGGAGGCATCATATGGCATGGTAGCAGCCAGGCCGCTGTCGCCAACTACCGTCACACCGTTCACCTGAATGGTCTTGCCGTCTTCGGTCACTTCGCAGTTTCCGCCGGTAGATGCTGCAAGGTCAATGATCACAGAGCCGGGTTTCATATGTGCTACGGTATCCTTCAACAGTAGTATCGGAGCCTTTCTTCCGGGTATCTGCGCTGTACAGATGACCACATCACTTTTCATGGCGTGTTCCTGTACAGCCTGCTGCTGCCGCTGCTTGAATTCTTCGGTTTGTTCTACGGCATATCCGCCGGCACTTTTGTCTTCAGTGGCGCCTTCCACATCCACGAACTTGGCACCCAGAGAGAGCACTTCTTCGCGGGCTGCCTGACGCACATCACTTGCTTCTACAACAGCACCCAGTCTTTTAGCGGTTGCAATGGCCTGAAGACCAGCCACACCTGCACCCAGTACCAATACCTTGGCAGGTGTGATGGTACCTGCTGCGGTCATGAACATGGGGAAGAAGCGGGGAAGGTGTGAAGCAGCAACCAGCACTGCCTTATATCCGGACACAGTGGCCATACTGGACAGGATATCCATGGCCTGTGCCCTGGTGGTACGCGGGATGACATCCAGGCTGAATGCAGATACGCCTGCGCCCAGTGCATCCTTTACAAAATCAGTATTGACCAGGGGGTTGAAACCACCCACCAGTACCTTTCCTTTCAAGGAATCCAGTTCCTGCCTTCCGATCGGCTGGATGCACAGCAACATGTCAGCGTCTCTCAGCACGGAAGCCCGGTCAGTTACAACTGCGCCTTTTTCCTGATACAATGAATCGGGATATCCGGCATTATTTCCGGCACCTGATTCCACCAGGATCTTTTCGGCTTTCAGTCCGCTCAGCTGCTGAATATGTTCAGGGGTAATGGCGACCCGGTTGTCGGCCTTCTCCCCCAGAATGCCTATTACCATAGGTAGAGGATTTTTAATGTAGCGCAAATATAGCTGAAAAAAGGAGAGGCAGGAACAGACTTTTATCATTGGAATAACTGCTGTGAACCGTTGTCATGCAGCCGTTTTCCTTTAATCGGCAGGTCGTTCTACATTTGTGACAACAGCCTCCTTAGCTCAGTTGGCAGAGCAGTTCATTCGTAATGAACGGGTCGTCGGTTCGAGTCCGATGGGAGGCTCTTTCTCTTCCGTCACCCTATCGGCATATGGAGTACAACAAACTGTTGAAAGCCTGGTATGAACGTCAGGAGTGGTCGGCTTTTCCCTTCCAGGAATCGCTGGCACAGGCCTATGCCGAAGGTCTGCACGGGTTACTCAACGCACCCACCGGCAGCGGAAAGACCTATGCCATGTTCCTGCCTGCGCTCTGTTATTCCATAAGTCAGGAAAGCAACCGGAAGAAGGCCGGGCATCTCAGGATCATCTGGATCACCCCGCTCAGGGCGCTGGCCCGCGACATCATGAAGGCACTGCAGCACGCCTGCGATACGATGGAGTCCGGATGGCAGGTACAGATGCGTACCGGAGATACGGATGCCAAAACCAAACAGGCACAGAAAAAGAAAATGCCGGAGGTACTTATCATCACTCCGGAAAGTTTACATGTGCTGCTGGCAGCCAAAGGCTACCCGGCACTGTTCAGCTCTCTGGAAGCAGTAGTGGTGGATGAATGGCATGAACTGCTGGGGTCCAAACGCGGGGTGCAGGTGGAGCTGGCCCTGTCCAGGTTAAGAGCCTTGTCGCCAGCCATTCGTACCTGGGGTATATCTGCTACCATCGGCAACCTGGTGGAAGCAATGGAAGTACTGGTAGGTACACAAATGCCTCCGGATAAGACCACTGTGGTGCGCAGTGATATCAAAAAGGAGATCGCTGTTCACACGGTATTGCCCGAAAAGATGGACCTGCTGCCCTGGGCGGGTCATATTGGACTGAGCCTGCTTCCCCGGATCATTGATATCATATGGAGCGCCAGAACTGTGCTCATCTTCACCAATACACGAGCCATGGCTGAGATCTGGTATCACCAGATACTCCAGGCAGAAGAAGAGCTGGCCGGTCAGCTGGCCATGCACCACGGTTCACTAAGCCGTGAGGTACGTGACTGGGTGGAGTCATCGCTGCATGCCGGTACCCTGAAGGCGGTCATCGCTACATCGAGCCTGGATCTGGGTGTGGACTTTCGGCCGGTGGATACGGTCATCCAGATAGGTTCCCCAAAAGGCGTAGCCCGCTTCACTCAGCGAGCAGGAAGAAGCGGTCACCAGCCCGGTGCGGTTTCCAATATTTATTTCATTCCCACCCATGCCCTGGAACTGGTGGAAGTAGCCGCATTAAAAGAGGCGATTGGATCCGGTATCGTAGAAAGGAGAGAGCCCTTTGTTCAGAGTTTCGATGTGCTGGTGCAATACCTGGTGACGCTCAGCATCGGCGAAGGGTTCCGGGAAAAAGAGATTTTACGGGAGGTAAAAGCCACCCATGCTTTTCATGAAATGACCCGTGATGAATGGGAGTGGTGCCTGGCATTCATCACACACGGCGGGAAAGCTTTCGAGGCATATGATGACTTCAATCGGGTGGAGGTGCAGGATGGAAGGTATCGCATTGCCAACAGAACTGCCTCCATCAGACACAGATTGCAGATCGGAACCATTGTCAGCGACCCGGTAGTGCGGGTCAGCTATCTGAAAGGCGGCACCCTGGGCACCATAGAAGAATATTTCATCGCGAGACTCAAACCCGGCGATGTGTTCTGGTTTGCCGGACTATGCCTGGAATTCGTCATGCTGAAAGACATGACCGCACTGGTCAGAAGAACGAAGGAACAGAAAGCGGGAACCGCAAGCTACCAGGGCGGTAGAATGCCCTTGTCAGGCTACCTGGCCGAGGTGATGCGGAAACAATTGCACGAAGCAGAAGAGTTGGCAGGTACCTATGAGGAATATGCCATGCTGGCTCCTTTATTGGACCTGCAGCGGAACAGGACAGCCATTCCTGCTCCCAATGAACTATTGGTGGAGTACAGTGAAAGCGAAGACGGGGTGCATCTGTTCTTCTATCCCTTCGAGGGACGGTTGATGCACGAGGTCATGGGCAGTCTGGCGGCATTCCGTCTGAGCCGGGAACTTCCCGTCAGCATCTCGCTGGCCATGAATGACTATGGCTTTGAATTACTGTGCAATCGAGAGATAGAACTGACCGAAGACCTCGTACGCCGGTTGCTGGATCCACAGAAGATGGACGAAGACGTGTTCGGATCGGTCAACGCCATGGAAATGGCCAGGCGGAAATTCCGCGATATTGCCGTCATCAGCGGCATGGTCTTCCAGGGATATCCGGGCAAGATCAAGAAGAACCGCCACCTGCAATCTTCCAGCCAGCTCATGTTCGACGTGCTGACACAGTATGATCCGGGGCATCTGCTGCTGAGGCAATCCTACGAGGAGGTCATCAACGACCAGATGGACCAGGCCAGACTTCGCAAGGCTTTGATACGGATCCACAACGGGAAGGTCCTGATCAGAAAGACAAGCCGTTTTTCGCCTTTCAGCTTCCCGATCGTGGTGGACAGTATGCGGGAGAAAATGAGCTCAGAGCGCATGGCTGACCGCATCAGGCGTATGGTGGAAGAAAATGGTGGATAAGGAGTTTGCCGGATGGTGTTAATCCTGTACTTTTGTGGCTCTTAAGTCAATACCAATGGAGCAAGCAAAGAAGAAAAACAAACTGATGTGGTGGGCGCTGGGCTTTTTATCCCTCTTCGCCTGTATCTACATGATCATGTTCTTCAGCAACTTTTTCTGGATCACCCTGCCATTGCTGTTCACCAGCTTCGCCATGGCAATGGATGGCTTGTAAGCAGCCGGAACTCCTTGTATGACGGCCTTCACAGCCGTCTTTTTTTCATTTCCCTAATTTCGTGCTATGAAAGGCATTTCTCTCCTCTGCGGGGCGGCACTGCTATTGTCCGTTTCCTGCCAGCCCTCAGATTCCAATAAAACAGAAAATAAGATCATGCGAGATCCACATTCCTTTTCACGTCCGGATCAGGTGTCCGTTTCACACCTGGATTGGCTGGCTTATGTTGACTTTGGTACAACGACTTTAACCGCCAACGCCACCTGGACTCTTGACAAACATTCAGATCGTGCAAGTCAGGTGATCTTTGATATAAATGGACTGCATATTACCTCTGTGGTGGATCAGGATGGTGACACGCTTGAATACAGTTTAGGCATTGCAGTGGAAGGCAGACCGTATCTGGGTATTCCGCTTACTGTTGAGATCAGGGAGAATACACAAAAAGTATCGATAGGATATACCACATCGCCCAACGCAGCTGCATTACAATGGCTTACAGCAGAGCAGACCAGAGATAAGAAATATCCATTTCTGTTCACACAGTCGCAGGCTATTCTGGCCAGAACATGGATCCCCTGTCAGGATGGACCTGGTGTGCGCTTCACCTATGAGGCCCAGGTAGAGGTTCCGCCGGGCATGCTGGCGCTGATGAGTGCAGAGAATCCGCAGCATATTAGTGAAGACGGCTCCTATCATTTCAAGATGGAACAGCGTATCCCCAGTTACCTGATGGCACTGGCGGTGGGCGACATTGCCTATAAGTCGATAGGACGCAATACCGGTGTGTATGCGGAGCCTTCCTATGTGGATGCCTGTGCCTGGGAACTTGCTGATATGCAGGATATGCTGGATCAGGCTGAAGGACTCTATGGCGAATATGCCTGGGGCAGATACGACGTGATCGTGCTTCCGCCGAGCTTCCCGTTCGGCGGGATGGAAAATCCAAGACTTACTTTCGCTACACCGACCATCATTGCCGGCGACAGATCACTGACCGCACTGGTGGCACACGAACTGGCGCACAGCTGGAGTGGTAATCTCGTAACCAATGCCAACTGGAACGACTTCTGGCTGAATGAAGGCTTTACCGTCTATTTCGAGAACCGCATCATGGAAAAGGTATATGGCAAAGATTATGCAGATATGCTGAAGGTGCTGGAGTACAATGACCTGTCGGCTACGGTAGAAGAATTTGGAAAGGATTCTCCCGATACGCACCTGAAATTGGAACTGAGTGATCGTGATCCGGATGATGGCATGAGCGACATTGCCTATAACAAAGGAGCATACTTCCTTCGGTTGCTCGAACAAACTGTAGGCCGTGAAAAGTTTGATGTGTTTCTCCATACCTATTTTCAGTCGCATGCATTTGAGGTGATGGACACTGAGACATTTGTGGCTTATTTGCAGGAACATCTGATCGAACCGAACAAAGCAGCATTTGAAGGGATCGATATCAACGCCTGGATCTATGGCCCGGGAATACCTGATAATTGTCCGGTGGTGGTTTCAGAGCGTTTCAACCTGGTGGACTCAGCTCTGGCAGCCTGGAAGAACGGAACACCACCGGCTGAGCTGAACACCAAAGACTGGAGCACGCACGAATGGCTAAGATT
>ERZ795053.73-NODE-73-length-111856-cov-9.487634_pt1 | contig 111856 bp, 111 predicted proteins | sample MGYA00375137_ERZ795053 | MGnify/ENA primary metagenome ERZ795053 (study PRJEB30182, sample SAMN05720284) | activated sludge metagenome | isolation source: Anaerobic digester | place: Hong Kong | collected 2014-12-17 ... | reverse complement strand
GTATTCGGGTGTTTCGGCGGCTCGTCGGAATATTCCACCGAGACCAGCACACCCCGTTCGCGCGCAATGCGGTATGCGTCCTTGATGTCCGCGTCGTCCGGCTCCATACCGAGCGCGCCGGCAATCAGAGCCTTGTCCGTTCCGTGTCCCCTGCCGGTTTCAGCAAACGAGCCGTAGAGCGTGAACGCCGCTTCGGCAACGTCGTTTTCCGCAATCTGCCGCGCAATGTGCGAAAGCCGCACCGCGCCCGCAGTATGCGAACTGGAAGGCCCCGTCATGCGCGGGCCTATGATATCGAATACCGAAAAGTCTTCCATAACGCGTTCCGACCGATACCCTTTCTCATAATAAAAAATAGAACCGGCGCACCGTTTCATCCGATGCGCCGGTTAAAGTTTTGCCGCGCACCCGTTCTTTGACAAACACGTCTCCGGGCGACGCTCCGACAGGTTGCTCCTTTCAGGTTGCCCCGCGGCACATCGCAGATTCCGCTGAATGCTGCTTCCGTCAGGACCTGACATGGTTCACGGCCTGCAATTGCACGGGACCCGACGCTCAACGCCCCTTATCGGGATCCGGCCCCACAGACGCTTGCCGGGGAACGGGACTTCAGCCCTGCTGCAGCGGATTGCAGGTACAGGGCACCGCTAACTCCCCGCTTAGCGCGGCAAACTTGTTGACGAAGTTTATTGTAACATGAGAACAGAACGCTTGTAAAACGAAATTTCAGTTGTTTGCTTTTTCTTCCGTACTTTGTTGCAAACGCTTGATTGCATACGCCGCCGCAACACGCACCGCCTCGCGCGGGTCGTCCGTCCAGGGACGAATCAGCGGCAGCAAGTCCCGTCTGCCCTGCTTGGCGGCGATCACGCAGGCATGCTGAATCAGCCTGCCGTTCTTTTTCAGGTTTTTACCGACGATTTCGAGCGCGTCTTTGCAATCTCCGCTGAGCAGTTTTTCCAGTGCGAACGCGTCCGGCGGCGACATAATCGGCTCGATCCCCGCGTTAAACGGGCACACGCTCTGACACGTCTCACAGCCGAGGATACTGCCGAGCGCGTCCATGACCCATTCCGGCATCGGCTCTCCGTCCATGTATGCGCGTGCGCATTTCGTAAAATCGTACCCGCCTTGCGTAATCGCGCCGCTCGGGCAGGCGCACTCGCAGGCGCGGCAGCCCCCGCAGGGGCATTCCGCGGGCGGTTTTTCCGGCGTATACACAACGTCCGGAAAATTTACGGCGACGGTCTGCACGCTGTAGCGCGTGCCGTACTTTTTAACCGCGGTCAGGCCGTTTCGCAGCGGTACGCCGACGCCGCTTCGCGTCAGCAACTCGCGTACCGGCACATAGACCCGCTCGGCGCGAACGCCGCGCTCGCCAAGCGCCTTTATCAGCCCGTTCGCAGCATGGTACGCCGCGTTGCTGGAAGGATAGTTGCCGGAAACTGGCACACCGTCCGCATAGGGCCGGTACGGCATAATCAGCGCAAGAATTGCGTTCGCCCAGGGCAGTTCACCCGCCGGGTTGGAGACCAGATGCAGTGCCGCAGGATGCAAAGCGCCGTCCTTCAGACGGCGCTCATACAAATCGAACGGCTGCGCGGGGAACGCAAAGCATTCGGCAAACCCGTATTCCTCTGCGAGGGCGGCGGGGTTCATCTGCCCTGCTCCTGCAGCATTTCTTTGGTTTTCATCAGCCGCGTAAGGTTTCCGCGCTCGTTTTCGTCCAGCTTCATCTGAATCCGGCGGATCGCCTCGGTAAACTGCGGAATCATAACGTATTCCAGCGCGTTGACCCTGCGGCGCGTCTTTTCGATTTCGTCGGCCAAACGGCTGCAGGCCTTCTCAATCTCCGCAAGCTGCACAAGCAGCGGCAGGACTTCGGCGAGCAACTGCACCGCCGTGTCCAGATCGGCGCTGGTGGTTGCAAACCCGTATGGATAGGTAAACCCCTCCTGCGTCTCGATGCCGAGTTTCGGCACCTGAATGGAGAGCACATGCTGCACGCCGGCGGTCACTTCCGCGGCGCGCGCGGGATACATGAGCGCCTCCTCGATCTCCGCGCCGCTCATGGAAGCGCGGGCAAGCACGAAGCTCTTCATCGCGCGGGAGAGTTTTTCTTCCACCTCCGCGCGGAGGGCCTTATTCTGGCGTGCATAATCGATGAAGCGGCGAACGAGTTCGTCCCGCTTGTCCTTCATCATTTTGTGACCGCGAACGGCAACCTTTTTGCGTTTCTTCAGGTTGCTCAGTTCCATACGGGTCGGTTTTACCTGTATGGCGGCCATTGGCTACGCCTCCTTGGGATAGTATTTCTCGATGTATTCGTCGCGGATACGCTTGAGTTCGGACTTGGGCAGGATGCCAAGCAGCTTCCAGCCAAGGTCCAGCGTCTCCTCGATGGTGCGGTTTGTGTAGTACCCCTGCGACACATACTGCTCTTCAAACGCGTCGGCAAACTTTGCGTAGAGTTTGTCGGTTTCGGAAAGAGCCGCGTCGCCGAGGATGACCGCAAGTTCCTTTGCGTCCTTGCCGCGCGAATACGCGGAGAAGAGCTGGTTCATCGTGTCCGCGTGATCTTCGCGCGTTTTGCCCTTGCCGATGCCCTTGTCCTTGAGTCGTGACAGCGACGGCAGCACGTTGATCGGCGGGGTCAGACCTTTTCGGTACAGTTCGCGTGAAAGGATAATCTGCCCTTCCGTGATGTATCCGGTCAGGTCGGGGATCGGGTGCGTCACGTCGTCTTCCGGCATGGACAGGATCGGGATCATCGTGATGGAGCCCGCGTTGTCGCGGATCCTGCCCGCGCGCTCATACATCGTTGCAAGGTCCGTGTAAAGGTAGCCCGGGTAGCCGCGGCGGCCGGGAACTTCCTTACGTGCGGCGGACACTTCGCGCAGCGCCTCGGCGTAGTTCGTGATGTCCGTTATGATGACCAGCACATGCATGCCGAGCTCGTACGCGAGGTATTCCGCGGCGGTGATCGCCATGCGCGGCGTCGCGATACGCTCGATGGCCGGGTCGTTGGCCAGGTTGATAAACGTAACGGTCTTTTCGATCGCGCCGGTCTTGCGAAAATCGTTGATGAAGAAGTCCGCTTCTTCAAACGTGATGCCGACGGCGGCGAATACGACCGCAAACTTCTCGTCCGAACCGAGCACTTTCGCCTGACGCGCAATCTGCGCGGCCAAGTTGGCGTGCGGCAGACCGGAACCGGAGAACACGGGCAGTTTCTGGCCGCGGACAAGCGTGTTCAGTCCGTCGATTGCGGAAATACCCGTTTGAATGAATTCGCTCGGATAGTCGCGCGCGGTGGGGTTCATCGGCGTGCCGTTGATGTCCAGATGCTTTTCCGGAATCAGCGCCGGGCCGTGGTCGATGGGCTTGCCCATGCCGTCGAAAATGCGGCCGAGCATGTCCGGCGCAACGTCCAGCTCGATGGACTTGCCCAGAAAACGCGCCTTTGAGGAACTGATCTGCAAACCCTGTGAGCCTTCAAAGAGCTGAAGCAGCGCTTTGTCCTGATCGATTTCGAGGACACGTCCGCGGCGGACGCCGCCGTCGGCCTGCTCGATTTCCACCAGTTCGTCATATTTTACGCCGGACACCTGTTCGACAAGCATCAGCGGCCCGACGACTTCTTTTATGGTGCGATATTCCTTACGCATGTGCTTCGCCTCCCTCGCTCAGAGTGCGAATCTGGTCGTTGAGTTCTTTTTGAATCGCCTCGTACTGCGCTTCCACGCCGTCTTCCGGCACATACTTCAGGCGGCCGATCTTCTCGCGCACCGGCAGGGCGGCGAGTTTGGAAAACGGCGCGTCCTCCTGCAATGCAACAAGGCTCTTGTCGTAATACGCCAATATCGCTTTGAGCATCAGATACTGCTTCCTCGGCGAAGAATAGGTGTCCACTTCATGGAACGCGTTCTGATGCAAATAATCCTCGCGGATGGAACGCGTGCATTCGAGCGTGAGGCGGTCTTTGAACGAAAGCGCGTCGATGCCGACGAGGCGGACGATTTCGTCCAGCTCGCTTTCTTCCTGCAGCAGCGCCATCGTCTTTTGGACAAGCGCCGTCCACTCACTTGAAACATTCTGATTAAACCAGCTCTCCAGACGGTCGAGGTAGAGCGAATAGCTCTGCAGCCAGTCGATCGCCGGGAAATGCCGCGCGTACGCAAGCTTGCTGGAAAGTCCCCAGAACACTTTGACGATACGCAGCGTCGCCTGCGAAACCGGCTCAGAAATATCGCCGCCCGGAGGCGAAACGGCACCGATGGCGGAAACCGCTCCTTCGCGGCCGTCCGTGCCGAGCGCAATGACGGAACCCGCGCGCTCGTAGAACTCCGCAAGGCGGCTGGAGAGGTAAGCCGGGTAGCCTTCTTCACCAGGCATTTCTTCGAGGCGGCCGCTCATTTCACGCAACGCCTCCGCCCAGCGGGAGGTCGAATCCGCCATGATGGCGACTTTATAACCCATGTCGCGGAAATATTCCGCAATCGTGATACCCGTGTAAATCGAAGCTTCGCGCGCCGCAACCGGCATGTCGGACGTGTTGGCGATAAGCACTGTGCGCTTCATGAGCGAAAGTCCCGTGCGCGGGTCCTTGAGCTCCGGGAACTCCATGAGCACGTCCGTCATCTCGTTGCCGCGTTCGCCGCATCCGACGTAGACGATGATGTCCGCATCCGCCCATTTTGCAAGCTGATGCTGAACGACCGTTTTGCCGCTGCCAAACGGACCCGGAACTGCGGCCGTGCCGCCTTTTGCAACCGGGAAAAGCGTGTCGATAACGCGCTGTCCTGTGATCATCGGTTCTTTCGGCGCAACCTTTTCGGCATACGGACGGCCTTTTCTGACCGGCCATTTCTGCAGCATCGGCAGTTCGGCGATCGTACCGTCGTCTTTTTCCAATTTGGCGATCGGCGTAACGATGTTCGCTTCCCCTTCAAAAATCCAGGTCAGCTTGCCGGAAAGCGCCGGCGGCACCATAACGCGATGCAGCACCGCTTCGGTCTCCTGCACAGTGCCGAGGATGTCGCCGCCCTTGAGGACGTCTCCAACCTTGGCGACCGGCGTAAACTTCCATAATTTTTCGTGATCCAGCGCGTCCACCATGACGCCGCGCGTGATGCGGTCGCCCGCCTGCTGGCGGATCACGTTCAGCGGCCGCTGGATGCCGTCGTAAATCGACTCGATCAGCCCCGGCGCAAGCTCAACGGAGAGCGGCGCGCCCGTGGTCTCCACCGGCTCGCCCGGTCCGATGCCGCCCGTCTCCTCGTAAACCTGGATGGAGGCTTTATCGCCGCGCAGTTCGATGACTTCGCCGATCAAGTGCTTTTCGGAAACGCGCACAACGTCGTACATCTGCACGTCCGCCATGCCGCTGGCAACGATGAGCGGCCCCGAGACCTTGATGATCGTACCTTGCATGTTCTTTGCCCTTTCGTAATCAAATCCTGTATCGTCAACCCCTCGCGTCACAGCGCGCCGCAAAGGGAAACAGTCCGTTTCTTATCCGTTCTATTGCGTTATGTGTTCGAGAGGATGTCCATCCCGACCGCTTTTTCGACGTTCCGTTTCAGCGCCTGCTCGCCCACGCCGAGCGAACCCTGGTTGTCCGGAATCGGAATGATGGCGGGATATGCACGCCCCTCGTATTCCTGAATGGTCTCTTCGCAGGCGGGATACAGCTTTTCCGTTACAAACACCGCGGCATAGCCTTCCCGTGCGAGACGATGGAGCGTGCGGTTCGCGCTCTCCCCTTCGTCTTCAAAATATACGTCCAGTCCCACCGCCTTAAACAGCAGGACGGAATCGCGGTCTCCAATTACGCCGATTTTAGCCATACAGTTCCCTCAGCCTTTCCGTGATCACGCCGTCGTCCAGCCCGTTCCGCTTCACGGTGAGTATCATGCGGACCGCTTTCGCTTCGCGGTCGCGCGCAATATAGTACCCGACCACCGGAAAGATCGTCATCACGTCGTGCCGGTGCTCGTTGACCAGTGAAAGAAGATAGTCGTCGCGCGCTTTTTCAAGCATCGAAATGTTGCCCGAAATCAGCATCTTTGTGAGGCCTTCGTGCATGGCGGCTTTCGCCACGCTTCCGGAAAGCGCTTTTGTCAGCGACTCGGACGAAAGCTCGTATGCGTCGACCAGTACGTCCGAACCGATGCCGGCGCAAGGCAGCAGCACGTCCCAGAGGTCCTCTTTCTGCGCACCCATTGCACGCATGCGCAGGAACGTGATTACATTGTCAAAATCACAGAGCGCTTCAAAATACCGCTTCGCAAACGGCTCGGCGTTTTGGGTTTCCGTCAGACAGTGCTGCAAATAGCCGTAGTCGGCCATGACACTCACCATCTGCGGCTCCACCTGTATTTTGAGTTTGCGCTCCAGCTCATTCAGAGCGGCGCATACCGGGCCGGGCAGTTCTTCGTACTTTTGCTCGGCTGTCATTTCGCGCAACTTTTCGACCGGATACAGCCCGCCTTCCAGCAGGACCGTATCGCTCGTGCCAAGCAGCCGCGCCTTGATCAAAACCTTCAGGTTATGCACGTCGGACTGCAGCAGGAATAAATCCGTTAGCCGCGGGTCGGGCGAAAGCTCACGAATCGTCTCCGCCGTCTGTCTGCGCACGTTCTCAATCATCCGTTCGCAGTCTTCGCTGGTCGCCTCCGGGATGCCGCCGTAGCGCGCGTCCAGCAGCGCCCGCATCGCATCCTCCAGGCTTCCTTCGGCCATCTTCCGGAGGGCCTGCCCGCTGAAGAGTCCCTTTTCAAGCGCGCTGATGCGCGCGCATGCATACGGGTAACTTGGCTGTGGCATGTAACCTCCCTCCGATCAGTCGAACAGCATCTTTGCGATGTTTGTTTCTTCGTCACTGCGGATTTCGTTCATAAGCGACTTGAACGAGCAGTCCTTCTCGTAGCTGCCGCTCACGAGAAGGAATCCGCCTTCAATATCCGCGTCTTTTTCCGAAAGCTTGAGCGAAACGTCCTGCATCGCGGCAATCGCCTTTGCAACTCCCGCCCGGTCGGCTTTGGCGGGCACGACCGTTTCGCCACCCTCCGCTTCGGTGCGCAGCAGCTTTTTACAGATCTCCGCCCTCGCGTTTTCGTCCAGCGCAATCACCGCGGTATACGCCACGCTGAACGCCTTGTCGATAACGACGCGTTTCTTGGCAAGCGCGCTTTTCCGCCCGTCGAGCGCGGTACGCGTAACGAATCCGTCGAGCAGGCTCTTTGCCGCGGCGTCGCGTTTTGCGGCGAGTTTTGCGCGCTGTTCGGATACGGCCCTGTCGCTCTCCGCTCGGATCGAACGCACGCTATCTTCGGCGTCGCTCAGAACTTTCTTTGCGTCCGCCTCCGCCTCGCCGACGATTCGCTCGGCAAGCTTGTTCGTTCCGGATATGGATATGGTTGCCATTGACTGCTCCTTAATCGTACCGTTAACTTTCTCAGACCCTGACGCCGTTGACCAGCAGGAAGGAAATGAGCAGCGAGAGGACCGCGTAGGTTTCCACCATGACGGTCATGAGCATCGCTTTGCCCTGCTCTTCCGGCTTCTTGGCGATCATGTTGATGCCGGAAACGGCGACTTTGCCCTGCGCAATGCCCGAAAGCAAACCGCCGAACGCAATCGGAACCGCCGCCAGCAACAGCGTTAATCCCGCCGTCGCGGAAATAGAAGCGCCGCCGGAAAGCAGGCCCGCCTTCGTCGCAATCACGAACGCGATGAGCAGTCCGTAAATACCCTGCGTACCGGGCAGAAGCTGGAGCAGCAGGCACGAACCGAAGCGGTCCGGATCCTCGCTCACAACACCCGCGCCCGCCTGACCTGCCATGCCTACGCCAAGCGCACTGCCGATACCGGCCAGAACCGCCGCCATAGCGGCGCCCGCCGCTGCAAAAATTGTTCCCCACTGAAGTTCCATAGTGAGAATTCCTCCTTCGTTAATCGCTCATGGATGAAGGTTCATCCGTAATTCGAACATGTTTTGTGTGATATCCCAGAGGACGGAAGGCCCTGCCGCCCGTCTCATAGAATTTACCGTAAAACTCAACATACTGGAGCCTCGCACAGTGCACGAACGCGCCAAGCGTATTGATGGCTATGTTGAACGCATGCAGCGCGACAAGCAGCGCGCACGCAACCAGAATGCCGAGGATTTTCAGCACCAGCACCGGCGAACCCATCAGCATACTGCAGAGCTCGTTGAATACGGACGCAATAACGCCCGTTGCAATACCCAGCGCGAACAAACGCGCATAGGAAAGAATATCCGAAAGAAAGCCGGTCACCTGATACAATTCTCCCAGGCCGGAAATCGTCCGCATAATCGGATTTTTCTTATTGCGTCCTTTGAAGAGCAGGATCATCAGCGCACCGGCCGCCGCGGCGATCAGTCCCGCCGTACCAACGGCCGCCGGAATGCCTTCCACCGCAGACGGGACTGCGTAAAGAATCAATCCGCAGACGATCAGAATCCAAGACAGATTGTCAAAAATTGCCGTCTGCCAGTCGCCTCTGGAGAACGACAGTTTCATCTTCAGGCCTACGCCGAAGAGGATGTGAATCACACCAAGGCCAAAACAGAGGATCAGCATGCCGATTGGGTTCGACATCGGGTCGAGAAACAACGGAAACACATCCGTCGTGCCGAACAGCGTGTCGAAATCCATGCCGAAAAACGTACCGACCAGAACACCCCAGACGATTGTCGAAAGGCCGCCCCAGAACAGCACGTGCGCAAACCCGCCGGACATGCCGGTCGGCTTTTTCAGTTTTATGTACAGTGCGGTCAAAATGGCCAGCACAATCCCGTAGCCCGTGTCGCTGAGCATCATGCCGAACAGCAGCACGTAAAACGGCGCCATATACGGCGTTGCGTCGATCCCCTTCGGATCAGGCCGCGAATACAGGTTCGTCACCTGCTCGAACGGCGTCGCAAATTTTTTGTTCTCCACGACGGACGGCGGAATTTCGCCTTCAGCAGGATCGCGGACAGAGAGATAATACGCATCCGTAACGGACAGGATCGCTTTTTCTACAAGGTCGGTCTTGTCCTCCGGCACCCAGCCTTCCAGCTGAAAAGTAGCGCTCGTCGTGGCGAGTTCTGCGGCGGCTGCCGCGCGGTCGCGTTCGATCACCGCGGCGTCGAGCGCGCTTTCAACCATCTTCGCGCTGCCGCTGGCTTCTTTTGCAAGCGCCTGCTCCAGGTCGCTTTTCTTTTCACTCAGCTCCCGGTTGAGCTCCGTGAGTTCCTTGACCGCCAGCGCCGGCGTTCCATCCCGCTTCGGGAAAACAAAATCCGTCCAGTCAAGCGACTTTAAAAAGTTTGCAACGCTCTTTGCTTCGTCTTCCGGACAGGCGACGACGCAAGTGCGCACAACGCCTTCGTTGAAGAGTTGATACTCGGCGCAGGCGTCGATGTCCTCCAGCTTTTCAACGTCGGACGCGGCGATCAGCCCCGTAAAATACTTTACGCCGCAAACATTTTGGAACGTCTGCATGTCCGCCGGGAAATTTGTCCAGGGACGCAGCGAGGCGATCAACGCTTCGTTTTTTTCGATCTCCGATTTTGTTGAGGCCAGGTCGCGCGCGATTGTTTCCAATTTGTCGGAGAAATCGATCGCCGCAGGCAGTGCTTTGCCAATTTGCTCAACGCTTGCTTCCGGCTGCGCGGCAAACAGGCCTTGCTTTTCCCCAAAGGGACGCAGCGTCGCCAGCGCCTCGCTCAATTTTTGAACATTGTCTTCCGCATGCTCCAGCGCCGCCTGCCCGGCTTCCTGCACGCCGCCTTCCAAAATCTCGACGGACTGTGTTGCCTGCAGCGCCTGCAGAAGATGCGCTTCGTCGTCTTTATGGGCAACGAGCGTCATACGTTTCATCTGAACAATCATGCTCTATGCCCTGCTTTGTACCTGATCCACCAAATACCGTACCGCGCCTTCCAGACGCTCTTCGGCGTGTGCGCAAAGTTCGTCCGCCTCGCGCTCCATTCCGGCAAGCGTCTCTTTTGCCGTTTCTTCACCGGTTTCCTGCGCCTTCTTCAGCGCGGATTCCGTCTTTTTACGCTCCTCCGCGTCCAGCGCAGCAAGCGCCTTCTCGGCTTCTTCCTTCGCGCCGGCGGTCATTTCGCGCGCCTTAACAGCCGCGTTCTGGCGGATTTCCTCCGCTCGTTCTTCCGCTTTTGCGATTTCATCGATAATCGACCGCATGATCAACCTCCGTATACTACGGATCGTTTCACCAAACCGTGCCGTCCCACATGCCAGAAAGAGCGCCTTGCGCTCTTTAGGCCGCGGTACGAATCCGGTTTGAAAGATCCTGCGCTTTCACGCACATTTCTTATATTAGCACAAAATCCACAAAATTCACGAAAAAATTCGCATTTCTTTTTCCGCTGTTTTTTGCGAACGCCGGTTCCGCTCGTTCAATCCGCCGTTTTTCGTGATTATTTCGTGCCGAACAGACGGTCGCCCGCGTCTCCGAGGCCGGGAACGATGTAGCCATGCTCGTTGAGCTTTTCGTCGATATGCGCAACATAGATGTCCACGTCCGGATTCGCCTTCTGCATGGCCTCAATCCCTTCCGGCGCCGCAATCAGGCAAACAAAACGAATGCTCCCCGTGTTCGCATTCTTCAGAATCCGGATCGCTTCGTTGCCGGAGTTGCCGGTCGCGAGCATCGGGTCGACAATGATCGTCTCGCGCTCTGCAATGTCCTGCGGCAGCTTGCTGTAATAGCCGGTCGGCTGGAGTGTGTCCGGGTTGCGGTAGAGGCCGATATGCCCCATTTTGGCGTTGGGAATCAGGCTCATGATGCCGTCCGCCATGCCGAGCCCTGCGCGCAGAATCGGGATGACTGCGATCTTTTCGTTCGCCAGCGTCTGCACCGTTGTTTTACAGATTGGCGTTTCAATTTCAATTTCCTTGAGTTCCAGGTCTCTGGTTACTTCATAAGCCATGAGCATGGCCAGTTCGTAAACGAGTTCGCGGAACGCTTTGCAGCCGGTGTCCTTATCCCGCAGCAGCGAGAGTTTGTGCTGGACCAGCGGGTGATCGATTGTGGTGACTTTTGACATATTGAGCCTCCTTAGTGCATATTTCAAATGTTAATCTGCGGTGCGGTTTGCCGCGTCAGTGTGTCTGTTCGTAGGTGCTGATCTTGCCGATCCGGCGGCAGTGCCGTTCTCCGTTGGAAAACGGCGTCTTCAGCCAAATTTCAAGCATCTCGCGTGCGCGCACGACGGTCGTAACGTTGCCGCCGAACGCGATCATATTCGTATCGTTATGTTCGCGTGTCATCCTTGCGGAATATTCGTCCGAACAGAGCGCGCAGCGGATTCCCTTCACCTTGTTGGCGCAGATGCTCACCCCGATGCCGGTCGTGCAGACCACGACGCCGCGCTCAAATTCGCCGCTTGCGACCGCTTCCGCCGCGGGGAATATGAAATCTGGATAATCGATGCTCTCCGAGCTGTAGCTGCCGAAGTCTTTCACTTCGTGCCCCTGTTCGCGAAGGTACGCCGCGAGGTTTTCCTTCATGTCGTATCCGCCGTGGTCGCAGGCAATTGCAATCTTCATATCGTGTCGCCCCCTTTTGATGTATCTTCCCTATTCTGCTTCGATTACATGAAATCCGGCGGAGCGAAGAAGGCGGTTCATATAGGCCAGCCCTTCGTTTTCTGCTGGAATTCCCTCGGCAAATATCCGGTCCGCGCCTTTGTCCATTTCCCGCAGCGCGGAAAACAGATTTGCGCAGAGCGTGACAGGCGTTTCTCTATCGCCGAGTATAACATATTTCTTACCCCGATAGAAGTTTTTCGTCTGCTCCGTCGCGGCGATAACGCACTCGGTTCCCTCGGCTTCCGCCTGCCGGTAGAGCGCGCTAATCGTCCGGGCGACCTTTTCCGGCTCGCCGTTGACGACGATCACTTCCGCGTCCGGCGCATAGTGTTTGTATTTCATGCCGGGCGACGCGGCAACCTCGCCTTTTTGCATCGGGTGCAGCACGCTGCCGGAGACGTCCACGCTCCCGATGACGGACTCGATCATCTCCTTTGTGACCGCGCCCGGGCGCAGGATGGTCGGCTCGCCGACCAGCGAAAGGACCGTCGACTCCACACCGAATTTGCAGGGTCCGCCGTCGAGTATCAGCGGGATTTTTCCGTCCATGTCCTCGAGCACGTGCCGCGCGGTGGTCGGGCTCGGCCTGCCGGAGCGGTTTGCGCTCGGCGCGGCGATCGGCGTGTTTGCCTTTTTAATCAGGAATCGAGCCGTTTTGTTGAGCGGCATGCGCACCGCGACCGTGTCGAGCCCGGCAGTTGCCTCCGTCGGCACCCGGTCGCTTTTTTGCGCAATCAGCGTCAGCGGTCCCGGCCAGAACGCATCCATCAAAGCGTTTGCCTGTTTAGGCATATGCATCCAAAGCTCGCGCACGTCGCTCCGCTTTGCAACGTGCTCGATCAGCGGGTTGTCCGCGGGGCGGCCTTTCGCTTCAAAAATCTTTTGTATCGCCTCGCCGTTGAGGCCGTCCGCGCCGAGGCCGTATACCGTCTCCGTCGGAAAAGCAACCAGTTCGCCGTTTTGAATCAGCTTTGCGGCCTGTTCCGTTCCGGCTTCCGGCTGACGCTCCACGTTGATAATCTGCGTGCTGTATTCTTTTTCGGCCGGCTCTTCGCGTTTCATCGTTGCTCCGCGTCCCCCGAGAGCTTTTCGCTGCGCTCGGCCAGAATTAGCGCGTCGATCAGTTCGTCCATATCTCCGTCGAGAAAGGCTTCCAGCTTGTAAAGCGTCAGCCCGATGCGGTGGTCCGTTACCCTGCCCTGCGGGAAGTTATAGGTGCGGATGCGTTCGCTGCGGTCGCCAGAGCCAATCTGGTTTTTGCGCGCGCCTGCGCGCTCTGCTTCCTGTTTGGAATAATAATAATCGTACAGACGGCTCTTGAGCACGCGCATGGCCTGCTCCTTGTTTTTCAACTGGGATTTTTCATCCTGACAGGACACCACCATGCCGGTCGGCAGATGCGTGATGCGGATTGCAGATTCGGTTTTATTGACGTGCTGTCCGCCCGCGCCGCTGGAGCGGTATGTGTCGATGCGCAGATCGCCGTCCTTAATGTCCACCTGCACGTCGTCCACCTCCGGCAGCACCGCAACGGTCGCCGCACTGGTGTGGATGCGTCCCTGGGACTCCGTCTCCGGCACGCGCTGGACACGGTGTACGCCGCTTTCGTATTTCAGCCGGCTGTACGCGCCGCGCCGTCCGCCGATGGAAAGCACGACTTCCTTAACCCCGCCCATGTCCGTCATGTTGCTGGAAAGATATTCGGTTTTATAGCCGTTGCGTTCGGCAAAGCGCAGATACATGCGCAGAAGGTCCGCGCCGAAAAGCGACGCTTCGTCGCCTCCCGTCCCCGCACGGATTTCAAGGATTACGTCTCGCTCGTCATTCGGGTCTTTCGGCAGAAGCAGCACGTGCAGCTTTTCTTCCGTCGATTCGAGTTTTTGTTCGAGCTCAGCAATTTCCGCGTGTACAAGCTCCTTCATGTCCGCGTCAAGATGCTCGCCGAGCATCTCCTTGCAGCTCTCGAGTGAGGCCTGTGTTTCCGTATATTCGTCGAACGCAGTCACAATTTCTTCCAGCGAAGCGCGCTCCTTGGCCATCTCCCGCCAGGCGTCACGGTCTTCCATAACGCCCGGATCGGCAAGCTTCTTGGAAAGCAGTTCGTAGCGTTCCTTAATTCCTTTCAGTTTATCCAGCATATTCCCTCCGTCGCAGGCCGGTTGTTTCAGTTTCCGCTCCGGCCTGTAAAGCGCGCGGTACATCCCGCGCGTCGGCAGATTCTCTATTTGTTTTCCGGCTCAACGATCAGTACGCGCGGCATTTTGCAAAGATCGTCCAGCACTTTTGTCTTCGCCCCGCTCTCAAACGCCTGCGCGGCGCTTTGCCGCTGCGTGCTTCCGATCTCCAGCAGCAGCGTTCCGCCGGGTTTCAGGTGCGCGCGGTATCCCGCCGCAATCCTTCTGTAAAACGCCAGCCCGTCTACGCCGCCAAACAGCGCGAGCGCGGGTTCAAACGCGACTTCCTTCTGCAGATGCTCCATATCGTCCTGGGAAAGATACGGCGGGTTGCAGACGATCAGATCGTATGCCCCCGGAACATTCTCAAACAGGTCGCTTTCGATCCAGGTTACTTCCGCTTCGTTGAGCGCCGCGTTTTCTTTTGCAAGCGCAAGTGCGTCGCGGCTTATGTCCGCGCCTGCCACGTCCGCGCCGGTGAGCTTGCGCAGCGTAATCGCAAGACAGCCGCTGCCTGTGCAAAGGTCGAGCACACTCCGGTACCCGCGGTTCACGATGCGCTCCTGCGCCGTCTCGCAGAGCAGTTCCGTATCCTGTCTCGGAATCAGCGCACGGCTGTCGGTCAGAAACGGAAACCCCATAAACGCCCATTCGCCAAGGATATACTGGAGCGGTTCTCCCGTTTCGCGCCGCTCGATCATTGCGCCAAGCGCAACAAGCTGCTCGTCCGTAACGTCCATCCAGGTATGCACCGACAGCGCGCTAGGCTCCGCGCCGATAAGCTGCGCGACCATGAGCTTCGCTTCGCGGTCGCTCTCTTCGCCCGCCAGCGGTTCAAGCCGCAGCTTGGCAAGGCGGACCGTTTCCGCAACCGTCATACTCACGCAGGATCAGGCTCCTTCTTTTCAGCCTCTTCCGGCTTTTCTTCGCGTGCTTCCAGCGCTTCGCCAAACGCTTCGTCGCTTTTTCCGCCGCTCATAGCAAGGTTAAACGCCTTGATCGCAACTTCAATCATGTCCAGGTCCGGCTCTCGCGTGGTCAGGTATTGCAATCCCAGCCCCGGCGCGCGGATGATGCGCGCCCAGAGTTTGTCCGAAGCGGCGGCGAGTTTGAGCACTTCGTATGCCAGCCCCGCTACCAGCGGAAGGAAGATCAGGCGGGTCAGAAGCCGCAGCAAAAAGTTTTCCGCATAGGGCAGTGCCGCAAAAAACAGAATAGAAACCGCCATAACAAGGAACAGATAATTCGTCCCGCAGCGCGGATGCAGCCTTGAATACTGTTTGGCGTTTTCCGGGGTCAGTTCCTTTTCGTGTTCATAGCAGGCGATGGTTTTATGTTCCGCGCCGTGATACATGTACACACGCCGGATGTCCTTCATCGCAGCGATGGCGGATATATACAAAAGGAAGACCAGCAGCCGCGCAAAACCCTCCGCAAGGCTCTTCCAGATGCGCGGCGTCGCGTCGGACCAGGGGATCAGTTGCGACACCAGCGACGGAATAAACACGAACAGCCCGACCGCAAGGACGATGGCCAGCACCACCGCGACCACGATAGCGACGTCCATTGCAGACTTGCCCGTCTTTTTAGCGAGCCATTTTTCAAACTTGCTCGGTTCTTCTTCGATTTCTTCGCCGTAAAGCTCGGCGGAACGCGTCGTCATCTTCATGCCGGTCACAAGCGCGTCTATAAACGCGACTACGCCGCGCACGACCGGCCATTTCAGAATCGGATGTTCGCTTTTCTTTTTCTTGGAGCAGTATTCGGTTTCTATCGTGCCGTCGGCCTTTCGCACCGCAAGCGCGACATCGCCGTCCGGCGTGCGCATCATAACACCTTCCATGACAGCCTGCCCGCCGACCGAGCATCTTTTCATTCTTTCGTCCTCGTGTTTTCCGACGCATCTATCGCAGTTCGTTCAAAAAGACACATCTTCATTTTTTGCGTTGTTAATTGTACCATATCTGGTGGTCAGCGGCAAGAAAAAGCCCTCCCGTGGCGGGAAGGCTTTTACTTCTGTGCTTACAGTCCGTAACGCTTTTTGAAGCGGTCCACACGACCGCCGCTGTCCACAAGCTTCTGCTTGCCCGTGAAAAACGGATGGCATTTGCTGCAGATTTCAACGGTCAGCTCCTTTTTGGTGGAACCGGTCGTAAAGGTCTCGCCGCATGCGCAGCGAACCGTAGCTTCGCCGAATTTGGGATGGATATCCTTTTTCATGCTAGTTCACTCCCTTATAAACACTACCATCGGCTATTATAACCATGCACAGCGAAAAAAGCAACCGCTTTTTTCAGGTTTTTCCTGAAAATAACGTACAAAATTCACGATTGCACAGTAAACAAACCATGTCGGTCCGGCACGCGCAGTTATTTGCCGTACCGGCTGGTGGACATCGTCGTATAGCCGTCTTTTTCGTAAATATTCGTCCAATCTTTGAGTTTCTGTAAGAACTCCTCGTTGGTGGACGTCTTTTCCAGCATGCCGATCAGGTGCTCCGTCACTTCTGCCGGATTCCCTCCGCCGAGTACACGGCGAATCGTCTGCACGGCCTCCAGTTCTTCCTTGCTCAACAGCAGGTCTTCCCTGCGCGTTCCGGACTTGTAGATGTCGATCGCCGGGAAGATGCGTCGCTCGCTGAGTTTGCGGTCAAGATGGATTTCCATGTTGCCCGTGCCCTTGAACTCCTCGTAGACCATGTCGTCCATGCGGCTGCCGGTTTCGGTCAGCGCGGTCGCGATAACGGTCAGGCTGCCGCCGTTTTCAATTTTTCTCGCCGCGCCGAAGAAGCGCTTCGGCTTATGCAGCGCGCCCGGGTCCATGCCGCCGGAAAGCGTGCGCCCCGTCGGCGGGATTGTCAGGTTGTATGCGCGCGCAAGCCGCGTTAAGCTGTCCAGAAGGATTACGACGTCCTTGCCCATTTCGACCAGGCGCATTGCGCGCTCCTGCACCATCTCCGCAACGCGGGTATGGTGTTCCGGCAGTTCGTCGAATGTGGAATACAGCACTTCGCCCTTGATGGAGCGCTGCATGTCCGTCACTTCCTCGGGACGCTCGTCGATCAGAAGGACGATCAGATGCGTGTCCGGATAGTTCGTGGATATGCCTTTTGCAATATTCTTTAAAAGCGTCGTTTTGCCCGCCTTTGGCTGGGAAACGATCATTGCGCGCTGGCCTTTGCCGATTGGCGCAATCAGGTCGATCAGACGGATTGCAAGGCTGTTCGCACCTTCGCATTCGAGCGTATAGCGTTCAAACGGGAAAATCGGAACGAGTTCTTCAAACGGCTTGCGCTCCACGATGTTTTCGGGCGGTTCGCCGTTTACCGCAGTGATATACAAAAGCGCGAGAAAACGCTCGCCTTCTTTGGACGGGCGAGTTTTGCCCGTGACCATGTCGCCCGTGCGCAGGCCGAACCGGCGGATCTGTGCAATTGAAACGTAAACGTCATGCTGACCGGAAAGATAGTTTTCGCTGCGGAGGAAACCGTATCCGTCCGGCAGAACTTCCAGCACGCCCTCCGCGTCGCCGCATTCACCGGTTTGAAGAATCTCCGGCACAGCGGGATTGCTGGTGCCGTAATCCTTATTATAGTAGCCTTCCGTACGCGGACGGTAGCGGCGGTCTTCTTCATAGCCCGGCTGGTCGGCCCCGTATCCTTCGGCCTGGTATCCCTGCTGCGGCTGATAGCCGCCTTGCTGCGGCGCACCGCCCTGCTGATAACCGCCTTGCTGGTAGCCACCCTGCTGCTGGTAGCCGCCCTGCTGCTGATACCCGCCCTGCTGGTAGCCGCCTCTTTGATATCCGCCCTGCTGATAACCACCGCGCGGATACTGTCTTCTTTGGTACCCGCTCTGTTGTGAACGGTTGTCATAATAAGGTTTGCTTTGATAAGGCCGCGGCGAATAACTGGAGCGCCGGTATCCGCCCTGATCGGGGGGCTGCGTGGAACGAGCGTCTCTTTCGCCCAAATCCTGTCCGTCCGAAGAATCGGAAGGCTCGATGCCGCGAACGTCTTCCTCGCCGGAATCATCCGAATCCCCGCCTGCACCCTCATGAACGACGCCGCCCGACATGATGATGTCGATCAGCTCGCTTTTCCTGTATTTGGTAATAGATTTGACACCCTGCAGCTTTGCGATTTCACGCAAATCTCCAAGGCTTTTCGCCTCCAACTGTTCTTTGTTCAACTGTATGCTCCTCTCTGCGGTAAGAAAACGTTACCTGTCAACGAAATCGAAAAGGATAATGGATGTGATTCCTGGATGAAGAAATCATATCCTCGGGCGTGTTTTTTGTCAATACACAGCGCCATTTTTCACAACATTATTGCAATTACGCGTTAATTTTCCATGGCGGCACCCTGCGGGGAAATTTTTACAAGCAAAAGCAGCCCCCGCACTCTGCGGCCGTTTGCGCAACGATTATCCGGCGTTTCACACCGCATATGCGTTTTCGGCCATTTCCTGACATTATAACCGTTCCCTTCAATTTTTGCCAGATATTTTTATTATTCTACGCGCCGGACATTCGGTTCCGATACCGCAATGGTCAACACCGTGTAACCTTTTTGAAAACCATTTTACGCTTCCCTTTCCTTTTTAAGCACTCTGTGCTATGATACACAGCATGGCAAGGCGACCTTTAGAACGCACAAGCAGCGGCCTTCGCATTCGGCCGCGTTATATCATCCTTTTTTTCATCCTGACATTTTTCGTGCTGGGCGGTGTTTTCCTTTCGCAGCAAACCAAGCTTGAGAGCATTGCCGAAGAAAAAGTAACGCTTCAAACTAAACTGGATTCTCTGAAAGTCAATGAGGAGCGGCTCGAGCGAATGCTCGAATACATGCAGACGACCGATTATTTAATTCAATATGCACGCGAAAAACTCGGATACGTTTTCCCGGACGACTGGAAATTCTACGAGGATACGACGGACGAACAGCAGGTCACCGCACAATCCGCCGCCGATCTCCCGATCGGCTCGCCGACGCCTTCGCCCTCGCCAACACCTTCGCCTTCCCCGACGCCGGCTCCGACAGAGGAGAACCCGGACGTTCCGATCGTTACGTTCGCGCCATGAAATTTCTGCTTTTCGACATCGGCAGCAATTCAATCCGCACCGCACGCATTTTTAAAGGCGCGGACACTTCTCCTGTAATCGGCGGAAAGCATGTTTACACCACGCGTCTGGCGGAAGGCCTCGCAGAGAGCGGCCGTCTCTCCGACGCGCGGATGCGCCAGTCCCTGCTCGTCATCCGTTCCATTCACAACGAACTGAGCCGTCTCGGCTGCCCATGCTATGCATATGCAACCAGCGCCGTCCGCGATGCGGACAACGGTGCTGTTTTTGTGCGCGCCGTTGAAGAAGTCATCGGCAACGGGCACATACGCGTTCTCAGCGGCAAAGAGGAAGCGCGATTCGCGCAGCTCGGTGCGGACCCCGGCGGAAAACGCACAATCGTCGACATCGGCGGCGGCAGCACGCAGATCGTGCGCACCCGCTCGCGCGAAAGCTGGCCGATCGGCTGCGTCCGCGCAAAGGACCTTGCCCCGTTCGACGACCTGAACATGATTATCGACACGCTGCGTCCCGTCCTTTCCGGGCTGTTCGAGCTTCCCGGCGCGGACGGGCACGCGGACGTTCCTGCGTCCGACGCCGTCTCCAACATGAGCCGGACGTTTCCGCTTGGCGTCGGCGGAACGATCACGACGCTCGCGCTGCTCTGCGCGGGGCAAACCGAGTTTGCCGAGTGGCAAGGTGATAAAAACATCGAGTTCCTCGATCTGTGTGCAACGCTCCAGTCCCTGAGCAATATGGGAGACGCCGAGCGCGCTTCCATCCCGCTGCTGCGCGACCGGCACGACGTCATCCTGCACGGCGGCGTTATCCTTCTTTTTGTGATGGAGCACCTGCATGCTTCGCGCATTGCGGCAACGCTCAGCGACGGGCTGGACGGATATGCGCTGCATCTGTATCGTCTGCTCACAGAATAACCTTTTTCGCTGTTAATGCGAAGGGAGCGCTCCGCTGACGGAGCGCTCCCTTTTCAAAAATATATCACCAGTTTCCCGCGCCAATGCAATTTAGTAGCTTGGCGTAGGAGACGGCGTCGTACCGTCGTCGACGACATCGTCGAAGTCCATTTCACTCTTGTTGCCAATCACAATGGTCAGATCGAGGTATTCACCGTCGCGATATACCTTGATTTTCAGTTCGTCGCCAATCGTACAGCTCAAAACGATATCCACAAGTTCTTCGTGGTCTGTAATCGTTTTTCCATTGGCCTCAACGATGATATCGCCCGCAAGGACGCCCGCCTCCGCGGCAGGACGATCCTTGACCACGCTTTCGACATATGCGCCGACCGGCACGCCGTTGGCCTCGGCAAGCTCTTCGGTCACGGTGCTGACCGTAATGCCGACGCCCGGCCGTTCCACGATGCCTTCGGTAATCAGAATTTCCATGATCTTCTTTGCCTGGTTAATCGGCAGTGCAAACCCAATCCCCTCGGCGCTGACCGCGTTGCCGTATTCGTCGTATCCGGCCGTGATGGTCTTTGCGCTGTTAATGCCGATTACCTCGCCCTGCATGTTGATCAGCGGCCCGCCGCTGTTGCCGAAGTTGATTGCCGCATCCGTCTGCAGATAGGTGTTTGTATAGTTGTCGATCGTGATTTCACGTGTGGTCGCGCTGATGATGCCGAACGTAATCGTGTTGGCCAGCTCGTCCGTGGAAAGCGGATTGCCGATTGCCAGCACATATTCCCCAACGCGTACGCTGTCCGAATCGCCGAGTTTCAGCGGCTGGAGCGTCACACCCTCCACCTTGAGCACGGCAATGTCGGTTTCCGTGTCCGAACCAATCAGGACGGCATCCCGTTCGTCGTCTTCGCCGACCAGCTTGACCGTGAGTTTATCCGCACCGTCGACTACGTGCGCGTTCGTGAGGATGTAGCCTTCGCTCGAAACGGCAAACCCCGTCCCGCTGCCGTACACTTCATAATCTTCCTTGCCGTTGAGGCTGATCGTTTTCGTGTAATTGATTACGCCGACAACGCCGGGAGAAACCGCATCGTAGATGTCGGGAATCGGGTTCTCGACCACACCGGGGATGTCGGGCGTTTCTCCGTCGAGGTCCGGCATGGTCCGGTCCTCTTCACTTACCTGCGGCGTTGCGGTCGCCTCAGGGACCTCTGCCGCCTGCTCCGGTGTAGGCGTCGGCATATCGGTCTGTGCAGGCGTTGCCGTTATCGCCGGCTCATAGGTTTCGTTTCCCGACAGACCAAGCGCTTCGGGCCAGAACAGTCCCACGATGAGCAGCGCAAGCAACGCTATTACAATGATAATAACGATTGTTGCAAACACGTTTCCGCCGCGTCCGCCTTTTTTGCCCCCCTGGTCCGAACTGTAGAATCCGTTATACTCCATTTTTCTTTCCTCCGTCTGCCGGTGCTCGTTTCGGCGCCGGCGCGCGTTTCAGCGTAAAAGTAAATATGCAGCCTTTGCCCTTTGCACTCTTGAGGGTAATGGTCTGGTTGTGCTGATCGATAATGCGTTTCACAATCGACAGGCCCAGCCCGGTGCCGCTCTGTTTTGTGGGCGTGTGTGCTTTTTCAACCTTGTAAAACCGGTCGAACACATGCGGAACGTCCGCTTCCGGTATGCCCGGTCCGCTGTCCTGTATTCTTACGTATATCTCCCGGCGCATTGCATACGTCGCAATTCTGAGTTTGCAGTTTTCCGGCGTATACTTGATCGCATTGTCGATGATATTGCGCAGCACCTGCGAAATCTGCGCGCTGTCCGCTTCCACATAATACTGTTCCTGTGCAAACTTCACATCGACGTCCAGGTGTCTTTCGTAGATGCGCGCTTCAAAGGTAATCAGCGTCCGCCGGATCAGTTCGTTGATATCGAAAATTTCGAGCTTGATCGCCGTCCTGCCGGATTCGATCCGCGCAAGGTCCAGAAGGTCGTTGACCATCACCGCCATGCGCTTTGTTTCCGAAAGCACGATATCGATATATTTCTCGTACTCATCCGGGCCGATCGTGCCGTCCTGCATCGCCTCCAGAAAACCTTTCATACTCGTCAGCGGAGAACGCAGTTCGTGGCTCACATTTGCAACGAAGCTCCGTCTCGTCGCCTCCAGATCTTTCAGCTGGTCGGCCATTGCATTAAAGCTGATGGCCAGCTGCGTCGCTTCCTCAATGCTGCTGATTGGGATGCGGACGTTATAATCGCCTTTTGAATACTTCTGGACGATGTCGTTGATTTCCATAAACGGCCGCGTCAGCCGCGTCGTGGTATAGTACACAACAATGACGGAAAGCAGCACCGCAATCAGCGACACCAGTATAACCTCTACATATGCGACCGCGACCGCTCCGCGCGCGTCCGTGATGTCCACGTAAAAACGGATGACATAGGACGCGACCCCGTCGTCCATGACAGGCTTCGTGCCGATCAGCATGCGAAAACTGCCTTTTTCCTGTGTAAAACGCACGCTGCTCGAGTCCAGATCGGACACCGCATGCAGCATGCGCGTAATTTCCCCCTCCGTATAACGGGTATTCATAATTTCGTCCCACTTAGAGCCGGAGGAATATTGCGCCATGGAGCCGTCCAGCGAAATGACCTGAATCAATCCGTCGAAGTGCCGCGCAATCGTATTGAGTTCCATGATGGAAGCGTTTTCGCCGATCGAAGAGCTCGTTATGTTAAAGTACAGTTCGTTGACGACCGCAATTTCATTTGCGATGGTCTGTTTTTCCTCGCGCATAATAAAACCCGACATCAGCATGCCAATGACGGCGCCCGAAAGCAGCAGCAGCCCAATCGTCACGGACATATAAGTTGTCAGCATTCGGGAAAAAAGCGTACGAAGAAAGTCCTTGTGCATGTAACCGCATCACTTCTGCTCGAATTTGTAGCCCACTCCCCAAACGGTGCGCAGTTCCCACTCGTGATTGTCGCCGAGTTTTTCGCGAATCCGCTTGACATGCACGTCCACCGTGCGTGAATCTCCGAAAAAGTCAAACCCCCATACCTGCTCGAGCAGCTGCTCGCGCGTGAACACCTTTCCGGTGTGGGATGCGAGGAAATAGAGCAGTTCAATCTCCTTCGGCGGCATTTCTAGCTGTCTGCCGTCCAGCGTCACCGCGTAGTTTTCCAGCGATACGGTGAGCCCCGGCAGTGAAATTGTACGCTCCGGTTCGGCAGGAGTGCTCCTCCTGAGCACCGCTTTGATGCGCGCAATCAGCTCTTTTGCGTCGAACGGCTTGGAGATATAGTCGTCCGCGCCGAGTTCAAGGCCCTGTACACGGTCGCCCGTGTCGCCTTTTGCCGTAAGCATGATGACCGGCGTTTCGCTCTCCATGCGGATATCGTGAAGAACGGCCCAGCCGTCCCGTCCCGGAAGCATGATGTCCAGCACGACGAGCGTGGGCTTTGTCTCGTGAAACGCCGCCATTGCGGAGGTCCCGTCGGCGCAGGTATAAACCTGGAAACCGGCCTTTTTTAAGTACAATTCGATGATAGCCAGAATGTTCCGGTCGTCATCGATGACCAGAATGGTATTGTTCTCCACCCGATCACCTCCGTTGTCTTTTGGATGTGTGGCATACTCTCACATTTGGATAGAGTATAGCAGTTTTTTATACGTTTGTCCAACGGGATGATATTTTGTCACACAAACGCCTCGCTGTTGAAACAGCGAGGCGCCGGGCTTCTCACATTTGCTGTTCTTTGCTTCGTTACTGCTTCAGAGTAACGATCGTTACCCCCGCGTCGCCTTCGCCATACGCGCCGATCCGGAAGGTTTTGACGCGCGGATTCCGCTTGAGATAGGCCTGCACGCCTGTGCGCAGCGCGCCGGTCCCTTTTCCGTGCACAATGGAAAACTCGCTGATTCCCGTTATGGACGCGTTGTCGATAAACCGGTCGATTTCCATGCATGCGTCGTCGACCATCTTCCCGCGCAGATCCAGCCGCATGGCGCTCCCCCGGTCTTCCGATAGCGTCACCTTCGCGGACGTCCGCCTGGGTTTTTCCTTTGTTTCGACCGGGCGCAGATCGCCGAGCGGCACGCTCATTTTAATGATGCCCGCCTGCACCAGCACTTCTCCTTTGCCATCCGCTTTTTTGAGCACGGTCGCCTCCTGTCCGAGTGTAATCAGGCGCACGCGTTCCCCCGGCGTGACCGAGGCCGGCGGTTCGCCCGCCGCGTCCCGCTGCGTCGCTTGTTCATAGAGACGTTCTTCCGTTTCCCGCATTGCGTCGCGCGATTTCTGCACGGCGCGTTCCAGTTGTTTTTTATCGATGTTTTCAACCGTGCGCAGCTGCGCAATCAATCGCTCCATATCCCGGCGCGTCTCCTGCACCATGCGCCTTGCATCCTCGCGCGCCTTCTGCCGGAGCTGCGTTTTTTCATCCTCCAGCTTTTGCTGCTGCTTCTTCAGTTCCGTTCTGATTTTTTCCGCTTCGGCGAGCGCGCGTCTTGCTTCATCCCGGTCGTCCTCCGCGCTCCGCCTCGCCTGCTCCGCCTCGGACAGGACGTTTTCAAACGCGATATCCTTCTTTTGCAGAAACGTCTGCGCGCGCTCGATCACATCCCCGCTGAGTCCGAGTCTCCTGGAAATTTCAAACGCGTTGGATTTTCCGGGGATACCGATAAACAGCCGGTAGGTCGGGCAAAGCCGGTCCACGTCGAATTCCATGGATGCATTCTGCATGCCGGGATGCATCAGCGCGAACGCCTTAATCTCGCTGTAATGCGTGGTGGCGACCGTCAGCGTGTGCCGCTCATACAGGCTCTCCAGTATTGCCTGCGCCAGCGCCGCGCCCTCAATCGGGTCCGTGCCCGCGCCGAGTTCGTCGAGCAGCACCAAAGAACGCTCGTCCGCCTCGGCCAGAATATGCACCGTGTTCGTCATGTGCGCGGAAAACGTTGAAAGCGACTGCTCGATGGACTGCTCGTCGCCAATATCGGCAAATACGCTCTCAAATGTTGAAAGCTGCGTTCCAATTTCTGCAGGGATGAACATCCCGCTCATCGCCATGAGCGTAAAAAGGCCGACCGTCTTGAGCGTAACGGTTTTACCGCCCGTATTCGGGCCGGTGATGATCAACGTTTGGAATGTTTCACCCATCCAAATATCGACCGGCACGACAGCATCCCGCGCAATCAACGGATGCCGCCCTTTCACAATGCGGATTTTTCCCTCGTCGTTGAGCTCCGGGCGGACTGCGCGCATATCGCGCGCCATGACCGCGCGGGCAAAGATCACATCCAGCGCTCCCATCATATTCACGCTGCCGTGGATTTCGTCCGCAAACGGTGAAATCATCGCCGTCAGCCCGGAAAGGATGCGTTCAATCTCGTTTTTCTCCTCGGCTAGGAGCCGTTTGTGTTCGTTGCCGAGTTCAACCACGGCCGCGGGCTCGACGAACAGCGTCGCGCCGCTGCTGCTTTGGTCGTGTACGAGTCCCGGCACCTGTGAACGGTATTCCGCCTTGACGGGCAGCGCATACCGGCCATTTCTGATCGTTATGATCGATTCCTGCAGATATCTCTGTGTAGTCGTGCTTCTGAGCATGCCGTTGAGCTTTTCGCGGACGCGTTCATTAACGATTTTCATCTGCCGCCGAATACGGCTGAGTTCCGGAGACGCATTGTCCGAAATCTCGTCTTCGGCCAGAATACACCTGGCAATTTCTTCCTCGGCGGAGCGGTGGGACGTCAGCCGGTTTGCCATGTTGCAAAGCATACCTTCCGCCTCGCCGGACTGCAGAACGTCCTTCGCTTCGCGTGAAGCACGCATGGCCGACGCAACCGCAAGCAATTCGCGCGTGCTCAGAAACAACGCCGCGTGCATGCGGCCGACCAGTTCACGCACGTCCGGAAAGCCGCTGATCGGCGTCCTTCCCGTTCTTGTGTAGATCGCCTCGGCTTCTGCAGTTTGCTCCTGCAGGCTTTCCGCGTCTTTTTTGCTCAGCGCAGGACGCAGCTTACCGGCATACTCGAGGCCAACCTCACAGGCGAGGTGCTGTTTCAAAATACCCAGTATTTTATCGAATTCCAGCGTGATAAACGTTTTTTCGCCGATCATGTCCCGATTCTCCCTTAACAAATTAAAAAGCCCCGTCATATCAAACGTGACGGGGCTGCGAAACCTTCGTTTCAGCTGCGTTCCTTAAGAAACGCGGCGATGCGGCGCATCGCTTCCTCGATGTCCTCCATCGAGGTCGCATAGCAGCAGCGTATATGCCCCTCTCCGGCTGCGCCGAACGCGCTGCCGGGCACGGTCACGACTTTTTTGCTTTCCAGCAAACTGTCGCAGAATCCTTCGCTTGTCATACCGGTTGAACGCACCGAAGGGAACACGTAGAAAGCGCCCTCCGGCTCGTTGCACTCCAGCCCGAGCGAATTGAAAGCGTCGATAATGAAGCGCCTGCGCACCGCATACTGCTCGATCATCGCGCGTGTATCGGCAAACCCGTCCTCAAATCCGCACTCGAGCGCGGCAACACCCGCCCACTGCGCGGTCGTCGGCGCGCAGAGCATGGTGAGCTGATGGACCTTGCGCATGGCGGCGATCAGGTCCTTCTGGCCAGCCGCATATCCAAGTCTCCAGCCGGTCATGGAGAACGCCTTTGAAAAGCCGTTCAGCACGATTGTGCGCTCGCGCATGCCGGGCAGCGCGGCAAAGGAATGATGCCGCTTGCCATTGAAGGTTAGTTCTGCATAAATCTCGTCCGTAATAACGAGAATATCCGTGCCGCGCACGACGTCCGCGATCGCTTCAAGATCGGTCTGCTCCATGATTGCGCCGGTCGGATTGCTCGGGAACGCAAGCAGGATCGCCTTCGTCTTCGGCGTAATGGCCGCCCGCAGCGCCTCCGGGCGCAGGCGGAAACGGTCTTCGTGATGCGTGACGACCGTAACGGGCTTGCCGCCCGCCAGTTCGATCGACGGCCGGTAAGAAACATAAATCGGTTCGTGAACGATCACTTCGTCGCCGGGGTTGAGAATTGCGCGCATTGCAAGATCGATCGCCTGGCTCGCGCCGACGGTAATCAGCACGTTATCGATCGATTCGTAACCGGAAATTGCATACCGGTCTTCGAGATACCTTAAAATAAGCTCCCGCAGGTGCGGGTCGCCGGAGTTGGACGTATACGCGACACGCCCGTTTTTCAGCTTTTCCGCCGCATAAGCGCGAATGCGTTCCGGCGTGGGAAAGTCGGGCTCTCCGACGCCAAGGCTGATGTACCGGTCGTCCAACAGGTCAAAATATTTCCTTATGCCTGAAGGCGGGATGCGTTTTACGCAATCCGAAATCAAACTTTTATAATCCATAAGCACGTCCTTTTTTGGAAAGGTAGATACATAATAACATGGCGTTTGTCGACGCGTCAAACAAATTGTCAGCGCACCGCTGAAATGTTTAGACGCTGTTAAACCGCGTTAACCGTCCATAATCGTCTGTAAAGGCCTCGTTCAGGACTTTGCGGCGCAGCAGCGCGGAAAATATATTTTCGCATTTTTAAATAAATGCGTTCGATCCGGCGAATCAGTTCATTGCAATATCCGCCATGGACTCAAAGCGCTCGTTGGCAAGTTCAATCAGCCGCGCACTTTCGTCCGACGGCGTCGCCGCGATTTCCCGCGCCGCCTTCCCCGCCTGTTCAAGCAGCCGCACGTCCATCGCGCCGCCAAGCGCCGCAATTCCCGATTCCCCGTGCTGCCGCACACCGATGAAGTCGCCCGGGCCGCGCAGGATCAGGTCCTTCTGTGCGATTGCAAATCCGTCGCAAGTGCTTGTAAGCGTTTTCATCCGCTCGTTTTCCCCTTTGGGTTTCGTGCCGTAGAGCAGAAAGCAGTATGCTTGTTTTGCGCTTCTGCCAACGCGGCCGCGCAACTGGTGCAGTTGGCTTAAACCGAACCGTTCCGCTCCTTCGATGACCATGTTGCAGGCGTTCGGAACGTGCACGCCAACTTCTACAACGCTTGTTGCAACGAGAATGCCGGTTTCGCCATCGCGAAAATCCTGCATAGCGCGTGTTTTCTCCTGTTCGCGCATCCGCCCGTGCAGCATGCCGATTTTCGTCTTGGGCAGCGCCTTTTTCAGCTCCGCATACAGCGTATTTACGCTTGGGCAGCCGATGTTTTCGCTTTCTTCAATCAGCGGGCAGACCACATAGCTCTGCACACCCTCGCCCGCCTGCTTTGCAAGATACGCATACATGTCCGCTCGTTTGCCTGCCGGAATCACGCTGGTTTTAACCGGTTTGCGCCCGGGCGGCAGTTCGTCGATCACCGAGATATCCAGGTCTCCGTAGAGAATCAGCGCAAGCGTTCGCGGAATCGGCGTCGCACTCATAACGAGGATGTCCGGCCTTGCGCCTTTTTCCAGCATCGCCGCGCGCTGCCGCACGCCGAAGCGGTGCTGTTCGTCCGTCACAACGCAGCCGAGGTCGTAAAAGCGCACGTCGCCGGACAACAGCGCATGCGTGCCGGTCACGCAAAGCGCCGTTCCGTCGGCGATGCGCCGCAGTGCAGCGTCCCTCTGCGCTTTTTTCATACCGCCGGTCAGCAGCACCGCCGCGTCACCGAAGATATGCCTGAGGCTTTCGTAATGCTGCTCCGCCAGAATCTCCGTCGGCGCAAGCAGCGCGCCCTGTTTGCCGTTTGCGGAAGCAACGCAGAGCGCATAGATTGCGACCGCTGTTTTGCCGGAGCCTACGTCGCCCTGCAGCAGTCGGTTCATGGGGACGGCCTTGCGCATGTCCGCGGCGATCTCGTCCATTACGCGCTTCTGCGCGCCGGTCGGCTCGTACGGCAGTTTTTCACAATAGCGTTCCAGGACGCCGCCCGTGTCGAACGCAAAGCCGTTTTGCCTTGTCCGTTCTGCCTTTTGTTCCTCGACTGCTATAAAATAAAGCAGTGCGTTTTCAAAATCCAGCCGCGTTCTGGCAAGCCCGAGCGCTTCCGCGCTGATTGGAAAATGCGCGTGCCGCAGCGCAAGCGCAAGCGGCACAAGGTGATAGCGTTCCCGCAGCGACGCGGGCAGCGTTTCGTCGATATCGTCCCAAAGCGCTTCCAGTGCGGCTTGCTGTGCGTCCCGCCACGCACGCTGGTTCAGCCCTTTTATGGTTGTGTAGACCGAAAGGATTCCCGGCAGCGTGTCCGAAACCGCAGGATTGACCAGCGTTGCGCTCCGCTTCCTCTGCGCGCGCCCGCAGGCGTAAACGACGTCCCCGGCCTTGACCTGTGCATAGCGGTATGGCTGGTTGAACCATTTGAGCGTAACGCCTCCCGTGTCATCCTGCGCTGAAACGGAAACCACGCTCATTCCGCCTCTTCGGAAATACTTTGGTGCGGACGCAATCCGCACCTGCACCGCCGCGCTTTTGCCGTCTGTAAGCTCGCAGACCGGTGTAACGAACGAATAATCCAGATAGTCGCGCGGCAGGCAGTTGAGCAGTCCGCGCGCCGAACGCACGCCGAACTGTTCAAACAGCTCCGCGCGTTTCGGACCGATGCCTTTGATTGCCGTTATTGGAATATCCTTCATCTCTTCAAAAAAAGAACAGCCGTTGACGGAAGATCTCCGCCGAATTTCGATTCGCGCGGTGTTTCCCGTCGCCGGCCGTTTTGTCCGTTCAGTCGCCGCAGCAGCGGGACTCAGTGCCGCCGTTACTGCACGGCGATATAGTAGTAATACAGCGGCTGTCCGCCTTTGAGCGCGACAAACTCCGCGTCCTTGTACTCCTGCTCCATTGCCTCGGCAATCGCGCCGGCGTTTTCCTCCGTTTGGTCTTCGCCGTAATACAGCGTGACCGTGCAGGCGTCGTCGCCTTTCTTTTCGATCATCTTGCGAATCAGTGCCTTAGTCGCTTCTTCAACGGTTTTGCCGGTGGCGGCCATATGGTTGTTAAGCAGGCCGATCATATCGCCTTTTTTGATCTTTGTGCCTTCAATGGTCGTATCGCGCACCGCATACGTCACCGCGCCGCTGACCACTTCCTTGATAGCCGCTTTCATCGCCGCTTCGTTTTCCTCGACAGTGGCATCCTTTGAATACGCCATACAAGCGGCGACGCCCTGCGGAATTGTCTTGGTCGGAATCAGCACGACGCCCTTTTTCGTCAGTTCGCCCGCCTGCTGTGCGGCCAGAATGATATTGGAATTGTTCGGCAGCACAAAGACGTTTCGCGCATTGATTTTGTTGATCGCCGAAGCAATCGAATCGATGCTTGGGTTCATGGTCTGCCCGCCGGAAATCAGCGCGTCCACGGCAAGTGCATGGAAGAGCTCGTCCACGCCATCGCCCGTGCTGACGGCAAGCAAACCAAATTCCGTCTCGTTCTTTTTGCGCTCCTCCATAAGAGTCCGGTTCTGCTCGCGCATGTTTTCAATCTTCAGCCCGCTGAGTTCGCCAAAACGCAGCGCCATCTGCAAAACTTTGCCGGGTGCGTTGGAATGCACGTGTACCTTGATCATGTCCGCGTCGCTTGCAACGACGACCGAATCGCCAAGGCGCTCGAGATGTTTGCGGAAGCTCTCGATTTCCGCTTCGTTCGTTTCCGGCGTTAAATGAATGATAAAAAATTCCGTGCAGTAGCCGTAAACGATGTTCTCTCCCGAAAAACTGTCCGTTTCGGAAATCTCCGCCGCCTGAACCGGTATGGCTTCCTCGTAGCTTTCAACCTCTTCGCCGTCCAGCGAAAGCTTAAAGCCGCGATAGATCGTTAAAAGCCCCTTGCCGCCGGAATCCACAACGCCTGCTTCCTTGAGGACAGGCAGCTGTTTGGGCGTCTCAGCCAGCGCGCGCTCGCCGCTTTCGAGGATTTCGTCCATCAGGCGGTAGACGTTCGCACCCTGCTGCCAGCGCAGGGACACCTGCTCGGCAATCACACGCGAAACGGTCAGGATCGTGCCTTCCTTGGGTTTCATAACGGCTTTATACGCCGCCTCGCTGCCCATGGTCAGCGCGCGCGAAAGCAGCTCGGCGTTGACGAACGCCTCTCCTTTAAACGCACGTGAAAACCCGCGGAACAGCTGGGACAGAATGACGCCGGAGTTGCCGCGCGCGCCCTTGAGCGCACCCATGCTCATTGCGTCCGCAACCTGCGTGGCGGTCGCGTCCTCCGGCAAAGCGCGGATTTCACGCACGGCGCTCTGCATCGTCATGGACATATTGGTGCCAGTATCTCCGTCGGGGACGGGGAATACATTCAAAGCGTCTATCGTCGCTTTGTTCTTCTCCAGCAGCGCTGCGCCGGCGACAATCATATCGCGCAGCTGTGCGCCGCCGATCATTACGTTATTATCCAATTTACCCTCCGAATGTTCGGACCCCAATGCCGAACTGCGTTATACTCGAATGTTTTCAACATGGACGTTCACGGCATTTACCGTGAGCCCCGTCATTTCCTCCACCCGGTATTTCACGTTGCTCTTGGCATTGCGCGCCACGGCGGGCAGGGACACGCCGTATTCGAGCGTAACGTAAAGATCGATGTCGATCACATCGGGCGAAATAACCGTAACCCTGACGCCGCGGCGCATATTATCTTTTCCAAACAGCTCGACGAACGAGTCCGCCGCTTTCTTGGAATTCATGCCGACGATGCCATAATTTTCCACTGCCGCAAACCCGGCGATGCTGGCGATCAGGTCGTCCGCAATCGTGATCTTCCCCATTGTCGTAGACATTTCCGCTGCCATAAGTTACGCCTCCTTTTTCATTATTTCTATTTTATACCATGCATTTTTTGCCCGCAACCGCGTAACAGGTCTCCCGCGGGCTTCTGCAAGGCGTTATTGTAACCAGTCTGTGAAAATTCTGAAACGCGCGGTTACGCGTCCTCCGGCAGGACTGCGTTATGGAAAACTTCCTGCACGTCGTCGTTTTCGTCGAGCTTGTCCAAAAAACGCACTACCTTTTCGACCGTCTCCGCATCGTCGATTGCAACCGTGTTCTGCGGAATCATCTGCACCTCGGCCGAGATGAATTCATACCCGTTCTTTTCAAGCGCTTCACGCACCGTAGAAAACTCCGCGGGATCCGTGTACACCTCAAACGCGTCGTCCTGTGCGACAAAATCTTCCGCGCCGGCTTCGAGCGCCTGCATCATGACCTCGTCTTCGTCCAGGGCCGCCGTGCGCTCGATCACGATCAGTCCCTTTTTATCGAACATCCAGGCCACGCAGCCGCTGTTGCCAAGGTTTCCGCCGCTCTTGTCGAAGATATGACGCATTTCCGCGGCGATGCGGTTTCGGTTGTCGGTCACCACCGAAACGATCACCGCCATGCTGCCGGGGCCGTACCCTTCGTAACTGATCTCCTCGTAGTTGACGGACGCGCCCTCACCCGCCGCCTTTTTGATTGAGCGGGCGATGTTGTCGTTTGGCATGTTGTTTGCTTTCGCCTTTGCAATCACGTCGCGCAGTTTGCTGTTGTTGGCCGGGTCTGCTCCGCCCTCTTTGACCGCGATAGCAATTTCCCTGCCGATTTTTGTGAAGATGCGCCCGCGCTGCGAGTCCGTCTTTTCCTTTTTATTTTTAATGTTGGCCCACTTGGAATGTCCTGACATAAAGTCCTCCTAGTTTCCTTTCCCTGCGTTTTTTATTTCCTTATATTTTTCCGCAAGCGACTGCAGGTCTTCCCATGCGTCGCGTTTTTTCGTTTCGTCGCGCAGCAGCGCAGCGGGATGAAACGTCGGCATAAACCATACGCCGCATTTCTCAACCCATTTGCCGTGCATGCGTGTAACCCGTACTTCCGGGTCGTAAAGGTACTTTGCCGCGGTCGCGCCGAGGCAAACGACAATCTTCGGATGAATCAGCGCATACTGCCGCCTTAGCACCGGCAGGCAGGTCTGCGCTTCTTCGTCCAGCGGCGTTCTGTTTCCCGGCGGTCTGCATTTGACAATGTTGGTAATATACAGGTCTTCGCGCTTCATGTCAATGGCTGCAAGCATCTTGTCCAGCAACTGGCCCGCTTTGCCGACGAACGGACGGCCGATGCGGTCCTCGTCCCCGCCGGGGCCTTCGCCAACGAGCATGATGTCCGCGTTGCGGTCGCCCTCGCCCAAAACAATGCTGTTCCGCATTTTGCACAGGCCGCAGCGATTACAGCCGCGTATCTCTTCCTCGATCGCTTCCCAGCTCAGATCCGCCATTTTTTGCTCCGTTCGATTGGGTTATAATTCAGATTTGGTCCGCAGCTTCCTCGTCCAGCATGAAGATTGCGTTCGGATGCAGCTGCAGATAACTCGCCGGCATCGTCGGCACGACCGGACCCGTGATCACGAGCCCGGCGATCGGCGCAAGGTCGAATCCGGAAAGGACTGCAATTACGCGTTTTGCGGACATAATTGTTGAAATGCCCAGCGTCACGGCACGCCCGGTTTCCGTGCGCTCGACATGCGTAATCGGTGCAAGCTCGGAAGACGGCAGGTTGCAGGCGATCCGCCCGTCCCTGCCGACCGTGCACACAAGCGTGTCCAGGCCGCCTGCGTCCAAAATCGCGTTTTCATAGTCGTTGCAGGCAACACTCCAGTCCTGCGCGTTTGTATTCGGCGAATAGATGTTTTCCGGCAGGATGTTCACACGATTATAAAGCATGGCGCGCATCCGCGCCTCGTCTGTTTCCGGCGCACCGGATTGAACGTGCTCAAAAAGGTTGAAAGCACGTATGGTCGTCCAGTCAAGCAGGCCGTCGCTGGTCATGCCTGCAATCTTCCGGTACAGCGGGGAAAGCGACTGTGAACAGTCCAGCCCCAGTACGCTCGTTGGTTTTTCTATGATGCAGCCGGCAAGCAGCGTCGCGCCCGCCTGGCAGAGCGTGTCGCCGTCCCGGTAGACCAATACGCTCATTTCGGTTCTCCCATTACTTCCACCGCTTCAATGAAGAGCAGTACGTCTCCGTATACGTCCCTGCGGTTGATTTCGTTGAGCATTTCGTGCCGTCCGCCCTCGTATAGCTTCAGTTCCGGCGTGTGCCCGGTCTTTTTCAGCCAGCCGTACACCTGCTTTACGCCTTTGCCCTTGCCGCCGACGGGGTCCATCGCGCCGGACATCAAAAGAATCGGCCGCTTCGGCACGCGTGCCGCCCATTTTTCACTGGAAATCTCGGTCAGCCCCGTAAACACGTCGTACATAGCGTACGCAGTAAACGGGAAACCGCAGTTTTCGTCCGCAACGTATTGATCGACCTTTTCGTTGTCCCGCGAAAGCCAGTCGTTTTCCGTACGGTTTGGCTTAAACGCTTTGTTGTAGGAACCAAAGCTCATCTTAAAGAGCGCAAGGCTCGGTTCCTTGCCGCCTGTCTTTTTGATCTCGCGCTTCGCGATCGCTTTGCCGATTCCAAGCACAGGGTTGCTGCCCGCCGTGCCGGAAAAGATATATGCGTCAAAATCTTTCCCGTCACGCCCGGCGTATGTACGCGCCAGAAAGGACCCCATCGAATGCCCGAACAGGATAAAAGGAATCCCGGGATAGTCGTCCTTTACAAGGTCACGCATCGTGCGCATGTCTTTCACGATCGCGTCCCATCCGTCCTTTTCGCCAAAATACCCTTTCGGCTTGTCTTTGCCAATGCTTTTGCCATGCCCGGCGATATCATTACCATAGACGAGCACGCCGTTTTCGGCAAGGAACGAAGCGAACTCTTCGTAGCGGTCGATATGCTCCGCCATGCCGTGCGTGATTTGGAGCGCGGCCTGCGGCTCTTCCGGAACCCACAAACGATACCGGATGTCGCAAAGACCGGTCGCGGAGGGAAAGCGCTTCTCGCGCTGCGTAAATTTCATACCCATACCTCCCCGATGATAATAAAAAAGTATACCACCATAAGGCGGAATACTCAATATTTCATCGCGATTTCCCCGCTCTTTACACGCGGTAAATGTGCGCGTCAGCCGATTATGACCGTTTCGTGCGGGCCGAACAGCTCCGCGCCGGCGTCTTCATGCGTGATGACATAGACCGGAACACCCGCCTCCAGCACGGCCTTTACCGTCGATTTACGGTTCTCCTCGTCCAGCCCGGTAAACGGTTCGTCCAGAAACAGCGCGTCCCCGCCGTATGCCAGCGCACGCGCAATCGCAACACGCCGCCGCATCCCGCCGGAAAGCTCGCGCGGCAGCAAATACATGCTCTCCTCCATTCCGAGTTTTTTCAGCGCCGCCTGCGCCTGCTCGTCGCCGGAACCAAGCGCGGCGTTTTCAAGCGCGCTTGCCCAGGGCATGAGCCGGTCTTCCTGAAACACGACGGCGGGCCTTTGAAACGCAATTCCCGAAATTGTGCCGGAATCCGGCTTCTGCAGCCCCAGCATCATGCGAAACAGCGTTGTTTTGCCCATACCGGACGCACCGCGGAACACCGTCACTCCGGTTTCGGGCAGATCGGCGGAAAAATCGCAAAACACGGTTTTGCCGCCCAAAGACAGGTTCAGATTGCGAATTTTAATCACGGCGTATCCTCCTCATGCCCTTGACCAGCAGCTTTTCGAGCAGCATGGAAAGGAGAATTACCATCAGCGTCCAGGCAAACAGATCGACCGTTTCGATGCGCAGTTTGGATTCATAGAGCTTGTAGCCGATCGAGCGCTGCGGCAGTGCGATAATTTCCGCCGCCACGCCGGATTTCCAGGCAAACCCGAGCGACGTGGTGCAGGCCGCGAGAAACTGCGGCAGAACGGACGGGATATAGATTTTCCGGATAATTCCGGCCTTTCGGAGGCCGAACGTTTTGCCCATCTCGATCAGGCGCGGATCGGTATGCAGAATTGCGTCCGCCGTATCCGTCCAAACCATCGGCATGACCATCAACAGAGCGATAAACAGCGGCACGAGGTTGGAATCCAGCCAGAGCAGCGCCAGCAGGATAAACGACGTAACCGGCGTCGCCTTGACAACACTGCGAAACGGCGCTAGGAATTCTTCCATCAGTTTGCTGCGCGCGGTGACAATCGCAAGCAGGATGCCAAGCGCAACGCCGAGCACATAGCCGCTCATGATGCGCAGCAGCGTCAGCCCGGTGATCGCCCAGCTTTCCCATTGGCCCAGGAGGGCAACCAGCCGCGTAAGCGTGGAAAGCGGCGAGGGAAGCAAGAGCTCCCTGCCAACCAGCAAGCTCGCCGCTTCCCACACCGCCAGATAGATGAGCGCAATCAGCGCTTTTTTCAGCCAGCTGTTCTTAGCCTTCATAATAGAAGTCGTCGCCGGGCAGCGCGCCGCCGACAGAGGCCGGGTTCGCGCCATAAAGCACGTTCAGCATTGCGCCCGCGGCAGTGACCATATCGTCACCGGTGATGCAGACGATATTGCTGCGCGGAATCGCCTGCGCGGCAATTTCCTCGGACGCAACGATGCCGAGTTGTGCAATCAGGCTCGCCGCGCCTTCTTCGGTGTTCACGCGATTTACGGAATCCGCATAGTCCTTCAGGAAGTTTTTGATCAGATCAGGGTTTTCGTTGTAGTAATCGCGGTTCGCAATATAGACGCCCTGCACAAGCTTCGTGCCGGAGGCTTCTTCCCAGGCTTCGTTCAGATCGAGCGCAATTCTAGCGTCCGGGTTTTTCAGCGTAACGGACGAGACGAACGGTTCCGGCAGCATGCCGAGTTCCGTTTCACCGCTGGCAAGCAGCGCCGCCAGCTCGGTGTGTTCGCCGGCGTATTCGACCGTAACCTGGTCGGTCAGACCGTATGCATCCAGCAGATAATCCAGCACATACTGCGGCGTGCTGCCTTCGCCTGTGGCGGAGATCGTCTTGCCCGCAAGGTCTTCAAACGAATTGACGGTATCGCCGTTTTCAACAACATACAAAACGCCGAGCGTGTCGATGCAGAGCACGACCACGTTACCCTCGGTCTTGTTATACAGCGTGGAAGCAAGGTTGATCGGAACCGCGGCGACGTCGATTTCACCGCTGACGAACTTGCCGACCACTACGTCCGGCGCGTCGTAGAGTTCCACAGAGTAGTTCTCGGTATCCTCGTCCATCAGATAGGAAATGCCGAGCCCGGTCGGGCCTTTCAGTGCCGCAACATTCATTGGTTCGGCAGGCGTTTTGGCGCAGCCGAACGCAAGCAGCATAGCCGCGGTCATCGCAATTGCGATCAGTTTTTTCATTCGTTTTCTCCTTTCGACAGGCGAAACGCCCGTCCGCAACGTTCAATTTTCCCTTCGGAAACCAGTTTATCGATGGCGCGGTAGAGCGTCGTGCGGCTGATGCGGAGCGCGTCCGCAAGCGCGCTTACGCTCCATTCGGACCGGTACACGCCGTTTTCGGCGTGGCTCGAAATATGCCGCAGCACGCGATCTTCCACGCTCTGCGGCAAAAACCCGTCCAGCCGTTCGCTTAAAAAGCGAATCCGCGCCGTAAGATAGTCAAGATAGTTTTCAACGATCCGGAAGTCTTTTTTCATCATGCTTTTCAGCGCGTCTTCCGGAATCAGCAGCACCCATGTGCTCTCCGACGCGGCGACGCGCGCAACATAGTCCGGCTCGTGATGAAACAGCGCCGCGGCGCCAAACAGGTCGAGTTGCTTCAATACGCTCATTGGCATCCTGCCGGTTTCGCTTTCCTTTGTGACCAGGCAGCTGCCATAGAGTATTACCGCCAGTGCGCGTGCATTCGTCGTGCGCTCGAAGATCACCTGGTCTTTTTCATAGTGCGCAACGCGCACGCCGTCTTCGCCAAGCAGCGTGCGAATATCCTCTTCCGGGATACCGGCGAACAGGAACGTGCCTGAAACAAGCGAAGCATATGTAGTTGGATTTGCCGACCGGCTCGTTGCGCTCACCTCTGTTTTTGTTTCATATGGTACATTATATTCGGTTTTCTATGAATGTCAATGCCGTTTCAGTATTTTTCTACCGATTCAGCCGGTTTCTTTTGCACAGGCCTCTCCGTTTGTCAATTGCCGCTGTGTATGCTATATTATTCTGGAACGAATGCGACGGAGGGATACGCGCTATGAAACTGATTTCCTGGAATGTCAACGGCCTTCGCGCCTGCATCACAAAAGGATTTTTCGACTTTCTGAACGAAACTTCGCCGGATATTTTAGCCGTGCAGGAAACCAAGATGCAGCCTCATCAGTTCGACGGCGATCCCGGGAAGTATCGCATCTACTGGAACAGCGCGGAAAAGAAAGGCTATTCCGGCACGGCGGTGTTCGTAAAGAAGGAGCCGCTGAACGTAACGTACGGCATAGGAATTGCCGAGCACGACAACGAAGGCCGCGTGATTACGCTGGAATACGAAACCTTCTTCTTTGTAACCGTCTACACGCCGAACTCACAGAACGAACTCAAACGTCTGGATTACCGGATGACCTGGGAAGACGCATTTTTAGCGTATCTGCGCTCGCTCGATGCCGTTAAGCCCGTAATCGTCTGCGGTGATTTGAACGTTGCGCATGAAGAAATCGATCTGAAGAATCCAAAAACGAACCGCAGGAACGCCGGTTTTACGGACGAGGAACGCGCCTGCATGACCCGACTGCTTGAAAACGGGTTTGTCGACAGCTTCCGGCATTTCTACCCGGACAAGACCGGCGCATACAGCTGGTGGAGCTATATCGGCGGCGCTCGCGGCAGAAACGCGGGCTGGCGAATCGACTATTTCATCGTGTCCGAGCGGTTGATTGGGAAAGTGAACGACAGCTTGATTCTGAGCGACGTGCTTGGCAGTGACCACTGTCCCGTCCAGATCGACACGGAAGAGCTTATTTAATTTTAAATAAAGTAAAAGGAACAAAAGCGTACGATATGATTATCCTTGCGTCGTCCTCGCCTCGCAGGCGGGAACTAATGAAAATGATCGGGCTGGACTTTGTCGTCCGGCCTTCGGACGAAGAGGAAGTGCAGCCGGTCGGCCTGCCTCCCGCGGAATATGTGAAAACGCTCGCGTTGCAGAAAGCGCAGCCCGTCGCGGATGCAAACCCGAACGACTGTGTGATCGGCGCGGACACCGTCGTTTTGCTGAACGGCAAAATTCTTGGTAAGCCGCACACGCCTGAAATTGCAAAAAAATATCTGATGCGGATGCAGGGCAAAACGCACACGGTATTCACCGGCGTTGCCGTGCTCAAAAACGGGCGCACGGACGTGCGGCATTGTGAAACGCATGTCACGTTCATGCCGATGTCTCAGGCCGAAATCGACGCATATGTCGCGACCGGCGAGCCGCTGGACAAGGCCGGCGCTTACGGCGTGCAGGGACCCGGCGGCGTATTTGTGGACCGCATCGACGGCAACTATTTCAACGTGATCGGCCTTCCCCTGCCCATCCTGTACCGCATGCTCGTCGACGCGGGAGAAATCACGGCCGGGTGAGCACGCAGGCATTGCCGCAATGAATCAGATCATCGAAGAAAAACTCAAGCTTCTGCCTTCCTCGCCCGGCGTTTACAAGATGTTCAACGCCGCGGGAGAGGTCATCTATGTCGGAAAAGCGATTTCGCTCAAAAACCGCGTCCGGCAATATTTTCAGTCGTCCAAAAATCACCCGCCGAAAGTCATCGCAATGGTGCGCCAGATCGCGGACTTTGAATACATCCGCGTTTCCAATGAAACCGAGGCATTTTCCCTTGAATCGAACCTGATTAAGGAGTTTAAACCAAAATACAACATCCTGCTCAAGGACGACAAGCACTTCCCCTATATCCGCGTCGATTTGAAGCAGGATTTCCCGCGGCTGGAGGTCGTGCGACGGGTCAAAAAAGACGGCGCAAAATACCTCGGACCGTTTCTTTCCGGCATGCTGCTGCGCGACGGGCTTTCGCTCGTGCGCGATCATTACCCGATCCGGCAGTGCAAAAAAGATATTGCGCGCATGATTGCCCGGCGCGAACGTCCGTGCCTGATGTATCATATCGGCAAATGCTGCGCGCCCTGCACCGGCAGCGTCACGCGCGAAGAATATCACGCCTTGCTGGACGAGGTAATCTCCTTCCTTTCCGGCAACACGGACGGCATCGTCCGCTCCCTCACGGAGCAGATGGAACAGGCCGCCGAACGAATGGATTTTGAACACGCGGCAAACCTGCGCGACCGCATCCGCGCCATCCAAAGCCTTGGCGAGAAGCAGGCCGTTATCGCCACAAGCAACACCATGATGGACGTGTTCGCGCTCGGGCGGCTGGACAGCGCGGCGCTCGTTTTTGCGCTGTTTGTGCGAAGCGGCAAGGTCATCGGCACCGAAAAGTTCCGCATGGACGCGGAAACAGAAGAATCGGACGCGGACGTGCTTTCCGCGTTCCTTTCGCAGTACTATGCAGAGTCCGCCTCATTCGTGCCGGAGGTACTGCTCTATCAGGACGCGTCCGACATGGACTCCACCGCCGAGTGGCTCACCGGGCTGGCCGGCCGGCGCGTGCATGTGCATCGTCCCCAGCGAGGAGAAAAACGCCGCTTGACGGAGCTGGCCTATCGGAATTGTCTGGACGCGCTGGAGAAGGACGCGTCCCTGCAAAAACGCGCCTGGGAACGCGGCGAAGGTGCGCTGACCCAGTTGAGCGCAATCCTCGGCCTTGAAACGATTCCTTCCCGCATCGAATGCTTCGATAACTCGCATATTCAGGGCCGCGATACCGTTTCTTCGATGGTCGTGTTCACGGACGGCCAGCCGGACAAAACCGCTTACAGGCGTTTTCGCATCCGGCAGGACGCAGGCGGAAACGACCTGATCGCCATGCGCGAAGCACTGACGAGACGCTTCCGCAGCGCCTCGGAAAATCAGGCGGGATTCCTACCGCTGCCGGACCTGCTCGTGCTCGACGGCGGGCCGACGCAGCTGAACGTTGCGCTCGAAGTGCTGGACGAATTTTCTCTCGACTTCATCCCAGCCGTCGGTCTTGCGGAACGCAGCGAGATTATCTATCTGCCTGCGGGTGCGGAACCCGTCGCGCTCCCGCGCAATTCTGCGCCGCAGCACCTGATCGAACGCCTGCGCGACGAAGCGCACCGCTTCGCAATCAGCTATCATCGAAACGTTCACAACCGCAACGCGCTGTATTCCGTTCTGGACGACATCCCCGGCGTGGGCGACAAGCGCAAGCGCGCGCTGTTCGACGCGTTTTTAACGCTGGAAGCCATCAAGGCGGCCACGCCGGAAGATCTTGCCGCCGTTCCCTCGGTCGACCGCCGCACGGCGGAATCCGTGTACGGCTTCTTCCACCAGCAGGCCGATAACGGCGACGCATAATCCCTCTTCTTCCGGCAACAAAAAAGCGCGGCCTGACCGCGCTTCTTCTTTTTGTATTTTGTCACCTGTGCGCCGACGCGCCAGGCATCCGTTCGGATATCAGCAAAATCAACTCGTCCATCTGCTCCGGCGCGGGGATTGTGTATCCTTCCTCACTGTTCCCGATCCGCAGGGACGGGACCGGATTTCGGCGTGTAATCGGCACTTCAACCCTGTGCACATCCGTAATTTCACGATATGCCAGCGAAAAGGATTCGCCTTTTCTGCCGCTCATCGGCTCCGGCATCGAAACGCCCTCAACGCCGTCTTCCGTCAGGCTGACATAAACGCTTTTTAACCTGCGCTTTGTAAAAATGGCGGAGAGCGCACGCACCGCCATCCATACGCAAAGAATGACGCTGACAACAACAACAAACTCCGGAGACGCGATTTCAATCAAGTCATCCTGCTGTGCGGCGGAGCGAAAGAGGTTGATTGCATTGATCACGACCACCAGCGCAATAACGACCATGTTGCTCCAGAATGTGATGTCCAGCAGGCTGGTCGCCTGTTTGCTTACATGGCTTTTAATTGTTTTCATGCTCTGCCTCCTTCGGTGCGTTGCGGTTTACCGATACGGAAAACGGAGGGCGTGCGCACGGCATCCGCCAGGCGTCGCGCCCTCCGTAAAGCTCCTGTAACCTTAATCTTCTTCTTCGTCCTCGTGCTTTGCCTGTTCGATGATCTTCTTGGCGATGTTCGCCGGAACGTCCTCATAGCGAACGAACTCGCTCGTGAACGAGCCGCGCGCCTGCGTCATGCTGCGCAGGTCGGTCGCGTACTTAAACATCTCGGAAAGCGGCGCTTCGGCGACGACCACCGTTCCGCCTTCCACCGGGTTCATGCCCAGCATGCGGCCGCGGCGGGACGAAAGATCGCCGCTGATCGTTCCGACATAGTCGTTGGGAACAAAGATTTCATAGTGGTAAATTGGCTCGATGAGGGTCGGGTTCGCCTTTACGCACGCCGCTTTATAGGACAAACGCGCCGCGCTTTTGAACGCAACTTCCTTGGAGTCGACCGGGTGATACTTGCCGTCGTAGAGAGTGGCCTTTACGCCGACCATCGGATAACCGGCGAGCACGCCATGTTTAAGCGCTTCTTTCAAACCCTTTTCGACCGCGGGAATGAATTCCTTCGGGACCACGCCGCCGACGATCGCGTTGACAAACTCGTATTCCACGCCCTCGTCTGCAGGTTCAAAGCGCATCTGCACAACGCCGAACTGGCCGCTGCCGCCGGACTGTTTCTTGTGCTTGCCCTCGGCTTCCGCCTTGGTGTGGATGGTTTCACGATACGGAATCCGCGGGTCGGAAATCTGCGCTTCAACGTTGGTTTTATTTTTGAGCTTGCTGCAGACCACGTCGATATGCATTTCGCCGAGCCCCATGATGAGCACGTCGCCCGTTTCCGGATTCTTCTCGATCAGGATGGTCGGGTCTTCTTCCATGATGCGGTTCAGGCCGGAAATGACCTTGTCGTCCTCACCCTGCTTCTTTGCGGTGACCGCAAGTGAAATGCTGGGCCTTGGGAATTCGATCGGAGCAAACAGAACGGGATCGCCGCCGTCGCAGAGCGTATCGCCCGTTGCGGTATACTGGAGTTTCGGCAGCGCCCCGATGTCGCCGGCATTGAGGCGGTCGACGCCGATACTTTTCTTCCCGCGGAGGATGACCGGCGAGGAACCCTTTTCGCTTTTTTCCGCATTGGAGTTATACGGCGAGACGGAAGAATCCAGCGAGCCACGATAAATCTTCACGATAGAATATTTGCCAAACTGATCGAACGTCGTCTTGATCACCTGCGCGGCAAATTTGCCTGTCTGTGTGATTTCGACCGCTTCGCCGGTTTTTACGCTGGTCGCCGCAGGCGCCTTCGCCAGTTCTGCGGACGGCATATAGTCGATAATGTTGTCCATCAGCGTTGCAACGCCGATGTTCTGCGCCGCGGATACGCAGCAAACGGGCGTAATGTCGCCGTCGCAGAGACCGGTGGAGAGCCCTTTGAGCAATTCTTCGCGTGTGAGCTCGAACGTTTCGAGGTACTTTTCCATGAGTTCCTCGTCGGTTTCGGCCGCCGCTTCACAGAGCTTTTCGTAGTATTCTTCAGCCGCGCTCTGCAGTCCGGCGGGGATTTCCGTCTCCTTCTCGCCTTTGCCGTCAAAAAGTTTTCCGGTCATATGCACAAGGTCAACATATCCCTTGAACACGCCGCCTTCGATAATCGGCAGCTGAATCGGCACGGCGCTCGTGCCGAACTTATCGGTAATTTCGCCCATCACCTTGTTGAAGTTCGCGTTTTCGCGATCCAGCTGGTTGATGACGATCATGTGCGGCTTGTGCGCTTTTTTGCACATCGCCATCGCTTTTTCCGTGCCCACGACAGGGCCGGAAACCGCGCCGACAACGATCAGCGCGCCGTCGGCAAGCTGCATCGCAGCGGCGACTTCACCGTAAAAATCGAAATAGCCCGGCGCGTCGATGACGTTGACCTTTGTGCCTTTCCATTCAAACGGAGCAAGCGCCATATTGATGGAAATACCGCGAGAAATTTCTTCGGGGTCAAAATCGGTCGTCGTTGAACCGTTTTCCACCTTGCCCAGCCGGTCCAGCAGACCTGCATTGAACAGCATGGCTTCGGTCAGCGTCGTTTTGCCTTCTCCTCCGTGCCCGAAGACGCCAATATTACGAATGTCTTTCGCGGTATATTCCTTCATTTCGGTTCCCCCTGTATTGATTTGATGTTTATCTGCCGCCGTATGGAACGGTCGAATTCATTGCGTAAGACGCAGGATACGTGCCAAATGTTATTGTAACAGTTTGAAAAAGCCTTGTAAACTACGAATTTAGGCGTCCCAGCTGTCCAGATACGCTTTCTGCTCGTCTGTGAGCGTGTCGATGCGCACGCCGAGCGCAGCCAGCTTTCGTTCCGCGACCTCCCGGTCTATTTCTGCAGGCACCGCGTACAGTTTTGCGGTGAGCTCGCCCTTATGCACCGCAATGTAGCGCGCACAGAGTGCCTGAATGCCGAAACTCATGTCCATAATTTCAACCGGATGCCCGTCGCCCGCAGCGAGGTTGACCAGCCTCCCTTCGCCGAGCACATGCAGCCACCTGCCGTTCTTCAGCCGGTACCCCATAATGTTCCGGCGCATTTCGCGTTTTTCTTCGGCAATCTCCGCCAGACGGTGCACGTTGACTTCCACGTCGAAATGTCCCGCGTTGCAGAGCACCGCGCCGTCTTTCATCAGAAGGAAATCCTCTTCGTCCACAACTTTAATATCGCCCGTCACCGTAATAAACAGGTCGCCGGCGGGCGCGGCTTGGCGCATCGGCATGACGGCAAACCCGTCCATGACCGCCTCGATTGCGCGGATCGGGTCGACTTCGGTCACGATTACGTGCGCGCCGAGACCTTTTGCCCGCATCGCAACGCCCTTTCCGCACCAGCCGTACCCCGCGACGACGACGGTCTTGCCCGCAACCACGAGGTTCGTCGTGCGGTCGATGCCGTCAAACACGCTCTGGCCGGTGCCATAGCGGTTGTCGAAGAGGTGCTTGCAGTCTGCGTTATTAACCGCGAACATCGGGAACTTCAGCTCGCCCGCCTTCTCCATTGCAACCAGGCGCACGATGCCGGTCGTCGTTTCCTCGCATCCGCCGAGAATGCGTCCTTCGAGTTCCTTGTGTTTCGTATGCACCGCGTGCACGATGTCCCCGCCGTCGTCAATGACGATGTCCGGTCCCGCCGTCAGTACGCTTTCGATGCAGGCGTCATATTCTTCCATGGTGCAGCCGTGCAGCGCAAAAACGTTCAATCCGCCCGCCGCAAGCGCGGCGGCGATGTCGTCCTGCGTTGAAAGTGGATTGCTGCCGGTGATGTACATCTCTGCGCCGCCTGCGGCAAGCACGCGGCAAAGGTAAGCGGTCTTTGCTTCGAGGTGGATCGACAGCGCAATCTTCAGTCCTTTAAAAGGCTGTTCGCGCTCAAACGTTTCCCGTACGCCGTTGAGAATCGGCATGTTCCGCCGTACCCATTCAATTTTCTGTTCACCGGACGGTGCAAGCGCGATATCGCGAATATTGTACATAACTCTCTCCTTTACTCGTTGACGTGCCGTGTCGGCCTGTTTCAGCGGCTGGCGCATACGCCCGCGCTCGCCTGCGTGCCAAAGAGCGCAAGCGCCCTTTGCAGTTGTGTGTCTTCCAGCGGATTAATCAGCTCCAGCGCCGTACCCTGCAGTTCTTCCGGCAGGTCGATCACAATGTCCGGCGTGATGCCGACGCCATGGATGCAGACGTCGTTCGGCGTGTAGTATGCATCCGTCGTAATCTTAACCCAGCCGCCGTTTTCGCTGATACGATAAAAACTCTGCACAATACCCTTGCCATACGTCTGCGTGCCGACGATGGTTGCAAGACCGTAGTCCTGCAGCGCGCCGGTGAGCAGTTCGCTGGCCGACGCGGAGTTCCCGTTGACCAGTACGGCGATATTCATGTTCAGCTGCTCGTTTCCCTCGCTGGTGTAAACGTCTTCGCTGCCGCTGCGCGATTTGATCGTGACAATCGTCTTTCCTTCGGGTACGAAGTGGTCCGCAACGTCAAGCACCTCGGTCAGCCCGCCGCCGGGATTGTCCCGCAGGTCAAGGATCAAGTTATCGATCCCCTGCTGCTGCAATTCGCTCGCCGCCGTCCAAAAGTCGTCCGCAACGCTGCCGTTGAACTCCGTGATGCGGATGTAACCGACATTCCCGTTATACACGGTCGAAAGCACACGATTAATATGTACCTCCGCCCGCAGCACCGAAACCGTCGTTTCCTCGCCATCGCGCAGGTAGGTCAGTTCGTCCGGCACGGCGTCGTCTTCGGAAAAGCACGCGAGCAGTTCTTCAAGCGAAAGGCCGCCAACGTCCGTTCCGTTCACATTCGTCAGCACGTCCCCGGCACGGATCCCGGCCAGGTCCGCCGGACCGCCGGAATATACGCTGACGACCATGCTGCCCGTTTCGTCCGGTTCCTGCACGCTGATGCCGATGCCGACATAGTCTCCGGCATTCGTTTCCAGCAGTTCGTTATATTCTTCTTCGGTAAAATACTGCGCATACGGGTCGTTGAGCGTATCGACCATGCCGCGCATCGCGCCGTCCACCAGCTGTTCGCTGTCCAGTCCGTCCTCGTCATAAAAATAAAACTGGGACTGGATGGTCTCCGCCAGCTCGGCAAGCGGGGCAAGGTCGGCGCTTTGTTCCGCCGCGCGCTCGTTAAGCACGAAAACCAGCGTGAACGAGAGCACCGCGATGATCACAATACAGACAATGATGGAAATTGTCGAGGAATTCAGCCTCTTCATTTAATTCAGGTCGCTTCTTTCGCAATTGTGCGGTTTTACTGCCGCGTCGTTTGTTTATTTTTAGTTTACCGTACGGGATCGAGCACGCGCTCCGTCATTTCGGAAAGCGCGCAGACGTCCATATGCCGTTCCGGCTTGCCCTTCAGCGCGCTGATGCCGCGCGGCACCGGCGTTTTCGTGCGCGCATGCAGTCGCTCTGCGTTGGCAAAATCGTCTCCGCCCGTCTCTTCGAATGCGCCGAGCACGTGCGTTGCAAACTTATACGGGTTTGCTGTGGAAAGCAGTACCGTCTTCGTTTTGTCCCCCGTCCGCTCCGCGTACCGCTCATAGACGCACTGCGCAACGGCGGTGTGCGGGTCCATGAGATACCCTGTTTTTTCAAACGTACGCCTGATCGTTCCCAGCGTATCTTCTTCGGTGCACCAACCCGCGTCAAACGTTTTTTTCAGTTCGTCCAGCGCGCTCTGCGGGAGCGCATACATCCCCTTCTCCTTCAGTTGCGACATCCAGTTCCGCACCGTTTCGTCGTCCCGTCCGGCCAGCTCAAAGAGCAGCCGTTCCAGGTTTGAAGAAATCAGGATATCGATCGAGCAGCTCATGCTCTTGTAAAACGGCCGGCGGTCGTCATACACGCCGGAAGCGAAAAAGTCCGTGAGCACGTTGTTGCGGTTGGAGGCGCAGATCAGTTTATTCACCGGCAGGCCCATCCGCCGCGCGTATTCGCCGGCGAGGATGTCGCCGAAATTTCCGGTCGGCACGCAGAAGTTGATTTTTTCGCCGGGTTGGATTTCCCCGCGCGCAAGCAGCGTTTCGTAGCTCGTGTAGTAATAGACGATCTGCGGCAGCAGCCGCCCGAAGTTAATGGAGTTTGCGCTTGAAAGCCGCCAGCCCTGCGCCGCAAGCTCTTGTGCCGTCTTTTTTGAAGCGAAAATCTGCTTGACCCCGGTCTGTGCGTCGTCGAAATTGCCGCATACCGCGCAGACGTCCACGTTCCCGCCTTCCTGGGTAACCATCTGCAGGCGCTGTGCTTCCGAAACGCCGCCGTGCGGGTAAAACACCAGCACGCGCGTTCCTTCTACGTCCTTAAACCCCTCCAGCGCGGCTTTGCCCGTATCGCCGGACGTCGCAACAAGGATGTACACGTTTTTCTCTTCGCCGGTTTGCCGCAAAGACTCTTTCATCAGATGCGGCAGCATCTGCAAAGCAACGTCTTTAAACGCCATCGTCGGCCCGTGCCAAAGCTCCAGAACGGATTCCGTTTCGGTCAGCCGCACCAGCGGCGCTACGTCCGGCGCGTCAAAACTGGCGTACGCCGCTTCGATCATATCAAAAAGGCGCTGTTCGTCCGTCTCGGGCAGGTATGCGCGCATGATACGAAGCGCGGTGGCTTGGTAGCTGCCGCGCTTTGAATTGGAAGCTTCAATTTTGGGATATTCCTCCGGGACGTACAACCCGCCCGACGGGCTGATGCCGCGCACGATCGCGCGCGCCGCGCCGACCGGTTCGCCGCCTCTTGTGCTCAGGTATTGCATGAAATACTGATCCTTATTTTATTTTCTTCCGACTCTCAAAGTACGTAATCCTGCATAAAAGGAGGTTCCGTCTGTTTGCTGCCGGTGATGCTCATGATGATATTCAGCGAATATTTTTCAGAAAAAGCCTTTAAGTCGGTAAAGAAGCCTTCCAGCGTATCGGTCGAATGATGAATGATGCTTAAAAGTCCGTCGATGTAGATCGTCTCTAAATCAAAATCACTCGCCGCAAGTCCGCAGAGGAAGCCGTAAAGCATCTTGGGTGTCGTGATGCTGAATTCCGCCGCGTTGATGAAGCGAGCTTTCGTGGAGAGGTCGTACATATAGCTGTTGTCGTCGTCAATGAAAATGATGTTTCCCTTGGCTGTCTTGACGGATTTGTTTGCCATCTCGAGAATCTGCTTTGTCTTGCCCGTACCTTTTTCGCCGAATATGACTCCAATCAAAATCGTAGTCCTCCTTGTGGCTTTTTTTTATTATAATCCCTTGACGGCTTGTCTGGCAAGCCAAATCAAGTCCGAACCAAATCTGTTCGTTTCCTTACAAACGTACGCCATTTTTTAACAATTCGTCCGTTTTTCAAATTCTGCAGAACATTTAAGAAAAACGCGTCCGTAACACTCATGCGGACGTGTCAGTCTGTCAAAAAACATGGGATTGTTAAGGGTCGCGGCCCTTAACGCATTGATTTCGGCTGCGCCGGTTTATCCGGCGTAACGGATTGCCCGTTTCGGGCGGTTTCTCTGTGCTCTTTGCCGGTCGGAAGCCCGAAGGGCGCGAGACAAAGAGCGGTTGTCCCGTCAAAAAACAAGGTTTTTGACGGTCAAACGCGTCCGCGAAGGCTGCGCGGACGCGTTTTGCCCCGCAATACCGTTAAAAAACGCGCTCTAGCATGCCGTCCACCAAACGAGTGAACCGTTCGGAAGCCTGCGCTGCGGCAAATTGTACTTCCTCGTGCGTAAGCGTTTGATCGAGTACGCCCGCCGCCATATTGGTAATCAGAGAAATGCCGACCGTTTTGATTCCGCAGTGCCGCGCGGCGATTGCCTCCGGCACGGTGGACATTCCGACGGCGGACGCGCCGAGCGTGCGCGCCATCACGATTTCCGCGGGGGTTTCAAAGCTCGGCCCCGTAAACATCATGTACACGCCTTCCTGCAGAGCAATGCCTTTCTCCGCCGCGGTTTGCTTCACCTGTTCCCGCAGAGTTTTGTCGTATACATTCCCCATGTCGGGGAAACGCGGACCAAACGAATCGTCGTTGGGTCCCATCAGCGGGTTGGAACCGGAAAAATTGATGTGGTCGGAAATCAGCATCAGATCGCCGGGCTTGAACGAAAGATTCACGCCGCCCGCCGCGTTGGTCAGCAGCAGTTTTTCAACGCCAAGCCGCCGCATAACGCGCACGCTCAGCGCAAGCTGATCCTGCTTGTAGCCCTCATAGTAATGAAAGCGTCCCTGCATGCAAATCACGGTTTTGCCGAATCGTTCGCCGACGACGAACCTGCCTTTGTGCCCTTCCACATGCGAACGCGGAAAGCCCGGGATGTCCGCATAATCCAATGTTCTCGGGTCGCTCAGCTTTTCTGCATAGCCGCCAAGTCCGGATCCGAGGATCAGACCGGTTTTACAGGTTTCTCCGCAGAGCGGCGCCAGCTGTCTCGCCGCGGCTTCGATTACTTGCCGCATGTCAAGCCTCCAGAATTTCGTCAAGGAACGATTCGCCCGCGTTCCAAATCTCCCCGGTCAGGTATTCGTAAACCGTTGCACCGATATCCGCAAAACTCTTCCGGATGCCCAGATCCACGCCCTTTTTCACGTGCGCACCGGTCACAAGCAGCGGAATATACTCGCGCGAATGGTCCGTGCTCGGCGTGGTCGGATCGCACCCGTGGTCGGCTGTGATCATCAGGATGTCGCCTTCCTTCATCGCGCGCAGGATCTCCGGCAGAGCCTTATCGAAATCCTCCAGTGCTTTTGCGTATCCTTCCACGTTGTTGCGATGCCCGTACAGCATGTCGAAGTCTACAAGATTGCTGAAAATAAAGCTGCCCGTGCCTTCCGAAAGATAGCGCACGGTCGATGCGATGCCCGCGGGGTTATTGCGCGTGTGATCGACGATGGTCACGCCGCGGTGGCAGAAGATATCCTCGATTTTGCCGATGCCGACGACGGGCAGGCCTTTTTTGTCGAGCGCGTCGAGTATGGTGTCCGAAAACGGCTCCACCGCGTAGTCCTTGCGGTTCTCCGTGCGCGTGTACTTGCCGTTGCCGCCGAGGAACGGCCGGGCGATCACGCGGCCGACGAGGTAGCTTTCGTCGTTGAGCAGTTCGCGCGCGATTTCGCAGATGCGATACTGCTCTTTCAGCGGGATTACCTCTTCGTGCGCGGCAATCTGAAACACACTGTCCGCCGAAGTATAAACGATGGGTTTGCCGGTCTTCACGTGCTCGTCGCCAAGCTCGTTGATGATGACCGTTCCGCTGGCGACGGTGTTGCCGAGCGTGCCGCGGCCAATCCTGGCCTCAAACTCCGCCATCAGTTCCTTCGGGAAGCCGTTTGGATACGTCTTGAACGGCTGTTTGAGCGGAAGCCCGGCCATTTCCCAATGTCCGCAGGTGGTGTCCTTCGCCTTGGTGAGTTCCGCGCATTTGCCGAAGCAGCCGACCGGCTCTTCCGCAATCGGCGTAAGGCGGCTGTCTTCAATCTTCGCCAGCCCGAGCGCTTTCATGTTCGGCAGATCGAGTCTGCCGCGGACTTTTTGAATGTTGCCGAGCGTATGCGATCCAACGTCGCCAAATTCCGCAGCGTCCGGCTGTTCGCCGATACCAACGCTGTCGAGAACGATTACGATCGCGCGTTTTTTTAAATCCGGTTGTTGTTTCATGATAATCACCTCACGATTTCAGTTTACGATGAAACGCCCGCTCCGTCAATTCTGCAAAGCGTAGCCTTGTCACACTCACTTAAAAAGGCCGCGCATTATCCGCACGGCTTTTCTCTCTTATTTCTTAATATAGGTCAGCGCACGCTGCGCCATCATTGCAACGAATTCGAGATTGCTCGGCTTCCCTTTATAGTCACTGAACGTATAGCCGAAATATTCTTTTATTGCGTCCTGATTGCCGCGCGTCCAGGCGATTTCGATCGCATTGCGCATCGCGTGCTCGACAAGCGGCGGCCGGGTGTTGTAAATCTTTGCCACGGTCGGATAAATGTCGTTTGTAATGCTCAAATCCACGGGCGACTCGCTCATCGCATAGATGCGGATTGCATCGCGCAGGTAGTAGTAGCCTTTCAGGTGCGCCGGAACGCCGATGGCGCGGATACCCGACGCAATCTGGCTTTCCAGAATGTCCAGCGCATCGTCCGCCGTCTCTGTTTCACGCTCGCACAGTCGCAGGAACTCCAGCACACGCAGCTGGACGATCTCATATTTCAAAGGTTTCGTAAAGCAGTACAACACCCTGTCTTTCACAACGTTCAAAAGCCGGTCGTCCGCAACGGCGGTGGTCAGAAACACCAGCGGCCTGCGGTCCTCGCCAAGTTTCCCGATAAAATCCAGAACAGAGATGCCGTCCAGATCATGCAAGAACAGGTCGAGAATTAAAATATGCACGTCCCGCGCAAAGATCATGTCCATTGCGTCCCGCCCTGTAAAGACGCTCGGCAGAAGGCGAATGCCCTCCACGCCATGGAAGGCGGACTCGATCCCCTTTGCATCGGTGGTGTTGTTGCTTGCGATCAGTAAGTTTTTGTTCATGCCTGCTCCCGCAGCCGCATCTCCGTCCTGCCGAGCAAAGCCTCTGCCCAGTGGAACGCGGCTGCTTGAATTCCATGCGCCTTACAGTCTGTATAGGGCGCCGTGTATGTGTCCGCGCAAATGCGCGCTAAAAACCTTTCGCCGACTCAATCAGGCGTTTTGCATGCTCCAGTGCGACAGGATCGGCCGCAGAACCGCTCATAATGCGCGCGATCTCCTGCGCGCGCTCGCTTTGCTCCAGCAGGCGCGCCGTGGAACGGGTATGTTCCCCCGCTTCCTCTTTATAAACCAGATATTGCTGATTTGCATAGGCGGCAATCTGCGGCAGATGCGTAATGCAGAGCACCTGGCGGTTCTCCGCAATCTGGCGCATTTTCACCGCGACCGCGGTGCCGATTTGCCCGCTGATGCCGCTGTCGATTTCATCGAACACCATGGTCGGAATCCCGTCGAGATCGGCCAGAACGGACTTGAACGAAAGCATAATACGCGAAAGCTCGCCGCCGGAGGCGACTTTGCTCAAAGGTTTGACCGGCTCGCCGCGGTTGGTGGACAGCATGAATTCAACATCGTCCATACCGTTCGGTCCCGGCAGTTCGCCGCTGAGCCTTGTAAACGAGGCTTCAAACGCCGCATACGGCATTCCCAGATCGGCAAGTTCCGGCAAAAGCCTCTCGCTTAAGCGCTCCGCCGCTTCCCTGCGGATTTTTGAGAGTTCGTCCGAAAGCGCAATATATTCGTTCTTCGCCTTTTCGTAATCTTCAGTAAGCTGTTCGCGCCGTTCCTCGGCGCTGCCAAGCAGTTCGAGTTCTTCTTTGCTTTTTTCGCAAAACGTAAGGATTTCCGCTATGCTTTCCCCGTACTTCCGCTTCAACGTCGAAATCAAATCCAGCCGGGTTTCGATTTCGTCCAGCATGCCCGGTTCAAAGGAAAAGTCGCTGCGCAAATCCCGCAGGGAATACGCCGCGTCCTCCAAATCGTAGTACAGCGAGTGCAGTTTTTCGGTCAGTTGCCCGTATTCTTCGCGATATCTGGCGATGCCGTCGAGCATATGCAGCGCGACGCTGAGCATCGCCAGCGCGCCGCTGGATTCGCCCTCGTCGCCGCTGATCGCCGTCCCCGCGCCCTCCAGCCCTTCCATGACGGCCTGCGCGTTCTGCAGCAGTTCCCGCTGCTCCTCGAGCTGTTCTTCCTCGCCGTCGGTCAGGTTTGCGCTTTCGATTTCCTTGATTTGATATGCAAGCAGATCGCAGCGCCGCGCACGCTCCTGTTCGTTGTACTGCGCTGCGCTGAGCAGCTTCTTCGCTTCCGCAGCTTTGCGGTATGCACTTTCGACGCGCGTCCTGCACGTCTGCGCGTCCTTCCCGGCAAAACGGTCGAGCAGCACGATATGCTTTTTTACGTCCAGCAGCGACTGATGCGCGTGCTGGCCGTGTATGTCCACTAAGGCGTCGCCGATTTCCTTGAGCGCGCCCGCCGTAATCAACGCGCCGTTGGCACGGCAAACGTTCCGTCCGGTCAAAGAAAACTCCCGGTAGAGCGTAAGCTCGCCGTTTTCGCATTCCACGCCCTGCTCCGATAAAACGCCCATCGCCGGGTCGTCTTCGCGCAACAAAAACAGCGCTTCCACGCTCGCCTTCTGCTCGCCGGATTTCACCAGCTCGCGGCTCGCGCGTTCGCCTAAAACGAAATTCAGCGCTTCAATAATAATGGATTTTCCTGCGCCGGTCTCGCCCGTCATCACGGAAAACCCATTGAAAAACTCAATGAATTGCTGATCGATCAGCGCAACATTGTTAATCGTAAGTTGTTTGAGCAAAAAGGACGCCCTCCTATTTGAGCATCTTTTGGAACTTCTTAATAATTTCGCCGACGCTCTTGTTGTCCCGCACGGCGATGAAAATGGTATTGTCCCCCGCAATCGTGCCGAGAACGTCCGGCCACTTGAGCGAATCGACCGCTTCCGCCGCCGCAGGCGCGCTGCCGGCGATGGTCTTAATGACGATCAGGTTCCCCGCGCTGGTTACGGAAAGGACGCAGTTGCTGAACATGCGGATAAAGCGCTCCTGCAGGTCCGCTTCCGCCTTTTCAACGGTTGCATAGCGATATCGTCCCTCGGGCGTGAGCACCTTGATCAGCCGCAGTTCCTTAATGTCGCGCGAAACAGTCGCCTGCGTCACGGAGAAACCGTGATCGCGCAGCTTGCCCGCGAGCTCCTCCTGCGTTTCAATATTTTCCGAAGCGATCAGCTTGGAAATCATATCGTGACGTTTTGCTTTCATTTGCCAATCCCCAATTCAAAATAATATGGTGTTGTTCGGTGTCGTTCGTTTCAGAATTCCGCCTTATCCCTTTCGATTCGGGAACGGGCATACGATTTTTCTTGTGTGCGTCGTCTCAGGACAGCTTCTTGCGGATCAGTTCAAATACGTTTTGCTCTTTGAAACGGACGAATTTCACCGTCCGCTCCGACTTTGTCACCACGATGCGGTCGTTCGGATTCACCTGCCGCAACTTGATTCCGTCCCCGGCGACAAATCCGGTCCCTTCGATATGAAACGTCCACACGGAATCCGCCGCGCTCACGACCGGGCGCACATGCAGCGTGTGCGAACAAACGGGGGTGACGATGATCGAGTCGAGATTTTGGGTCACGACCGGGCCGCCGGCGGAAAGATTGTACGCCGTGGAGCCGGTCGGCGTGGACGCAATGATCCCATCGCAGAACACCGTGCCGACGTCCTGCCCGTCACAGTTCAGGTTCACCTGAATCGTGCCGGAAAAGGACTTTTTAAACACGAGCACGTCGTTGAGGCAATCGGCGCACACAGCGCCGCCGACACAGCAGCTGAGCATCATGCGCTCTTCCAGCCGGTAATTGCCGTTTTGCACGCGGCTGAGCGCCTCGGAAAACTCGTCCGCAGCAATCTCGCTTAAAAAGCCGATCCGTCCAAGATTTACGCCAAGGATCGGAACGTCCCGCTCCGCCGCAACAGCCGAAAAACGAAGCAGGGACCCGTCACCGCCGATTACAACAAGCAGTTCCGGTGTTTCGGCGGCGTTTAAAACGTCCTCCGCGCCGGCAAACGCCTCACAGGCGCATCCGCTGCGCCGCGCTAACTGCATCAGTTCCTTGCGATACTCGGCGATGCCTTCCTTTTCAAGATTCCCGGCAAAGCCGATCCTCATAAAAATACCCCTGTTCAATAATATATTCGTATTATACGGCCATATTTATAAAAATACAAGAGAGATTGTGAATATTAATTCTTTATATGCACGTTTCGTGCGCTTCGTGAACGACCGAAACGGCGGCATTATGGTCAACTTCTGCTGTTTGATTTGCTGGTTCTATGCATTTTTGCAGCCAGATGAGGAATTCAATATTCCCCTTGGGACCGCGTATTGGTGAATAAGACAGCCCCTTTACACAAAATCCTGTGGTTGACGCGACCCCGATCATACGTTCAACGACTTCGAGATGCGTTTCCTCCGAGGAAACGACGCCGTGTTTTCCAACCTTGTTCCTGCCGGCTTCAAACTGCGGCTTAATCAGTGCAACGACGTTTCCGCCGCCGCTCAAACAACTTATCAGCGCAGGCAGTATTTTATCGAGCGATATGAACGAAACGTCGATCGAAGCAAAATCCAGCGGCGCACCGAACCACCCCGGCTCCATATAGCGCGCGTTGGTGCGTTCCATCACCGTCACGCGCGGATCGTTGCGCAGCGCCCAGTCGAGCTGGCCGTACCCCACGTCGATTGCAAAAACGTGCCTTGCGCCGTGCTGGAGCATGCAGTCCGTAAATCCGCCTGTGGACGCGCCGATGTCCGCTGCGGTAACGCCCTCAAGCGAAATCGGGAACGTTTCGACCGCTTTTTGCAGTTTATATCCGCCGCGGCTGACAAACGGGCATTTGTCACCACGCACCGTCAGTTCGACGCTTTCCGCTACAAACTGACCGGCTTTCTCGGCCTTTGTGCCGTCCGCGTAAACCTGTCCCGCCATGATGAGCGCGCGCGCGTGCTCCCGGCTTTTTGCCAGGCCGTTTTCAAACAGAGCCACGTCCAGTCTGGTCTTCATTTCAGATCCCTCGTCAGGTTCTTTTCCAGTATCTCCGCGTTGAGGCCGCAGAAATCGCGCTGACGCGCCACGCTTGCGTGCACGACCGGCTCGCTCGGCACGCACATGCGCACCACAGGCACGGGCGAAAGCTCCGCCGCGACCCGCGAACCGAGACAGTCTACCGTTTCTTCCATGACGACGACGCGCTTTGCCGCCGCTTTGATTTCTTTAAGCAGTTCAAAATCCAGCGGACGCAGCGACCTTGCGTTGACGAGCCCCGCGCCGAGCTTGCGCGCAACCGGCATTGCAACCGAAACCATCGTGCCGGATGCAATCACAACCTGTTCCGCAAGCGGTTCGATCACTTCCCATTTCCCTTTTTCGACAGGCACGGAAGAAACCGCCTGCATCAGACATCCACGCGAATAGCGAATCGCCGCAGGCTCGCCGCGCTCGAGCGCAAGGCTGAGCATGTGTACGATTTCCTGCTGTGTCGCGGGAGAGTAAACAGTGATCCCCGGCATGTCGCAGAGGAATGACGCGTCAAACACACCCTGGTGCGTTTCGCCGTCCTCGCCAACCAGTCCCGCGCGGTCCACGGCAAGCACCACGGGCAGTTTTTGCAGGCATATATCATGCAGAATCTGGTCGTACCCACGCTGCAGAAACGTTGAATAGATCGCGACCACCGGCTTGAGTCCTCCCGCGGCCATCCCGGCCGCCATGGTGAGCGCGTGTTCTTCCGCTATGCCAACGTCGAAAAAGCGGTCCGGAAACCGTCCGGCGAACTCCGCAAGCCCCGTGCCGATCGGCATGGCGGCGGATACGGCGACGATGCGCGGTTCTTTTTCCGCCAGCGCGACCATCGCCTCGCCAAACACGCTCGAATTGCTCTTTTTAGAAAGCCGCTCCAGTTCGCCCGTGTCGATGGAAAACGGCGCGATGCCGTGAAACTTTTCAGGATTGCGCTCCGAATAAGCGTACCCCTTCCCCTTCTGCGTGACGCAGTGCACAACGACCGGCACGCGCAGTTCCTTTGCACGGCGGAACATCTTGGTGAGCGCATGCACGTCGTGCCCGTCGATCGGACCGAGGTATAAAAAGCCCATGTCTTCGAACAGGCGGTTCGGCATCAAAAAGTTCTTAATGCGGTTTTTCAGATTCTCCATGTGGCGCGACAGCCAGCGCCCGATTACGCCGGTGTCCAGCGCGCGCACCAGAAAGCGCTTAAAGCGCACATAGCCGTGGCTGACACGCATGTTGACGAGCATGCGGTGCAGCGCGCCTACGTTCGGGGAAATGGACATCTCGTTGTCGTTAATAATTACGATCAGCGGCACATCCGCCTGTCCCGCGTCGTTGAGTCCCTCGAACGCGAGTCCGCCGGTCAGCGCGCCGTCACCCACCAGAGCGACGGCAACGCCCTCTTCGCCAAGCAGGCGCTTTGCGCGCGCCATGCCGAGCGCGGCGGAAATCGCCGTTGAAGCATGGCCGGTGTTAAACGGGTCGTGCTCGCTTTCCTCGCGCTTTGGAAAGCCGCTGATGCCGCCTTCCTGCCGCAGGGTACGGAAAGCCTCGCGCCGCCCGGTCAGAATTTTATGCGCATAGGACTGGTGTCCCACATCGAAGACAATCTTATCCTTCGGGCTCTCAAACGCCCTGTGCATTGCGATGGTAATCTCCACCGCGCCAAGGCTGGAGGCAAGATGCCCTCCGCAGCGCGCAACGTTTTCAACCATATACTGCCGCATCTGCGCCGCCAGCACGGGCAACTGCGATTCCGGCAGTTTACGGAAATCTTCCAGAGAATTTATTTGATCGAGTATCGGATAACCGTCCATTGTGTTTTTACTTCGTCAGAATCCTTTGCTTTCGTTTTTATGCGCGCCGTTTGAGCGTATAGTCGATCAGCTCCAAAAACAGAGCCGGGTCGCCGCCGGCATCAGCAATCGCCTTTTTCGCTTCACGCGCATAGTTCTGTGCATACGTCTTTGCGCCGTCCAAACCATAAACGGTCACAAACGTCGTCTTTCCGGCCGCCGCATCCTTGCCGACGGACTTGCCGAGCGTTTCAGCACTGCCCTCAAAATCGAGAATGTCGTCTGTAATCTGAAATAGCATGCCATATGCGCTGGCAAACGCAAGCAGCGCTTCAATCTGCCGTCCGTTTGCGCGCGCGCAGGAAGCGCCCGCGCCGACCGCCGCGCGGAACAGCGCCGCCGTCTTGTAATCCTGCAGTGCCGTGAGCTGCTCCGCGCCGCCGCACGTGCTCACATCCATGCTTTGCCCCATCACCATTTCAAACGCACCGCGCGCAATATACTTTCCCGCGTCATGTGACGTGCATTCGGAAAGCACGGCAAACGCAAGGGACTGCAGTCCGTCGCCCGCAAGAATTGCGTTCGCCTCGCCGAACGCCTTATGGTTGCTCGGTTTGCCGCGGCGGAAATCGTCATTGTCCATTGCGGGAAGATCGTCGTGAATCAGCGAATACGTATGGATCAATTCGATTGCGCAGGCCGGCAGAAGCGCGTCCTTGGCCGTCCCGCCGCAGAATTCGCAGGCGGCCATACAGAGTGACGGGCGCAGGCGTTTTCCGCCGGAAAATACGCTGTAGGCCATGCTCTCCGCCAGCACCGGCGGAATCACATCTGCAGAAAGCAGTTCGCCGAGTTTTCGGTCGGTCATTTCGGAATATGCCGAAAGCTTTTCAGTCAGCATCTGCTTCTCCTCCCGCGTTCAGGTTCAGTTTCGTGATCGTCGCTTCATATGCGTCGAGCTGCTTTTCGCAGCCTTTCACGAGTTGCATCCCCTCTTCATATAAGGATATCATTTCGTCTAGCGAGCCTTCGCCGCTTTCAAGTTTCTCCACGATGCCGGTTAGCTTCTGCATCGCTTCTTCAAAACGAAGTTGTTTTTCCACTTCTCCCATTCCTCCCGTCGTCCCGCTCTCTTCCAATATAAAAACTGTGTGTTTCAGCCGTTTTTCACGCGCTCGATCGCCGCCTCCGCAGTGCCGTCGTGCATGCGGATGCTGACCCGGTCGTTCGGCTTGAGTACTTTCACACCGGAAACCGGCTTTCCGGCCGGATCTGCTATCATAGCGTATCCGCGTTCGAGGACCGCATCCGGATCGAGCGCAACCAGCTTCGCGCGCGCCTGTTCCAGCGCCGCGCGCGCCGTCCTAACGCGTTCCAGCGCGCCGCGCGTCGCGTGTTCTCTCGTTAAATCGAGCGTTTGCCGTGAATCGGCGACCTTGCGTTCCAGCAACCGAAACGCGTTTGCCGACGCAAACAGCCGCACGTTTGCGCGCATCTTTTCAACCGCTGCATTGAGCGAGCGCCGCATGCGTTCCGAAAGAGAACGCACCGCCTCGTACACCGCGTCCATTTCCGGCACGGCGAGTTCCGCCGCGGCGGATGGCGTCGGCGCGCGCAGGTCCGCCGCGAAATCCGCAATGGTAAAATCCGCTTCGTGTCCGACCGCGCTGATCACGGGAATCCGGCTGTTCACGATCGCTTCGGCCACGACCGGCTCGTTGAAGGCCCAGAGGTCTTCCATGCTCCCGCCGCCGCGCCCGACGATGAGCACGTCCGCGGCGTTCTCCTCGTTCATCCGCCCGATTGCGTGCGCAATCTCCTGCGCCGCGCCCTGTCCCTGCACCCGCACCGAGGCGAGCACGACCGGCATACGAGGAAAACGGCGGCTGATAATATTCAGTATGTCCTGCACAGCGGCGCCTGTGCCGCTGGTGACCACGCCGACGCGACCCGGCAGGAACGGAATCGGACGCTTGCGCTCTTCGGCAAAATAGCCTTTCTTTTCAAGTTCCGCCTTGAGCGCCAAAAATTTTTTAAAAAGCTCGCCCTCGCCGCTCTTTTGCAAGGCGTTTGCGTAGAGCTGAAACGAGCCGTCCTTCTGATAGAGCGACGCGCGGCCGACTAAAACGACCTGCATGCCGTCTTCCGGCCGGAAGGAAAGGCGCATCGCCTGCTGCCGGAACATCACGCAGCGCACCAGCGCGTTTTCGTCCTTCAGAGAAAAGTAAAGATGCCCGGACGAGTGCCGTTTAAACCCGCTGATCTCACCGCTGACACGGATATCGGAAAGATTCGGGTCTATGGACAGCAGCGCGCCGACATACTCGTTCAGTTCGCTGACGCTGAACACCGGTATCAGTTGCTCTTCCATCCGTTCAGCGCCCCCTTTCGCCCGCCTCATATAAATCTTTTGCAAGCAGCGCCGTGCCGGCCGCATTGTCCGAAGAAAGCCCAGTCCGCGCAAACAGCAGCGCTTTTTTCGTGCGCTTCTGCAGCAGCGTCCTCAAAAGCCCGCTGCCCGACACACCGCCGGAAAGCAGCGCGGTTTCGCAGCCGGTCCGCTCCATGGCGTAAAGCAGTATTTTTGAAAACGTGCGCGCCATGCAGTCGTACACAGCAAACGCGATCTCTTCCTTCGGCGCACCCTGCTCAAGCATGCGCAATGCCGCTGTTTCCTGCCCGGAAAAAGAGCATTCCGCGTTCTTTACACTCGAAGGCAGCCGAATGTCCCTCGTCTTTGCCTGAACGGCGAGCTTTTCCAGTTCCGGGCCGCTTGGAAACGACAGACCCAACTTTACGCCGACGCGATCCACAAACTGGCCCGCATGCAGGTCCGCACACCCGCCGGCCTTCTCAATCGTTTCAATTTTCCCGCCGGCAAGGCCGACGCGCAGCAGGTCCGTCGTACCACCGGAAATATGCATTGCAAGAAAGGTTCCGTTTTCCGTTATGTGCGCTTCGTTGCCAAACATCGCCGCGCGCACGTGCCCCGCCTGGTGTGTGGTTTCATACAGCGGCACGCCGAGCGCGCCCGTAATCGAAGAAGCTGCGAGCTTTCCCGCGAGGAACACGGGCATATAGGAGTCTTCCGCCGCCGTGGGTTTTGCGCTGACCGCCGCGGCGCAGACGGAACCCGCATCAATTGAATGAAACAATTCATCCGTCAGTGCAGGCAAGTTTTTTACGTGCTGAAAGAGCGCCTCGGACTGCCGCAGGCCGCGCCCGCCCAACGGCACGGAAAGCATCGTTCTCTTCTCGAAAACGATGCCTTCTTCGCAAACGCAGCAAATTGACGTCGTGTACGCGCTGGTATCGACGCCCAAAAACAAACGGCTCATGTTCCGGCGAGCTCTTTTGCGACGCTGCCGAGAATCCCGTTGATGAACGCATAAGAACGCTCGCCGCCGTATCGTTTGGCAAGCTCGACCGCCTCGTTGATCGCCGCGCCGGTCGGCACGTCTTCATGCCGGTAAAGCATCTCGAAGATTGCAACGCGCAGTATGCACAGGTCAACCCTCGCAATACGTTCTATGGCCCAGTCGACGGAATACTTCTTCACCAGCTCGTCGAGCTCTTCCCTGTGTTCGCTTACGCCGCTCATGATCTGCCCGACATAGGTCACGTCCGCTTCGTCCAGTGTGCCAATGCCGATCTCCGCGGCTTTTTCACAGACGTTTGCGGGCGTGTCCTCTCCGCCAAGCATGCGGGAAAACTCCATCATCATCGCGACTTCACGCGCGGTCGTTCTGCTCATGTTTCCTGATTCCTGACCTTATCGTTTCTTAATATTGCCCGCCGGCCTTTGTGCCGGAATGCTTATTACTTTTCTTTCTTTTTAAACAGCTGTCCGAAAAATGCACGGAATCCTTCCGGACCGCCTCTGTCGAGCAGATACCCGACAAAGAAACACAGCACCAAAATCAGTGCCAGCAAAATTGTCTTCCAGAATCCGATCGTGAAGAACAGAATCATAAGAATCAGCCCGATCAGCACAAACAGGATCGTAAATTTATGTTTCTGCAAGAACGCCTCAAACCCGTCTTCCATCTTTGCCTCTCCCCTATTCCACACGCGCAACGGACGCCGTCTGCGCGGGCGCCGCCGATGCATTTTCAATCAAAATGCCGATCTCGCTGATCTGGATGCCCGTCAGGCCTTCCACATATTCCTTCAGTGACTTCTGCAGTTCGGACGTAAGCGTCACAACGTCCGTGTCCGGCAAAACGGAAAGGCGGATGCCGATGGTTACACCGGTCTCGGAAGAATGCAGCGTCGTGTGGCAGTCGCGCACACGCTGCTGCGCACGGCAGTGCTTCTGCACCATTGTATCGAGCGCTTCCAGCGCAATAAACGTGCCGCCGAATTCCGTCTGCCGCATGAGAGCGGAAGCCGGACGCTTTTCGGCCTTTTGACCGCGCCCTGCAAACAGGAGCTTAATGCTGATCAGAAGCAGAACAAGTCCGCACCCGGCAAGGATCATCGCGTTTTCTTTGAACATATAGAAAAGCCCGATGAAGCTTGTTACAACGTTCTCCGTAAGGATGTTCGCCGCCATGGCAAAGAGCACAAACGACGCGACAATTGCGACGATAAGCAGTATGCCAAGCAAAATCCGATCGAATACTTTTAGCCTCATAAGTATAGACCCCTTCTTTTGAGTTCCCCTGCAAACCGGCGGCAAGCCGGTCCGTCCGGTAATAATCCGGCCGTTTTTCCTGCAAAGCGGCCTCTTTTACGCCTGTTCCTGTTAAAGCGGGCGGAAAACAGTCCGCCCGCTAAGCAGCGTATTCTTTTTTTTACTTAACGCGCGGCGGTTCCGGCTCCGGAATTGCTTTCGTTTCCTCTTCCGCTTCGGTCTTCTCTTTTTCTTTTTCCTTTTCCTTTGCGGCCTTGCGCTTTTCCGCACGGGAAGGCTCCGGCTCCGGCTGTTCGAACGTTACGCTCTGTACAAAAACATTGATTTCAACGACCTTCAGCCCCGTCATGGTTTCAATCGCGTTCTTGACGGCAAGCTGGATGTTTTCGCAGACTTCCTTGATTTTGTAACCGTATTTAATGCTTACGGAAATGTCGGCGGCGGCTTCTTCCGTGCCGACCTCGACTTTAATTCCTTTTGTAACGTTCTTCTTCCCGAGCATTTCGGTGATGCCTTCAACCATCCCGCCGCTCAAGGCGGAAACGCCTTCCACATCGGCAACGGCGAGTGCGGCAATGGTCGCCACTACGTCGTCCGCAAATACAATACGACCGCCATCGGCTTTTTCAGCGGATACCTCGGTGCCGGTCTTTTTCTCTTCGGACATATGCACACCTCCATATCTTGTTTTAAAAAATTATATCAGTTGGGACCCTTTCTGTAAATACGCAAAGCCGTGCGTGTGTTACCGCACCGTGAATAGTTTTGGACATCTTTGCGTCAATCCGCCGTTTTTCGGGCATAAACACTGGGCAGAGCCGTGAACCGTCCACAAAGTAAAAGCCCGGAATTGTACAAAAAACGCCAATTGTATATTTGTATACAAACGCTTGTATTCCTTTGCTTAACGCGTTAAACTTGCTGTAAGGGAGTGAAAAAATCCATGTCTTCTTTTTACGAATCCAGAGACTATACTTCTCTTTCTGAAAAAGTATACCGAAACCTGCGGGACGGCATCGCCGAGGGACGTTATCAGACCGGGGACTGCCTGACCGAGATGAAAATTGCCGAGGAACTCGGCGTGAGCCGCACGCCCGTGCGTGAAGCGCTCAAGCAGCTTGAACTCGAAGACCTTGTGGTTTCGCATCCGAACCGCGGCGTCGTTGTGAAGGGGTTTTCCAACGAGGATTTGCAGGACGTTTCAACTATCCGGCACCTGCTCGAAGGGCAGGCCGCATACTGGGCGGCGGAGCGCATCACACCCGAACTGCTTTCCGAGCTGAAGGAAGTCGTCGAACTGATGGAGTTCTACACGCAGAAAAACGACGTTGAACACCTCGTCCAGCTCGATTCACGCTTCCATGAAATCGTCTACGACGCAAGCGGCAGCCGCACGATCCGGCATATTCTGGCGTCTTTGCATCACAATATCCGTAAAGCGCGCCAAAGTTCTCTTACGCTTCCAGACCGCGCCGGATGCTCGCTCGCCGAACACAAAAAAATCTATCACGCAATCGAAAGCCACGACGCGTCCGCCGCGAAGGAATATATGGAGTCGCACGTGGCGACCGCCGCGGGGTATCGCCCAACGAAGAAGTAGCGCGATTCCTGTCCTGCGCGACATCGTATCCCTTCTTTACAGTTTCTCAATTCAAAAAGACTCGACGCTTTGCTCAAAAAAAATATCGCGGAGGGACCGTCATGCGCATTTACTGCACCGAAGAACTGCATCAAAACGGCGGCCCCGGCCGGTTCGTCGCCGGCCGAGCGGAGGACACGCTCGACGAACTGATCGGCGAATACGGCGGCCGCGTACAACTGATTTACCTTGATCCGCCGTTCGGCACCGGGGACACGTTCCTCATCCGTCTCGGGGCCGGGAAGAAAAGCGTTTCCATGCCGGCGTTCTCGGACCGCATGAGTGAAGCGGACTATATCGCCTGGATGCGGCGCATCCTCACCGGTGCGCATAAACTTTTATGCGATTCCGGCTCGATTTACCTGCATATCGATTTTCGCATGAACGCAAAAATGCGGCTTCTGCTGGATGAAATCTTCGGCGCGCGCAATTTCATGAACGAGATCGTCTGGTGCTATAAATCCGGCGGCCGCAGCACACGCTATTACCCGCGCAAGCACGACACCATCCTTTTTTACCGGAAAAGCCCGGACGTATATTTCAACATCCATTCGGTCGGCCGCCCGCGCGGGCCGGAAAAACGCAATCATATGAAACGCTTTATCGACGAGCAGGGCCGGATTTGCTTTTCGATCCGCTCCGCCGGCAAAGTGTACACCTATTACGAAGATACGCCCGTTTTCCCGAGCGACGTATGGGACGATATCGAACATCTCCAGCAGAAAGACCGCGAGCGCGTCGGCTATGCAACGCAAAAGCCGGAAGCGCTGCTGCGCCGGGTAATCCTTGCTTCATCGCGGCCCGGCGATTTGGTCTGCGACCTTTTCTCCGGCAGCGGCACCACCGCCGCCGCCGCAAGCAAGCTCGGCCGGCATTATCTTGTGTCCGACTCTTCGCCGTTCGCGCTTTATACGCTGCGTGCGCGGCAGCTGCAAAACTCCAGCGCGCTTTCACTGCTCGAGGGCGAGCACCAAATGCGGCTTTGCTATCCCGCCGACCACATACCCGCTCGCTTTTCCTTCCACTATACAACGCTGCACGGGAAAAAAGCGCTCTCGATCGACGCTGCGGAATTTGAAAACGGCAAGCCGCTTGTCTACGCCGCGCTCGGTTCGGCAGACGGCGGGCGCTTCCTGCCGGCGGCAACAGACTGCAGTCCGCTGCTGCCCGTCCTTTTCCCGCTGGACGAAATCGAACATCCGGTCGTCCACTTCGCCGATATGCTTGGCAGGCAGGCGTTTTTCACCGTTGAATAAAAGGAGACCGTCATGAGAGACTGGATCGTCGCTTACTGCATGGGAAAACCCGGCGTAACAGAGGAATTCAAACCCGCATGGAACGCGACGCTTTGCCGCGTCGGCGGAAAAATCTTTCTGATGCTTGGCGAATATAAGGACGGCCGCGCACTCATGACCGTAAAGCTCGAACCCGCACTGTCCGAAATCCTCCGCGGGCAGTATCCCGGCGATGTTATTCCCGGCTACTATGCCGACAAAACACACTGGAGTTCGCTTTTTCTGGATACGGACGTTTCCGACGATACGGCAAGAATGATGCTGGACAATGCCTATGAAACAACGCTTCGCGCCCTTCCGAAAAAGAAACAGGCGGAGATCTCCGAGCCGGCGTGAAGGGCCGCATCGCTGCGTGCTTATCATTTTTTGCGGCTTCTTGCGGCCGCTTTTTTAGTTCATAGTATTTTCACGATTCATCCATGGCATAAATGTGGCATTTTGCTTCCAAATTTAGTATGATACGACACATGAGGGAAAAAACCGGCACCGATGAAGCGCAGGCGGATGCAACCGTCGTTAAACGCAGCGCGGCACAGACCAATACACAAAACCACAAAAAGAAACACTGGCGGCTGTTAAGCACGCTGCTGATGATCACGCTGATCGCGGTCACAATGATCGTGATTTTTCACGATACCTCCATTTCGGACGTTTGGGCGGATGTGAAATCCGTTAATCCCGTTTGGCTTGGCCTTGCGATGGCTGCCTCCCTGCTTTCAATCGTGATGCTTGGCGTTGCACTGCATTTTTCGCTCCGCACGCTCCACAGCGAACGCGTTTCTCTGATGCGCAGCATCGGTTTTGCATTCATCGGACAATATTACAGTTCCATCACGCCTTCCTCCAGCGGCGGTCAGCCGATGCAGCTGTATTATATGTGTGCATACGGCGTCGATATTTCCTATGCTTCACTTTCCCTGCTGCTGGTCAACATTGCCTATCAGCTTGTCGTGCTGCTCGTGCCCGCGGCGCTGTTCCCGTTTCGTGCGAGGCTCGTGCTCGCCAACATCGGTCCTTTCCGCTGGTTTTTGCTCTTTGGGGTGGTGGTCAGCCTCACGCTGATCCTCTTCCTCGGATTTGCAGTGTTCTCGAAAACCTTCGTCGGCAAGGCGGCGGACTGGGTCATTCGCATGCTTGCAAAAATCAAGGTCGTTAAGGACCCGGAAAAAGCACACATGCGTGTGGACACATATGTCCGGCGTTACCGTCACGGCGCACGCGTATTCCGGCGGCATCCGCTGCTGTTCGCCGGAGAACTGCTCGTTTATATTTTTCAGCTGTGTCTTCAGTTTATCATCCCGTACTTTATCTACCGCGCGTTCGGCTTGCACGAGTACGGCGTAATCGATTTTCTTGCCCTGCAGTCCATGCTTTACATCGCCGTCTGCTTTCTACCGCTGCCCGGTTCCGCGGGCGCGAGCGAAAGCGCGTTCCTCTCCATCTTCAAAGTGGTGTTCCAAAGCGGTCTCGTCGTTTCGGCCATGCTGCTCTCCCGGCTCGTGAGTTTCTATATCATTTTGCTTGTGAGCGGGCTCGTTTCGCTCGCGATGCAAATCGTCCTGTCCCATCGCCGCGCCCTGCCCGCCGGCAGGGAGCAAAGCGAAGAAGACGTGGTCACAATCGAACCTGAAAATGAATAAACAACGCCCAGAATCGCCTTAGCATTCAGGAACGAAACCCAATCCCACCTATCCAATTTTGAACGGAAGCACCGATATGACGACAAACAATCTTGAAACCAAGCGTCTGATTCTTCGAAGCACGCGTGAAGAGGACAGTGCGTTTTGCCTCGGCATCTGGCTCGATGCCGAAATGGGCCGGTATCTGGCCGACCCGCCGCTGGAAAAAGCGGACGAGGACGAACTGAATTTTGCCGTGGGCATCGAAGCGCAGGAAGGCTGGTACCCTTTTATCGCCGTTTCAAAGGAAACCGGCGCTTGTATCGGAACCTGCAGTATCGTTCCGTCGGAAGATCGCACCTGCTGGGATCTGGGATACTGCGTGCATCAAACGTATTGGCGGCAGGGATACGCAACGGAAAGGCTCGGAGCAATGATCGATTTCGGATCGCGCAACGGCGGACGAATGTTCACCGCTTCCGTCGCAAAGGAAAACGCCGCGTCCAACGCCGTCCTGCGAAAGCTGGGCTTTCATGTCGAGCGCGAGGGCAGTTTCCGCAAACGCGGAACGGACATTGTCTATCCGGAATATGTATACCAGTTAGAGCTGCAAAAATGAATGTTTGTCTCCAGACGCCCACGCCTGTGCCGCCTGCGCACAGGCCGCGATTTGGTTAACTTCTGCAAAAAAACGCGGCGCTGCGTTCCTTTAAGGAGCACGGCGCCGCGTTTTAAAAACAGCCCGAATTGTTTTATATCGCAGCAAAAAGCGGTTTAACCGTTTTTGATATTCGTCTTGCTTTGGCGACGCTACTTCCTGTTGCTTGCGCGGTTGAACACGCCGCGCCGTCCGCCGCGGCCTTCACTGCTCTCGCCGAGCGTCGCCGCGAACTGCTCCAGCAGCGTTTTCTGCTCGTCCGTCAGGTGCTTTGGAACGTCGACCTTGACGGTGACGAACAGATCGCCTTTGCCGTTTGCGTTCAGGCGCTTGATCCCCTGTTCGTGCAGCCGGAATGTCGACCCCGTCTGCGTCCCGGCTGGGACGTTGTACTTCACGCTGCCGTCCAGCGTCTGCACCGTGATGCTGCCGCCGAGCGCCGCCGTGGTGTACGTAACCGGCATCTCCATGTACAGGTCGTGCCCTTTGCGCACGAACGTCTTATGCGGGCGCACGCTGATGGTCACATACAGGTCTCCGCTCTGGCCGCCTCTGTGTCCCGCGTTGCCGAGCCCCGGCAGACGGAGCATTTGTCCGTTGTCGATCCCAGCGGGGATCTTGAGTTTCTTTTTGATGTTCCTGCGGACTCTCCCCGTGCCGTGACAATCCGAGCAGGGGTCTTCAATCACTTTGCCCGTACCGCGGCAGGCGGCGCAAGGCCGCGTGGACGTAAACGAACCTAGAATCGTGTTCTGCTGCGTACGCACCTGGCCCGTGCCGTTGCAGGTCTTGCACTTGACCGGCTGCGTGCCGGGCTTTGCGCCCGTTCCGCCGCAGGTTGCGCAAGTTTCTTCGCGCGGGATTACAATTTCTTTTTCCGTGCCGAACGCCGCTTCCTCAAAGCTGATCGTCACGCTGTAACGCATGTCGTCGCCCGGAACCGGGCCGTTCCTTGCCGAACCGCCGAATCCGCCCCCGAATCCGCCGCCAAACATCTGGCCGAGGATGTCGCCAAGATCGCCGAACCCGCCGAATCCGCCGCCGGCAAACGGGTCCTGCCCGCCCATGGACGGATCGAACGCCGCATGTCCGAACTGATCGTACTTCGCCCGTTTTTCAGGGTCGATGAGCACTTCCGCGGCTTCGTTGAGTTCCTTGAACTGCGCCTCCGCCGCCTTATCGCCTGGATGCAGATCGGGGTGGCATTCCTTCGCCTTCTTGCGGAACGCGCTTTTGATTTCGCTCTCCGTCGCGGTTTTGGAAACGCCCAGTATTTCATAATAATCGCGTTTGTCTGCCAATTCCCCTTACCTCTCAACAAGGAGGCGCAAAGCCTTTACCGCGCCTCCGAACTATGTCCCCATTCGGGTAGCTACGTATTAAGATACGCGAACCCATTCGTTTCGTCAAGGAGGCGCAAGTGCTTGCGCCTCCTTTTCATCATTCTTTTTGCCGGGACGAATTATTGCTTGTCGTCGTCGACAACTTCATAATCCGCGTCGACCACGTCGTCCTGCGGCGCATCCTGCGGCTCGTCCGCCGGTCCCTGCTGCGGACCCCCGGCCTGCTGGGACGCCTGCTGCTGTGCAGCCTGCTGTTCGTAGACCTTGCCAAACACGCGGTAGCTCACCTCGGTGAGATGCTCGCTGCCGGTTTTAATCATCTCGATGTCGCTGCCTTCAAGCGTCTTTTTCAGGTCCGCAACGGCCTTTTCAACCTCGTCCTTGCCCGCGGCGTCGATCTTGTCGCCCATTTCGCGCATGGAGCGTTCGGTGGTGTAAACGAGCTGATCGGCATGGTTGCGCACTTCCACTTCGTCCTTGCGCTTCTTGTCTTCGTCAGCGAATTTCTCCGCATCGGAGACGGCGCGCTTGATTTCCTCCTCGTTGAGGTTGCTCGAAGCGGTGATGGTCACCTGCTGCTCGTTGCCCGTGCCAAGGTCCTTGGCCGAAACGTGCACGATGCCGTTTGCGTCGATATCGAAGGAAACCTCAATCTGCGGTACGCCGCGCGGCGCGGGCGCAATGCCCGTAAGCTGGAAACGGCCAAGCGATTTATTGTACTGCGCCATCTCGCGCTCGCCCTGGAGCACGTGGACTTCAACGCTGGTCTGCCCATCCGCCGCGGTCGAGAAAATCTGGCTCTTCTTGGTCGGGATGGTGGTGTTGCGGTCGATCAGGCGCGTAAACACGCCGCCGACGGTCTCGATGCCGAGCGAAAGAGGCGTGACGTCCAGAAGCAGGATGTCCTTGACCTCGCCGCCGAGCACGCCGCCCTGAATGGCCGCGCCGATGGCGACGCATTCGTCCGGGTTAATGCCTTTGAAGGGCTCTTTGCCGGTGATCTTCTTGACCACTTCCTGCACCAGCGGGATACGCGAAGAACCGCCGACGAGGATGACCTTGTCCACCTGAGAAGCGGAGAGACCCGCGTCGCTGAGGCACTTCTGCATCAGCGTTCTGGTCTGGTCGACCAGATCGGAAATCAGGTCGTTGAACTTTGCGCGCGTAATCGTGATGTCGAGATGCTTCGGCCCCGACTTGTCCATCGTGATGAACGGCAGGTTGATCGTGGTCTGCGCCACGCCCGAAAGTTCGATCTTCGCCTTTTCCGCGGCGTCCTTCAAGCGCTGGAGCGCCATCTTGTCCTGCCGCAGGTCGATGCCGTTGTCGCGCTTGAAGCTCTCGGCAATATAGTCGATGATCAGCTGATCGAAGTCGTCGCCGCCGAGGCGGTTGTTGCCTGCGGTCGCCATGACCTGGAACACGCCGTCGCCGATTTCCAGAATGGAAACGTCGAACGTGCCGCCGCCAAGGTCGTAGACCAGGATCTTCTGGTTGTTTTCTTTATCCATGCCGTATGCCAGCGCGGCCGCCGTCGGCTCGTTGATGATGCGGAGAACTTCCAGTCCCGCGATGCGGCCGGCGTCCTTGGTTGCCTGGCGCTGCGCGTCCGTGAAATACGCCGGAACGGTGATGACCGCCTGCGTCACGGTTTCGCCGAGGTACGCTTCCGCGTCCTGCTTGAGCTTCTGCAGAATCATTGCGGAAATCTCCTGCGGCGTGTAGTCCTTGCCTTCGATATGCACTTTTCGCTTGGAGCCCATGTCGCGCTTGATCGAAGAGACCGTGCGGTCCGGGTTCGTAATGGCCTGGCGCTTTGCGATGTTGCCGACCATGCGTTCGCCGTCTTTAAACGCTACGACGGAAGGCGTTGTGCGCGCGCCTTCGGAATTGGGGATGACAACCGGTTCGCCGCCTTCGAGGAAAGCGACGCAGGAGTTCGTCGTGCCCAGATCGATACCAATAATTTTACCCATAGTTTAATTGCCCTCCAGCTGTTCTGATAATCTATTTTTACTGAAACTTTGTTTCAAATTTCCTTTAAAACTTTACTCCGCAACCTTGACCATGCAGTGACGAATGATCTTGTCGCCGACGCGGTAGCCTTTCTGCAGCACCTGCAGTACCTGCCCGCTTTCGGCCTTTTCGTCCTTTTCGCGCAACACCGCTTCATGCAGATTCGGGTCGAACTGCCCGCAGGCTTCTACTTCCTCAAGGCCAAGTTTCTTCAGCGCATCCGTCATCTGCTTCTGAATCAGCAGCAGTCCGTCGAGATAGCTCTTATCGGCGCCCGCCGCGCTTTCAACGGCGCGTTCAAAGCTGTCCAACGCCGGCAGCAGTTCGCGAATCGCGTCCCGTTTGCCTTCCTCATAGCTTTCCTTACGGATGCTTGCGTTCCTGCGGCGGAAGTTATCGAAGTCCGCCTGAATCCGCTGCATCAGCTGTACGGTTTCGTCCTTTTCCTTCTGCAGCGCTTCAATATGCGCCTTTGCCGCCGCAAACTCTTCCGCGGTGAGCGTGTAGGAATCCGGTTCGTCCGCCGGCTGCCCGGCGGCCGGTTCAGCGGCCACGGTTTCAGCCTGTTCGGCCTCCGCCTGCACGGGTTCTTTTACTTCAGGCTCTTTCTCCGCGGCCTGTCCGTTTGGTTCTTTCATTTTTTCCTTGTCCAATGTCCATTCTCCTGTTCGTGCTCATTCAGCGCTTTTCGCTGTTCTCGCCGTCTATCTCGATTGTCAGCATCTCGGACACACACTTGCGCATGTATTCGAGCACCGACATTACCTTGCCGTAATGCATGCGCGTCGGGCCGATAATCCCGAACGAACCCATCGGTTCGTCGCCGACCTTATAGGTCGCTGTAACGATGCTGCAGTCTCGGAGCATTTCGTTTTCGTTTTCGCCGCCGATGGTGACGGTAAACTCCAGCCTGCTCGCCCGTTTGAGCAGTTCATACAGCGTGTTGCGTCCCTCCACGGCCGCAAGGAACATCTTCGCTTTGTTCACGTCGCTGTATTCGGGATAGTGCAGCATGTTGTTCGCACCGGAAAGCTGCACGTTCTGTTCCTCCGGCTCGATCTTGCGCTCGATGGTTTCCATCATCGAAGTAAGAAACGCGCGCCGCTCATAGAGTTCGCCGCCCATTTCCTTGTTCATCATCTCTCCCAGGCGGTCCAGCCGGCAATCCCGGAAACGCGTCGTCATCATGCTGGAAATCTGCTCCAGCTCGTGCGCATCGATTCCTTCCGGCACGCGGATGACCGCATCCCTTGCAAACCCCGCCGACGTAACGACCACAAGCAGCGCGCGCCCTTCCTGCAGCGGCACGATTTGGATATGCCGCAGACGGTTGGCCGCGAGCATCGGCGGCATGATCATCGCCGTGTAGTGCGTCACGGCGGAAAGCGCCTGCGCCGTTTGCTTCATGACCGTTTCCACTTCGTCCAGCTTTGCGGTCAGGTGTTTTTTGATGAGCTTGATCTCAGCGGAGCTGAGTGCAGCCCTGTGCACCATCTGATCGACGTACAGCCGGTACGCCTTGTCCGACGGAACACGTCCGGCGGAGGTGTGCGGCTGTTCGAGATATCCAAGTTCCTCAAGGTCCGCCATCTCGTTTCGGATGGTCGCGCTGGAAAGGCTGAATCCTTCCAGCTTGCTGATTGCGCGGGACCCGACCGGCGACGCGGACGTAATATATTCGTCGATAATCGCCTTGAGGATGCACATCTTTCTTGCATCCAGTTCCATCGCCGCCGCCTCCTTCCCGCGCACCGATTTTTGTTGTTTTCATATTATTAGCACTCTATTTCGTCGAGTGCTAACCGATAACAAAAATTTAGCACCTATATGACCCGATGTCAAGTAAGTGCTGTATCAAAAATGTGACATTCCAGTGAATTCAGGCATGCCGCCTCAAACGTTTCTTGTGCCGTCTTTCGGTTTGTCTTGCAGCAATGAATCCAGGCAAAAATCCACGCGTCGGCCGCCTTTTTACATGAAAAAATCAAGCGCTTCGTTTTGCAGGTCAAGCCCCAGTTTATTGAGTGCAATCCGCTCTTCCGTCTCCTCGACCCAGCCGCGTGCACGCAGTTTTTCCATCGCCTCCGGGTATACCTGCGCCATGTCCGCGCCAAAACGCTCCCGAAAAGCCGCTCGCTCAACGCCGCGCACCAGCCGCAGCCCAAGCATAACGCACTCGAACATCTCGTCCGCCGGATAGAGCCGAATCGTCTCCTGCAAAGGGCGCCGCCCGCGCTCGACAAGGCGGAAATACTCCTTCAGCGTTTCCACGTTGGAATAGCGTGTCCACTGCCGCAGCCGCACCGCCGAATGAGCCGCAACGCCAAGGCCGAGATACTCGCCGTTTTCCCAGTAATTCAGGTTATGCAGGCATTCAAACCCGGGCCGCGCAAAATTACTGATTTCATAGCGCAGATATCCGCGCGATTCGAGGTACTCGATGCCGGCGTCCTGCATGTCCGCAACGTCGTCCTCGTCCGGCAGGATCGTTTCGCCGGAGCTTACGCGCTCGTCGAGCGGCGTTCCTTCCGCAAGTGTCAGCGCATAAGCCGAAACATGCGTCACGCCCGTGTCGCAGACCGTTTTAAGCGTGCTGAGATAGTCGGCCTGCGTCTGACCCGGCAAACCGTGCATCACGTCCACGCCGATGTTTTCAAATCCAGCGTCTCTTGCATAGCGCAGCGTGTCGGAAAACTGCACGTACGTATGGATTCGCCCCACGCGTTTGAGCAGCGCGTCGCTGGCGGACTGCAGCCCGATGGAAAGCCGGTTGATCCCCGCCGCGCGATAGTCGCGCAGATTTGCGGCCGTCGCTGTGCCGGGGTTGCATTCCATGGAGCATTCGGCGTTCGCCGGAACCGAAAAGTTTTCCCTGAGGGCGTCCATAATCCGGCACATTTGTTCGCCGGACAGCAGTGACGGCGTGCCGCCGCCGAAAAACACCGTGCCGAATTCCTGCCGCGAAGACGTTTCCTGCGCGGTCATTTCAATTTCGCGTATCAGTGCGGAGACATACCGCCCGATCGAGTCGTTTTCACAGAACGAAACAAAATCGCAGTAGTCGCATTTTTTTACGCAATATGGGATATGAATATACAGTCCCGCCATGGCTAGTTGATGCGAAGCACGCTCATAAACGCCTCGCTCGGCAGGCTGACCGTGCCGATCTGGCGCATGCGCTTCTTGCCTTCCTTCTGCTTTTCGAGCAGCTTCTTTTTGCGCGTGATATCGCCGCCGTAGCACTTTGCAAGCACGTCCTTGCGGACGGCTTTGACCGTTTCGCGCGCAATGATCTTTCCGCCGATGGCCGCCTGAATCGGAATCTCGAACTGCTGGCGCGGAATCACGTCCCGCAGGCGCTCCGCAACCGCGCGGCCTTTCGTGTAGGCGCGGTCCTTATGCACGATCGTCGAAAGCGCGTCGCAGCATTCGCCGTTGAGCAGGAAGTCCAGCTTGACCAGTTCGGACTTCTGATACCCTTTGAGTTCATAGTCGAACGACGCGTATCCGCGGCTTCGCGACTTGAGCTGATCGAAAAAGTCGTAGATGATTTCGTTGAGCGGCAAAATATAGTGAATGCCCGCGCGCGTTTTATCGATAAAGTTCATGTCAACGAACACGCCGCGCCGCTCCTGGCAAATCTCCATGATCGAACCGACATATTCCGAGGGCGTCATGATCGTTGCGCTGACAACGGGTTCTTCGATCCAGTCGATCTCCGTGACCGGCGGCAGGTTGGTCGGGTTATCGATCATCCGCTCCTCGCCGGATGTGGTGATGACCTTGTACACCACGCTCGGCGCGGTCGTAACCAAATCGAGGTCGAATTCGCGTTCCAGCCGCTCCTGAATGATCTCCATGTGCAGCAGGCCCAGGAATCCGCAGCGGAACCCGTAACCAAGCGCAATGGACGTTTCCTGTTCATAGGAAAGCGAAGCGTCGTTGAGCTTGAGCTTTTCGAGCGCGTCGCGCAGGTCGTCATAGTGCGCGCCGTCCGCGGGATAGATACCGCAGAAGACCATCGGGTTGACGTGCTTGTAGCCGGGGAGCGGTTTCTTTGCGGGATGGCTTGCGGACGTGATCGTGTCGCCCACTTTGGTCTCCGCAACGCTCTTGATCGAAGCGGCGATGTACCCGACCTCTCCCGCGGTCAGTTCGTCCACTGCGCACAGAGCAGGCGTAAAAACACCGACCTCGGTCACCTCAAATTCATGTCCGGTGGCCATCGAGCGGATGCGCATGCCCTCCTTCACCGTGCCGCCGAACACACGCACATACGAAAGGGCGCCTTTGTAGTTGTCATAGATAGAATCGAACACCAGCGCGGTGAGCGGCTCGTCCGGGTCGCCGGCCGGCGGCGGGATCAGTTCGACGACGGCTGAAAGCACCTGCTCCACGTTTGTGCCGTTCTTTGCGGATATCTTTGGCGCGCTCTTGGCCTCGATGCCGATTACGTCCTCGATTTCCTGTGCAACGAACTCCGGCTCCGCACTCGGCAGGTCGATTTTGTTGATGACCGGCACGACCTCCAGCCCGTTGTCGACGGCGAGATACACGTTCGCCAGCGTCTGCGCCTCAATGCCCTGCGTCGCGTCCACAACCAGGACCGCGCCTTCGCAGGCCGCCAGCGCACGGCTGACTTCGTAATTGAAGTCGACATGCCCCGGCGTGTCGATCAGGTTGAACATATAGCGCTTACCGTCCGTGTGGTCGTAAAACATGCGCACGGCGGAAGATTTAATCGTGATGCCGCGCTCGCGCTCGATATCCATCGAGTCGAGCAGTTGCTCCTCCATGTCGCGTTCGGCGACGGTGTCGGTCAGCTCCATCATGCGGTCGGCCAGCGTCGATTTGCCATGGTCGATGTGCGCAATGATGGAAAAATTTCGAATCAGTTCATTTGGGTATGCCATATTTTTGTCCCTCGCAGAGCGGAGTCTGCCGTTTCGTTTTCGCTCGCCGCACCTTTGCAGGCGATACGCATAATTCGGGTATCATCATACTGTATCCGCCTGACGAATGCAAGAAGAAGGCCTTCATCCCGCCGGGCGAAAAAAGCGGCGGTGCTCTTTATTCCGCACCGCCGCGCTGCATGCATTTTTTCTATTCGATCGGCCGTCTTGCGCAGACAAAGTTTCTGCGCCAGTAGGAGCTCTTCGCGCTCCTACGCACCACCTTGCCGTTGGCGGACGACGCATCGATCATTTCGCCGCCGCCGATATAGATGCCGACGTGCCCGACGGAATCGCTGTCGTCCGATTTAAAAAAGAGCAAGTCGCCCTTTTGCACGTCGCTCAGGCTCGTAATCTTCGTCCAGCTGGACGTTTTGGAAAGGCCGGACGCGTTGAGGCGGCGCGTGTAGACGTTGACCTGCCGCAGGCAATAAACCACAAGGCCGGAACAGTCGAACGAATCCGGCCCGCTCTTGCCGAGCACGTACGGGTCGCCCAGCTGTTTCTTGGCAATGGAAATCAGCTTGTCGATGCGGCCTTCGGCCGAATTTTCACGTGCGAGTTTTTCCTGTTTTTTCTTTTCTTCCGCGATTTCCTGTTCCATCGTATAGGAAACGCGCGCGTCCGCGGAGTTGATCGCTTCCAGCGTCTTTTCGCCCGCTTTGCCGTCCTCGGTCAGATAGTTGCGGTGCTGAAATTTCTTCACGGCGCTGACCGTGTCCGTTCCATAATATCCGGTCTTCTGGCTTTCGCTGAGGTAGCCAAGCTCGATCAGCTGTTCCTGAAAAGCTTCGATGTCGTCGCCTTCCGCACCCTCGTACATGACATACGGCTTTGCGTCGTCGGAGTACAGCAGCGCCACGGTCTGTTCCCCGCAAATGCCGTCCTGCTGGAGTTCATGCTGACGCTGGAAGAGCTCCACGGCATATTTCGTGGCGTTGCCGTAATAACTCGTCGGTTCGTCGATTGCAAGATAGCCGAGCTCCATCAGGCGTTTTTGAAGCGCCATGACGTCCTCGCCCTCCTCGCCCTTCTCAATCCAGATCGTGGGCGTGGGTTCCGGCGTGGGCTCCGGTGTGGGGCTTATATAGACCGTCGGCGTGGGCGTCGTCATCACGACCGCCTCTGCAGCCATCGCTTCGGCTTTCTTGTGGCGCGAGCCGGGGATTGAGACAATCAGAATAATGCCGATCAGCACAAATCCCGTGGCGCACGCAATAAAAATACACGTCGATTTTCCCATAAAGTAAATCGAGCGCAAAACTCGCTTGAGCCACATGATGAACTTGTGTTTCAGTTTTCTAAAAAACCGTCGAATATCATAAAAATCCATAGCGGTCTCCCAATTTCAAATTTTACATAAATCCGCCATGGTTTGGCAAGAGCAAACTAAATATTGTAATACATTGTTCAATATTATGCTGACGCACCACTATATGTAGTATCCCGCAGAAGCGGCAAAATACCGTTCCTGCGGGAGATTGTGAACGTTGCTTCAACCTTTTTGTCAATAAGCCGGCGTCCGCCTGTTTCAGGCGAAAAGCTCGGTGGAAAGATACCTTTCTCCCGTGTCCGGAAGGATTACGACGACTCTTTGCCCGGCGCGTTTGCTCTGCTTTGCAAACCGGACGGCGGCAAGCAGCGCCGCCCCGCCGGAGATGCCGCAGAGCACGCCCTCCGAGCGCATAAACGCCTTTGCGGCTTCGATCGATTCGCTAGTCGGAACGGAGATCACGAGGTCCACGACGGACGGCTCATAATTCCCCGGAACGAAATTTGCTCCGATTCCCTGGATCCCGTGCGGACCCGCTTTCCCGCCCGTGAGCACGGGAGACTCTTCCGGCTGCACCGCGACGACCTGTACCGATGGGTCTTTCCTTTTAAGAAAGCGTCCCGTACCGCAGAGCGTTCCGCCGGTGCCGACCCCGGCGACCAGCGCGTCCAGCTTTCCTTCCGTGTCCGCCCAAATTTCCGGTCCCGTGGTCTTCTCGTGCGCGGCGGGATTGTCCGGATTTTCAAACTGGAGCATGCGCATGCTGCCCGGTGTGCTTTGCAGGATTTCCTCGGCTTTTTCGTTTGCGCCTGCCATGCCGCGCGCACCCTCGGTCAGGACGACCTCCACGCCAAGCGCGCGCAGGATTTTGATGCGCTCGATGCTCATCGTGTCCGGCATAGTCAGAATAACATGATATCCCTTCACCGCCGCCACAACGCCCAGTCCGACGCCCGTGTTGCCGCTGGTGGCTTCAATCAGCGTCGCGCCCGGCTTCAGTGCGCCGCGGCGCTCGGCCGCCTCGATCATTTCAAACGCAATCCGGTCCTTTGCGCTGCCGCCGGGATTCCGGCTTTCCAGCTTTACAACGATATCCGCATCGACGCCCATCTGTCCGGCAAAACGCCGCGCATGAAACAGCGGCGTTTGTCCGATCAGTTCGACCGCACTTTCGTAAATCATGCTTTCATCGCCTCCAGCGCCGCGCGCATCACTTCTTCCGCCGTCGCTGCATCGTCGTCCACGCGCACAAACGGCCTGTCGGTCGGAAGAAAGCGCTCCTTTTTCGCCGCGCTCAGCCGTTCAAACGCATGCGGATTATCGATTACAACGATCCGCGCCGTGCAGCCCTGCACCGAAAGCAAATCCCCGGCCTTCATCAGCGTCGGCGCCTGCTTGCGCCCTGCAATTAAAATCAGGTCCGGCCCGTTTTTCGGTTCGCGGAGGATTTCCGCGCAAACCGGAAGCAGCGCGTTTTCCGGCGAGAACAATTTCGTCTTTTGCAAAAGCGCCATCAGCACATGTGCCACCACCGCGCCGATGATGCACTGCATTGCATTAAACGGGATGTTCGGCAGCGCCGCAGCGGAGCCGTAGAGCAGCGATTCGTAGAAGAAATAGCCAATCGGCACGACCAGCGCGGCAACATAAAAGAACGCATAGCGGATTTTTTTATCCGTTCTGACAAACAGCGTGCCGACAATTAAAGCGACCGCACCCTTAATCAGAAACGTTGCCGGAGCATACACGCCCCAGCCGAGCAAAATATCGCTCAGTGCGGACGCCACGCCGGCGCAGAGCGCGCCCCAGCCGCCGCCGAGCAGCGCGCCCGCGAGCAGCACGCCCGCGTCGCCAAGGTTGATATATCCCAGCCCGCCGGGCATGGGAATGGAAACAAGTGTTGTGAGCAGGACGATGGCCGCCGCGAGCACGCCCGCTGTGGTCAGCCGCCTGACAGACTGGTTCGAGTGCGTATGCATTCCGATTCTCCTTCAAGACCGAGCCGCGGTTAAGCCGGACCGATTGATCCATCCGCCTGCGTCGCGGCACTGAATTACTGTCCTAATAGTATACGTCAATCGCTCAAATTGCAAACCGGCACGCCACAAGTTCCGCACGCGCGTCAGCGCGTTCCGGCTTCCCCCGCCGCCAGCAAAACGGTCTGTTCCAGTGCGATTTCCGCCTTTGTTCTCCGCAGGCTCAGCATAACGCCGAGGATTACGACCGCGCCGCCGATAAATTTGCGGAGCGTTACCTGCTCGCCGAGCAGAATATACGAGAAAAATACACCGAATATCGGGACCAAATTAAGCATTGACGTGACCGAACTCGCCGCCATGGTCTTGAGCCCACGGTTGTAAAGCAGGAACGCAACGACCGAGCAGAACACGCCGAGAAACAGCATCATCGAAAACGACGTCACAGTCGGCGGCGCCCACTCTCCGCGCTCGATCAGCGCGAGCGGCAGCATAAAGAGCGTGCCGAACAGCGTCGTATAAAACAGCAGTGTGACCGGCGGGTAGCGGTTCACCACTTTTTTCGTCATGAAGTTATAAACAGCCCAAACTACGCCCGCTGCAACCAGTAAAAGACTGCCGAGCAGTTCGCCCTGCTGGCGCGCGCCGGCTTTTACATACGAAAGGATTACGACCCCGCCGATGGCAATCAGGATCCCCGTAATTTTCAGCGGGCTCAGCTTTGTTTTGTAAATCAGCGATTCCAGCAGCAGCGTAATGACCGGATAGGACGCGATGATCAGCGTCGCGCTGGACGCGGACGTCCACTGCATGGCGATGTTCTGCAGCACGGCATAGAGCATAATGCCCGTCAGCCCGCAGATCACAACCGTGAGAATATCCTTTTTTGCAAGACGTACGCGGTTTTTCGGCAGCAGCGTCAGCGCGCCGAGAATCAGCGTTGCCACCACAAATCGCACCACGGCGAGCGTGACCGGCGGATACGTTTCGTAGGCGAATTTGATGGCGACGAACGACGAACTCCAAATGATGAGCGCGCCTAATACGGAAACGACGGAAACTGCGTTGGACTGATTCCCCTTTTGCACAATGCCTACCCCTTATAAACATGATTGTGTCAAAAAAGCCGCTGCCCGGCAGCGACATTTGATATAAGATAGTCCTTTTTATAGCGGATGTCAAGAAGTATATATGATCTGCTAAAAACATTCCGTTCGCGGCAAACGCATCATACGGAGGACAAAAAAAGAGCAACCTTGAAAACAGGCTGCTCTGAAACCGTCAAAAAACTTGTTTTTTGACGGGATAACTGCTTTTTGCCTCTCGCCCTGCGGTCTCTCGGACGGCAAAAAACACAGAGAAACCGCCCGTTCCGGGCGATCCGTTGCGCCGGATAAACCGGCTCAGCCGGAAAAACGGGTTAAGGGCTGCGGCCCTTAACAATCCCATGGGCTTTTTTGACAGGCTAAGAGCAGCCTTGAAAACAGGCTGCTCTTTTTGAACGCTGTACCTTTGTTTCGCTTATTTCGCTTCGGCGATGGCGACCGCGACGGCGACCGTTGCGCCGACCATCGGATTGTTGCCCATGCCGATGAGCCCCATCATTTCAACGTGCGCCGGAACGGACGAAGAACCCGCGAACTGCGCGTCGGAGTGCATACGTCCCATAGTATCGGTCATGCCGTAGGAAGCGGGACCGGCGGCCATGTTGTCCGGGTGCAGTGTGCGGCCCGTGCCGCCGCCGCTTGCAACGGAAAAATACTTCTTCCCGTTTTCAACGCACCACTTTTTATAGGTGCCGGCGACGGGATGCTGAAAGCGCGTCGGGTTGGTGGAGTTGCCGGTAATGGAAACGTCGACGTTCTCATGCCGCATGATGGCGACGCCCTCATTCACGTCGTCCGCGCCGTAGCAGCGCACCTTCGCGCGGTCGCCTTCCGAAAACGGCGTGACCTTCACAACGCTGAGTTCGCCCGTTTTGTAGTCGTAATCCGTCTCAACGTGCGTAAAGCCGTTGATGCGCGAGATAATGTACGCCGCATCCTTGCCGAGGCCGTTGAGGATGACCTGCAAGGGCTTTTTGCGCACCTTGTTGGCGGTCTTCGCAATGCCGATCGCGCCTTCCGCGGCGGCAAAGCTTTCGTGTCCCGCCAGGAAGCAGAAGCAGTTGGTCTCTTCGCGCAGCAGCATCGCGGCGAGGTTGCCGTGTCCGCGGCCGACCGTGCGCTGGTCCGCAACCGAACCGGGAATGCAGAACGCCTGCAATCCGATGCCGATCGCTTCCGCGGCTTTGTCCGCCGAGGTCGCGCCGGTCTTGATTGCGATCGCCGCGCCGACGGTATAGGCCCAGCAGGCGTTTTCGAACGCGATAGGCTGGATGCCGCGGACGATTGCAAAAACATCGATGCCTTTTGCATCCACAATCGCCTTTGCTTCTTCGATATCTTTGATGCCGTACTTGTTCAGCTCGGCAGTGATCTTATCGATTCTTCTTTCGTACCCTTCAAATGTAGCCATAGCTGCCTCCTTACGCTTTGCGCGGGTCGATAACCTTGGCGGCCTGGTCGAAACGCCCGTAGGTACCGATGTTTTGTTCGTACGCTTCCTTCGGATCGACGCCCTTCTTGATCGCGTCCATCATCTTGCCGAGGCTGACAAATTTATAGCCGATAATCTCGCTGTTTTCGTCGAGGCCGATGGCGATCACGTAACCTTCCGCCATCTCCAGGTAACGCGCACCCTTGACCTTTGTGCCATACATGGTGCCGATCTGGGAACGGAGTCCCTTGCCGAGGTCCTCGAGGCCTGCGCCGATGGGCAGACCGCCCTCTGAAAACGCGCTCTGCGTGCGGCCGTAAGCAATCTGCAAAAACAGTTCGCGCATGGCCGTGTTGATCGCATCGCAGACGAGGTCGGTGTTCAGCGCTTCAAGGATGGTCTTGCCGGGCAGGATTTCGGAGGCCATCGCCGCCGAGTGCGTCATGCCGCTGCAGCCAAGCGTTTCAACGAGCGCTTCTTCGATCACGCCGTTTTTAACATTCAGCGTGAGTTTGCAGGCGCCCTGCTGCGGCGCGCACCAGCCGACACCGTGCGTTAAGCCGCTGATATCGGTAATCTGCTTTGATTTGATCCACTTGCCTTCTTCGGGAATCGGCGCGGGATCATGCTTTGCGCCTTTGGCGACGCATACCATTTCTTCCACTTCTTTGGAGTATTGCATGTTATGTGGAATTCTCCCTTCATGTTAATCGGTTTATAAAATCAATCAGCGTTTAGTATAGCACCCGGAGGCGGGCGATTTCAATATCGAGCTACTTATTATTTTAAGTGATTTGTATCATACATACGCGCGTCGGCAGTGCGGTTTTTATTATTGTTGGTTTTTCTTTTAAATTCGCTGAACGATGTATGCTCGCTATGCTATACTGTTTTCAGAATCTTGCGGCCGGAGGACTCACTTTTGCGATATTTCGTTCTTGCGCTGTATTTGCTCGTTGCGTCGGTGCACCTTTATTCCTGCGTCCGCACGGGGAGGCACACGCTCCGTAAAATCACCAAATGTCTGCTTATGCCGCTGCTTGCACTCTGCTATTGGTTCTTTGCCGGCGATTTTTCCGTTTTGGTGTTCCTTGCGCTCATCTTCGGCTTCTGCGGGGACGCGTTCCTGCTCGCGCCAAAATGGGACTGGTCGTTCGGTGCCGGGCTCGGCGCGTTCGCGGTCGGGCATGTGCTCTATATCGCCCATATGCTTCGCGCTCTTCCCGCTCTTCCCCGCTGGTATGTATTCACGCTGATCGCACTTGCATGTCTGGCGCTGGCCGTCTTCTTTCTGCGCTATCTTTGGGACGGACTGCCGCGCTCCCTGCGACCTGCATGTTTTATCTATGTGCTGGACATCAGTTTCATGGCCGGATGCGCCGGCTTGTTCTCGTTTTCTGCTCTGCCGGGCGTTCCCTGGCTTGCTTTGCCGGGCGGCCTGCTTTTTGTCGTTTCCGACACGATCTTGTCGGTCGATACGTTTAAAAAGCCCGTTCCGCATCGTTATATTCTTGTTATGAGTACCTATATCGCCGCGCAGACGCTGCTGACCGCCGCGTTCGCGCTGAGCTGAAGGAGGCATCTATGCAACTTACAATCCTGATCGTTTCCCTTTGCGTTTTCCTGCTCATGCTGCTTGTCCTGTATTTTTTATACCGCAGCCAAAAGGCTTTTCAACGGGAACTGCGCGACGAGCTGACCCGCTCTCTCTCCGATCTGCGGCACGAGCTCACGCAGAGCATGCAGTCTTCCGTTTCCAGCCTTGGCCGCATGATTTTGGAGCAGCAGAAAGCCGCCGCCGAACAGGGTGAATCCCGCTTCAAAACATTTGAAGTCACGAACGAGCAGAAACTCGAAGCCATCCGCTCCACCGTCGAGCGCAGGCTTGTGCTTCTGCAAACCGAAAACACAAAAAAGCTGGATGAAATGCGCGCCATTGTGGACGAAAAACTGCAGAAAACGCTGGAAACCAAAGTAGCCCAGTCCTTCCAGCTCGTCAGCGAACGGCTTGAGCAAGTTTACAAGGGCCTTGGCGAAATGCAGACGCTTGCAACAGGCGTAGGCGATCTGAAGAAAGTGCTTTCAAACGTTAAAACGCGCGGCATCCTCGGCGAAATCCAGCTTGGCGCAATTCTCGAAGAAATCCTTGCGCCTGAGCAGTACGAAACAAATGCAGTTACAAAGGCCGGCGGTACCGAGCGCGTGGAATATGCCGTCAAACTCCCGACGGACGACGGCGCGCCCGTACTGCTTCCGATCGACTCGAAGTTCCCCGCCGATCTTTACGCGCATCTGCAGGACGCATACGAATCCGGTTCACCGGAGGCTGTTTCCGCCGCCGTTGCGCAGTTGATCCAGCGCGTCAAGCAGGAAGCCGCAAAAATCCGCGATAAATACATCGACCCGCCGAACACGACCGACTTTGCAATCATGTTCCTTCCGTTTGAAGGACTCTATGCCGAGGTGGTCAACCGCGGACTGGTCGAGGAACTCCAGCGCACCTGCCGGGTCAACATCGCCGGGCCTTCCACCATGGCGGCGCTGCTCAACAGCCTCCAGATGGGCTTCCGTACGTTCGCAATTCAGAAGCGCAGCAGCGAAGTCTGGCGCGTGCTGGGCGCGGTGAAGACGGAATTCGCAAAATTCAGCAACGTGCTCGCAAGTTCGCGCAAGCACCTGCGTCAGGTGGACGACGATCTCGAGCAGCTCATCGGCACACGCACCCGCGCAATTTCAAGGAATCTTCGCTCCGTTGAACAGCTCGACGAACGCACCGCCGGCCTCCTGTTCGCTTCCGCCGATGCCGGAAATGCAGAATCGGAAGACGTCCCGGAAGAGGAATAACGCGCCGCATATCCAGCCAAATAAAAAAGCCGCTGAAAAGCGGCTTTTTTATTTGGCTTTTATACGATTATCTTATTCCCCGCATTCGTCGTGATGCTGGTGCTCGTGGCAGATCGAACCGCTCGAAACCAGTTCACCCGACAGATACCGCTTCACCGCGTCCTCCGCGCTCCCGCGCGCGCCGGTCACGACCTCGATGCCGCGCTCGTTGAAGATCTGCACCGCACCGCCGCCCATACCGCCGGAGATGATTACACCCACACCGAGTTCTCCTAAATAGTTCGGCAAAAATCCGGGTTTATGTCCCGGGTTCGGGACCGATTCGCTTTTAACGATTGCTCCGTTTTCCGTATCGAAAATCATAAAGTTCTCGCAATGGCCGAAATGCTCCGTTACCATCGTCTGTTCGGATGCTACCGCAATTTTTTTCATCGTTCTTTCCGCCTTTCCAGTTTCCATTCTTTCATTTTGTTTTGTGGACTTAAATCTCTATCACACAGCCCGCCGAAAGCGGCTCCAGCCGGTCGCCCATGATTTCCTTTAAAATCGCGAACGGTTCCGCGCCGGTACAGTGCCCCGTATAGTAAAGCGAGCCGGTTTCCTTGAGCGCCTGACCGATCTTGACGATCTTTTCCTTTTTCTCGGTCTTCTTTGAAGTCGGATTATGCAGATGGAACCCGCCGATTACGACGTCCATACGCCGCCCGGCGATTTCCTGCGCACGGCGCACTATATTGACGATCCCGCAGTGTGCACATCCCGCCAGCAGGACATACTTGCCGTTCTCGTTCAGAATCAGGCTCTGTTCGTGCATAAAATCGTCCTGAACGATTTCGCCGTTACGTTCAGCCAGCAAAACCTGATTCGAGTCGGAGTAAAGCACGCGCTCCGTCACGCCGGAAAACAACTCCATTCCCTTCGCAATCCGTTCGCGCTCGCCTGTGTAGATGAGCCTGCCGCTCTGCAGGAAGGTGAGGTCCATGCCGATGTCGCTGAGCCGACCGTCGGCGCGCAGCGCAAGATGACGCTCAAATGCCTGCTTTCGGATGTAGACCATCGCATTGCGGTTCGCGTTTAAAAACGCGCTCAGCCCGCCGCCGTGATCATAGTGTCCATGGGAAACGACCGCGAGATCGACGCGATCGATCCGCACGCCGAGCTTCGCAGCATTTTCCAGGAACAGATCCGTCTTGCCCATGTCGAACAGCAGTTTTTTACCGCCCGTTTCAAGATACAGGCTCAGTCCGTGTTCGGACGAGATATCGCCCGAAAGCGAGGTGTCCTCGACCAGCGTCTTAATCAGCATCTGCCCGGCCTTCCCTTCGTCGTTGATTTGGTTACGTGTCCCCGGTCACCGTCCGGGCGATTTCCTGCAGTCGTCCCCAGAGCTCCAGGACCGCTTCGTGCGCGGCGCTGTTTTTATATGCCGTAATCGGCTTTAGTTCGTTAATCGAGCGCGGAACCGCTTCGTCGAAGGGAATTTTTCCGGCAACCGGAATGCCGCGTTCCGCGCAGTATGTTTGAATCGTCTCCGTAATCTCCGGATTGATATCGAACTTGTTGACGCAAACCGCCGCCTGCACGTTGAAGTGTCCGCAGAGTTCGGCAACCCGCTTAAAATCTTCGAGTCCGGAAAGCGTCGGTTCCGTAACGATCAGAACCAAATCCGCGCCCGTAATCGAAGCAATGACCGGACAGCCGACTCCGGGCGAACCGTCCGCAACGATCCATTCTTCCGCCTTCCTTACCCTGCGCGCATTTTTACGAAGCAGCGTTACAAGCTTACCGGAGCCTTCGCTGCCGACCGCCATCTCCGCACGCGAGAGCATCCCCTTCTGCGTTTGGGTCAAAACGATCTGAGCGTCGTTCTGATCGTCCAGCGTAATGGCGCATTGCGGGCACACCAGCGCGCATGCGCCGCAGCCTTCACAGGCAAATGGATCGATTTTGTGCCCGGCAATCGCACCAAAGCGGCAGACGGACTCGCAGGCCCCGCAGTCGACGCAGAGCGTTTCGTCCACGACCGCTTGCTTGGATGCGGAAAACGGCTCCCGCTCAACGTCTTCTCCTTTATAATAAAGGTAAAGATTCGGCGCGTCTACATCACAATCGGCTTTTACGGCATTTTGAATCAAATCGGACAGCGCAACGGCCACCGTCGTCTTGCCGGTGCCGCCTTTCCCGCTGATAATCGTCAGTTCCATGCAAACGCCTCCCTGATGCTCTGCGCAATCGATTCAAACGGCGCGCGGTATTCCGGCAGATTCGCCAGCAGTTTTCCGCGCGAATACGCCTCCGCCGCCATTCGTGAAAACGGAATCCGCCCGAAAAGCGGGATGCAGCGCGCAGTGCAGGCGCTTTCGATAATTTCGTCTTTGCCGTCGCTTTTGTTCACGACAACTCCGAACGGAATCCCGCGCGTTTCCAGCAACTCCGCAGCAAGCAGCATATCGTGCAGCCCAAACGCCGTCGGCTCCGTAACGATCACCGCCGCGTCCGCAAACTTCAGCGCCGCGGTCACGTTGCAGGAAGTTCCCGGCGCGCAGTCCAGCAGACAGTTCCCGTTTTCAGGCAGCCCGCCGAGCAGTTTTCGTATCACAGGCACCGCCATGCTCTCGCCGACGTTCAGCACGCCGCGGGCGCATCGGTTCCCGTGCGCTTCGCCCTTTTCAATCCGGCCGGTCGTGCGCTGTGCATAGGAGATTGCGCCGGGTTTGCAGACCAGTTCGCAGGCATGGCAGCCGTGGCAAAGCTCCGGGAAAAGCAGGATGCTCTGCCTAGTGTTCGCCAGCGCATGAAATTCGCATGCGCCTGCGCAATTCCCGCAAAGGAGGCACTTTTGCTTGTCGAACACAGGATAGTCGACCTTCGATTCTTCGGAAACGACGTTTTCGGGCTTTAAAAAGAGGAACCCGTTGGGTTCTTCCACGTCGCAGTCGAAATAGTCCGCTCCCAGCAGCACGCTGAGGTTGACCGCAACCGTCGTTTTGCCCGTTCCGCCCTTTCCGCTGAGGATGCAGACGTTCACGCGTTCGGTCCCCCGCGCATCCCTGCGTGCGCATTGCCCGCCTCGCCGATCGGCGCCAGGCCGCCCTTCATAAACGCGGCCAGCGCTTCCGGCACCGACATTTCGCCGATACAATACGCTTTAATTCCGGCTTCACTGAGCACGCGAAACGCATTCGGCCCGAGGTTCCCGGTCAAAACGCCCTTTACGCCCGCGTCGATCAGCTGCTGCGCCGCCGCGATGCCTGCACCGCCGGCAGCCGACTGCGCGGCATTCTGCATATACGCGATCTTCTGCGTTTCCGTGTCGGCCACGGCGAACGCCTCGCACCTGCCAAAGCGCGGATCGGTCCTCGCCGTATCGTCTGTTCCCGTACAGGAAAATGCAATCTTCATTTTTGTGTCTCCTTATCTGTTATCGTAATCTTATTCTTCTTCGGGTTCGCACCCTCTGCCCTGTCCATGGCGGTGCCGTCTGCACCCGCCGCAGCCGCGGCCTTCGCCGAGTCCGTCGCAGAGGATATAATCCCCGCCTTCGATCAGCAGCATCTTGCCGTTGACCAGCACGTCCGCCAGTTTTTTTCTTGCGCTGTCATAGATGCCCTGCACCGTCGTACGCGCAACATTCATCTGCGCGGCGCACGCTTCCTGCGTGTACCCCGTCAAATCAATCAGCCGGATTGTTTCGTATTCGTCGACCGTCATCGTTACGATTTCTCCGTCTTCCTGCGCGCCGCCAATCGGACCGAAACGCGCATTTTCCGGCAGGCCGCAAACTTTTCTCCATTTTCTTGGTCTGGGCATAAGCCTCACCTCTTTTTACGCATGCAAGCCGCACGGGAGCGTCCTCCCGCGCGGTTTGCGGATCATTTATTCTTCTTCCAGGCTCTTGTTGAGGGCCGCAAGCTGCGTTTCAAGCTGCTGCTTGCGCTCCGTCAAAATCGCCTTGCGCGTCTCAGAGTCCGTCTGAGCCGCCTGAGCCGGAAAAAACCGGTAGCCGGCGCCGAGGCCGCAGCCTCTGCCCCGCCGGAGCCCCAGTCCGAACGGCCTTGCGTTTGCGGCGTAATTTCCGCCGAGACAGCCGCCCATTCCGCGGCCCGTGCCCGCGCCTAAACCCGCGGGACCTGTTCCGTCACGATACGGCATTTTATTTTCACCTCCTTGTAAGTTTTCGACATATGTCGCTTACAGATTCATTGTAACACGTTTCCGGCATATGTCAATAACTAATTTAAAATATATAAAAATATTTCTTGTCTTTTTATTGCATTAAGTTATCATTACTGTTATAATCAAATCATCGAACCGAAAGGAGATTTATTATGGAAGAAAAAACATATGGACAGATGCCTTTAATAGGTGATGACGCTCCTTCTTTTATTGCAACGACCACACAGGGCGAAATTCATTTCCCGGAAGACTACAAAGGGAAATGGGTCATCCTGTTTTCACACCCCGCCGACTTTACCCCCGTTTGTACTACGGAATTTATGACGTTTGCATCCATGGCGGATGAATTTAAAGCGCTGAACACGGAGCTCATCGGCCTTTCCGTCGACTCGCTGTATTCGCACATCGCATGGCTCCGCAAGATTCAGGAACTCGAATGGAACGGCATGAAACATGTCGAAGTGAAGTTCCCGCTCATCGAGGACATTCGCATGGAGGTCGCAAACAAATTCGGCATGATCCAGCCTGGTCAGTCCAACACGCAGGCTGTACGTGCGGTATTCGTGATCGATCCCAAGGCAAAAATCCGCACCATCCTGTATTACCCGCTTTCGACCGGGCGGAATTTCGACGAAATCAAGCGCATTATCATCGCTCTGCAGAAAGCGGACTCGGACAGCGTCGCAACGCCTGCGAACTGGCGGCCCGGCGACGACGTGATCGTACCGACCGCGGGTTCCTGCGGCACCGCAAAGGAGCGCATGGAAACCCAGAACGACGATCAATACTGTCTCGACTGGTTCATGTGCTTCCGTAAGGAAAAGAAATAGTTCCCCCATCCTTCGCTCCTCCCGAATACCCAAAACCGAAAACCCGATCATTTCTGATCGGGTTTTTCGGTTCGCCGGAACCCTCCGGCAATGCTTTGGGTACCATTTTTCAGGAGGCATAGGTCGAAAGAATCCAGTCCTGCCACTTTCCGTAAACCTTGTCGAACGAGCGGCCGAACGCCTGCTCAAAATCTGTTTTTCCAAAGCAGTATCCGCTCAGTTTGTCGAATCCGTAATGTTCTGCCAGCCAGGCCGTAAACGACGCCGCCATCATAACGCTCATGTCGTCACCCGTATCCATCAGCCCGCCAAACGTTGAAAGTTCGCCGACCGGGTACGACTCATACTGTGTTCCCCAGTGCATACCGTCCGTCAGGCACTGGTATGCGATTGTATCCGCAAGCATCCGGTAATCGTCGTTGCTGATTTCCGTCATGTTTCCGCCGTGCGCGGCATAGTTGTCGCCGTATGCTTCGGTGGTCTGCACGCCGGTTTCGCCCATGATCGCCCGTATTTCGTCATACGGGTTTATCATGCTGCCGAGATAATATGCATATCCGTAATGCTGCCAATGGAGCGAAGACGGCCGCATGAGCGCGTAGAGGTATTCTTCCGCGCAGTGCCAGTAGCTCTTTCCGACACGCACCGTAATGTAATCGTGGTTCGTCGTATATGCGTAAACGCCGTCGTCCCTTACAGTATAGTGCACGGACCTGTCCAGGAGCGTTTCGTCGTACATCCCAGCCGCGTTGGCGGCAAGATATGCCTGTATATAGAGCTGCCCGTTCGTCAGCCTTCCCAGAAAGGCTTCAATCATATCGTTCAGGGACTCGTCTTCCGATTCAAACAAGGACGTATCCAAATCGAAATAAGCTTTCCCGTCCGCATTGCCTTCTATCGTTTTCTGATAAGGTTTTTCTGCTTCCACGCGAAAAACATATCCTTCGATTTCAACGTCCTGAACGGGCGTAACGCTGTTTTTTCCCGGCCATGGATTCGCCAGCAGCAGGACAGCCGCGGCGGCAGCGGCAAGGATGGCCGTAAGCACGATCCAAAATGCAGGCTTCCGGTAGTTCAGAATATTCATAATCCGGCTTTTCGTGCAGTTTTCGCCAAACGCAAGCGGACTCCCGGCGAACACCATCCGCGAACAGCCGAGCAGGAACAGCGTTTCACCGTAATCCGCCTTTTCATCGCGGTCAAGCGAGGGAATCGCGCGCTCGTCGCAGCTGATTTCCATGTCCCTGCTCATCAACCGGAACGAAAGCCAGATCACGGGATTGAACCAATGCACCGAGAGCGCAAGGAACGCGATCAGTTTCATCCAGTGGTCACCGCGCTCGATATGCGCGCGTTCGTGCAGCAGAATGTATCTTCGTTCACCCGGTTCCAATCCGGAAGGCAGGTAAATTCTCGGCTTAAACAGGCCGCAGACAAACGGCGTTCCAATCTCGTCCGTTTCACAGACGCCCGATTCGGCAGGGACCGCGTCCGCGATCCTGCGCTTGAGTTTCGCATACGATACGACGGCGTTTAGCAGCATACCCGCTGCTCCCGCGACCCAAAGCACGGCTGCAACTTTCAACCAAATCTGTGCAGGCGAATGCCCGCTTTCCCTCGTCGCCGCCGTCGCGGCATGCGTGGCGGTCACGTCCGTTTGTGCCGCTGTTGTAATGCTTTCCGCCGTAGGCTGAACTTCCGCTTCATTCGCTTCAAACGACAGGTATTCGAGCGTCCCGCTCTCCGTCACGGTCGCGCCCACGCCGCCCGGAAGCGAAGCGGATGCGGAAAAGCTGACCGGGCAGACAAGCCGGATCAGAACGACCGCCCAGAGCGCATAGCTGATCCAACGCGGCGCTTTTTTCAACGGCAGAGGGAGTATCATCACAGCCAGTGCGACAAGCGACGCCGTAACGCTCATGTTGAGCACACCGATCAAAATTTGCTCCATGCTTCAGTCCCTCCCTCGATAGTTTCCGATCAGCCTCTCGATTTCGGCGGCGTCTTCTTTTGAAACGTCGCCCTCGTCGATGAACGCGGCAAGAAACGCGGGAAGCGATCCTTTGAATCCGCGCTGCACGAGCTGCTTTCCCTCTTCACGTCCCGCTTCCTCCCGCGCAATCAGAGAAGTCACGACCGAAGATTCGCTTTTCAGATATCCTTTTTCACTCAGGCGTTTGATCACCGTATAGGTTGTCGTCCGCTTCCAGTCGAGTTCCCGTGCGGCAAAAACGCAAAGTTCGGTCGATTTGAGCGGCTCGTGGTCCCACACGATGTCCATCAGCCGCCAGTCCGCGTTGGTCAGCAAGCTCTCCCGTTCCATGGCGCACCTCCTGTCTAATTTATTAGACTGTAATGAGTCTAACATTTTAGACAAGTATTGTCAAGACCGGTTCAATCCGTATTCTTCGCATAAAAAAACCCGGCGCCGCCGGGTCTTGAGGCCGTCAAAAAACTTGTTTTTTGACGGAATAACCGCTCTTTGCCTCTCGTCCTTCGGACTCCCGGGCGGCAAAGAGCACAGAGAAACCGCCCGTTCCGGGCGATCCGTTCCGCCGAATGAACCGGCGCCGCCGGGTCTTTTGCTTCAATCAGCCGTGTTTGTGCTGCTTGTAAAAATCCTTGAGTCCCTTTTTCGTTTGCTCGTCCAGATTGTGCCACCGCACACTCTGGATTGCGCCTTCCAGCGCCGAAAGCCGCATATAGCATGCCGAAGGATCGCGCGAAAGGATCCGGAGCCAGGCTTCCCGGCTTCCGGTTTCCCGCAGCTGTCCGGCAGACGTGATGCCCGCTTCCGTTAGCTGTTCTTCGAGTTTTGCGCCGATGTTCGGCAGTTTCGTCAATTCGCCCATACCCCGCTCCTTTACAATTTGATCCAATACCGCTGCAAATACACGCCGTCCCGCTCGCAAAATACGGTGCACTCATAAACGCCGCCGTTTGCAAGGATTGTCCGCCTGCTCGCCTCATTATCGGCCAGGCAGGTGATAAGAACGTTTTCCAGCCCGAACGCCCTGCACACGTTGAGGCATTCGCCCAGCATGCGTTTTGCATAACCCTTTTTTCGCTCGCCTGGACGAACGGAATAACCGATATGGCCGCCAAAGCGCTCCAGAAAATCGTTGAAATAGTGTCGAAACTGTATCATGCCGACGATTTTACCGTCGCTTTTGCGCACATAGGCGAACTGTTCGGAAACGACCCAGTTTTCAGGCTTTTTCGTTTCATCCTCGGCGTTCCTATTAAACGCGAGCCAGTCCGCCGCGCGCTCCATACGCAATAACGGCCCCGTACCGTCCATGCTGTCGCCCGTGTCGATAAATTCCTGCCGGTATGCCTTTATTTCTCCGCACATCGACGCGTCCGGCTTGAGCAAAATACAATCGTCCATCGCAAAAGTCCCTTATCCGTGGTTATGCGGAATGTGTTCGGAGCCGAGAAACAACGCGTTTTTTCCCGTGAGCAATTCGGAAAAGTGCTGTTTGAGTGCTTTGGGCAGTAAGTTCACCGACGAAATCCGATCGACCGCAACCCACTCGCAGGCAATCTGCGATTCGTCTGTCTCAGTGGGCTCGCTCACCGTTTGCGAAGCGAGCGTGCAGACAAAGATATGCAGCATCTTGTGCGCATAGTCCGGATAGGTCTCGCGGATGAATGGATCGTCGCAGATTTCCTCCATCAGCGCGGCAAAGCGCAGCGGTTCCACGCGATAGCCGGTTTCTTCCCGGCATTCGCGCACCAGCGCCTCAAAAAGCGTTTCATACTTTTCCTGCCCGCCGCCGGGCAGCGAATAGTAGTCCCCGTTCGGCTCGTCCCTGCATTTATTGAGCAGTACTTTGTCTCCATCCAGTATAATCGCCTTCGCCGCGCTCCGAACGCCCATATTCCGCCTCCCGTTTCTCCGTGCCGTCGATTTACGGCCGGCAGTTTTCGTTTTTTTTGTATCATAGCACGGCTTTTTATGCCGCACAATCTTTACGCTGTACCGCCCTCAAGCCTCTGAAAGATTTTTTCGCAGCAATACGTCAGATAACCGGACGGCGCTTTCTTCTGGCCGAAATCCCAGCCCTTGCATTTTAGATAGACCGACTCCGGCGTAAACAACCCGTTTTCATCCCGCTTCTCCTCGATTACGGAGACCATCTGCAAAAAGCGCTCATCCTCCCGGGCAAATGCAAACCGGCTGAGCGCGTCGGTCACACTCACAATGTCGTACCAAACCGGCGGCGCTTTCAGTTTGCGGAAATCCTTTCCCATATAGAACAGAAACGGGTGTTCTTCATAGCTGTGCTCCCAGAGAGAAAGCAGCGTTTCCGCGCAGGTTTGCGCGGTTTCGCCGTCATGGTGTCCCGGAATCAGCGCCAGCAGTTGGAGCATAATCAGCGTCGCATACGGGCAGCGGTCGCCCTTTTTGCCGGGGCCGCGGAACGTGCCGAATTCCGGGGAGGCCGCGCAGGGGAATCCGTTCTCCTGTACAAGCGACAGCAGCGTTGAAACGCCCTTCTCAAGCTGCGCTTCATACGCAACGCCCGCAAGGATCAGAGCCCGAAACAGGTTCGGTGCGTCGCAGAGACACCAGCCAAACGTATTTTCACCGCTCCCGCCGAAATGTTTCGGGATGTTGACGCAGGACTGGAAAACGCCGTTTTCATCTCTATGCGACAGGATTGCGTCCACCGCCGCGCGCACACGCGGTTCTTCTGTTCCAAACCCGATATCCAGCAGAAACAGCAGTTTGTTCGCCGACATGCCCGGGGCCTTGTGTGTTTTGACCGGCACACGGTAAAAGTCCGCAACGTCATCAAGATACGCGCCGATCTTTTCGTCCTGCAAAGCAAGTCCCCTCGCCTCCGCAAGCGCTTCCTTCGGTTGACGCAGGATGTTCCGCCTGATTGCGTATTGCAGCCAGGGTTCCCAGTCCGCCATATGCCCGGCACAACCCATGTTTTCTCCCTCCTCGTTTTTTTCGCCGTTCCTTCTCGCCTTTTGCTTCTTTGCGTCATCATAGCATATCGGCCGCGTGCAAAACAAACGATTGCCGTCAACCCGACTGCGCGGCAAAGCCCCGCGCTTGCAACGCGGAGCTTTGCTTTCGTTCATTGTCCCATTTTCACGACAGCGGAATTTTCAGCAGCCCGTTTTCAATCTCCGCAAAGTCTTCGTCCTGCGTCCAGCCGCCTTCGCTCCCGTTTTGCTCCGGCGAAGGTGCTGTCACCTCGCCGTCTTCCGGCATGTCCGTACCGTTGAAGTTCACCATCGTGCGGAACATGATCTGAACCGCAATGGAATCCCGTCCGTCAAGATCGCTCTGCAAAATTGGAACGCCGACGATGGTCAAAAGCTCCGGATCGTTTTCGTCGTATGCCACCGCCTGATAGGCACGCGTAAACGCACCGCCTTCCCAGCCGTCCGGCGGGAAACGGAAGTCGAGCTGCTGCAGGAACTGCAGCTTCTGCTCGTCCGTCCATCCTTCCGGCGCATGCACGCGGAGCGTGACGTCCACACCGGAAAGATGCTGCTCCAGACTCTCCAGCGTTACGAGCATCCCCGCCAGATCGACACGTTCGTTTCTCACTTCGATCGTTTCGTCCGTCATGCTCTCCCAGTCCTTAAAGAACAGGCTTACAAAACCCGTGGGCGAGCAGGAAGCGGTTTCGCTTTGTGTGACGGTAACGGAGCCGAACTCGCCCGTGTCCGCATTGAATGTAAAATGCACGTCGAAGCGGGCGATGCTTGCGACCGGGTCGCCGTTTTCCAGCACGTCCGACCAGTCGAAATCGCCGAACAACACAGAAAGCGTAACGCCCTGTTCCCCGGTAAAGTCCACACCCTGCGGCAGGTCCAACTGCAGCGAAACGCCGAGTTCGCCGTTTGCAAGGTCGTCATAGTAGGCCTGCGAATACGGGTCTCCGCGGCCGTCCCAGTCGTCGGGAATATAATCGTCTTTATAGACATAGTTGAGAAGCGTATAGGAGTTCATATACGCACCGGTGCAGTCGTAGCGGTAAAACACCCTCGGCTGATAAATGCCGTCGTTCTGATCGTCAATCGGAATCTGCGGGTCCGCGCGCAGGGTTCCATAGAGGTAGACAGACTGTCCGTCGCAGACCGCTTCGTCGATTTGCATGAAAAAGTTCCCCAGCGCCGCCTCGTGCTCCTGCGCGAGGAACACGGTTGTAAACGTTTCTTGCTCTCCAACGGATTCAATCGCATCCTCCACGTCCGGCACGTCGGCGCGCTCCTCCGGCGAAGTGGCCATGTAATCGCCAATACGAAACGTCTGATTAAACCATGCCAGCATCGCCGCACGCGTTTTCGGAATGCAGGCAAGCGTACACAGCAGCAGCATGAGACAAGCCGCGGCAGCCATCCATGTTTTGGCCCTTTTCCGTGTTTTCCGTTTTGCTTCACCCGTTCGTTTCGTTCTCTGTATATCCGCCCGGACAAGGACCGAATCCAGCAGCGCCGCTTTTCGTCCTTCGTCAAACACGATGGAATCGATGGACGCAAAAATCATTTTATTCCGCAAAATCGTCGCCCTCCTTAATCGCAGCCTTCAGCAGCCTGCGCCCTTCGTGGAGATATCCCCAGACGGAATTAACCGTCTTTTTCATATACCGCGCAATTTCCCGGCAGGAATACCCCTCGTAGTAATACAGATAGATCGCCGCCTTATAGCGTTCCGGCAGCGCCATCACGCTTTTGAGCGTTTCGTCCGTCTGCAACGGCGCAGCCTGCGCCAGAACACGTTCCTCGTCGGCGCTCACGCGTTTGCTCCAGCCGGAAGCGAGCATGTCTCTGCACGTGTTGGAAGCCGTCACGATCAGCCACGCCCGTTCGTGCGAGGGGTTCTCAAACCGTATCGGATTCCCCAGGAGTTTTAAAAACGTGGTCTGCAGCGCGTCTTCCGCATCCTGCACGCGTCCGCGGAAGAAGAGCATGCACACGCGGTAGACCGAGTCCGCGTTTCGCTCGTATATGGTCGCAATCTGCTCGTTTGTACGCATCGTTTGCCGCAAAGTCCGCCCTCCTTTAATTTTGCTTACATCCATAATACGATTCTGCGCATATAATCCTTAACTTCTGCGTGCGTTTTTCCGAATTTATCTTTATTTTGAACACGTGCAATACGGCGGTAAACCGCCTTGCTTTCTTGCCCTGGCGTCGGGTCAATTCGACAAAACCGCCCTTTTATGCTATTATAGCGGCAAGAGGGGCTCGTTTGGGGTTCTTATTTTTATAGTTTTTTGAAAGGAGCGGACATGAAAAAGATTCGTTTCGGAATCGGTTTTGCGACCGGCAGGAAGAGTTTTCGCAAAGTACTCGGCGCATACATCAACACCTGGAAGGAAGCGAAGGAGCACCTTCCGCCGGATACGCAGGTCAGCCTGAGCCTGTTCGTTGCGTACGATCTGGACTATCTGCGCACGCAGTCGACCGACTATACCAACCTCAGCCAGGAGATGGTCGACCAGTTCGACCGCATCGTCTTTCTCGGCGCAAAAAACGCCCTGCGCAGCGTCGAACGGCTGGAACAGGGCGGCCTGTTTTCGCAGACGGAACTGCGCAGCGTGTTCAGTGCGGGATATGCGGGCAAACGCAACGCCATCCTTTATGCCGCGCTGGAAAACGGAATCGATTATCTGCTCTTTCTGGACGACGATGAATACCCGCTGGCCGTCACCAATAACCACGGCACCTGTCTCTGGAGCGGTCAGCACGTGCTTTTGAGCCATCTTAGCGAAATTGAACACGCCGACTATACCAACGGCCTGCACTGCGGCTATGTTTCGCCGATTCCGCAGATTGAGTTCGGACCGCAGCTCGATAGAAACGAATTCTGTGCGTTTATCGGAGCCATCAGCAACGACATCATCAACTGGGAAAGCATCGAAAGCCTGATGCGCACCGGCGGCGTAACGTACGCTTCCACCGACATCCTGACACAACGGCAAAGCACGGACGTTCCGGAAATCAACCGCTGCAAATTCATCTCCGGCGCGAACCTGTGCATCAACCTGACTAAACCTTCGCGCACGTTCCCGTTTTACAACCCGCCCGGAGCGCGCGGCGAAGACACGTTCCTTTCCGCGCTGCTGCACGAGCGCACCGTCCGGCAGATTCCCTGCTACGCGTTCCACGACGGGTTTTCCATCTATCGCCACCTGCTCGACGGCGTTCTGCCGACGCAGCTAAAACCGATTACGTCCGCAGAACGCGCCGTAGCAAAGCGCTTTCTTGGCGCCTGCACGGGCTGGGTGCGCTACAAACCGCTCCTGGTCTATATCACGCAGCCCGAGCGCTTTGAAGCGGAAATGCAGTCCATGGAACAAACGCTTGAACGCGTTCTGCCGAAGTTCGCCGCGCATTTTGAAAACGACGGATTCCTTGCCATCACGGACGAATTCCGCAAGTATCGCAAGAACGTTAAAAAACATCACCGGCAGTTTTTGCTGGCGCAGTCCACATGGGAAAAGCTGCTCGCCGCGATGGACGCATCCGTTTATATGCCGTAATGCGTACGAACATAAAAGAAAAGCGACCGGTTCAACCAGCCGCTTTTCTTTTGGTGGAGCATGGGGGATTCGAACCCCCGACCTCAACATTGCGAACGTTGCGCGCTACCAACTGTGCTAATGCCCCAAGCCGCTTGATTATGATACAACAAGCCTTTTGAAAAAGCAAGGGCTTTTCGTCAAAAAATCCTATGGGGTTTTGTACTTCGTCCGCCCGAAAAAAAGCGCACGGTTTTGATGACCCGTGCGCTTTGGGAAATGAACCACAGCGTTAAATTTTCCTGCTGTTCGATTTCTAACGTCCTCTTTTTTTATGTTTCGGACGGCTTTTCTTCCGTTTGTGCCGGGACCGGCGGTGTATCCGGCTTTTGCTGCGGCGGCTTTGCGCTGCGTTTGAGCAGCGCGCCGATCAAGTATAACGCCGGCATCACCATAAGCAGAATGTTCTTCCAATATACGCCGAAGGTCTCCCCGGCAAGCAGGTGAATCACAAGCGGGACCGCCGCAACCGCAAGCAGTATGAGCCCCATCATCCGGCAGCGCTTCATACGCTTGCTGATCAGCCCCATCACACCCGCGGCGATGCCGAGCGCCCCGCCGATGACTGCAAACACCGCGTCCGTAATGCCTCCCAGCGTCAGGGAAGCGGAGGTATTTGTAAAACTGTAGAGCGCAAGGCCGATCATCGCCGCGGCCACCGCAAAATACACCCAGCATATAATTCGAAAAAACGACGCAACACGCAAACTGACTTTTTTCTCCATATATCTCTCCCCTTTTTTTATTCCGCTGTAACTTCTTTTCCGCAGTGGAAAACTTTCATAAGATTCAATTCCCGGTCCAGCAGCAGAAAATCTGCGCGCTTACCGGGTTCGACAGAGCCCACAACGTCGTCAATTCCCGCGGAAACCGCCGGGCGCAGCGTCGCGGCTTCCACCGCCTCCTCCAGCGGGATGCCGAACCGGACGGCGTTGACAAGCGCGTCGTGCAGGGTGATGTTCGACCCCGCAAGCGTTCCATTCGGAAGCGTCGTCTTTCCGCCCTTCAAAATCACGTCCTGCCCGCCGAGCGTATACCGCCCGTCCGGCATGCCGGAGCTGCGCACCGCGTCGCTGATGAGCACAATGCGACCCGGGAACATTCGAAACGCCGCGCGGATCGCAGATGGATGCACGTGCAGCCCGTCGCAGATCAGCTCCGCATATGCGCCTTTGTCCATCGCCGCGCCGATCACACCTGGCGCGCGATGTAAAAACGGCTCCATTGCGTTGAACAGATGCGTTACGTGGTTTGCACCCGCAGAGAACGCGCGCGCCGCCGTTTCGTAATCCGCGCAGGTGTGCCCGATGGACACGTTCGTTTCGCGGCTCGCCTGTTCAATGAACTCCAGCGCGCCTTCCAGTTCGGGCGCGATCGTAATAATTCGCACCCTGCCGCCGCTCGATTCGTTTACCCGCCGGAACAGGCCGAGATCCGGCTTTTGCAGGTAGTCGGCGCGCTGTGCGCCGCGTTTCCCGTAAGAAAGGAACGGCCCCTCCAGATGCAGGCCGAAACAAGCCGACCGCTGCGGATCGTCATCCGAATCGGCCAGCAGCCGCGCCTGCTTTACAAGCACGTCCTCCGGCATGGTCATCGTCGTGGCCAAGTGGGACGTTACGCCGCTTTTGACCAGCCGCCGCGCAATCGTTTCGTTCGCTTCTTTGTCCGCGTCCGAAAAATCGCTCCCGAGCGCGCCGTGGACATGCACGTCCACGAACCCCGGAATCAGATACATGCCCGCCGCGTCCAGTACCCCGCTGCCCGGCGCCGCTTCAGCGGCGTCCAACGAAAGAATCGTTTTCTCAAACGTAACGCCACCCGGAACAAATCCCCTGCCGGCCCGCCATATCGCTGCGTTTTGAATTTTCATGCCGTTCCCTTTCGGAATTCGTTTTTTTACTGTGTCAGTACTCCTGCCGCACGTCCGCCACGGTATGGTCTTTGCGCGACTGTTCCGCCGCAATGCAGATCAGGTGACTTTGAATCGACTCTTTAATCGAACTCTTCACAGCACCCTCTTCGCCGCGTTCCATGCGCACAAACGCGTCGATGAGTCCCATGTCTCCGCCGCCGTGACCGTCGCTCATGCCGCCGGGCAGCGGGTGCTCACTTGCGCGGACGGACCCGTCGCGAAAGTTCGTCACTTCAATCGTTTCGTCGCTCATCTTCGCGCGAATTTCGCCGTGCGAACCCATGATGTGGATCGTACGCCCGTGCCGAAAGTCTGTAAAAGCGGAAATCGTCATGGTCGCGGTCACGCCGCCGTCGAACTCCAGAATCGTCGACTGATGATCGACCACGTCGTTGTCGCAGCGGTAAACGCACCGGCCATACGGCCCCTCGCGCAGCGCCTTGAGCCGCCCTTCGGTGCTCAGATCGTCGGTGATTACGGACACCGGCCAGGTGGTTAAAAACGGGATCATGTAAAGCCGCATCGCGCTGTACGGGCACGTCGCCGCGACTTTGCAGTCCAGGCAGCGCTCGGTGCTGCCCTCCGGCGCGTTTTCGGCGGTAAAATGCTTGAGTGAACCAAAGGACGCAACGCGTTTGCAGTCCTTGCCCACCAGATAAAGCAGGATGTCCGTGTCGTGGCAGCTCTTTGCCAGAATCATCGGGCTGGTTTCGTCCTCGCGCCGCCAGTTGCCGCGGACGAAGCTATGCGCCATATGCCAGTAACCGATATTCTCGGTATGCGTGATGTTGATTACGTCGCCTATTTCGCCGCCGTCGATAATCGCCTTGAGCGTGTTGAAAAAGCGCGTGTAACGCAGCACGTGGCAGACCACCGCGCGTTTTTTCGTGCGCACGGAGGTTTGATAAAGCCGCAGGCATTCCTCCTCGGTCTTGGCGATCGGCTTTTCCAGCAGCACGTCGTAACCTTTTTCCATCGCATAGCAAGCAGGATCGACATGATGGTTGTCCTGCGTTGCCACAAGCGCCGCGTCCGCTTCGATCCCCGCGTCCAGCGCCTCTTTCCAATCGGCAAACACCGCGTTTTGCGGCACGCCGTAACGCGCGGCGAATGCTTCCCGTCGTGTCTGAGTCGGGTCGGCAACGGCGACGAACTGCAGTTTGTCCGGCGCAGCCAGCGCATACGGCGCATACGCGTCCATTCCGCGCGCGCCCGCGCCAAGACAGATCATCCTTACGGGTTTCATAGCAAAATACGCTCCTGAATAAAAGATTATACGGCGATATGTACGGTACGTTTCCGTTGCGACCAGTTTATCACGTTTGCGGAGAATTGCATAGGCGAGCACGACCGAAACGCATGAAAATCGTTCCCTCCGAGAAACGCGAAACAGAATGCCCGCCGGACCGTTTCCCAGCGGACATTTCTTTTTTTGTCGCAGTAACAGCCTCTTCTATGCGCTCTTTTTCAGTTTTTCGTTGATTTGCTTTACCCGTTTTTTCATCGCGGAATACTGCGAAAGCCAGACGACCAGATAGATTGCAACGAAGATGCCGAAATACAGCGCGATCCCCTTTGCGTTATGCGGCATCCATCTTGCAAAATATGCAATCGGGAACGTCGCGGCGGAGCAGACCAGCAGATGCACGGCCGTCTGCTTAAGCAGGCTCCAGCCCTCTGTTTCCCACACGATGGACGCCCCGGCCCACGCAGCACCGTACACCAAAGAGAGAACGGCTTGTATCACGACCGCGTTGATTTCACTGCCGCTGTCGGCAATCAGTTCCGGCACGACGGCATAATACATCCCGTCGCCAACACAAATCGAAATTGCAATCGTAATAACCGTGCTGATTGCAAGTCCAAGCGGCGCGCCGAGTAAACAGCGTGTTAACAACTTTTTCCCCGTACTCATAGAATTCACCTCAAATTCCTAATACCTGTTTGATTTTCGTGACATAGCGCCGGGAAACATACGTCACGGCTCCGTTTGTCATGCGTACGCAAATCGTTCCGGCAAGGCTCAGGTCGAATTCCTTTACCTTCCCGAGGTTGACGACTTCCGCGTTGGAAATCCGCGCGAACCGCCTGCCGTCCAGGCGCTCTTCCAGCTCGTAAAGCCGCAGCCGGACCGTATATTGCCCGGCCTCCGACTCGGCAAACACTTTGCCGCCGGATGTAAAAACGCGGACGATTTCGCTCTGGTCGAGAATCTTTGCCTGGCCGTCCTGAAACCCGACGATCATCTGCGGTGTGCACCCCGACAGCTTTTGAACCAGCTCGTTGATCTCGTCGGTCACGCGGTTTGTTATCACGAGGATTTTCGGTTCCTCGCAGGAAGCGTCAACTCTAATTTCAACTTTCATTTGCTACCTCCCGGTCACGGCTTGAGTATAGCGGCCTGTTCTACGCTGCGCTACCGATTTTGCCTAAGTGGTCGGATTCCGGCGTCAGGCGGTCGCGCCGAACGCCGTTTAGAAATTTTACCCATACCAAAACAAACCCGGCATATTTGCATACCAGGTTTATCCATGCTTCCGTCTTTTTACGATTTGATCGGCGGCAGCACTTCCACCGGCGTCTTCGATTCGGCCACGGGCTTCGCATGATCCGCATAATCTGCCGCCATTGGAAGGCCGACGACATAGATCAATCCAATCAGATTAAAAAAGAATCCTGTAAAAAAGTATCCGCGGTATCCCTTCTTATGCGCCAGCTTCGCCGTGAAAATCCCCATGATAATCATCGACAGCAACGCCAACCCCGGTAAATAAGACGACGCAAACGTGATGACTGCGTCAAGCGTGCCAAACGACCCCATACAATTCCCTCTCTTTCTGAATTTCCTTCATCCTGTCAGCACCGTTCTTTTTTGTCAGTCCTGATAGCGCATCAGCAACTGCGCGCAGTCGATGCAAAAGCGTATGTCCTTTTCGCCAAGCTTTACTTTGTAATACTTCTTTTCGTCGTTTGCACGGTTTACCCGATGCAGCATTTCCGCAACGTCCGCATCCGCCACGTCCTGTACGCGGCGATATCCCGCCTCCAAAAATGCACGCGCCGCATAAGCGCCCACGCCGTTGATGCGGACGAGCTCGCAAAGCGCGTCCAGTTCGGCGGACGTGCCTTGCGCCCGTTCCAGATAGTCCCTTGCGCTGCGTATGCCTTTTGCCTCCAACGCAAGAAGCATGTGCTCGTCAATATCCGAAAAGTTTCGCAGCGGAACGCCCTTTGCTTCCATGCTGCCGATTTCCCGCCTAAGAACGACCAGATATTCTCTCGGCACGCCGCTTTCAGCGGCAAACGCGGTCAGTTTCCGTTTTGTGGAAATGGCTTGTTTCAGCTCGCCGACGGATTGAATTCCCTTTTCGCGAATCGCTGCAAAATTTGATTCAATATTTTCCAGCAGGATTTTCCGTCCCGGCAGCAAAGTCGCGTTTTTCAGCAGAGCTGCGTATTCCGAAATGGAGATTCTGTTTAAATCGATAGCGTACGGCACGTCGTCCTTTCCCTTTTTCCTTTCTCCTTTACGTTGAGCGGCGCGCGCCGGTTTCAAATGAAACAATCCTAGTGTACCGCGCCAGCGGAAATTCGCCGTCGTGCGGCATGCCACAGTACGAAAACGACATGTTGTCCCCTCGCGTAATCCGCACGACGCCCGCGCAGGCAAGCGCTCCCGTCAGTTCCGCTTCCGATTCCGGGCCGCAGAGCAGAGCGGCAGTCTGCAAATGGTTTTTATTCGGCTTCAGAATGCGCACGATTTTCTCCCTCGGCAACGGTTTGACCCAGACCGTGCGGTACTGGTATGAAACCGTCAGTTCGCTGTCGCCGTATGCAATCGCCGCCACATTTCCGCCGCGGAAAACGGCTTTCTGCGCTTCGGCGGATTCCAGTTCTTCGGTATACAGCTCCAGCCCAATTTGCGCGCTTCGAAACAGGTCGTTTGGCAGCGGGTCGCGCGCGGCGCACGCTTCCAGCACGCCCAAAAACCGCTCTGCAAACGCTTGTACTTCGTCAAACGAACCGGTGTCGACATAGATCCCCTGACAGGAACTGCAAAGCAGTTGATTCGTATCGCAGATATGCGCCGCGAGGCCGAAAAGCGCATCTTCCGGAACGCTTTTGCCGGAAACATAGGCAAAGCCGATCTTATGCCCCCACTCAATGATTGCGGTATCCGGCTTTACGCGTTTGCGCACCTCCGCAACCGCCGCGTCCCCGCCCCAGACGACCACCGCGTCCGCGCACTCGCCCAGACGTTCGAGCGCTTCGCGGTCGGCGGAAGGAAAATCGAACACAAACACCCTGTCTGCAATACGAGGCTCCAGCCGGATCAGTTCCAGCAGAATCATTTCGGAAAACGTGTCTCCGCCTCCCGGCAGTTTCAGGATGTTGATGTTTTCGCTTAATAAACCTTCGATCACGCTGAACACGCTCAGCGCGTCCGCGTTGCCCGCCGCAATATGCAGCAGCACGCCGAGCGGCCGCCGCACCTGCCGCACGGCTTCCTTGCCATCCGACGGCACAAACTCCTTTTCGCCGGTGTCTCCCAGTTCCCGCCGGACGCGTTCTTCCAGATATTCGCGAGAAAGCATGCGCCTTGCCAGCGCCAGTTCGCGCTTTGCTTTCTCCTCGCTCATACCCGCGGCGCAAAGCAGCGAAACCTGTTCGTCCCCGCCGATCTGCCCGGAAAGCGCGTCGCACGCGGCGACGACCGCCCCGCGTTCCAGCACGCCATTACAAAGCGAATCGAGAATCGTTTCCTGTAGCCCGCCGAGTTTTGCGCGCGCATCTTCGCGCGACAGCTGTTTCCCGCTAACAAGATTCATATTCCGCCTCCCTGCGCACGTTCCGCCGCGCCCGCCGCGCAGGTTTTAATCCCGCGCACGCCCGCGCGTCCCAGCAGTTCAAAGCAGGGACTTTCGCTGCCGCAGCCGCAGTCTTCCCCCGGACGCACGATGGCGATATCGTCCGTCATCACGCTGACAAGCGGCATGCTGGAAACCAGCGGCGTAATCAGGTTCAGCAGTCCCGGCTCGCCGTTTTGAACGGGCTGCAGCGTCGCCGGGTCACGAACCAGCGCACGCGCATACGCCGGCACGTGGAACCGTCCGTTTTTGCAGCGCATGTACGCAAGCGGGTGTTCCACCGCACTGAAAAACTCAAACATATCCTTCCTAGGAATGCCGAGCGCGTGCTCCGCCATGGAAAACAGCGCTTCACGACCGGCGGCTTCGCCGCCGAAGCGTTTCCAGCCCCCGCCGAGCAGGATTTTCGATCCGCGTGCAAGCCGGAACTGAACGCCGCGCCTTTCCAGCTCTCGCACCAGAAAATATAAAAGCGGCGGGAACCCGACCAGCCGGACGGGAAACCCGCTCTTTGCATGCCGCTCCAGCGAACGGACCACGTCGTCCATGTTCGGCTCATATGTGCCGCCCGCATCCCTGAGCGCATATGTGCGGCTCAGCGCGGGCGCAAATTTCGTAACACCGTAAGCCGTTTTGATCGCGCCCATGTCGGCGTGTCCGCTCGGCTCGTATCCGAGCACGACATAGTGCGCGGGAATCGGCGTAATCAGATGGTAATACTGAAAGAAACGCACCGCCATGCCGATTCCGTAGAACATGGTTTTCCGGTCGAACGCAACAAAGCTCTTTTGGCCGCGCGTGCCGGAAGAAGCCGCCGTTAAAACGCATTCGCTCTGCGGAACGGACAGCAAGCGGTTACGCTTGAAGTAAAGCGTTGGCAGCGGCGGTATTTTAAAAAGGTCCGCTTCGCTTTGCAGTTCTTCGGGCGAAAAGCCACGCTGTGCGAGAATTTTTGCGTAGGCCGGGCAATGCGTCTGCTGAAAGCGGACGTTTTCGCGCACTGCTTCAAGAAACGCTTCGGTGCTTTTCGTTTTATATGGGTTTCGTGCAAAAAACAGCTTCGATAGATTCGTCATGCGGCAGCCTCAACGACTCTTTGGTCGCTTACTTTCGATCATTGTAACATGCTTTTGCACGCAGGCCAAATCCTTAACAGTTCTTGTTTTTCTATCGGTGTGCAAACTGTTTTTGCCGCAGAACGTGCATTTCTTCAGCCGTACACCTTTCGTACCGCCGCGCAACGTTTTCCGGCTCTTCGCAAAAGATCGCCGAATACGCCTCCGTGAACGCCTGCGGCGATTCAAACAGCTTAAAGCAATCGACAGCTTTATAAAACCCGACCGTTACCGTCTGTCCATATTTGTTTTCGTACACGTTCGCCTTTTTTTTCGCCTCTGTTTCGGCTTTTTCATAGGCTTCCTCAAATGAACCGGCCGGCACCAGCAGCACGCTCTCTTCAAAAAACAAATCTCGTTCGCTGTAATGATCGTCGGTCAGCGACGCATTCGGCTCTCCTGAAACGTTCATTCGATACAGCAGCTTTACCGCATACCAAAACATATACCGCTTCTCCTTATCTATGCTGTCTTCGGCGCTTCGCAAAGCGTCGTGAAAAACTTGTCCCTGCACCGGGAATGTGGGATAATCGTCATGCCGATCGGAGGGCGCAGTCTCTCCTTTCGCGCAATCTCACAAGAAAGTTTGAAGTTTTTTATGCTGAACAGCGATGGATTCGACCTTTGGTCCGGCGATTACGACGCTTCCGTCCTGCGTGCGGACGAACGCGGCCTGTATCCGTTTGCAGGCTACGCCAACGTGATGAACGCGATCTACGGCGCCGTCATGGCGGCTTCTCCCGCAAGCGTACTCGACGTCGGATTCGGGACCGCCTTTTTAACCGCAAAGCTCTGCGACGCCGGCAACCGCATCACCGGCCTCGACTTTTCACCGGAGATGGTCAAAATAGCATCCGCCAAGATGCCCGGAGCCGACCTGCTTCAGTGGGATTTTTCTCGCGGAGTTCCTCCGTCTCTGGACGGACGCACGTTTGATTTTATCATCAGCACCTATGCGCTCCATCATCTGCCGGACGATGCGAAGGTTCGCTTTATTGCCGCCCTGCTCGGCTTGCTTGAACCGGACGGAACCATCCTGATCGGCGACGTATGCTTCCATACGCGCAATGGCCTGCTTGCCTGTAAAGCCGGCTGCGGGGACGAATGGGACGACGATGAATTCTATTTCGTGTTTTCCGAACTGCATGAGCGGCTGTCTTCCGTTTGCAGTCTTGCCTTCCACCCGTTTTCGTTTTGCGCCGGTGTAATCGAAGTTCGGAAAAAACTTTGATAGCTTGCGCGCCTTGTTTCCCGCTGCAAAGAACTTCCGGTTAAAACGTACGCCTGTTTCCCGCAGTATTTATAATTTCTTTATAAAACATATAATCCGATTTGCCTCTGCAAAACCAACCTTGCGATGAAAATTGAAGCTGTCTTCGTTATTCAATTCGCAATCGCTGGCAAACTCCGTGCATCCCATTGACCGTGCCCATTGCTCGCAATACCGTAATAATTCTCTTGCAATTCCGCAATGCCGGTTTTCTTTTTCGACAAAAATTCCCTCAAGATAGCCAACAGGATTGCTTCTTGTGCCCTCAACATAGTCGTTTCGCAGTTGACACTGCGCAAACCCAACCGCCTTTGACCCGATTTCCGACAAAAACACCGCGCTGTTTTCGGAGGAAATAACCGCGGTAAATTCGTCCTTCAATTCTTGCCGCGAACGATAAGGCCAAAGTTTCAGCGCCAGCTCAGAGATGGCGGTAATGTCCTGATTCGATGCTTTTCTTATCATAGGAGAACTCCTTTGCGGCACAAACACAGCAATTATATTCGTCTGTTTAACCTTTATAATATGATCAACTAAAACACTATATCATGCTTTTTCATACAGAAGAAAAGCCCTTTACAAAATTTAAAGTGTGTCCCACACGCAAATCCAAAAAAAAGGACAAACTCTTTCGGGTTTGTCCTTTTCTGGCGCGCCTGGCAGGATTCGAACCTGCGACCTACCGGTTCGTAGCCGGGCACTCTATCCACTGAGCTACAAGCGCAAGCACTTTTTAACGTGCTTTTTTATTCTAGCCGTATGCGCTCCGATTGTCAAGCGTTTTCGGCTGCCAAACGAAACATGTTTTCACCGGTTTCACATGCGCGTGATTTATTCGCCCGGCGCGTTTGTGATACAATACTCCCCGGGGTCAGGCAAGCCGCGTTCCGGCTCAAATACAGCGGCCGCCGTCCACGCTGAGCGTCTGTCCGGTGATGAACGACGCGTCCTCTCCCGTCAAAAAGAGCACCGCGGAAGCGATATCGTCCGGCGAACCGATTTTCATCAGCGGCGTTTCCTCGCGGATGGCCTCTACCGTCTCCGGCGAAAGCGCGGCGTTCATCTCCGTTGGAACGAAACCCGGCGCAACGCAGTTGACGCGCACGCCGTTTGGCGCGACTTCTTTTGCCAGCGATTTGGTGAACCCGATTACCGCCGCCTTCGACGCGGAGTATGCAACCTCACACGACCCGCCGCTCACGCCCCACATGGACGAGATATTCACGATGCTGCCGCGCCGGTTCGAGATCATCTCCGGCAGCACGGCGCGCGTTACATAAAACATTCCGTCGACGTTGACCCCGAACACATGCGCCCAGTCCGCGCTCGCGGTGTCCGTGATCAGCTGCGCTGGCAGCGCAACACCGGCGTTGTTGACAAGCACGTCGATAAAGCCCAGGGAAGCGCGCACCTTTTCAACGAGAGCGGCCGCCTGCTTTTCGTCGGAAATGTTACCCCGGACAAGCATGACCTCGCAGCCCTGTTCGGCCAGTTCGCTGAACAGCGCGCGCGCCGCAGATTCGTTTGTGTTGTAATGGACCGCCACGCGGCAGCCCTCCAGCGCGAACGCCCTCGCCGTCGCCGCGCCGATGCCGCGGGAAGAACCCGTGATTAAAACCGTATGCTTCATACGCTGTATTGTAGCAAACAGCGCGGCTTCCTGCAACGACTCCCGACCTCCGAAAGGACATATTTATGGACAAAATCCAGCCATTCCTCGGCTGCCACCTCTCCGCTGCAAAAGGCTACCGCGCCATGGGCGAAGCCGCGCTCTCCATCGGCGCAAACACGTTTCAGTTTTTCACACGCAATCCGCGCGGCGGAGCGATGAAAGCACTCGACGAAGCGGACGCAAACGCGCTCAGCGAACTCTGCCGCACGCACGCGTTCGGCACGCTGGTCGCGCACGCGCCCTATACGCTCAACCCAAGTTCCGTCGTCCCGAAAACGCGCGATTTTGCCTATCGCTGTCTTGGTGAAGATCTGGAGCGGATGGAACACTTCCCGCATCAGGTGTATAATCTCCACCCCGGCAGCCACGTCGGCCAGGGAATTGAAGCGGGAATCCGCCAGACCGCCGCGCTGTTGAACGACGTCCTCACGGACGCGCAGCGCACAACCGTGCTCATCGAAACTATGTCCGGCCACGGTTCGGAAATCGGCGGGACGTTCGAGCAAGTCGCCGAGTTGATTTCGCGCATCCATCCGACCGAAAAGATCGGCGTTTGCCTGGACACATGTCATGTTTTTGCCGCAGGCTACGACGTAAAAAACGATCTTGACGGCGTATTGGAGCGCTTTGACCGCATCGTCGGCCTCCGGTATCTGCGCGCGCTGCACGTCAACGACAGCATGTTCGGTCTCGGCAGCAAAAAGGACCGGCATGCGCGCGCCGGTGAAGGATTTATCGGGTTGGAGGCTCTTCGCAATGTCGTCCGGCACGAAGCGTTTGCCGGGCTGCCGATGATCCTTGAGACGCCGAACGAACCGGAAGGCCACGGCGGGGAAATCCGCCTCCTGCTTGCCGAATCATAAGAAACGCAATTTTTTTGCAGCATGCAATGCGATTGCCCTTTTGTGTTACCTTGTTATATAATAACAGTTGGGTCAACGCCCGCATGTCTCATTCATTCTGTTCAACGCACGTGCTGCACATCGTCCATACCCGCATCGAAAGGAGCGAATCTTTCAGATGGAAGCTGTTAAAAAACCCGGCGTGAAGGAGCCCTTCAATCTTTCAAAACGCATCGAATGGCTTCGCAAGTATTATTTTGATGGCGACAAGCGTCCCTGGAACAACGAATTTTCCGCGTTTACGACCGGCACGCCCTGGGACGAAGTATTCGACGAAACAAGCTTTCTGATCGTGCCGGAGGTCTATTCGTTCTTCCCCACGTTCCGCAAGTCGTTTCTGATGTCCGCGCGCGCAATCAATCCGCCGCAGGGATTTTTTGAGGCGAGCATCGCCGAGCGGCGGGCCTGGTTCATCAAGGAAATCATCGTCAACCGCGTCCCGCAGGAGATTCTGCCGGGCGATTTGCTCGCCGGCGGCCGTTTCAACGTGATGGCTTCGCGCTGCTGGACCAGAGCGGAGGCAAAAGCGCGCAACGCGCTGATGTTCGGCAAGCACGGCGTGCGAAACGACACGTTCGAATTTAAGGACAAAGGTTACGGCAACTGCGGCGCGACCAGCGGGCATCTGATCCCCGATTATCCGCGCATCCTGCGCGAGGGGTTTTCCGGCGTAAAAGCCGATCTGCAGGGAAAATACGACGCGCTTTCGGACGGAGAAAAATCCGGCGCAAAAGGCGCACAGCTGCGCGCGATGCTCACAAGCTGCGATATGCCCGTCCAGCTCGCAAAAAAATACGCCGATCTCTGTTTTCACCTCGCGCGGGAAGAACAGGACGAGACGCGCAAGGCGGAACTGCTCAAAATGCAGGCGAACCTCCTGCGCGTGCCGAACGAGCCCGCCCGCGACTTTTTTGAGGCGATGCAGTCGCTCTGGCTGACGCATATGCTCGTTCTGACCGACGAAAATTATCCCGGCGCGGGCGTTTCCTTCGGCCGCATCGACCAATACCTGCTGCCCTACTGGCAGGAGTCGGTCAAAAGCGGCATGAGCCGCGAATTCGGCAAAGAAATTCTGAAATGCTTCTGGATTCACTGCAATTTTGCCTACGACGCAATGATCCAGACCGGCAACCAGGGCATTACGGCGGGCTACGGCCAGCTTTTCAATATCTCCGGCATGGGCAAAGACGGCGCGGACATGACCAACGAACTGACATACGTCTTTTTAGAGGTCATCGACGAGATGAGCCCGATCCTCGAACCCAAGCCGAACGTGCGTCTGCACGAGAATTCGCCGGACGAACTGCTCGACAAAGTCGTGGACATGATCGCGTCCAGTCAGGGTGCGCCGTTCCTGCTCAACTTCGACGAGCGCTCCATGGCGGGACTTTTGGAGGAAGCAAAGCGCGCGCACGCGGAAGCATACATCAACGAAGACACCGTGTTCGATTACGCCTCCGTCGGGTGCCTGGAAAACACCATGTGCGGCAACGACCGCTCCGCAACCGTGGACTGCAACCCGAATCTCGTCAAGGCCGTGGAACTCGTGCTCGGCAACGGACACGACCTGATCACCTATACCGACGCGCTCTGGGGAAAGCCTTACGACGACGAAACCGACGCGCCGGAAACCGGCGACCCGCGCAAGTTTGAAACGTTCGAGCAGTTCTACGACGCGTTTACCGTCCAGCTTGCGTACGTAATCCGCCGGATGGTCGCGCTGTACGAGCGCTCGACCGCGCTGCGCGCGGCGTACGCACCGACTCCATACCTGAGCTGTCTCGTACGCGGCTGCGCGGAATCCGGCTTGGACTGCACGCAGGGCGGCGCAGAGCTTTCGTTTGTAACGGTTGAAGGCGTTACTTTCGCCACGACGGTGGACTCGCTGCTGGCCGTTAAATACCTCGTGTTCGATCAGAAGCTCTGCGACATGGACACGCTGATCAAGGCGATTCAGGCCAACTGGAAGGGATACGAAATTCTGCAGGCGCAGTCAAAGAACCGCGCGCCGAAATACGGGCGTGACGACGACGAAGCGGACGCGCTCGCCATGCGCGTCATGAAAGACTGGTCCGGCGAAGTCTGGAAGCACCGCACCGTCTCCACCAACGCGCAGTTCCGGCCCGGCATGCTGAGCTGGAACTACTGGATCGGCTCCGGCT
>ERZ795053.72-NODE-72-length-112594-cov-10.291490_pt1 | contig 112594 bp, 110 predicted proteins | sample MGYA00375137_ERZ795053 | MGnify/ENA primary metagenome ERZ795053 (study PRJEB30182, sample SAMN05720284) | activated sludge metagenome | isolation source: Anaerobic digester | place: Hong Kong | collected 2014-12-17 ... | reverse complement strand
CAGCAGGAACGCTGCGACCCGACCGAACTCTGCGGGCTCGCCGTAGCGCCGTAGTGGGATGGTGGCCTCGCGGCGCCGGCGGACGGTGTCCGGGTTACCCTCCCTGGCGTCCTGGGCGAACACGTTGTCTGTCGCGATCCGGCCAGGGAGCATGCCGTTGACGCGCACCCCCTGCGGACCCAGTTCGTCGGCGAGGTCCTTGACCACCATCGCCAAGCCGGGCCGCAACCCGTTCGACAATGCCAGGCCGGGGATGGGGGCACGCGCCGAGGTCGACAGCACAAACACGATGCTGCATCCGGCACCTGCCGGTTCCGTGTGGACCGTCGTGCTGGACGCCGTGGCGCGCGCCACCCGCAGACCACCCAGGAAGACCGTCTCGAACGCCTCCCGCCACGCGGTCTCGGATGCTGTCATCGGAGTCCCAGGTGTCGGACTGCCCGCGCTGATCAGAGCCCCGTCGAGACGGCCGAAACGTGCCAGTGCTGCAGCGGCGGCGATCTCCGAGGTGGTCTCGGCAGCGAGATCCGCAGCGATGCCGACCGCCCGACCCGGCCCCAACTGTTCCACTGCGGCGTCGAGTACAGCTTGGTCACGGGCGACCAGCACGACGTTCGCGCCTTCGTCGACGAGCGACTTGGCAGCGGCGAAACCGAGGCCGCGCGACGCGCCCGTGACGATCAAGCAGCGGTCGGTGAGTCCGAGGTCCATAGAGCCATGCTGCCTCAGGCAGAAGGCGTTAGTGCGCTGCGACGCTCCCGCTCGTCGCGCACCTCGCGGCGCAGCAACACGACGAACCCGATGGGCAGCAGAATGCAGAAGATCAACCACTGTCCGGCATACCCCAGATGAGGTCCGACCCCGGGACCCTTCACAGGCACCGGTGGGAGCACGTCCGAGGGCTCGGAGGTCACGGACTGAAGGTAGGGCTGGTAGCACGAGGACTGCGGGCACAGGCTGGCGGTGTGCAGCGTCGTGGCTTCACCATTGCTCAACAACCCGGCACCGCGTTTGGGTTCGCTGGGCTGCAGGACACCAGTGACCGTCACCTCGCCGGCCGGGGGCGGGGGAGCGACTGGTGACTCGGCGTTACTGCGGGTGGCCTCCAACCATCCCCGCAGGACCAGAATGCTGGTGCCGTCGGGGCTGCGAAGTGGCGACACGACCCACAGGCCCGGCATCCCTTCCTGGCTGCGGTTGCGGATGAGCACGGAACCGTTGTCATAGACCCCGGAGACGGTGACCGACGTGTACTGCCGGTCGCTGGGAAGTGGCTCACCGGGGCCCAGCACCGACGCCAGCGGTTCCGGCGGTGTCTGTTCGGCGACTGCGAGTTGCGCCTCCAGTGCCGAGCGACGCTCATGGCGCTCGTACTGCCAGTTGGCGGCAACCAGCGACAGTGCCATGCCGATCGGCAAGGCGATGAGCATGGCGATCCACCGGGGTTGTCGCAACACTGCCAGGACGTCGGACACGCGGGACTACTCGTCCTCGAGACGGAAACCGATCTTGAGTGTCACCTGGAAGTGCTCGACGCCGCCGTCTCGGATGTAACCGCGCACATCAGTGACCTCGAACCAGTCGATGTGCCGCAGGGTTTGCGATGCCCGCGCCACGCCGTTGCGGATGGCCTGGTCGATGCTGTCCGGCGACGTACCGACGATCTCGGTCAGCCGGTAGGTCCTGTTGCTCATCTGCTGCTCCGTTCCGCTCGGTCAATCCAGACCTTGCAGTTGATCGGTGAGATCGACGCTTCCACCGTAGTTCAGGTCTTGCGGGATGACTTTGCCCACCTCCGCAGCCGAGATGCAAACTGCCGTATCGACCGACCCGACCGTGACCGATGAGTCTCCGCCTTCCGCGCGGACATACACCGACGTTTCACCGGCCGACACTTGCGCCGTGACCGGTTCACCGGATCCGATCGCCACCGAGATCAGGCCTGGCCCGGCGGCGCGGTAGTCGAGGGCCACCGTGTGCAGCCACGGGATCAGCGCATGCTCCAGGGGGATCGTGACGGCCGAACCGGCCTCAACGACGTAGCAGCCATCGGGCGGTGGCAGCGCAGTTGCACCGTCGACCGCGGCAGGGACCAATCGTCCCCGGTTGTCCAGGATCTGCAGATTGCTGGTGCTCGAGGCGAAGCCCGGTCTCTTCGGCAACGGGGCGAGGAACCAACTGGCCTGGTTGTACGGGTGAGTCACGGGCAACAGGAGGAAGTCCGGCACATCCTGATCGAGCAACGGCACATCCTGATCTGCCAGCGCCAAGTCGGCGCGGGCGTTGCCGACCCACCCCTCCGCCGGGTTCTTCGACCAGATCGCCGCATAGGCGAGGATCGAGATCATCGTCGCCAGGGCGATGGTGGCCACCGCGCCGAACAACGGCCAGCGAATCGCAGGCCTGGCCAGGCGCTCCCGCTCGGCCGCAACGGTGGCGCCGATCGCCACGCTGATGGGGATCATCGCCGTGGCCACGTAGCGTCCCGCTTGCACGACGGCCGGATCGCCTCCCTCCCCGAGACGTCCCACCGCGAAGGTCGACAGATCGACAGCCAGGTAGATTCCCGCAGCGATCCAGGCCTTGCGTGCCGGTCCCGACCTGCGGCACCCGAGCACCACCAATGTGAGGGTCATTGCGGCGCCGAGCGCGATCATCAGTGGTGGCGGATCCGCGAAGGAGGCGCTGAAATCGACCGGCGTCCAGCGCAGGGGGCCCCCGACCAGAGCCGGGCTGATCGTGTTGAACACCGCCCTGGACACCAACTCGGCAACCTGCCCCGGCCCGGTGGGCAACCGGGTGCGTCCTTGCGCGACCTGGGCGAACGCCGCCAGGTACACCATCAGGAACACCGCCCACGACAGCCAGAGGCGCCAGTGCCGTCTCAGGCTGACCCGAGCAGAGGACCAGAACCTGCCGGAGGGTGCGACCAGGACTGTCACCAGGAAGAGCCAGCCCGGGATCAGCATGCTCTTCTCAAAGAAGGCCAGGGCCACTCCCACCAGCATGAAGGTGGTCACCAGGGCGGCACGGGATCCGGTCCGCAGGTGTCGGACATGGGTGACGGTGGCGAACAGCGCGCAGGTCATCAGGGGCACGATCGTCAACGCCGCGGCCCACCACGTGAGGGCAGGCATCATGATCGGGGCCAGCAGGAACACCGCCAGAGCCACGACAGTCTCGATCCGGCGTCCGAGCAGGGTGGCGAAGGCCAGCACCGCCGCCGTGACCAGAGCCACCTGACCGACCAGCATGGTGGCCGCGACCAGTCCGTAGTCGAGCCCGGCCGCCTCCTGGATGAGCCAGACGACGAAATACGTCGCCGGCATGACATGCCCATCGTGGTTGTTCAGCAGCAGATCGGCGGACAGTCCGAGCCGGGCGGCTTGCCCCTGGAGGATGAAATCATCCCAGTAGAGCCAGCCGCCGGCCATCACGATCGCCCACAGGAGCATGTGCGCAGTGACGACCACACCGACCCCGACGGCGAAGATCCGGGGCGGGGTCGTCACGACGGGGGCGTCGAGCGTTGCGGTCATGTGACTCCCGGGCGTTGGCGGGTCTGCGCGGGCGAGACTACCGTGGAGGTGTGACCAGGACCAGTAGCGTGTCGATCACGGGGGCGCAGGCGCCCCTGAGCGCAGACCAGCGCGCCCGGACGCGCCGGTACCTCATCTCCATGGCGATCCGGACGGTCTGTTTCATCGGCGCGATCATCGCCAGCGGTTGGTTGCGCTGGGCGCTCGTGGCCGGGGCGGTCCTGCTTCCCTACGTCGCCGTCATCATGGCCAACGCGGGCCGGAAGCGCTCGGAACGCCCGCAGCCCATGATCATCCTCAATGATCAGCGCGAGATCGGGGCTCGCCCGCACGACTAGCGTCATAGGGCCTCGCTGGGGCTGCTCAGGTTGAACCCGTCGACCAGCAGGGCGGGCATCCGCGTGCGCGTGAACCAATCGGCCCATTCCCGGGGAAGACAGTCCGCCGGAGTTGAAGCGTCCTGGATCCGCGCGAGCAGGTCGGTGACCGACACGTTGAACCGGAAGTTGGGCAGCGCCGCAACCACCTCACCACCACGCACACGGTAGACGCCATCGCGGGTCAGGCCCGTCAGAAGGAGATTCTGCGGGTCCACCTCGCGTATGTACCACAGACAGTTGATCAGGATGGCGTCCTCAGTGCGCGCGATGAGGCTGTCGGCGGCCCCGTGCCCGTCGTGGTCCTCGCAGATCAGGTTGTCGGCGAGGTACAGCGGACGCAGGCCGAAGCGCGCGGCCGTCGGGCGGCTGGCCCGCAGCGCCGTGAGGACGCCCGCAGAGATCAGATCTGTGCGTCGCAGCGGCAGCCCGTTGTCGAAGACGGACTCCACGCTGGAGTTGGCATCGACCACGACGCTGGCGGACGTCGTCAGCGTCGGATCCCACGGATCGGCGTAGAGATCGAGTGCGCGCGACGTCAGCACCTCCCCGATCCGGGTGGTACCACCAGGGCGGGAGAACACGTTGTGGCCCTCCACCGCGTCCCGACCGTTGGCCGACCAGGCGAGGTAGATCAACAGGTCGGCGACCGCACTGGGGGTCAGGATCACGCGGTGGCGTCCGGGTTGTTGCTCCTCGCGGGTGGCCTGCAGCGCGAGTCGTTGCGTCGCCAGACTGGTCACCGCACCCGCATCGACGTCCAGTGAGTTGGCACCCCACCAGGTGGAGCCGCCGTCATCGCGTACGGAAGACTCCAACCGCACCCCGGCCTGCACATGCCGCAGCCCCAGCCCGGTCGTGGAGGCCATGTAGGTCGTGGTTCGGTCCAGTTCGGCGTACCCGAACTGGCGACCCTCGGCACCCAGGAATGTGGCCACCAGGGATTGCATAGCGCTGGTTTCGTCGGACGGGATCGGCTCCGCCTGTTGCGCGAAGTCCGGCGGCTCACCGCCTTCGATCAGTTCCGCGGAGTCCGTGATGGGCGCCCTGTCCACCGCCCGCGCACACTCGGCTGCCATCTGCGCAGCATCCCGCAGCCCAGTGACCTGCCCGGAGCACACGGCGACGCGGCTACCTCCCTCGGCCGGTTCCATCGCGATCACCGTCAGGCTCGTTGTCAGGGTGTCGCCGTTGGTCGTCAGTGCCGAGTTGGCCCACCTCAGGTTCTGGCTGTGTGACGAGCGCGCGATGACACAGCCGGTGCCCAGTTGATCAAGCGCCGCGTAGACCTGGTCGACAGGGTTCATCGGGCCTCCTCCCTCGTGTTCAGCACCGAGATATCAGAGAACACCGCCGCCGGACACCCGTGCGACACGGCGGCCACCTGGCCCGGTTGACCCTTCCCACAGTTCATCGCTCCGCCCAGCAGGTAGGTCTGCGGACCCCCGATCGCCTGGAGCTTGCGCCAGAAATCCAGTGTGTTCGCCTGGTACGCCACATCGCGTACCTGACCCACCAGTTGACCGTTCTGGATGCGGTAGAAGCGCTGACCGGTGAACTGGAAGTTGAACCGCTGCATATCGATCGACCACGACTTGTCGCCCACGATGTACAGGCCGTCTGCGACACCCGCGATCAGCCCCTCGGTGTCCGGACCGGTGGGGTCGGGCTGCAGACTGACGTTCGGCATGCGCTGGATGGGAACGTGCTCGGCGCTGTCCGCGTAGGCACACCCGTTGGACCGACGACCTGGCCCTGCCATCTGCCGATCGAGCTGGTATCCGACCAGCACGCCGTCGCGCACGATGTCCCACTCCTGTGCAGCCACCCCCTCGTCGTCCCAACCGACCGTCGACATTCCGTGGGGAGTCGTGCGGTCGGCACGGATGTTCATGAGCGGGCTGCCGTACTGCAGCGTGCCGAGCAGGTCCGGGGTGGCGAACGATGTTCCCGCATAGTTCGCCTCGTAACCCAGCGCACGGTCCTTCTCGGTGGCGTGGCCCACCGACTCGTGGATCGTCAGCCACAGATTGGTCGGGTGGATGACGAGGTCGTACCGTCCGGGCTCGATGCTGGGTGAGCGTGACTTCTCGATCAACGCGTGGGGCAGGGAGGCCAACTCCTCGGCCCAGTTCCAGTGGCCCGTCACATACTCCCAGCCGCGCCCGGTCGGAGGTGCTGTGGTGGACATGTCATCGAAACCATCGGCGGTGAGAACAACCGCCGTGTAGCTGGGATGGGTGCGGGCCCGTTGTTGCCAGACCCGGGTCCCCGCGAGATCGGCCAAGAAGGTCGTCTCCAGGGTGCACTCGAGAGTGGCACTGCTGTGGTCGACCGAGGCCGCCAGTGGGGCGGACAGGTCCTTGAGTGTTGCCACCATCTCGTCGATGGGCACCGAGAAACTGTCAATCTCGTAATCGGAGATGTGCATGCCCACAGCCACCGGCTCGTCGGCCAGTTCGACTTCGGGGCCGGGCAGTGCGGCGCACCGGGCGGCAAGTTCACAGGCCCTGCGCGCAACCGTCCGCACCGCCGCGGGGCTCGTGTCACTTGTCGCCGCGAAACCCCAGGCTCCGTCCACGATCACCCGCACGCCCACGCCGATCGACCGCTGATCCACGGCTGTTTCGACCGCGAGATCCCGCAGGTGCAGGTATCGGTGCCTGGTCTGGTGCACTCGGACGGCCGCATAGGAGGCGCCGAAGCGCGCGCACTCGCTCAACGCCGCATCCTGGATCCTGGCAAGCTCGACGCGCTGGAAATGAACGTCGAGCCGGGACAGGTCTGGTTCGGGGGTCACACTTCAGCATTCTGCCCCTGCTCATGACACCCTTACAGCCGTGACGGTGATTCTCGACCTGCGTGTCCTGCCCGGGCCCAATCCGGATATCGGCGGACCAGCGGTCCGTTTGAGCATCGCAGGAGGATGGGAAGGCAAGGACGAGACCGTTGAAACGGTGCTCAGTGCCGCCTCAGCCGTTGGCCTTGACCTCCCACACGATGAGATCGTGACCCGCCCCACCGACGAGGGCTACGTCGTCGCGTGGCCTGTGAGTGACCGCGCACTGGCACACGCGCACGCCCAAGCGGTGCAGGCACTGTTGTACGAAGCGCCGGTGCCTCCCCAACAGGAGCAGGCGCCGCGGCCGTTCGATGTCATCGACCCCGAGGTGCCGTGTGTGGCCATCAGTGGGACGAACGGCAAGACCACCACCACCCGGCTGATCGCCCACTGCGCCCAGACAGCGGGGCTGTCCACCGCGTGGTCGAGCACGGATGGGGTGTTCCGCGACGGCCGTCTCGTGGAGTCCGGCGACTACAGCGGCCCCGGCGGCGCTCGCCGGGTGCTGAGCGAGCCGGGTGTCGAGTTCGCGGTGTTGGAGACGGCACGCGGCGGGCTGCTCCTGCGCGGCATGAGCGTGAGCCGGGTGGACGTGGCGGTGGTGACGAACGTGGCAGCCGATCACCTGGGCAGTCACGGCATCAACACAGTGGAGCAACTGGCCATGGTGAAGGCCACGGTCGTCAGGATCGTGGACGTCGACGGTTGGACGGTGCTGAACGCAGACGAGCCGTTGGTGCGACACATGGCCGAACAGTCCGCCGGACACATCTGGTTCTTCGGGCTGGACTCACCGCCCCAGGGTGAGCGATTCACCACGGTGCGCGACGGCCGGGTCATCGTGGGCGGATCCTTGACAGCCGATCTGGGCGCCGTTGCGGACATGCCCGTGACCGTGGCGGGACACGCCAGGTTCAACGTCGCGAACGTGCTCGCGGCAGCATCGGCGGCCCTGGCCGCGGGGATACCGGTGGAGGCCGTCCGTGAAGGCCTGCGCACCTTCCGGCCGGACAGCGAACTGTCATCGGGCCGCTTCAACTGCTGGGCTGTCAACGGCCGGCGCATCATCCTTGACATGGCCCACAACACAGAGAGCCTGCGGGAGTTGCTCACCACCGCGCGGCACCTGGCCGGCGACGCCCGGCTCTGGGTCGCCTTCGGTACTGCCGGTGATCGCGAGGATGAGGTGCTGCAAGGCATGGGCTTCACCGCCGTGGACCTCGCGGACGAGGCCTTCCCGGTCGACAAACCCGGCTACCTGCGCGATCGCACGACCGACGAGATGCGCGCCCAGTTCATCGCAGGGATGGCTGTGGCGGGAGCCAGCAGCACCACGTGCTTCGACAACGAACTGCACGCCCTGAGCAGCCTCGTGGAAACGGCGGCGCCTCATGACGTCATCGTGATCACGATCGCCGAACAACTCCCGGAACTGCAGCAGTGGATGCGCGCCAGGAACGGCGAGGAGGTCGATCCGAGCAGTTGGGCCTGAACGGCCTCAGGCGTTGTGGGCCGCGTCCATCAAAGTGTCGGCCAGGGCCTGCATGTCGTCACCCATGACCGCCAACACGTCACCCGGATTCGCCAGTGACAACGCGTGTCGCGTGGCGTCGACCTCATCCAGGATGGTCACGGTCTGCCGGGTCCTTCCGGCGGACTGCTCGGACACACCTTGCGCGATGAGCCCGGCCACCTCACCGACCTCTCGTCCGCGGCGTTTCTGGTCCTCGCGGATCACCACAACATCGAAGAACTCCGCTGCCGTACGCCCGAGGTCGATGATGTCCTCGTCGCGCCGATCGCCGGCAGTGCCGACGACGCCGATGCACCGCCTGCGGGCGATGTCGTGGCTGTTCTTGGTCAGGCCCTCCAGATAGGACAGGAGGAACTCCCCGAGGGCGCGCAGTCCGGCGGCGTTGTGCGCGTAGTCCACGAAACCGTGCACCCCGTTGACATCGATGTGGTTGAGACGTCCCGGTGCGGAGTCCCAGGTCGGCAGGAAGCCCGTGAGACCGGCGCGGATGTCGTGCAGATGTGCTCCCTGTGCGAAGGCCGCCCCCGCAGCGGCCATGGCGTTCATGACGTTGAACCGCGCCTTTCCACCGTAGGTCGCGGGCAACCTGTCGCAGTAGGTGAGGCGCATCGACCGGCGACCCTGCCGCAAGAACACGTACTCTCCGCGGTCATCGGACTCCAGCAGGACCGCGGTGCCGCCGCGCCGACAATGCGCCTCGGCCAACTCCCGGCCCTCCGTGCCGGGTCCACCGAGACTGACCCAGATCACCTCGCCCCGACACCGTCGACGCATCTGGGCGACTAACGGATCGTCGGCGTTGAGGACGGCATATCCGTCGCGTGGGACAGCTTCGACCACGACGGCCTTCACGTCTGCCAGTTGCTCGAGGGTGTTGATCCCACCGAGTCCGAGGTGATCCGGGGCGACGTTCGTCACCACCGCGACATCGTTGCGGTCGTACCCGAGGCCCTCGCGAAGGATGCCGCCGCGGGCGACTTCGAGCACCGCGAAGTCGACGCGCGGATTCTGTAGGACCATCCGGGCGCTCTTCGGGCCGGAGGCATCGGCCTGGATGATCAGTCGCTGGTCGATGGTGATGCCATCGGTGGAGGTCATACCGACCTTGCGGCCCATACCTTTGAAGATGGCGGCGATCATGCGCGCGGTGGTGGTCTTGCCGTTGGTGCCGGTCACCGCGACGATCGGGAGTCGCGCGGGCGAACCTGCGGGGAAGAGTCCATCGATCACGGCCTTGGCCACGAACTGCGGTTCCCCCACTGTGGGGTGGGTGTGCATCCGGAACCCGGGGGCGGCGTTCACCTCGCAGATGCCGCCACCGGTCTCGCGCACGGTCTCGGCGATGTCGGGACAGATGAAGTCGATACCGGCCACGTCGAGTCCGACGACGCGGGCCGCCTCCTCGGCGATCTCGACGTTGTCCGGGTGGGCGTCGTAGGTCCGGTCTATCGAGATGCCGCCCGTGCTCATGTTGCCGGTGGCGGCCAGTCGTACTTCGACGCCCAGTGGCGGCACGTCGCTCATGGCGTACCCCTGTGCGGCGACGAGTTCCTCCGCGGCGGCATTGACGCGTATACGGGTGAGCACCTTCTCATGCCCCACGCCGCGTCGCGGATCCGCGTTGACGATCTCGACCAACTCCGCCACCGTGTGCTCGCCGTCGCCGACCACGTGGGCGGGCACCCGCTCGGCCACAGCGACCATGTGGCCGCCGACCACCAGCACCCGGTAGTCCTTGCCGGTGTAGAAGCTCTCGACGATGACCCGGCCGTTGCGGGCTTGTTCCTTGGCCGCGGGGAAGGCCTGTTCCACCTCCTGGCCGCTGCGCAGGTCCAGTTGCACACCGCGGCCGTGGTTCCCGTCGGCCGGCTTGAGGACGACCGGGAAACCGATGCGCTCGGCCAGCCGCACCGCCTGCTCGGGAGTGCGACAACTCTGCGACTGCGGCACCGGCAACCCCGCCGCCCCGAGCAGGCGTCCGGTGAGCTCCTTGTCGGAGGCGATGTCCACCGCCAGCGCACTTGTCTGCGACGTCATCGTGGCCCGGATCCGCCGCTGGTGCACCCCTTGACCGAACTGGACCAGCGAGCCGGAGTTCAGTCTGATGTAGGGGATGTCGCGGCTGGCGGCCTCGTCCACCAGCGCCTGGGTCGAAGGCCCGAAGGCATACCGCTCGGCGTCGAGCAGGAACCGTTCGAGTTCGGCGACGAAATCGAAGTCGGGATCCGGCTCGACCAAGTGGTTGACGAGGCGAACGGCCAGTTTGCCCGCAGCCACTCCCACCCGCTCATCGAGATAGCCGTAGATGACGTTGTACTGACCGGGCTTGTCCGCCGACCGGGTCTTGCCCCGCCTCACCTCGTGCCCCGCCTCGGCCTGCAACTGCAGTGCCACGTGTTCGGCCACGTGGCCGAGCCACGTACCCTCCTGCAGCCTTTCCAGGAAGCCACCGCGCTTGCCCCGGGAGCACGAGTGCTCACCCACACCCGGCAGCACCGCCATCAGACGGTCAACGAAGCCGGGGATCTTGTCGCTGGGCCACTGCTCGAGCGGTCCGAGATCGACGAGCAGGTGGATGCACTGGTCGTAGGACCACACGTTCGGGCCGCGATACACGCGGGTACGCAGGATCTCCAGACTGCCGCCCGGGACCTCCGGCGGGCTTGCTGCACCGGTGCTCTCGGTCATGGTGCCTCCTCTATTCCGATGGCCGCAGACGACGACGCTTCACGGCCCGCTCGGCATTGCGATCATGTGCCCCCTCAGCGTTCACCCGCCGCGTGGCGGTTGTTGCCGACACATGTTCTGAGGTGCGCCGGGCGATCTGGGCCTGCTCGACCGCCGTGCGGTACTCCACGAGTTGGCGCTCCGCGATGTCGAACGTCGTGCCCGACGGCAGGAAGTGGACTTTCGCCCCGGAGATCAGTATCGGGTCGGTTCCGCGCGCGGCATACGCATTGGTGACGGCACCGTCAGCTTCCGCCAGGAACACCGCGCCCCGCCCGTAGACCTCCATGATCGCCTCGTCGCGCACGATCGCCGAGGTGTCCTCGTCGACCCCCATCCCCAGAAGGCTCGGACTCGCGGCCACGAGGGCCAGGAGTCGGCCGAAGCGTCCACGCTGGGCGAAATGCTGGTCGACCACGACATCGGGGAGCAGTCCGAGCCCCTGCGCCAGACTGGCCATCCGCTGCTTGGGAGTTTCCCCGGCGGTGCCGAGCGCGACCATGTGCTCACTGACGACCGAGGCACCTGCGCTGGTGCCGCCCACGACCACGCCGTCGCGGTACAACTGCGTGACCCGGTCGCCGAGTGCGGTCCCACGAAGCACTGAGGCAAGACGGGCCTGGTTGCCGCCTGTGAAGAAGATCCCGGTCGCCCCTGATATCGCCTTCGTGGCGACCTGGGCTTGTGCCTCGGCCCGATTCACCGGACGCACCGACAGCACTTCGCGCGCCCCGAGTTCGTAGAAGACCCGCTCGTAGAGATCGGTGATCTCGTCGCCCAACGACGACGCGGTGGCGCACACCGCGATCACCGCCTCGGTTCCGCCACACAGCGAGACGAACCTGCGCAAGATCCGCTTGTGCCCCAACTTGTCCTCCGCGCCACCGATGATCATCAGTCGGCGGGGGCTCGTGGCTGTCACCTAGGCAACGTTACGGTGTGCCTCGCCACGATCGCACGACACCGCCACTGCACAATGGGGTGTGACCTTCACGCTGATCCTGATGCGGCACGCCAAGAGTGCCTACCCCGAGGGTGTCGGCGATCACGACCGGCCACTGAATGCTCGCGGTCGCCGAGACGCACCGGTGGCCGGGCAACTGCTGGCCCAGTCCCTGCCCACCGTCGATCTGGCTCTGATCTCCACAGCCACGCGGGCGCAACAGACCTGGGATCTGGCGCGACCGGCGGTCCAAGTGGTCGAGCAGCACGACGTTCCCCAGTTGTACTTGGCCTCACCGGACACCATGTTGCGCCGGGTCCGAGACGTGGACGTGCGGCGTTTGGTTCTCGTCTCGCACAACCCGGGTACCGAGGACCTCGCCGAACGCCTGACCCGCAACACGACCAGCGAGCAGTACCGGCGCATGTGCGCGAAGTTCCCTACGGCCGCCTTCGCAGTGCTGGAGTCCGATGCGCCCTTCGCCCAGTGGGGCTTCGGCACGGCGATATTGCGCGCTTTCGAGGTCGGCCGCGGCTAGACCTCATGGGGCGGCTCCTCAGCGTCCGGCGGGGTTCAGGTAGTCCGATGGGGTTCAGCGCCCGACGAATCCCATCTACCTGCACGAACCCCATCTACCTGCACGAATCCCACCCAACGCGCCGCTGGGGCCTGGATCCACCGCGCCGAGCCATGAACCGACCTGAGGCCCGAACACCGGGATGTTCCCGGTTGAGTCACCCTCGGCTACTCACCGATCGCTTCCACCTGCTGGCGCGTGATGCCCAACAGGTACAGAACCGAATCCAGGTAGGGCGCGGTGACGGAAGCGTCAGCAGCCGCCGCGACGGCCGGCTTGGCGTTGAACGCCACTCCCAACCCGGCAGTGGCCAGCATGTCGAGATCATTGGCACCGTCCCCGATCGCGACAGTGCGAGACAACGCGAAACCGAACTCATCAGCGAACTCGCGCAACGCCTGCGCCTTGCCCGCTCGGTCCACGATCGGCGGGATCACCCGGCCCGTGAGCACGCCATCGGCGATCTCGAGAGTGTTCGCCCTGAACCGATGCACCCCCAGTTGGGCGGCAAGCGGTCCGACGATCTCGGCGAACCCCCCGGAAACCAGGGCGAGTTTGTAACCCAAGGACACCAGGGTCCGGCACAGCGTACGGGCCCCCGGAGTCAGCCGAACCGTTTCGCGCACGGTCTGCAGAGCACTCTGCGGAGTGCCGGCCAGAGCCGCGACGCGTTCCCGCAGCGACTCCGCGAAGTCCAATTCGCCGGCCATCGCCCGGGCTGTGACATCCGCCACCGCGGCTTCACATCGGGCCTCTCGAGCGAGCAGGTCGATGACCTCGTCCTGAATCAATGTGGAGTCGACATCCATCACGACCAGCCGCGCACCCTGCCGGATGATGTCCGCGGATTGCACTGCGATATCCACACCCATCCCGGTGGCGATCGGCGCGAGCGCCTGCTTGAGTGCCACGGCCGGCACGCCGCTGACGGACATCTCGATGGCGGTGACGGGGTACTCGGCCGTGCGCACGATGCGCTCGATGTTTCCCGACCGGGCGGCGATCTCACCAGCGATTGTCCTGAGGTCGACCGCGGTCAGCTCAGGTGCCATCAGAACCGCCGACGCCGTCGCCGCATGCCGATCGACCACATCCCGGCACCCGGTTGTCACGTCCAGTTCCATGTTCAGGCGGCGGGCGCGCTCCCGGACGCCGTTCACGGATTCGGTATCCACAGCCACGGAAAGCACCAGCCTGCCCTGCACCACCAGCTGTTCGATGTCGCGCACCACGACGTCCTCGCCGAGCGAACCCAGCAACTCCGCGGTGATCCCAGGGCGGTCCCATCCGGTGAAAGTCAGCGTCGTCGTGCTCATGCGAACCTCCCGACACGACCGGGGTGCCTTTCGTCGGCGTTGACGTCGGCCGAGGTGTAGGCGGCCAAAGTGGCCAGGGCAGCTGTCTGCAGGACGCGCAGGAGCTCTCGCGTGCGCTGTGCCGGGGCGACGGCATCCACGGCAGTCCAGATCCGAGCCGCCCTGACGAGCAGCCCCCGCTGTTCGGAGTCCGCGTCCGGCGGCAGCGGGCGCACGGCGACCGCCCGGGCCGCGGCCGAGAACTGCAGCCCCGCCTCGCGTATCGAATGCTCGGCGACAACCACGGCCTCGGCCATGTCAGCGGCCGCCTGACGACGCTCGAGATTCATCGGCCGGGGGGTGTCGCACGCGACAAGGTCCCAGCCCCGCTCATCGGGGATCAGCAGATAGGACTGCCCGCGGTCACGCCCGTGCAGGACGACCGCCTCGCCGGCGGCGACCGCCGACTGTGTCGTCGCGCGCGGACCAGGGAGCACGGAGACGCCCAATGCGGGGCAGTACGCGGTGAGCGACGAAACGCGTCCCCGCAGTTCCGCGAGGGCGGCGACGGCGGAGGGGTCGAGTAGCTCGAGCAGATCGTCGCCGCCGGCCGTTGCCCGCCACCACGCCGGGATCCACCCGGCAAGTTGGAAGGAAGCGGGAACAACCGTCATGGCTATCCAGCGTAGGGTTATGTCTCGTGTCGGACGTCATCAACCTCACGGATGTGTCGGTCGTACGCTCTGGCTCGACGATCCTCGCCGACGTCGACTGGGCCGTTGCGGAGGGGGAGACATGGGTGGTCCTGGGACCCAACGGCGCGGGCAAGACCACCCTCCTGCAGATCGCTGCCACCTTGATCCACCCGAGTTCCGGGATCGCGGAGATCCTCGACGAACGTATCGGTCGTGTCGACGTGTTCGATCTGCGTCCGCGGATAGGCCTGGCCAGTTCCGCACTCGCGGTCCAGGTTCCGGACAACGAACGCGTGCGAGATGTGGTCATGACTTCGGCCTGGGCGGTCCTCGGCCGCTGGCGGGAGACCTACGACGCGGCCGATGAGTCGCGCACGATGCAACTGTTGTCCACATGGGGGCTGGCCGGCTTGGCACAGCAACGCTTCGGCACCCTCAGCGAGGGGGAGCGCAAGCGCACCCTGATCGCACGGGCGCTCATGAGCGACCCAGAGCTGCTTCTGCTCGACGAACCCGCGGCCGGCCTCGACCTCGGGGGCCGCGAAGATCTCCTTCGTCGCATCGACGACCTGGCCGACGACATCATGGCCCCTGCGGTGGTCATGGTGACCCACCACGTCGAAGAGGTTCCCCGGGCAACCACCCATGTGCTTCTGCTGCGCGAGGGCACGGTGGTCGCCGCCGGCCCTGTGGGGGAGGTGCTCACCTCGCAGAACGTGTCCCTCACGTTCGGTGTGGAAGTCGTGGTCGAGCAAGTCGGCGACCGGTGGTCGGCCTTCGTGAGCCGATGACCCTGTCGACGATGGCTGACGTCCGCCCCCCGAGGGACCGGTGATGGCTGTCGAGCCTGTCCTCGACCCGGCAGATCCGCGCCTGGCCCCGTACGTGCGTCTGACGGACATGCAGCTACGCATGGCACGCGAGCCAGTCGACGGCATCTTCATCGCCGAGGGGGAGAAGGTCATCCGCCGTGCGTTGTCGGCCGGCCTGCACCTGAACAGCGCCCTCATGGAGCCCAAGTGGCTTGCGGGGCTTCAAGAGGCTCTGCCGCGCGACGCGCACGTCTACCTCGCCGAGCCCGAACTTCTTCGGGGCGTCACGGGCTACCGCGTGCACCGCGGTGCGCTCGCCGTGTTCCGGCGACCTTCCCCGCGGGACCCAGCGGCTCTCATGGGCGCGGCGAGCACGGCCCTGTTGCTCGAGGACCTTGTCGACCACGCCAACGTGGGTGCGATCTTCCGCTCGGCTGCAGCGCTGGGCGTCGATGCCGTGTTGGTCACGCGGCGCTGCGCCGACCCGTGGTACCGCCGCAGCGTGAAGACCTCCATGGGCGCGGTGTTCGTTGTGCCCTGGGCAACGGTGCCAGATGCGGTGACGGGGGTCGATCTGGCGCGTGACGCCGGCATGACCACTGTTGCCTTGGACCCCTCCTCTGCACGGGCCCTACGCGACTGGGAGCGCAGCGGTCCAGCGCTGATGCTGCTGGGCAGCGAAGGGCCGGGCTTGAGTCCGGCGGCACGCTCATGTGCCGACACAACACTGGCGATCCCGATGCACAACGGAGTGGATTCGCTCAACGTGGCCAATGCCGCCACGCTCGCGTGTTATGTGTTGACCTCGTCGTGAACCGGCGGGGGAACCTCGCCACCGATCGGCTCGCCATGGCTGGAGCGACGCCACAAGATGTAGATGTACAACGGCACGCCGAGCACGATCAACATCCACAACCAGTAGATCTCCTGTACTCCACCGCCGTAGAAGGCGAGGATGACGAAGACCAGAGCAAGTACCGCAACCGTCATCTTGCGCGCCAGGTGTGTCACGGGCACCTTGCCCTTGTCCAGGGCCAACCACTTGATCTCTGCGGCCGCGCTGAACGCGTAGGACACCATCGTTGCCACCGCGGACACCAGGACCAGTTGCGCCACCGCATCGCCGAGACCGCCGCCGCCGAAGGACAGCGCGAGGATTCCCGCAGCCAGCGCGCCGCTGATGATCAGACCCGTGCCCGGCGCATGCCGGATGTTGAGCTTGCCGAAGACCTTCGGCGCGAGCCCGTCGAACTCCGCGGCCATCGGGATCTGACCCGACAGCAGCAGGAGGCCGTTCATCGCGCCCAGGCAGGAGATGACCGCCACCACTGCAACAGCGTCGGAGGCCCATGGCCCGAACATGTTCGCGGCCGCCACCGCGAAGGCCGCGTCGCTCTTGGCCAGTTCGGGTTGCGAGACGGCGCCGAACACGGCGGTGGTGCTCAGCAGATAGACCGCTGCCGCGGCGAGCGTGCCGATCATGGTGGCCCGGGGGATGGTCTTGTCGGGCTCATGCACGTCGCCTGCCGGAATCGTGGCCGCCTCGACTCCGATGAAAGAGAACAGCGTGTACGCCATCACCGCGGTGAGGACCTCCAGTGGCGGCAGACTGCTGGCGTTGAACGGGCCGAGGTTCGAGGCGTCGAATGCCAGGAAACCCAGCGTGCCGATCAGTAGGAGCGGCACAACCTTGAGGATCGTCAGGATCAGCGAGACGAACCCTCCGGTCACGACACCTTGGGTGTTCAAGAAGGTCAGCACAGCGATCACGCTCACGGCCACCACCGTGCTGAGTAGCCGATTCTCAACCACCGGCGGAATCAGCACACCGAGGTAGACCACGAGCGACGAGGCGATGGCTCCCACACCCACCCAGGCCCCGATCCAGTACGTCCATGCGGATTGGAAGCCGACGAAGTCCCCGAATCCCTGTCGGGAGAAGGCATACGGCCCGCCGACGTCCGGGGTGCGCCTGGCCAGCGACGCGAAGACGAGCGCGAGCATGAGGCTGCCGAAGGCGGTGATGGCGAAGCCCAGGATGCTGATCGGACCGTACTGCGCGAGCCAGGAGGGCTGGGTGAAGATCCCGGCCCCGATGATCGTGCCGGTCACCAGGGCCGTGGCGGGCCACAGTGTCAGACCTTTCGCCTGGGCGGGTGTCTCGAAGTCAGTGGATTCCGTCGTCGCCATATCAACCACCCCTGATCGCCGACTGGTGCGCAAATGGACATTACAGGTGGCACAGTAGACCCTCGTGGCAGGCATTGTGTTGCTCAGACACGGGGAGACCGAGTGGAGTGTGTCGGGACAGCACACGGGCCGAACAAATATCCCCTTGACCGACCACGGGCGGCAAGCGGCTGCAGCCCTGGCGCCTCATCTGGCCGGCCACGCCTTCGGTTATGTCGCTTGCAGCCCGCTGCAACGGGCGCGTGACACCGCCCAACTCGCCGGGCTCCACCCGGACGAGTACCTGGACGACCTTCTGGAGTGGGACTACGGCGGGTACGAGGGTCTGACCACGGCCCAGATCCGCGCAGAGCGCCACGATCCACACTGGGTGATCTGGGACAGCCCCATACCATCGGGCGCGACCCCCGGGGAACAGCCCGAACAGGTGGCCGCTCGGTGCCGACGGGTGCTGGAGCGCTGCGAACCCCACTTGGCGCGGGGCGAGGACGTCGCTCTGGTTGCCCATGGGCATGTCCTGCGAATATTGACCGCCACGTGGCTGGGGTTGCAGGCGACGGACGGGCGCTTGTTCGAACTGTCGACGGGGACCGTGAGCCTGCTGGGACACGAACGCGAACAGCGCACTATCGAGTTGTGGAACGCACCCGGCCTGCCGGTGTAACGTCGCGGAAACGTCGATGTGGAAGGCTCCGGCCAGATCTGGGAATGCGACACGACTGTGCGGGATCATCTCCGGTATTCGGGGAACTATGCCAGTCTGGGAGCCTGTCATGCAGAGGGAGAGAACAATGGCAAGACTGATTGGAATCGGCCGCACCGCAGCACTGGTGGCGGCCGCTGGGCTCGCGCTGAGTGCCTGTGGGGGTGACTCCGGCTCGGATACGACGTCCTCGCCGACACCGTCGGGAGTCCCGTCGGTGACCGCCGACGAGACGCTGGCAGCGCAGGTCCCCGAGGCGATCAAGCAGAGCGGGACACTGACGTTCGGCACCGACGCGAGCTACGCGCCCAGCGAGTTCCTCGCCGATGACGGCACCACGATCGTCGGATTCGATGTCGACCTCGGCAAGGCGATCGCTGCCAAACTCGGGCTGCAGGGTCAGTTCGAGAACTCCACGTTCGACTCCCTCATCGTGGGCGTGCAGAACGGGAAGTTCCCGGCGTCGATGTCGTCGTTCACGATCACCCCTGAGCGCGAGGAGCAGGTCAACATGATCAGCTACTTCAGCGCAGGAACCTCATGGGCGGTGGAGACGGGCAACCCCTCGGGCATCTCCGTGGAGGACCCGTGCGGCAAGACCGTCGCCGTCCAGAAGGCCACCGTGCAGGTGGACGACATCGAGGCCAAGAACGACGACTGCAAGAGCGCCGGCAAGCCGGAGATCAACATCCAGCAGTACGGACTGCAGTCCGAGGCGACCACCGCGGTGGTCAGCGGCAAAGCCGATGCGATGCTGGCCGACTCGCCGGTCGTGGCCTACGCCATCGAGCAGTCCGGCAAGCTTGAGCAACTCGGCGAGGTGTACGACTCCGCGCCGTACGGAATCGTGGTCCCCAAGGAGGAGACTGAGTTCGCCACGGCGATCCAAGGTGCCGTCGACGCTCTGATCGCCGACGGAACCTATATGGCCATCCTCGACGAGTGGGGCGTGGGCAACGGCGCCGTTCCCGCCGCCGAGGTGAACCCGAGCAGTAGCTGACGCTGGAGGACAGGATGAGCGCCGACACCCAGGAGGACGCGGCGGAACGGGAGAAGCCACCCATCGAGGCGGTGCCTGTGCGGCACCCCGGCCGATGGATCGGCGCAGCCATCATCGCGGTCTTCGCGGCGATGCTGGTCCACAGTCTGCTCACCAATCCGAATTGGGGCTGGTCCCTGATCGGGGAGTGGATCTTCTCACCGCCCATCATCCGGGGTGTCGGCGTCACCATCCTGCTGACGATCCTGGCCATGATCATCGGCTTGGCGCTCGGCATCATGCTGGCGATCATGCGCCTGTCGCCCAACCCGGTGCTGAACAGCACCGCGTGGCTGTTCATCTGGGCCTTCCGCGGCACGCCGGTGTATGTGCAGTTGTTCCTGTGGGCGAACATCATCGCGCTGTACACCACGTTGTCGCTGGGCGTCCCGTTCGGACCCGAGTTCCTCACGCTGGAAACGAAGACACTGATCCCGGCGTTCGTGGCGGCATTGCTGGGGCTTGGGCTGAACGAAGCCGCCTACATGGCCGAGATCGTCCGCGCCGGCATCCTCAGCGTCGACGAGGGTCAGGACGAAGCGGCAACCGCGCTGGGCATGAGCCGGATGCAGACCCTTCGCCACATCGTGCTGCCGCAGGCGATGCGCGTCATCGTGCCGCCGACCGGCAACGAGACGATCTCCATGCTGAAGACGACATCGTTGGTGATCGCGATCCCGCTGACGAACGAGTTGTTCTTCCAGGCCAGCGCCATCGGTAACCGTCTCTTCCAACCGTTCCCGATGGCAGTCATGGCCAGCATCTGGTATCTGGCCCTGACCAGCATCCTGATGGTGGGTCAGTACTACATCGAGCGCTACTACGCGCGGGGCGCCCAGCGCGACCTTCCGCCCACACCCATCCAGAAATGGCGACGACGCCTTCGCCTCGGAGGTGACTCCACATGAGTGACAAGCCGGTCAAGCTCCTCGCTGAGAATGTCCACAAGGCGTACGGGCGCAACGAGGTCCTGCGCGGGATCGACATGGAGATCCGCACGGGGGAGGTCGCCTGCATCGTCGGACCGTCCGGTGGCGGGAAGTCCACTTTCCTGCGGTGCATCAACCACCTCGAGAAGATCGATGCGGGCCGACTGTCGGTCGATGGGGAGCTCATCGGCTACAAGCAGCGCAGCGGCAAGCTGTACGAGATGCACGACAAGGAAGTGGCCGCGCAGCGCCGCTCCATCGGCATGGTCTTTCAGCGCTTCAATCTGTTCCCCCACATGACCGCGGCGGAGAACGTGATGAGCGGACCGGTCATCGTGCGGCGCGACAACAAGAAGGAGTCGAGGGCCAGGGCGCTGGAGTTGCTGGACAGAGTCGGCCTGGGGGACCGCGGCGACAGCTACCCCATGCAGCTGTCCGGAGGTCAGCAGCAACGGGTCGCGATCGCGCGGGCGTTGGCGATGGACCCGGATCTCATGCTCTTCGACGAGCCGACCTCAGCGCTCGACCCGGAGTTGGTCGGAGAGGTACTCGACGTGATGCGGCAGTTGGCCCAATCCGGCATGACCATGATCGTGGTGACCCACGAGATCGGTTTCGCCCGGGAAGCCGGCGACATCCTCGCATTCATCGACAAGGGCGTCGTGGGCGAGATCGGTGAGCCACGGGAGATCCTGGCCAATCCGCAGAGCAAGCGATTCCAGGAGTTCCTGGGCAAGGTGCTCTGACCCCCACTGCGGCGGGTACTGCTGGAACCCGGGGTTTGGTCACGTGGTTGTGGTCGCGGTGTCTGATGGGTGGTCGACCGCCCCGTGCTCTCGGTTTCGCGTGGGCCCGTTCGTGGATCAGGGGCCCGTCCGGATCTGTCTGCGCATTCCGGTTAGAGATCGGCATTTTGGTTAGTCGGCGGCAGGTTGGTTAGAGTCCCACGGCCGTATAGGGCTAACCGGAGTGCCGCATCTCTAACCGCACGACCGATCTCTAACCGGGATGTGTGGTAACTACCGCCCGGCCCTTACCGCGACCAACCTGTCTGAACAGACCACCCAGGGATCGGCACTCATCACTCGTCGTGCGCGACGGGCGGACGCTTCCCGCCACAATGGGGTCCATGTCCGTGCTTGTCATCGGGGAAGGCGCCCTCGCGGGTCGTGCCTGCCGACAGTTGACGTCCGAGGGTCACGAGGTGACGCACCTGGGCAAGGCGGGGGACCGGGAGCTCGCGGCCGCGCTCGATGGCGGGATGTCGGCCGTGGCCGTGCTGCTGCATGACGACACCACAGCCATCCGGTATGTCCTGGCGGTCGAGCACATCCGCCCGGGGGTCCGCATCTACGTGGCCCTGTTCGACCGAACGGCAGCGGAGCAACTGCGGGCAGTGGTTCCGGACGTCACCATCATCTCGCCCGCCGACGCGGCGCTGCCGACGCTGCTGGGGGCGGTCATGGGCCCCGACGTGGTCGCGGTCGGTCCCGCCCTGGCGCAGGACGGTGCGGCCGAACGCAGCGCTCTGAGCAGGTCCAACGGCTTCCTGCGAGTCGGAGCCTTCTTAGTGCCAGAGCGGATGCGCCGGGCAGGGCGGATCGGCCGCCTGCAGGGCCAATTGCGCCCACACGACGGCAACTCCGCCATCCTGCTGACCGGCCTGATCGGAATGGCCGCCATCATCGTGTTGGACACAGTTCTGCTCATGGTGTTCAAAGGCAAGCCCTTCCTGGAGGCGGCACTCGAGGCGGTTGCCGTCCTGTCCACCGTGGGTCCGGCACCGCAGAGCACGAACGCCTGGTACCAGGTGTTCGCGATCATCGCCATGCTCGCCGCGATCATCTTCCTGGCCGTCTTCACCGCCGGCATGGTGGAGCATCTGCTCTCGGGGCGGTACATCGGACTGTTCGGCCGTCGGTCCATGCCGCGGTCCGGCCACGTCATCGTGGTCGGCCTCGGTCAAGTGGGGTTCCGACTGTGCCAGGAGTTGCAGCACCTGGGTCTGGCCGTGGTGGCACTGGAACGCTCGGAACGCTGCCCCAACCTGCACATCGCCCGCGCCGCCGACATTCCGGTCTTCATAGGTGACGGGGGCATGCGGCGAACGATGAACAAGCTGCGCGTGGATCGCAGCCTTGCCGTCGTGGCGGTCGGCAGCAATGAACTGGACAATGTGGCGGTTTCGATCACCGCGCGGGCGCTGGCCTCGGGAGTGCCGGTGGTCATCCGCGCGGGCACTCACGACGCGATCGAGGAGACGGCCTCGCTGTTCAGCATCGCGTCGGTGGTCGATGTCGAAGGACTCACCGTCAGCGCGGTGTCGGACTGGTACGCCGGGGACCACCCGGCCTACCTCGCCGACGCTGGTGCGGACGTGGCCATCGTCGGGTGGGACGGCCGGGTGGCAACGCGACCCAAAACTGTGGGCAGCGCGTGTCCGCATGTGGTGGCCCGCGTGCACGAGGACTGACCGGCCGGCGGACACAGGCACTCCGCCTCCTAGCGCCATGGGCCTCGCCGCACTCCCTGATTCCGCCAACCGTGGGTGGCCACAAGCCCTCCATCCCCTGGCACCTCGGACGCGCCGATCGGCGCTGGATCATGGACGGTGCCCACCGCGTGATTATCGAGTCACTGCGAAGGAAGTCCTCCTGCCCGTCCAGCGGATCGCCTTGGACTCAGTCGAGCGCGGGTGATTGCAAGAACGTGGACATTGAGTCACGAGACGGCCACACGCACCCCGACATCGCAGCAGATCAGCTCAACCGCCGTAGCCTTGATCATGGGGGTGGTTGTCATGAGCAGACAACGAACAGTGACGCTTCTCTCGACCGTATTGCTGGTCGCCACATCACTGGCGGCCCAGCCCGCGTGGGCGGCACCACCACCCAACGACAACCGTGCCGACGCCATCACCGTGGATCCACCGCGGCAAGTCCAGGGCACCTTGGTCGACGCGACCCTGGAGAGCGGGACGGACTCCAGTTACTGTGGCGGCACCGATGCGTCTGTCTGGTACCGGTTCGTGGCTCCGAAGCGCGGCGCGATCATCGTCCAGCTCGATGCTGCGGGGGAGATGGATGCCACCATCGACCTGTTCCGGCAGACTCGCTCGAAGTACCAGGACGTCGACTGTGACGAGACCGACTCCAAAGGTGTCGCGACTATCGACAACGAGTCCCTTGAACCGGGCGGCACCTACGCCATCCGCGTGGGCAAGGAGTATGGTTCCGCGGCCGACACGTTCACCCTGCGAGTTCTCATTCCCAGCCCGGCACCGGAACCACCTGGCAAGAAACTGCCTGTGCGCGGCACGAAGGACTCCGTGGACCGCCTCATCAATCCCGGCGACGCGTACCACGCCTTCATGCGTGAGGGCCGGACGATGCGATTGAGCCTTCGGGTGCAGCAGTGCACAACTCTCGAGGTGTTCGGCCCTGGGACCACCGGATTCGGTGGAACTCCGGTTGCCAGGATGCGGTGCGGCGGGTACACCCTGTTCACGCCGACCGAATCGGGACGCCATTTCCTCGTCGTGCGTGCCGGCAAGAGCCGGGACAAGCAGACATACCGCCTGCGGATCGCGACTGCCAACCGCGATGACACAACGCCGGGGATCTTCATCCGGAACAACGCCAAGATTCGCGGGAAGGTGAACGGTGGGATCGACTTCCGCGACCTGTACCGCTTCGACGTCACGCGCCGCAGCACCCTGACCCTGTCAGTGTCCGGCGGACCCACCTTGCGACTCGTTCGTGAGAACGGGTCACCTGTGGATCGTGGGGACTACATCGACCGGTATGTCCGCGCGGGTCGTTACTACGTTGCGGTGCAGGGCGATGGCAAGTACACGCTCAAGCGCGTCTCCCGGACGATCACGAACACCTCCGTGCGCGTCAACGCTCGCCGCTCCGTGACCGTCTCGCCGGGCGCCAGCATCCGGCTGAACCTCAATGTCACGCCGGCAGTGGCGGGACGGGGCAAGATGGTTGTCGAGCGGTTCGACCCGATCGACGGCTGGCAGTTCGCGCGCCGGTACTGGGTGACCGTGAATTCCGGACGCGGTACGGCATCGTTCAACCCGCCGAGCGTAGGTCGGTACCGGGTCTTCGGAGAGTACAAGGGCACGCGGATCGCGGCACCCTCCGAGGCCAACTCTGTAGCGCGATTCAAGGTGCAACAGCCGCTCTCCGACTAGTTGGAGTCGCCTTCCACGGTCTTGGCGAAGAAGTGCGTTGCATCTGGATTGTCGTTGTAGCGCTCGATGGCCTCGTAGCCATGGGCCGCATAGAACCGAAGGGCGGCGGTCAAGGCACCGTTCGTGTCCAGGAACAACCGCGAGTACCCACGCCGCACCGCCCGCTGCTCGGTCTGTTCAAGCAGTTCCACGGCCAGGCCACTACCGCGCAACACAGGAGCGACCCACATCCGTTTGATCTCCGCGGCATCAGGGCTCAGGCGCCGCAACCCGACACACCCGACCACTGTGTCGCCGGCAGTCGCGATCAGGAAGAACCCGCCGTCTCCTGTGAAACCGGCGATGTCCTGCAGGGCCGCATCGACGTCCAACGCCACCAGACCTGCCGCCTCGCGCACCTCCTGCGTGTAGGCCGTCAGGGCCACTTGTGCAGCCGGATGCGCGGGATCCACGTCAGCGATCCGGACCTGTTCCATGCCCCGACCCTACGCTGCAGGCCCACTACGTGTTACGCAGGTATGAGGGTCCGCAGACAAGCGATTTCGTGGTCAGAGCGAGCCCGAGGAGACGATTTGCGAAGGTTGATCCTCCCGTTGGGGGTGCCGAACCGCCGGGATTCTTGCTACCTTCAGGGGAAATCCACCCGTTTTCGGAGCAGACATGACAGACACGGCCCAGTCCGCAGCGACCTCGTACCCGGCGAACGATCCCGCCACCCGGCGTACCGTTCCCGCATCCTCCACACCGCTCGACCCGCAGCGGATCGAGGCGCTCATGGCCAAGGAGTGGGAACGCTTCACCGCTTCCACGCCGGGCTCGGCCGCCCACCACGCCCGCGCCTCGGAGCCGTTGCCGCTGGGTGTCGCGTCCTCCTTCCAACACTGGGACCCGCACCCCTTGGCCTTCAAGGCCGCCAAGGGCGCATGGCTCACCGATGTCGACGACCGCCAGGTCCTCGACCTGTCCATGGGCTTCGGTGCCATGCTGGTCGGTCACTTGAACCCCCTGGTTGTGGAGTACGTCTCGAAGGCGCTGGAGACCGGGACCCTGTTCGTCACACCCTCGCCGACCACCACGGACATCGCCGAGCGCTACCAGAGCCGTTTCCACCTCGAGCAGGTGCGCTTCGCGAACTCCGGCACCGAAGCCGACATGTACGCCGTCAAGGCTGCGCGCGCCTTCACCGGCAAGCGCGGGATCATCAAGATCGAAGGTGGCTACCACGGCGGCTACGACGCCCTGTCGGTCTCGGTGAAGCCCGAGGTCGCCGAGGCCGGCCCGGAGGACGCGCCGGTCCCGGTGGTGCCCTTCGAGGTCGAGGCGGGCATCGTCCACGTGGTGCCCTACAACGACCTGGAGCGCCTCGAGGCACTGCTCGCCGAGTACAAGGACGAGATCGCGGCCGTGGTCATGGAGCCGGTGCTCGAGAACATCGGCATCGTGCTTCCCGACGCGGGCTACCTCGCCGGAGTGCGTGAGGCATGTGACCGCCACGGTGCGCTGCTGGTGTTCGACGAGGTGAAGACCGGGCTGACCGCTGGGTACGCCGGGGCCTCGGAGCGGCTGGGGGTCAAGGCCGACCTCGTGACGCTGGCCAAGAGCATCGGCGGCGGGCTGCCGCTGGCCGCCTTCGGTGGCCGCAAGGACATCATGTCCACCATCACGGACGGCCGGATGTGGCATTTCGGCACCTACAACGGCAACCCGCTGACCATGGCTGCCGCCGCCGCGGTCGACGAGATCTGCACCCCTGATGTACTCGGACACGCCGAGAACATCAACAACGGCGCCCTCGACGCCATGGACGAGATCATCGCCCGCTACGAACTGCCGGCCCACACCGTCGGTTTCGGCGTGAAGGGTGCCGTCACGTGGGCCACGACGCCGGTTCGCAACTACCGCGACTACAAGCGCACCGACTTCGAGGCCGCCGAGTTGAGCTGGCTGTGGGGGATCAACCGGAACATCCTCACCCCGCCCGGACTCGACGAGCAGTGGCTGGTCTCCGTTGCCCACACCCAGCAGGACATGGGACTGCTCGTGGACGCATTCAGCGAGTTGGCGCAGGCTCTGCGCGGCTGATCTCCCGAGGTCCATGTCCCACTTCGCATGATGATCGTGCCCGCCTGACAGGGTTCGTGGGGGAGTCGGGCTGTCGCAGCATGATCAACGTGCGCAGTGGGACATGGTCGGCCGCCAACGCAGTGAGATGGGGCATCATCGCGGCGGGTGACCAGACGGTCAGCGCAGCCTCTTGTTGAGCCAATCGAACACCACTTCTTGAACCACTTGTGGACCCATCGGCTGGTCGTGCAACTGCGCGCCTTGGTCGGCCGTGAAGGTCACGAGCCGCTTGTCCGCCTTCGGTAGGCGAAGCCAGGAGAAGGCCTTCTTCGCCTGCTGGTGGAAGAACTCATCGCCTTGGTTGGCGGTCAACAGTGTCGGGATGCGAATCGTGCGGTAGTCGTTCCTGTAGTCGAATGCCAGGAAGGTCTTGATCAGCCCGTAGTAGTCCTTGGGCACGGTGCCGGATCGAGCGGCCCTCTGAACCTCCCTGCTGAAGATCTCACCGCGCTTGTAGATCGTGAATTGGGCGGTGCGTGACAGGGTTGGCCAGGCCTGCTCGAAGCCGGCGTTGATCTGCGCAGCCGCCTGCTTCCGCTCTGCCGGCGGGGCCTTCTGCAGTTCGCGGACCTGCTCGATCGTCTCCTGATCCCCCCACAAGTCGGCGAAACTGTACGCTGCGGGCTGCAGAACGACCGCATCAATGTCTTTGACCCTCGCCGCGACGCGGGCACACAGCATCCCCGCGAAGCTGATGCCGACCACGCCGATCTTCCCCACATCGTCACGCTTGCGCAGCGCTCTCACGATCGGACCCACGACGGTGTTCCAGTTGGGCGTGAACGGGATCCGGTCGCGGAACAGCAGGCGCATCTGGCCGGGACCTTCGAAGAGCACGACGTTGTAGCCGCGCTGCAAGCCGGCGACGACGCCGAACTGCATGGTCTCGACGTTCTGTCCGTCGCTGCCCTCGCTGATGATCAGCGTCGGTCGGCGCTTGTTGCTGCCGTCCGGCCGGAAGAAGTAGCACGGGATTCTGGCGCCCGCACCCATGACGCTGAACCGCTCGACGTCGGGCCCGAAAGTGGCGATGGCTCGCTGCCAGTTGCGATCGACCTGGTTGAACAGCTCTCGTTCCCGACCGCCGTCGCGCGAACCCAGGACGAAGAACAGCGACTGTGCGGCATACATGCTGGCGCGCATGTGCCGCTGACGGACCGTCATCGGGTCAGCAGAATCCCTCGCCGCCCTGGCCAGTTCACGGGACCGCTGCCGGAACCTACGAACGTAGACGGAGAAGGCCTCGCTCGTCGGATCGGCCGGGTTCCCGGTGGCGTCGACGATCGACTTGATCGTCATCAACACCTCGCCGACCTCGGCGGTCTGCGCCGCTGCGGCACCGAGGCAGAACAAGGCCTCGTCGTTGAACAGGGCAGCGTTGAAGAAGGGGAAGGGGATGAACTCGTTACCCGGGCCAGGTTCCTCTGCGCGTGCAGCACTCATGCTGACGCCGGGCGCGGCAAAGGCTGCACCACCGGCAACAAGTCCTGAGAACAGGAGGTGCCTGCGGCTGAGTCCCTCCGGCATGACTACCTCCTGCTGGCTCATCGGCCCTGGCCCCCCGCAACCGAGCCGTCGGGAGTGAATCTAGTCGCCGCGGTCACCCGACTGCGCGGTGAAACACATCCCCCTGAACCGGGCAGACTCCACGAACTCGTGATGCGCCGTCCGAGCCGGGGGACGGTGGGCACGACCCCGCCCGAGGGCGACGAGTCCACTCACACGACAGCGGCCACCAGGACAGTCAGCATCGGAGCGACGAGCAGGGCCGGGAGCATGTCTCCCACCGGCACGGCCTTGATGTTCAGCAGTCTCATCCCGACACCGAGCAGCAGCACACCACCAGTGGCTGTCAGTGCGGAGAGCATCGCCGCGGACATCACATCACCGAGGAACACGGCGAGTACCGTCAACAGCCCTTGCCAAGCGCCCACCGAAAGCGCGGAGGCGGCAACGCCCCAGCCCAACGACGCCGCGAAGGCGATCGAGGCGAATCCGTCCAGCGTCGCCTTCAACGCCAACTCCTCGATCCCTTGACCGAGGCCGTCGCTCAACGCCCCCAGCACGGCCAGGGGTCCAATGCAGAAGATCAGTGAGGAGTCCACGAACCCTTCGACGAACCGCGCCCGACTCGACTCGCCATCGACGAACCTCGCCTGCAGCCATGCGCCCACGTCCTCGAGTCGCTTCTCCAACTGCAAGAGCGATCCTGCGATTCCGCCGATCAGCAGCGCGCCCAGGACGATGAGCAACGTCACCCCACTGCCCACGGCCTCGACGAAGGCGTCATCTCGCAGTGCGATGACGTTCAGTCCGCCGATGACCACGGTCACCAGGCCGAGTGCGTCCGTGACAGTGGTCCGGGTTCGCTCCGGCAGCCGGTGGCCGACTAACACACCGATCGTGGCACCCACGAGGATCGCAGCGATGTTGATGACTGTGCCCAGACCGTACATTCGTCCCTCCCGGAGGGACTGTAGCGAGGTGGCTCAGTCAAGGGTGAGGCGCATGCCGCACGCGGCCGCCGCCTGGCGAGGAGTCACCCCATCGAGATCGGACATCAGGTCGGGATCCGCGCCACTGTCCACCAGGTGCTGCGCCACGGCCCGTTGGCCGGCGAGGATGGCGGCCACCAGCGGGGTGCTGAGGAACTCCGGGTGGGCGTAGTTGATGTCGACCCCCATCTGCACGTGGTAGCGCACGAGTTCGAGGTCGCCGTCGCGCGCCGCGTAGTACAACTCTTTCCAGTTCCCGCCGGACATGCGTACCTCCAAGGGCAGCGCTGCCCTTCCCGATTCCAGGTCACCTGAACCGTAACAACGCGCCGAGTTCCGCCGACCGGGCGACGACCGGCGCGCGGCGCCGGATCGAGGCCACCATTGCGTCGAGGGAGTCGCTCGCGCCACGGCGTGAGTCAGTTCGCCTACTCGGCCATCTGCGGAACAACGATCACCGGGCACGTCGCATGGTGGATCAAGTACGAGGCGGTGGAGCCCAAGTGCATGCCCGGATAGCGGTTGCCGTGACCATGCGTACCGACGACCAACGCAGCGGCACCTTCGCTCGCCTCCAGCAATGCACGCCGCGGGTGCTTCTGCACCAACTGCGTCGACACCTGCAACCCGGCGGTGTCCACACCCTGTAGGCACTGCTCGACCGCTTCGACGAATGCCACTTCGGCGTCTCGCCCGTAGTCGGCTTCCACATACGTCGGCGTGACCATGATGGTCGTCGGCACGAACCACGCGCCGAGGATATGCACCTTGTGCCCCAGACCCGAGGTGTGCTGTATTGCCCAGCGACACGCCTGGATGCTCTGCCGTGACCCATCAATACCGACTACAACGGTGTCTTCCCTGGTAGCACTCATGACCGCCACCCCCAACCTGCACCTCAAGTCTACGCCCGCGCGGAAGCCACGAACGGGAAAGAACTGACACCACACGCGACAGAGGCCCCACGCGGTACGTGGAGCCTCTGTCAAACCTGGCTGTGTGTCCGAGGGGGGATTTGAACCCCCACGCCCTTAAACGGGCACTAGCACCTCAAGCTAGCGCGTCTGCCTATTCCGCCACCCGGACCGGGATTCCAGAGTACCAAGTGGTTCTCACGGACCGACGGCGGTGAGGGGGCTGCGCGCAATCACCTCGTACGCGGGCCGCGGGCCGATCGTCGACAGCACCAAGGTGAGCTCCGACGGCGTCCACGACGGTGACTGGAAGCCTTCAAGAGCGGACACCGCTGCACGCACCTGCCGGTCACCGGTGCGGGTACGGGAACGCGCCACGGTCATATGGCCACGGAACCGCCGACGTTCGGCGCGCATGGTGGCCATGACAGCGGCCGCCTGATCCGACAGCCAGTGCGAGGTTGCCACGCCCAGCCACAACACGGGGCCGAAGTGACCGGCTCCCTGGAGCCGCACCGGTTCGGCCGGTGTCAGTGGAACCAGCGCGAATCGATCCACCTCCTTGCCGACATCTCGATCACCGAGGAACCCCACGGTGATGTGCCAGCGATCAGGGGACTGCCAGCGCAATTCGTTGTCTGTGTGCCGCACCGCGGCCAAGGCCTTCTCGGCGCGTGCGACCACATCGTCCGGTGGCCACAACGCCACGAACAACCTGGCCGTCATGCCTTCCACTGTCCTCCACCACCATGCCAATGGCACAGTGAAACCATGACGTCTCCCGTGGCACGCATCTGCTCGGAACTGATCAGTCTCGACACCTCGAACTACGGCGACGGGACGGGCCCGGGGGAGGCGTCAGCGGCCGAGTACGTCGAGGCGTTCCTGCAGGGGTGCGGCCTGCAGCCCGAACGGTTCAGCACCTCCTCGGCCACCCGGCAGGTCGTCGTGTGCCGGGTCCCCGGCCAGGATCCGTCGGCCGAGGCGTTGGTCATCCATGCCCATCTCGATGTGGTGCCGGCGGTCGCACAGGACTGGTCCGTCCCGGCGTTCGAGGGCACGATCCACGACGACATGGTGTGGGGTCGCGGAGCGGTGGACATGAAGGACATGGACGCGATGATCCTGACCGTCGTGCAGCAGTGGCAGTTGCACGGCATACGCCCACGGCGCGACATCGTGCTGCTGTTCCTGCCCGATGAGGAGGCAGGGGGTCAGCATGGTGCGCACTGGGTCGTGGACCATCGTCCCGAGATCCTGCACGGAGTCACCGAGGGTATCGGCGAGGTCGGGGGGTTCTCGTTCGAGCTGGCCAATCGCAAACGGATCTACATGATCGAGAACGCCCAGAAGGGCCTCGCCTGGTTGCGACTTCGTGCCTTCGGTACCGCGGGCCACGGCTCCTTGATCGCCGACGACAACGCGGTGACCCGCCTGGCCAGAACCGTCAGCCGGATCGGTGAGCACCGCTTCCCCGTCCAACTCACCCCCAGCGTCGAGAACTTCCTGGTCGCTGCATGTGACGCCGCCGACATCCCGTTCGATCGCAACGATCCGGAAGCAGCACTCGTGCAACTCGGACCGCTGGCGCGCATGATCGGCGCCACGCTGCGACACACCGCCAATCCGACGATGCTGCAGGCCGGGTACAAGAACAACGTGATCCCGGGGGAGGCGGAGGCCGTCGTGGACGCCCGCTTCCTGCCGGGACTCGAAGCGGACTTCTTCGAGCAGTTCGACGCGCTGCTCGACGAAGGAATCACATACGAAGCCGAAGTTCGCGACATCAGTCTGGCCACGGAGTTCGAAGGGGATCTCGTGACGAAGATGACCGAGGCGCTGACCGCTGAGGACCCCGATGCCGTGCCCGTGCCGTACACGCTGTCGGCAGGTACAGACGCCAAGGCACTGTCCAGGCTCGGCATCCGCTGCTTCGGGTTCGCGCCGTTGAAACTGCCGGCCGATCTCGACTTCGCCGCACTCTTCCACGGCATCGACGAGCGTGTTCCCGTGGAATCACTGGAATTCGGGGTCCGGGTGCTCGACCGTTTCCTGCGCACGGCATGACGTCTCACCTGCGACGACTGGAGGCGATCGCCGACAGGCTGCGAGACGACGAACGCGCCTTGGCCCTGCTGGCGTTGGGCAGCGTGGGGCGCGACCGCGATCGATTGGATGAGCATTCCGACCTCGACTTCTTCGTCGTGGCCACCGATCCGGAGGCGCTGCTGTCGGATCTGGGTTGGCTGGGCGACGTGCAGTGGTCACATCGGGACACCCCGGACGGGTGCAAAGCTCTGGTTGACGGGTTGTTCCACGAGTTCGCGGTGTTCACGCCGGACCGGTTCCCGGGCGTGCTCTTCGAACCCGGCGTGTTCGTCTGGATGCGTGAGGGTTTCGACACCTCACGCATGACGCCGAGCGTTCCCTACCCTCGCGACCCCGCGTGGCTGCGCCGGGAGATCCTGTCCAACCTCTATGTCGGGTTGCACCGCTGGCTGCGTGGCGAACGCCTGGCGGCCATGCGCATGGTGCAGGTCGACGCGCTGGACAACCTCCTGCGACTCCAGGGGACCGACGATCCGTTCAATCCCTCCCGGCGGGCCGAAAAATGGGGGTTGTCGCTCGCGCTGCTCGCCCCAGGATACGACCGGACTCCGGGGGCCGCGGCCGCCATCCTGGAGGCGATCGCGGCGCCCACATCGGATGTGATGGAGTCGGCGGTGCGAGACCTGCTGAATCGGTGCCAGGTGTGACTACGACGCGCACCCCGTGCCGCCCATCGGCGAGGATGGCTCACGGAGGTGCACGATGAAGGTTGCGGTTCTGGGTTCGGGCAACGGCGGTATGGCGATCGCCTTCGAATGGTCCCGCGCGGGTCACGACGTCGCGCTGTTCGACTTCGCGCAGTTCGACGCGAACATCGCCGCCGTCGCGCAGAAGGGCGGGATCACCTCCGACGGCGAGATGGAGGGCTTCGCGCCGGTCGCGCACTCAGGGCATGACATCGCGACCGCCCTGCAGGGCGCGGAGGTCGTATTCGCGGTGGGCCCCGCCTACAGCACCGCCCCTTTCGCACGGGAATGCCGGCCACATGTCCGGGCGGGACAGACGTTCGTGGTGTGTCCCGGATCCTGCGCGGGCGCCATGGTGTTCAAGCAGACCTTGGGCCTGCCCCTCGACGACCCCTCCGTTGTCGTCGCAGAGACGTCCACCCTGCCGTACGCGGTGCGGGTCACCGGCGACGCTCACCTGACTGTGTACAACCGGCTCAAGGGTGGCTACTACGTGGCCGCCCTGCCGGCTAGCGCGACCCCAGAGGTGTTCGCGCTTCTGCAGTCGGTTCACGCCGAGATCGCCCAGGCGGACAGCATCTGGCAGACGACCCTGCAGAACAGCAACCCGATCATCCATCCGGCCGTCTCGCTGTGCAACGCTGCGCTGATCGAACGGACCGGCGGAGACTTCCTGTTCTACGAGGAGGGCGTCACGCAGGGCGTGGGGCGGCTGATCAAGGCCGTGGACCTCGAGCGGGTGCGGATCGCCGAGGCGCTCGGGGTGACGGTACTGCGCGACCCGGTGCTGGGGATCGCGCAGGGATACCAGGTGATCGACGACTACGGCATCGGGTACTCCCAGGCCCCCGGGTTCCAGGGCATCCGAGCGCAGGGGCAACTGGACCATCGGTACTTCAACGAGGACGCCGGATACGGCCTGGTGTTCATGACCGATCTCGCCCGCCAGGTCGGAGTCGAGACACCGGTGATGGACGCCTTGCTGACGATCAGTTCGGTGGTGACCGGGCGAGATTACGCCGCGGAACAGGCACGGACCATGGATGGTCTGGGACTGGCGGGAATGGACGCCACACAACTACGTGAGGCAGTCTGACGCGACACTCTGGTGGGCGATACTGGGATCGAACCAGTGACCTCTTCCGTGTCAAGGAAGCGCGCTACCACTGCGCCAATCGCCCGCTTGTGAAGCGAGGTGGAGACGGGATTCGAACCCGTGTAGACGGCTTTGCAGGCCGTTGCCTCGCCTCTCGGCCACTCCACCAGAAGCCCCGTGGCCTCTCGAGCGGACGACGGGATTCGAACCCGCGACCCTCACCTTGGCAAGGTGATGCGCTACCAGCTGCGCTACGTCCGCGATTGCGCCGGAAACCCGACGAGCACAAGCATAACCGAGGGGTCGGGTCGGCGGGCAGCGGGGAGCCTGGAAAGGGCAGGATGAATCGTGCCCTTCCTGGACCCGTGCGCCTACTTCCCGGGCGTGGCTGCACGCGAATTGCTGGAGGTGCGCACCGATCCCGCCGCCCTGGCCGAAGGGGGCCGCTGGGCGGTGGCCATCGGTTTCGAGGGTCAGACGGTCCTTGCGCGGTTCCGGCACTGGGACGAGTCGTCGGCGCCCGACCGACGCTGGCACGGCGTCCGTGGGACGTGGCGCACGTCCTTGTCGCGTGAGCAATACCAGCTGGGGGTGCAACGTGTTCAGGAGCACATCGGCCGCGGTTGGGTCTACCAGGTGAATCTGTGCAGAATCCTCGGCGCACAGTGCGTGGACACGGATCTGCTCGGTCTCTACAACGCCCTTGGCACCATGGAAGGCGCTTTCGCGGGCTATCTACACCTGCCCGACCATGATGTCGAGATCGCCTCGGCCTCACCCGAACGGTTCCTCAGCCGCCTGCACGCATCGATCTGGTCCAGTCCCATCAAGGGCACCGCCGATCACCCCGACCGATTCCTGCCCAAGGACCGTGCCGAGAACATCATGATCGTCGATCTCGTGCGCAACGATCTGGCCCGGGTCGCCACCACCGGCAGTGTGGGGGTGCGGCAGCTGCTCGCCGTCGAGCCCTATCCGGGGCTTTACCACCTCGTCAGCACCGTCACTGCCGACGTGACGGGAAGGTCGTGGCAGGAGATTCTCACGGCGACCATGCCCCCAGGCAGTGTTTCCGGAGCACCCAAGATCGCGGCTCTGCAGGTGATCGGGGAACTCGAACCCATGCCGCGGGAGTGGTACTGCGGTGCTTTCGGCTGGATCGACGTGGATACCGGCCGGGCCGAACTGGGCGTGGCCATCAGGACGTTCTGGCTGCGCGACCAGGAGTTGCGGTTCGGCACCGGTGCTGGGATCACCTGGGGTAGCGACCCTGCGGGGGAGTGGCAGGAAACCGTGTTGAAGGCTCAGCGTCTGATCGGAATCGCCGAGTCCGTGGCAAGGTAGCCCTGTGTGGTGCTGGATCAACGGCAAGGCGTCCCCGGTGTCCGAGGGCGCGGTCAGCGTCATAGACCACGGGTTCACCGTCGGCGATGGCGTCTTCGAGACCCTCAAGACGGTCGACGGGACTCCGTTCGCGCTCAGCAGACATCTGCACAGGCTGAGTCGCTCGGCGGTGGGTCTGGGGCTACCCGTGCCGGACCTCGACCTGATCCGAGCGGCGGCCGCTGAGGTACTGGCTGCGCAGTCGTACCCCTTCGGGGCGCTGCGGATCACCTACACCTCCGGGCCCGGACCGCTGGGTTCCAGCCGCGGTGACGAGGGCGCCACCGTGGCCGTGGTGAGCATGCCGGCCACCCCCTGGCCACCCACGACCCGGATCGCGTCGAGTCGCTGGCCCCGGAACGAACGCTCACCGCTGGCCGGTTTGAAGACGACCTCCTACGCGGAGAATGCGGTCTGTCTGGCGGATGCGCGGACCGTCGGGGCCAGTGAGGCGGTACTCGCCAACCTTGCCGGGAACCTGTGCGAGGGGACGGGCAGCAACATCTTCGTCGTCATCGACGGGAAGACCTACACACCGCCGGTGGCCGACGGGTGTCTGGCGGGGATCACGCGGGACCTTGTCCTCGAATGGTGTGATGTCGAGGAACGCTCGATGCCGATGTCGGTTCTGCAGACCGCCGACGAACTGTTCATCACGTCGAGCACGCGTGACGTGCATCCGGTCGATCGAGTCGACGATCGTCACCTCGACGCGCCCGGGCCGGTGACGGCCGCGATCGCTCGAGTCTTCGCGCTCAACAGCGCGAAAGACCCTGATCCCGCCTAGCGGCGATCAGCCAACAGATCCTCGATCAGGCCGTCGATATCGACGTGGTCCATCTCGCTGCCCTGCGGCACCACCTCGTAGGAGCGGGCGAGGAACCCTGCGATCTCCTCGGCCGGAGCCTCCAGAAGCGCCTCACCACTTGGGGAGCGCAGCGCGATGCAGACCACCTGCTGGCCGGAACTCACCGCGGGCCAACACGTCACGTCTCCGTGCCCCGTCGGTTGTTGCAGTCCGCTGTCCAGAAGGTCGCGCGCGAAGATCCACTGCACCGCCACGTCCCCACTGGCGAAGTCAGCGATCACCGACAACGGTTCGTGGGCGGAGTAGTGGAAGGTGGCGAGTACCGGTATGGCGTAGTCGCCACCGATGACCAGGTTCAGGGTCACCTCGGCGCTGACGACGGCCGGAATGGGTCCTGTGTGCATGTTCGCCTCCCGCGTACAGACCTCCATGTTGTGCCCTATTGCTTCGGGACATAAGCCATTTAGGCTGTGAAGCGTGACACAGACGCCCCCGGAAGCACCATGGAACCAGCGGTTCCGTGGGTGGTTCCGCCGGCATTGGCTGCTGGACACGGCCTGGCGTTTGTCTGTCTTCACTGTCGGCGTCACGCTGATCTGCATCGGGATCGTGCTGCTGGTTCTACCAGGCCCGGGGTGGGGGATGATCGCACTCGGCCTCATCGTCCTGGCCTCCGAATACGTCTGGGCGCAGCGCCTTCTGGCGCCGGTGCGCCGCAAGCTGGGGGCGGCCAAGCGGAAGGCGCAACAGCCGCAATACCGCAACCAGATCCGGGCGGTCTCGGCGGCGTTCGTCGTAGTTATGGCGGCCGCGGCGGGTGCCTACGTATGGCGGTACGGGCTTTCCCTGGACGGCGTGCGTGGGCTGTGGCCGCTGTGAGGTAATGTGGGGACATCCCTGGGGCGATTGGCGCAGTGGTAGCGCGCTTCGTTCACACCGAAGAGGTCACTGGTTCGAACCCAGTATCGCCCACCAGACGAAACCCCTGGTCAAGCCGGGGGTTTACGCATGTCCGGAGCTCCCGCGTGCCACGATGCGTGCCATTACAGCGGTTCTGAGGGCTTCGGGGCGCACCCGGCAGTTGGGTGACTCTGACGGTTCAGCAGGGTGGTATGTCAACCACCAAGACCTTCAAGATGCGCTGTCCGCCAGGTTCTGCAGGAAGACCGCTTCGGCCACGATCGAGTCGCGCAGTTCCTTGAGGTGGATGCTCTCGTTGGGCGCGTGGATGCGCGCCAGCGGATCCTGCGCGCCGACTCCCAGCACCTCGAGGTCGGGGAACGCCTCGAGCAGGTTGGCGACGAAGGGCACGGCTCCACCCATGCCCTGCTGGGTGGAGGGGACTCCGTAGGCGAACTGCATGGCTGCGGCGAACGCCTCGTAACCCGGCCCACCGACGGGGACCGCTGAACCGTTGGCCGGCGGCCCGGGCTCGAAATCGACCTCGATTCCGAATGGCGCGTGGGTGCGCACGTGCCGGGCCAGCGCCTCGGTCGCTTCCTCCGCGTCCACTCCCGCGGGAATGCGGACGCTGATCTTGGCGCGGGCCATCGGGATGATCGCGTTCGGCGCAGTCGCCACCTCTGGTGCGTCAAGCCCGACCACCGTTACAGAGGGTTTGGAGTACAGCCGTGAGGCGATGCTGCCCGTACCGATGAGAGGGACGCCGGGCAGAACCCCCGTGAGTTCCCGATAGGCCTGCTCGGGGAAGTCCGCCCCGTCCCAGTCCGATCCGGTGATGCCGTCGATGGTGGCGTTGCCCTCGTCGTCCATGAGCGTGGCGAGAAGTTTGATCAGCACCATCAGCGCATCGGGAGCCGGGCCGCCGAACTGACCGCTGTGTCGCGGTTCGGCCAGGGTGTTGACCGTCACGACGCCCTCGATGATGCCTCGCAGTTGGGTGGTGAAGGTCGGCTCGCCGATGTCAACGTTGCCCATGTCGCAGATCACGGCCGCATCGATGTCCTCGAACACCTCCGGACGGATCGTCGGCCACTCCTCGAAGTCGCCGCCGTACTCCTCCTCGCCCTCGAACAGGATGCGCAACGACACCGGTGGGGCACCGTCGAACGCACGCAGCACGGCGATGTGCGTCACCACGCCGGACTTGTCGTCGGCTGCCCCCCGACCGTACAGGCGCCCGTCCCGTTCCTCGGCCTCGAAGGGCTGCGAATCCCACTTGCTGTCATCGCCGGCCGGCTGCACGTCGTAGTGGGAATAGAGCAGGACGGTGGGGGAGCCCGGCGGCCCCGGAATGTCGGCACGGACCGTCTGCACCCCGCTGCTGCTGGGGATCAGTTCGGGGGCCGCACCCGCCTCCGCGAGCAATTCGGCACACGCGTGCGCACAGCGCTGCACATCGCTCTGGTCATAGCCGGGGAAGTTGATGGAGGGGATGGCGACGAGTCGTTCGAGATCCGATCGCACCTGCGGCATGAGTTCATCGACGCGGGAAGCAAGTGATTCAGCATCCATGTGTGCACAGTAGGCCGACCCCTCGTACCCGCGCCCGTCGAGCAGGCCGACAGCGCCCGGTTCTGGCTAGGCTGCCAGGCATGGCGATGCTGAACTCCCTGGCACCCGTTCTTCCCGTGCGCGATGTGCTGAGCGCGCTGGACAACTACGCCTTGCTGGGCTTCCGGGCGAAGCCGTACCAGCGCGCGGAGGTTGTGGCGGGCCGGGGCGTCGCAGAGGTTCTCTACGGGTTCCTGTTCCGCGATGGCCTGCAGATCCACCTGTGCCAAGTGGCGGAGGTGGATGAGCAGACCAATCTCAGCGAGATCTACCTCTACGTCGATGACGCCCCCACATTGCATGCCCAGTGGCGGGACTCGGGTGCCGCCGGCGTCTTCATCGAGCCCGTGGACACCGAGTACGGACTGTGTGAGGGCGCCTACATGGATCCTGACGGAAACTCGTTGCGTTACGGATCGTGGCTTCCCGGGTACCCGAAGCCGTCCCAGACCTGAGGGGGAGCGGATGCCCGGTCAGAAGGCGGTGCTACAGCGGTACCTGCAGGACGGACGGGACGTGCTGCTGGCCAAACTGGACGGGGTCAGCGAGTACGACGCGCGGCGGCCGGTGGTTCCCACCGGCACCAACCTGCTTGGCGTGGTCAAACATGTCGCCAGTGTGGAGGCGGGCTACCTCGGCGACTGCTTCGGGCGCCCCTTCGAACAGGTGTTCCCCTGGTTCGCCGACGATGCCGAGCCGAATGCGGACATGTGGGCAACGGCGGACGAGTCCCGCGGGTCGATCATCGACCTGTACCACCGCGTCTGGCGACACTCGGACGCAACCATCGACGCGCTTGGCCTCGAGGCCATCGGCGAGGTGCCGTGGTGGCCTGAATCGCGCCGACAGGTCACGTTGCAGCAGATCCTCGTGCACATGATCGCGGAGACCCACCGGCACGCCGGACAGATGGACATCGTCCGGGAGATCATCGACGGCGAGGTCGGATGGAAACCCGGGGCGGACAACATGCCCGACGTCGACGACCAGTGGTGGGTGACGTACCGGGAGCACCTCGAGCACGTCGCACGGAAGTTCGCCGATCCGTCGCTGTGAACTGCGTTGGAGAGGGCACCTCCGTAGAAAGTGTCATAATGTCGATTATCGGTCTATGAACCGGTAGCGCTCGTAGATCACTTGGTCATCGAAGATGCGTGATTCCACCATTTCCAGATGCAGCGTTGATGTGACCGGCGGCAGGAACGGCCGACCGCCGCCCACGACGATGGGATAGCGGAACATCCGCATCTCGTCGACCAGCCCGAGTTCGATCGCTTGCGCCGCGAAGGTGGCCCCACCGATCTCGACGTCCTTGTCCGTCGCAGCCAATGCGGCGGCTACCTCTTCAGTAAGCGAGCCGCGGGCCAGTCGGGCATTCCCTTCAACCGCGGTCAGCGTGCGGCTGAACACCACCTTGGGCAGCTCGGACCAGATGTCGGCGAAAGCCGCGTCGGCCTCGGTGTCGCGCATCGCAGGATCGGTCTCCCACGGCAGCATCGTCTCGTACAGCCGTCGCCCACACACGAATCCCCCCAACTCGCGTACCCGCTCGGTGTGGAACGCGAACAAGTCCCCGCCGGGAACGGTCCACGCGAAGTGGCCCTGTCGGTCATGGATGTAGCCGTCGACGGAGACGCCCATGGAGTACAACACTGATCCGCTCATGCCTGATCCTGCCCCGCAGCGGGACCACGGCGCCAGCGACTTCACCGACCAAGCGCGCCGCGCCGGACTAGGCTGACCACCATGCGGCATGACGAATACGCCAGTCACGACGGCCTGGGCCTCGCCAAACTCATTGCGACTGGGGAGGTCACCGCCACAGAGGTCCTGAAGGCGGCGATCGCCCGCCGGAATGCGGTCAATCCGGCGATCAATGCCGTGGTCGAGTCCTGGGACGAGGAGGGGCTGGCCGCTGCGGAGGACCTCAAGGGAGTCTTCGGCGGTGTGCCCTTCCTGATCAAGGACATGGACGGCCACCTCGCGGGCCATCGTTGCACCTACTCCAGTCGTTCGCTGGAGGACTGGATCCCGCAGCGCAGCAGTGAGCTGATGGTCCGTTTCCAGATGGCGGGCTTGAACATCTTCGGCAAGACCAACTGCCCCGAGTTCGGGATCATGGGCGTGTCGGAACCCGAGTTGCGTGGGCCTGCTCGAAACCCCTGGAACCTCGATCACACGCCGGGCGGCTCCAGTGGCGGATCGGCCGCGGCCGTGGCCGCCGGCATCGTCCCACTGGCCCACGGCGGTGACGGCGGCGGCTCGCTGCGCATCCCGGCCTCCCACTGCGGGATCTTCGGACTGAAGACCAGTCGCGGGCTCGTCCCGCTGGGCCCCGACGAGGCCGAGGGTTGGGACGGACTGGTCTCCCGACTACTCATGTCACGCTCCGTACGCGACAGCGCCGCAGCACTCGATGCGGTCCGCGGCTCCGATCCCGGCGCGCCCTACGCCGCCCCCGAGGGACCCAAGTCCTACCAGGTGGTCGCGGCCCGCAAGCCGCCGAAGTTGCGTATCGGCTTCTCCACACGCAGCATCTTCGGGCGCACGATGCACCCGGACGCCATCGAAGCCGTCGACAAGGCCGTCTCACTGCTCGCGTCGCTCGGTCACGAGGTCGTCGAGTACGACCTGCCCGTGGAACCCCAGGAAGGCGCCAAGGCGTACCTCACGATGGTTGCCGCCAATGTGGCCAACGAGGTCGAGTGGACCCACGAGGTCACCGGACGCAAGCCCGACCCCCGCAATTTCGAACGCACCACGTGGTTCCTCAAGCAGGTGGGCACCACGCTCAGCGCCGCAGAGATGTCGAGCGCGCGGCAGTGGGGCCTGCACAAGGGCAGGCAGTTCGCCGATCTGTTCGGACCCGAGTTCGACGTGCACCTCAGTGCGACAGTCGCCGCTCCCCCGGTACGGATCGGGCAGTTGGCCCCGAGCCAGGTCGAGCAGGTCGCACTCTCGGTGCTTCAGCGAGTCGGGCCCGGCGCGGTGCTGCGGAAGACCCTCGACGATCTGGCCGCCGATTCCCTGGAAGCCACCCCGCAGACGCAGATCTACAACCTCACGGGGCAACCGGCAGCCAGCGTGCCGATGCATGTGACCCGCGACGGACTCCCCGTGGGCGTGCAGATCGCGGCGGCTTTCGGTCAGGACGCGCTGCTGCTCCAACTCGCGGGGCAGATCGAGGCCGAGCAGCCGTGGACGGATCGCCTTCCGACCACCGGCGCCCTGTGACCCATCCGTACCTCGACGCCGAACCCCCCTTGGGCCTGGCGCACCGCGGCGGCGCCAGGGAAGCACCGGAGAACTCGCTACGGGCGTTCCGGCGGGCGGTGACGCTGGGATACCAGTACATAGAGACCGACATCCGGGCCACCGCCGACGGAGTGCCCGTTGTGTTCCACGACGAATCGCTGGACCGGGTGACCGAGCGCGTCGGACGCATCCGGGACCTGCCCTTCGATGAGGTCAAGAAGGCGCACATCGGCAATGCCGAACGTGTGCACTCCCTGCAGGAAGTACTCGACCACTTCCCCGACGTCCGGTTCAACATCGACATCAAGGAGGACAACGCCGTGGTCCCGGTGCTCGCCCTCCTGCGCCGGGCGGACCATCGCGAGCGAGTGTGCGTGGCCTCCTTCTCCCGAAACCGCCTGCTCGCCGTGCGAGAGGCCTTCGGGGAGTCGGTCTGCACGAGCCTGGCGCCATCGGAGATCGCTGTGCTACTCAGTCGCAGCCGGCTGGGCCGTGCCTTCGCCGGTGGGCGCCTGCTCCCCCGCGGCCCTGCCTGCGTACAAGTACCCCCGCGCACCACCAGAGTGCGGGTCGTGACCCCCGCCTTCGTGGACGCCGCCCATGCCCGCGGCTGGCCCGTGCACGTGTGGACCATCGACGAGGCCGAACAGATGCACGCCCTGTTCGACCTGGGCGTGGACGGCATCATGACCGATCGGCCCAGCGTCCTGCGATCGGTGATGGATCAGCGAAAGCGCCCGCACTCTCCGTCGTGACCCCGCTATAGTCCTCTCAGGTGACACCACCGCCTTCCCCCGGCCGGATTGTAAGCGCTGTGTCAAACGCGTCCTGTGGGCGCGCCGCAGGGGTGTCGAAGCCGCCATGGTGGACATGGCAGCCCGGGATGACGGCGTGATCGGCATCACATCGATGTGTGAGAACCCCGATTCCTGGGAATGAACAGGATGAGCGTGGCGTTATGCCAGGCAGCACCGCAGTGACGGTGCAGGCGAGGAGAAGGAAGGCTTTCATGAGTGAGGCACTGCGCGGGACGCGACTCGGAGCGACAAGCCTGGAGAACGACCGGGACGTCGAATTCGCGCCGCGGATGACCGTGACGTACAACTGCCCCGCCGGCCACGTGATCAACATGCCGTTCGCCGTCGAGGCCGAGGTACCCGTCGAGTGGGAGTGCCACTGTGGCGAGATGGCACTGCTGGTGGACGCCGTGAAGCCCGAGCCGAAGCCCGTCAAGCACGTGCGCACCCACTGGGACATGCTGCTCGAGCGGCGCACCATCGCAGATCTTGAAGAGCTTCTCGAGGAGCGACTGGCCCTGCTGGAGGCTGACGACGACGCCGGCCTGCGTAGCGCCTGACATCCCCTACTTCGAAGACCGCCGTGACCGCACGGCGGTCTTCGCTTTGGCATAACGTTCGCGCGCTCCCCAGACGGTGACGCGCCAGAGGGCCTCGGAGACGATCCTCCGGTTCATCTTCGAGTCCCCCACCTCCCGCTCGACGAACTCGATGGGCACCTCGGTGACCCGCAACCCCTTGGCCAGCGTGCGATAGGCCAGATCGACCTGGAAGATGTACCCCGCACTGCCCACCCCGTCGAGGTCGAGAGCGCGCAAGGTGGACGCGCGGAACGCCCGATAGCCGCCGGTGGCGTCCTGCAACGGGATCTGCAGGGCCTGGCGGGTGTACCAGTTCCCCCCACGTGAGAGCCACTCCCGCGACTTCGGCCAGTTGACCACCGACCCGCCCGGGACATAGCGGGAACCCAGGACGAGGTCGGCATCTCGCAGCGCATCCAGCAGAGCCGGCAACTGCTCGGGCTGATGGCTGCCGTCGGCGTCCATCTCCACGACGACGTCGAAATCGTTGTCGAGGGCCCAACTGAACCCGGCCAGGTAGGCCGCCCCCAGCCCCTCCTTGCCGAGTCTGTGCATCACGTGCACCTGGTCATCGGCGGCGGACAACTCATCAGCCACCCGCGCGGTGCCGTCCGGGCTGTTGTCATCGGCCACCAGGATGTGGGCCTCCGGGACGCTGTCGCGTACGCGAGCGACGATCCTGGGCAGGTTCTCGATCTCGTTGTACGTAGGGATGACCACAAGGATCCGGCCGAGATCTTCGAACGACTGCGCCACGTGGGGAGCCTACCTTTCGACGGCGCGTCGGCGGCGGCGACCCCACAGGCCGATGCCGATCATCACGGCCCCCAGCAGACTCGCGACGCCATCGATGAGCCCCCCGAACTGCACCGCCGGGGTCCAACTGTCCCGCAGGCTCACGTCGCGGTTGATCCAGCCCGACTCCAACTGCGGCAACGCGGTCCACTCCCCCGTCGGCGTGATCATCGCCGTCACGCCGGTGGTTGCCGCAACCAGGACCTCACGTCCCGTCTCCCGCGCCCGCAGGCGGCTGATGTCGAACTGCTGTTCAGGTTGCGCGGTAGTGGCATACGTGGCGTTGTTGGTCTGCACGACCACTGCCCGCCCGCCCTCGCGCACTCCGGTCCGCACGATCTCATCGTTCGAGATCTCGAAGCAGATGACATCCGCGATCACCGCCGGCCCGACGGTGAGTACACCCGGCTCCTGTCCTGCGATGAAGTCCCGGGGGACGCGGTCGAAACGGGTGATGATGCGCGACAGCAGTGGGCGCAGCGGAAGGAACTCCCCGAATGGGACCGGATGCTGCTTCACGTAGGCGTCGGTCGGTCCGGCCACCGGATCCCAGACCAGCCCCACGTTGGCCGCCCGATCCGGAGGGACGCTGCGCACGGTGCCCACCAGGATGGGGGCATCGATGGCCACGGCGGCGGATTCGACGAGCTCACGGGCCTCGGGCCGTTCCACCGGATCGATGTCGGCGGAGTTCTCCGGCCAGATCACGGCATCGGGTTGCGGCTCGTCACCTAGACGGACCGCGGCCGCAAGTTCGATGGTGGTCTGCTGATGGTTCGACAACACCGCCAGCGGACGGCCGAGGAAGTCGATTCCGGGCTGCGGAACGTTGCCCTGGATGACGGCGATCCGACTCGTCGAGGGGGGCTTCTCCGACGTGGTGACCGGATACACCAGGCTGCCCACCAGAGTGAGCCCGACCAGGCCCGCCACAGCACCGGCGGCTGCTCGCCACGACTGCAGGGCGAAGACCAGCAGGCAGCCCGCGAGGGCGACCGCGGCCGTGAGCAAGGGTGCACCTCCCAGTGACACCCACCCGGTGAGGGGCGAATCCGGCTGCCCGAACGCCAATCGACCCCAGCCCAGCCCACCCCATGGGAAGCGCGATCGAAGCCACTCCTGCAGGACCCAGACCACAGGGACGGCCAACGGCCACCAGCGCAGGTCGGCCACGACACTCAGTGCGAGGCCCATGCCCGCGTACCAGCCGGCGATCACCAGGGCCAGTGCCAGCCACGCGTCCCAGCCCAGCACTGTGAGCCAGTGCAAGAGGGGCAGGAAGAAGGCCCAGCCGCAGGCAAGGCCCACTAGCGCCGCCCGTCCGGGTGCCGCCCCCCGAACGGCCAGTAGCAGCGCCGCCACGCCGATCGGAGCCGTCCACCACCAGCCGATGGGCGGAAAGGCGAAGAACTGCAGGATGCCCGAGGCGAGGGCGAGCAGCAGCCTCCTCACCCTTCGACCCCATGGCGCCACACCCCACGTGCTCTCGGCATGTCGTCGTCGTCGCCCAGTGGTGGCAGGCCAGGGGTCGCGGCCCGCGGATCGGTGGACCAGTTGCTGATCCGTTCATCCGGCGTTTCGATCACGAGATCGGAGACGGCCCAGCGCACGAACGTGGCGTCCGCCCCCACAGCCAGCACGCCGCGATCCGGTTGCCCCAACAGCCGCCAGGCCCCTCGCGTGAGGGCGGAGAACGCCGCACGCGCACTGATGCGCTCGTCCGGGGCGATGCTGTGCACGGCCGCCCGGATCGTCCCCCAACCCGAGGGTTCGTGATGGTCGGGCACCAGGGCCGTCGGTGACCCGGCGGCGATCCGCGACCGCAGCCGACATGGATCACGCGGCACCACCGCAAGTGGCTCACCATCAGCCGCGGACCACGCCTGATCGACCCATCGATCTGCGATCCGGACCGAGGCACGCTCGCCGTAGATGAACCCCATATCCGGTGCCGGGTCGGGATCGTTCAGGTGGACGAAGCCCGGAGCCAGCAGGTCCCCCTCCAGATCGATGACACGATCGACCTCCGTCACATGGACGTCGGCACCGGCGTCGGTCCCGATCCACGCGATGGTGGTGTCCTCCAACAGCATCGAGGACGCGAAGCGCTCGGCCATCGAGTAGACGTGGCCGCCGACCATCAAGGTTCTCACCGCCACGATCCTATTGAGTCAGTGCGCGACCGATGACGAGGCGCTGGATCTCGTTGGTCCCTTCGACGATCTGCAGGACCTTGGCTTCACGCATGTACCTCTCGACCGGGTAGTCCTCCACATACCCCGCTCCCCCGAGAACCTGCACCGCGCTGGTGGTCACCGCCATCGCCATGTCGGTGCAGAACAACTTGGCCATGGCCGCCTGGGTGGAGAAGGGCTCGCCGGAATCACGACGCCGGGCAGCGTCGAGGTAGAGGGCCCGGCCCGCCGCGATCCCGGTGGCCATGTCGGCGAGCGTGAAGGACACCCCCTGGAAACTGGCGATCGGGGATCCGAACTGCTCACGCTGCCTGGCGTAGTCGACCGCGACGTCAAGTGCCCCCTGGGCGAGGCCGACGGCACACGCGGCGATCCCGAGGCGTCCGGAGTCCAATGCGTTGAGCGCGATCCGGAACCCACTGCCCTCTTCACCGAGCCGCCGATCGGCGGGCACTCTCACGTCGTCCAGCATCACCTGTGCGGTCACCGAGCCACGCATGCCCATCTTGCGTTCGGGCGTGGCCGACGACAGCCCCGTAGTGCCCCCGGGGACGAGGAAGGCCGTGATCCCGGCGGTCCGGTCCGGAGAGGTCCGGGTCATCACGGTGTAGAAGTCAGCCACTCCCCCGTGGGTGATCCAGGCCTTCGTGCCGTTGAGCACGTACTCGTCGCCCTCGCGGGTGGCCGTTGTCCGCAGTCCTGCTGCATCCGAACCGGACTGCGTCTCGCTGAGACAGTAGGCGCCCAACAGCCCACCCCCCAGCATGTCCGGTAGCCACGCATCTCGTTGCTCGTCGGTGCCGGCGGTGGCCAGTGCGTGACACGACAGGGTGTGGACACTCACGCCGAGCGCGACGGTCAGCCATCGCCGGGCAAGGATCTCCAGCACCTGCAGGTAGTCCGTGTAGCCGACTTCGGCACCACCCCAGCGCTGCGGGTACGGCAGTCCGAGCAGTCCCGCCCCGCCGAGCACCGTGAAGACCTCGCGGGGGAAGCGGCCCTCCCGCTCGTATTCGTCCACGCGCGGCGCGAGTTCCCGGCGGGCCAGCTCGTCGGTGAGATCCAGCAGATCGTTCACGCCACGATCACCAACTCATGTGGACGGTTGTTGCACCGCAGCACGCCGTCCTCGGTGCATACGACGATGTCTTCGATCCGCGCGCCATGGGAGCCCGCCCGGTACACACCTGGCTCGATACTGAAGGCCATCCCGGGCTCCAGGATCCGCTGGTTCCCCGCGACGATGTAGGGCTCCTCATGGGTTTCGAGCCCGATGCCGTGCCCAGTGCGATGGATGAACAGTTCGCCGAGGTCCGCCTCCGCGAGAATCTCACGGGCAACCGCATCGATCGCCTCACACGTCATTCCGGGCCGCACAGCCTCGACCGCCGCAGCCTGCGCGTGCTCCAGGACCTCCATGTCCGCCACGGCCTGCGCGGACGGCTCGCCGAGGGCGTACATCCGGGTCGAATCGCTGCAGTAGCCGCTGGGCATCGTGCCACCGATGTCGACCACCACGGTGTCGCCGCTGCGCAGAACCCGGTCGGAGAGCTCGTGATGGGGGCTGGCGCCGTTGGGACCGGACGCAACGATCACGAAGTCCACAGTGGCGTGCCCGGCTGCCAGAATCGCGTCCGCGATGTCCGCACCGACCTCCCGCTCGGTCCGCCCGGGCCGCAGGAAGCCCGCGACCTGTGCATGTACGGCATCGATCGCCTCGCCTGCCCGCACGAGCGCCTCGATCTCGGCGGCCGATTTTCGCATCCGCAGCCCCTGGATCACCTCTCCGGCCGCCCGCTGATGAGCCTGTGGCATGGCGTCGCGGAGCGCGAGAACCTTCGCCGCCCACATGTGGTCGTCCACAGCCACCTGCCGGGCCTCTGGGATCAGAGACGCGGTCAGGGCGTAGGGGTCGGCGGTCTCCGGCCAGGACTCGATCCTGATCGACAGGTCCCCCACCGAGCTGGCTTCGGCGGCCGGCACCTCGATTTCCGGGACCACGATGCAGGGCTCGCCCCGTGCCGGCACGACCAGGCAGGTGAGCCGCTCGAGCGGAATGGCGTCGTAGCCGGTGAGGTATCGCAGGTCCGGGCCCGGGCTCACCAGGAGGGCATCGAGTCCGGCCTGAGCGGTCGCGGCCGTCGCCCTTGTCAGACGGGCTTTCAGGTCTGGGGTATCTGTGCTCGCCACGCCTGCGACACTACTGCCTGTGCCCGGTCCTCTCATGCTGCTGGATACCGCATCCTTGTACTTCCGCGCGTTCTACGGCGTGCCCGACACCCGCAGGACTGCGGACGCGCCGCCGACGAACGCGGCCGCCGGTCTGTTGGACATGCTGGCCCGTCTCATCCGCGAACACCGCCCGGGTGCGGTGATCGCGTGCTGGGACGACGACTGGCGTCCGCAGTGGCGCGTCGACCTGATCGGCTCGTACAAGGAGCATCGTGTCGCCACCGGTGACGAGGAAGAGGTGCCAGACGCGCTCCAGGAGCAGATCCCGCTGATCGAGGCGGCGTTGGTGGGTCTGGGAACGCCGCCGGTCGGGGTGCCAGGGTATGAGGCCGATGACGTGATCGGGACGTACGCGACCATCACGGACGCGGTGGACGTGGTCACCGGGGACCGCGATCTGTTCCAGCTCGTCGATGACTCCAGAGGGGTGCGGGTGCTGTACACCGCACGCGGCATCTCGAAGATCCAGTTCGTCGATGACAGCTTCGTCGAGGAGAAGTACGGGGTGCGCCCCGACCAGTACGCGGACATGGCCACCCTGCGCGGGGACAGCAGCGACGGCCTGCCCGGGGTCGCCGGGATAGGCGAGAAGACCGCAGCGTCGCTGCTGCGCATGTTCGGCGATCTCGATGGCGTGGTGGCGGCGGCAGCCGATCCCACATCGGCGATCTCCCCGCGCATCCGTGCCTCACTGAAAGCCTCGGCGGACTACCTTCGGGCCGCGCCCAGTGTGGTGCGGGTGGAGCGCGGCCTGTCGGTACCGGCAGTCCCGACCGGCCTTCCCCAGCCCGACGTTGCGCTGCTGGAGGCGATCGGGGCCGAGTTCGGCATCATGAACTCGGTGCGGCGGGTGCTGGCCGCACTGGCGGATCAGACCTCCGAGGAGTAGTCCACGACCCCTCTGCGCAGAAGATCGGCTGCCCGTTGGGCGTTGGCCCGAGTGGGGTCGTCCGCAGAGGTGGCCCCCGCCACCTGCCCCAGGGCGTCGATCACCTGCTTGCACCACCGCACGAAATCACCGGCCGGCAGGTCGCTGCCTCGCAACACCGAGGCCAACGGCTGCCCGTTGGCCCACTGGTGGGCGGCCCAGCAGAAGCCCATGTCCGGCTCCGGTGTCGACGGAACGGAGAACTCGGACTCCAGCGACTCGATGCCCGCCCACAGGTGAACCTGCTCGGCCAGCACGTCGCGCACCCGCCCGTTGGGCAGGCGCGGAACCGTCTCCTCGTCGGTGCGCGCGGAGAAGACCAGCGCCGCCACACACGCAACGAGTTCCGGAGGCGTCAGATCACGCCACAGACCCGACCGCAACGACTGTGCGATCACCAGCGCGCGGTCGGTGTACAACCGGCCCAGCATGGCTCCGTCGTGGGTGACCGTCAACTCGTCGCCGTCCGGCTCGAGGTAGCCGAGTTCGACAAGCACCGCGCAGATCTGGTCGAACTGTCGGGCGATGGTGTTGGTCCGACCCTCGACCCGACGGGCCAGGCCGTCGTTCTCCTTCTGCAACTTGGCGGCGCGCTCGGCCCAGCGGGCATGCAGCTCGCGGTCCGAGCAACCGTGGCAGGGGTGCTTGCGCAGTCGCGCACGCAAGCGGGCGATCTGCACGTCGTTGCCGCTGTCGCGCACTCTGGGCGGGCGCACGTTCGTGTGCCTGCCGCCCAACTCGGACAGCCTGGCCGCAAGCGCCTTGCGGGCGTTGGCGCTGCGTGGATGGAAGTCCCCCGGAATGCGCAGCCGGTCGACCACCACGACAGGCGAGGCGAAGTCCGCAGTGGTCAAACGGCGCACCTGACGATCGACCGTGAGCACCTGTGGGCGCGGTTCGCCCTGCTCGTCGAGTCCGGCATTCAGGACGACGGCCAGTCCGGATCGGCGCCCGGTTGGGATCGCGATGACGTCCCCCGGGACGAGTCGCTCCAGTGACTGCGCGGCGTGGGCCTTCGTCAGCCGCGCGGATTCGCGCGACGTGTTCTTCTCCAGGTCCGTCAGTTCCCGCCGGATCGCGGCGTATTCACCGAAGTCGCCGAGGTGGCAAGCCATCGACTCCCGGTAGCCCGCGATCACATTCTCATTGCGTTTGATGGTGGCGGCCAGACCGACCACGCTCTGGTCGCTCTGGTACTGCGCGAACGAGGTCTCGAGGATCTCTCGGGCCACACGGCGACCCACCCTACGCACAAGGTTGACTGCCATGTTGTACGTGGGCCGGAAGGACGAGCGCAGTGGGTAGGTGCGGGTCGAGGCCAACCCCGCGAGGTGGTTGGGTTGCATGGCCTGGTTCCACAGAACCACCGCGTAGCCCTCGACATCGATCCCGCGCCGTCCGGCCCGACCCGTCAGTTGGGTGTACTCCCCCGGTGTGATGTCCGCATGGGTCTGTCCGTTCCACTTTACGAGGCGTTCCAGCACCACGGTTCGGGCCGGCATGTTGATGCCGAGCGCCAAGGTCTCGGTGGCGAAGACCACCTTGAGCAGCGCCTCCTGGAACAACTCCTCGACCACCTCCTTGAACAGCGGCAGCATGCCTGCATGGTGGGCAGCGATCCCGCGCTGCAAAGCATCGCTGAAGTCCCCGAACCCCACGGCCAACAGATCCGCCTCCGGAATGACTGAGCAGCGTTCCTCCACCACCTGCGCGATGCGGTGCCGTTCGTCAGGCGAGGTCAGCCGCACACCGCTGTTGGCCAGCAGGCGCACGGCGTCCTCCGTTCCGGCGCGGGAGAAGAGGAAGTAGATGGCCGGCAAAAGATCTGCGGACTCCAGCCTGTCCACGACGTCGACGCGCGAGGGCGTGCGGGCCGGGCGCATGCGTTTGCCGCCGCGTCCGGGGCGGTCCAGGGAGTGCCGCTTGGGCGGTCGCATCCCCTCGCGCGCCAGCCGCTGCAGTTCCGGGTTCACCTGCCGTTGTGCGTCATCGACGAAGAGGTCGTACAAACGGTTGTTGGCCATGACCTGTTGCCACAGCGGAACGGGGCGGTGCTCCTCGAGCACGATCTGCGTGTCGCCGCGCACCGTGGCCATCCAGGCGCCGAACTCCTCCACGTTCGACACCGTCGCCGACAGTGCCGCGATGGCCACCGATTCGGGCAGCTGGATGATCAGCTCCTCCCACACCGCACCACGTTCGCGGTCGGCCAGGTAGTGGACCTCGTCCAGAACCACGTATCCCAGACCGGCGAGATCCGATGAGGCCTCGTACACCATGTTGCGCAGGACCTCGGTGGTCATGACCACGGTCTGTGCGTGGCCGTTGATGCTCACATCACCGGTCAGCAGCCCGACATCCGCCTCACCGTACTGGGCGACCAAGTCACGGTACTTCTGGTTGGACAGCGCCTTGATGGGTGTCGTGTAGAAGGCCTTGCGCCCGGTTTCGCGTGCCAGGTGGATGGCGAATTCCCCGACGACGGTCTTGCCGCTTCCGGTCGGGGCAGCGACCAGCACGTCACAGCCACTCTCCAACGCTTCGCAGGCCTCGATCTGGAACTCGTCGAGCGGGAAGTCGTAGCGGTCGCGGAAAGCCGCGAGGTGAGCACTGGTGCGGGTGCGACGCCGCGCCGCGGCGTACCGTTCCGCGGGCGTGGCCATACGAGCAGACTACGTGCTAACCGACCGGCGCGAAGGCACGTAAACCCCCCGGCACGACATGCACGTCGACCGGTAGCGGACCGACCCGCTCGCCGTCGGCGTACGCGGTTTGGCCCGCGGCCTCCACGCGGACCGTGGCTCCGCGCAGCGTATGCACGAAGGGGCGCGTGACATGAGTCCCCTTGAAGACGCTCGGAAAGGTCTTCAGGAAGGTGAACTTGCTCGTCCTGGCCAGGAACGTGAGGTCCAGTTGACCGTCGTCCAGCACAGCGCTCGGGCAGACATACATCCCACCGCCGTAGCTGGCCCCGTTGCCGACCGCCAGCATCATGCCCTGCTCCGTGAGGGTCTTGTCATCGACAGTGATCCGGAAATCGACCGGCTTGTACACCCCGAGCTCAGCGATCGTGGCCAGGAGATAGCGCGAGGTGCCCGTCGGCCAGGTCATCGTGTTCGCCCGCTCTGTCACCTCCGAGTCGAACCCGACACTCATCACGGCCAGGAACGCGCGCTCGGTCCCATCGGCGGCATGGATCACCGCGTAGTCCACAGTCCGGGTACGGCCATCGGCGATGACGTCGGCGGCCTTGCACGCATCGTCGCGTGGCAGGTCCAGGCTGCGGGCGATGTCGTCCCCGGTGCCGACCGGGATGATCCCCAGGGTCGTGTCCGTGCCCTGCACGGCCTGCAGCGCCAGATGCACGGTGCCGTCCCCACCACACGCGATGAGGGCCTCGACACCGTCGGCTACGGCCTCGCGCGCGAGGCGCAAGCTCTCCTCGGCACTGCCCGCCTCGAGCACCCTGACCTGTACTCCGCGCTCGCGCAGCCGGGCAACGGCCAGGGGCGCGTTCTTCAGACTGCGGCCCTTGCCGGAGGTGGGGTTGATGACGATGGCGGCGTTCAGCACAGGCCGAGGCTACAGGCAGCGTCGCGCGAAGGGCTTCATCCGTTGCGGCGGGAGTGTCCCCCCGAGTCCTTACCGCCGCGACGGATCGTCGCCTTCGACCGTCTCCGCGATCGGCGACACCTCATCGTCGTCCCACTGGTCGTAGTCCGGCTCGGCACCGTTGCGGCGGCGGCGGCGGTCGTTCAGGAGGCTGAAGACCACTGCACCGCCGACCAGGAGCAACACCGGTGTGGCCAGCAGCATCATCGTGATGGGATCCCCGGTCGGCGTGGCCACGGCGGCGAACACGAACACCCCGAAGATGATGTACCGCCAGGCTTGTGCCAGCCGCTTGCCGCTCAGGATGCCCAGCATGTTGAGCCCCACGATGAACAACGGCGTGAGGAAGCCGATCCCGAAGACGATGACCATGCGCAGGAAGAAGGACAGGTAGCGGTCCACCGGCAGGTAGTTGCCGACGTTCTGAGGGGTGAACCCGAGCAGCACCTCCAGACCCTTGGGCATGAGCACGTAGGCCAGCACCACTCCGCCGAGGAACAGCGGCACGCTGATCACGACGAACAGGTACACCCAGCGACGTTCCTTGGCGTGCAGTCCGGGCGTGACGAACGCCCACAACTGATAGATCCACACAGGTGAGGCCAGCACCACGCCCGACAGGGCCGCCACCTTCACCTGCAGCATGAACGCGTCGGTGACACCTGCGACCACGAGGCGCACATCGCGGCCCTCCGCCGCGGCTTGATCCACCACGTCCTGGATCGGCTGGGAGATCACATCGAATATCGGCGTGTAGTAGATCCACCCGACAACGGCCCCCACCGCGATCGCCGCAAGACTGATCACCAGGCGGCGGCGCAGTTCCCGCAGATGCTCCCGCAACGGCATCTGCGCCCGCGGATGCTGCGGGGCGGTCACGGTCAGGGCTGTGTGGGCGTCTGCTTGCCCGGAGCGGGTTCGGCCACGCCAGGCTCGGCAGCTGGCGCGGCAGGGGCCTGATCGACGGCCTTCGGGGCAGCCGCGGCGTCGGTCTTGGCCTCGGGGTCAGCAGCGGGCTCGCTGAGCCCCTTGGTCTCCGCCTTGAAGATGCGCAGCGAACGGCCCAAGCCGCGAGCCGCGTCCGGCAGTCGCTTCGCGCCGAAGAGCAGCACCACGAGCAGGATGAGGATGATGGGTTCCCATCCTCGGAAGTTCGAGAACATGCGTACAGACTACGACGCTCTGCGTGCCGACGCGGTAGACCGTCCGGTCAATGTGCCACGAAATGGGGAACGATGATGTCGTGGGTCTCGAGCCACAGCGCCAGATCCAGCACATCGTCGTACGAGATCGGCCGGCCGTGATGGGCTTCCAGCACCTCGTCAGGGACGTTGTCGATCAGCACACCGGCACTCGACAGCAGCGCCACGACCTCGTTGTCCGCGGCCTTCTCGATGAGGTCCTGGCAGGACACGCACTTGAAGGTGTACGTGGCCCATCCTGCTGCCTCCGCCACCGTCAGACGGACATCGGCGGGGGTCAGATCAACGTCACCACACATAGGGCACGTCGCCTTGATCGTCGTCATCGTCCTCGCCTCCTTCATCGCTGTTTGTGCTAGTGGCTTCGGCAGGAGACTGCTCAAAGTTGAGGCGGTTGTCCACTCGAGCAGGTAAGCATTACCGACAGTAGCCAAAGTCACCCGTTCAGGGGATGTTTCGGCGTGTCGCAGTGACAATCCGCAACCAGCATCCGGAGCGGTGGAATACTTCGCCAGACCGTCGGCGAGCTCGGCGTCGAGTGCCAGGAAACGGTCGCTCTTCAGAGCCGAGTGCCCGGAAGGCTCAGGCCTCGATCAGATCGATCACGAAGACCAGAGTGCGTCCCGAGAGTCGGTGTCCCCCCGAGGTGCCGTAAGCCAACTCCGGCGGGATCACCAGTTGCCGACGACCGCCGACACGCATGCCCGGGATTCCGTCCTGCCAGCCCTGGATGAGCCCACGCAGCGGGAAGGAGATCGACTCTCCGCGATCCCACGAAGCGTCGAACTGTTCGCCGGTCTCGTAATCCACGCCGACGTAGTGCACCGTGACAGTACCGCCCGGTTGGGCCTCGGCGCCGTCACCCACGATGAGGTCGGTCACGACCAGTTCAGTCGGGGGCGGTCCCTCCTGGAACTCGATCTCCGGCTTCTCACTCATGAACCCACCTTCTTCACATCGACGACGAACACCAGCGTGTCATCCACACCGATCCCGGATCCGGGCGGCGGGTTGGCCCCGTAGCCCTTGTCCGGCGGAATGATGAGCAGCACGCGGGACCCCTCTTTGACGCCCTGCAGCCCCTCCTGCCAGCCCGTGATGACGCCCTTGATCGGGAACTGCAGTTCTCCAGTGGCCCAGGAACTGTCGAAGACCTGTCCGGTCGACCACGCGGTGCCCACGTACTGGACCGTGACCAGCGAATTGGGTCCCACCGCCTTGCCGTCCCCGGGCGTGATCTCCTCGACGACCAGTTCCTGAGGCGGCGTGGCACCCTCCTCGATGGTGATCGTGGGCTCCGCGTCGGGGGCACCCGTGACGGTCACACCATCAACCGTGGTCGCGTCTCCCGCCGGTGAGGCGGCCGCCGAGGCAGTCGGTTCAGCAGAGGCCGTGGAGTCGGCGGAGTCCGAGCCGCAGCCGGCCAGCAGGAGCGGAACGGCCACGGCGATGGCCAGCAGTGATCGAGGCATGGGGCTCACCCTAGTGCACGTCACATCGACGCAATGAGCCGCTCGACCCGCTCGTCGACGCTCTTGAACGGGTCCTTGCACAAGACAGTGCGTTGGGCTTGGTCATTGAGCTTCAGATGCACCCAATCGACGGTGAAATCGCGCCGTTTCTCCTGCGCACGCTTGATGAAGTCACCGCGTAGTTTGGCCCGCGTCGTCTGGGGAGGAACGGACTTCGCCTCGAAGATCTCGATGTCGCTGCATACCCGGTCGACGAGTCCTTTGTCCTGGAGGAGATAGAACAGGCCACGTTTGCGACTGATGTCGTGGTACGCCAGATCAAGTTGCGAGACCCGGGCATCGGTCATCGACAGGTCGTGCTTGGCCATGTATCGCTCGATCAGCGTGCGCTTGATCACCCAGTCGATCTCGGTGGCGACATCCTGCAGTCGGTCGAACTCGATGGCATCGAGGGTCCGCGACCACAGATCCACGACCCGACTGGGTACGCTGCCCGGATCGTCGAGGAGCCCACCCTCGCGAGCGAAAGCGGCCACCCGCGCCAAGTACTCCCGCTGCATCTCCAGACCACTGATCGAGCGGCCGTTGGCCAAACGCACGGGCCGTCGGCCGGTGGGATCCTGACTGATGTCGCGGATGCTGCGGATGGGATTCTCCAGACTCAGGTCACGCATCGGGATCCCGGCCTCGAGCATCCTCAGCACCAGATCGGTGGCCCCGACTTTCAGCAGCGTCGTGGTCTCGCTCATGTTGCTGTCCCCGACGATCACGTGCAGGCGCCGGAACCGCTCGGCGTCGGCGTGGGGCTCGTCGCGGGTGTTGATGATGGGCCGGCTGCGAGTCGTGGCACTGCTCACCGACTCCCACACGTGCTCGGCGCGTTGACTCATGGTGTACGTGGCGCCACGCGGGGTCTGCAGCACCTTGCCGGCCCCGCAGATGAGTTGCCGCGAGACCAGGAAGGGGATGAGCACCTCGGCCAGGCGGAAGAACTCCCCCTGCCGGCCGACGAGGTAGTTCTCATGGCAGCCGTAGGAGTTGCCGGCCGAGTCTGTGTTGTTCTTGAAGAGGTAGATGTCGCCGAGGATGCCCTCCCCGGCGAGCCGCTGCTCGGCATCCACCTGCAGGCCCTCGAGGATGCGCTCGCCGGCCTTGTCGTGCGTGACGAGTTGCCGAAGGTCGTCGCACTCGGCCGTCGCATATTCAGGGTGCGAGCCCACGTCGAGGTACAGTCGCGACCCGTTGCGCAGGAACACGTTCGAACTGCGTCCCCAACTCACCACCCTGCGAAACAGGTAGCGTGCCACTTCGTCCGGCGACAACCGGCGCTGACCCTGGAACGTGCATGTCACGCCGTACTCGGTCTCAATGCCGAAGATCCTGCGTGTCATGGCCGACAACCTACCCGCCGTTGAGCAAACCGGCGAGTTCCTGACCGACCAGCCTCCGGAAGGCGCGACGCGGGCGTGTCCGGTCCAGGATGGCCACCTCGAGCTGCTTCTCCTCCAGCGTCCGCGGACCCTGACCGCCATGCTCGGCCAGCGCGGCCACGGCCATGCGCAAGGCCTCGTGAAGGGTCAGGTCCGGTCGCCACTGCTCGTGCAGTTCGGCCGAGATCGCCTCAGCGGCACCCCCCATCGCCAGGAATCCGTGTTCGTCCCCCACCGAGCCGTCGAAGGTCAGCCGGTACAACTGATCCGAGGCCTCGTCCTCACCGACCTCGGCCACGATGATCTCCACCTCGTAGGGCTTCTGCGCCTCCGTGAAAACGGTGCCCAGGGTCTGGGCGTAGGCGTTCGCCAGACCCCGACTGGTGACGTCCGCCCGGTCGTAACTGAAACCCCGTAGGTCCGCGTAGCGGACACCAGCCACACGCAGATTCTCGAACTCGTTGTACTTGCCGACGGCGGCGAACGCGATCTTGTCGTAGATCTCGCTGATCTTGTGCAGGGCTCGGGAGGGGTTCTCGGCCACGAACAGGATTCCCTCGTCGTACTGCGCCACCACGACCGAACGTCCCCGGGCAATGCCCTTGCGGGCGTAGTCGGCCTTGTCCTTGATGATCTGCTCGGGCGACACGTAGAAGGGCATGCTCATGACCGGGCTCCCCCTGCCTCGTCGGCAACCGGGCCGTCGGGGCGGCGGTAGCGTTGCGCGACGATCTCGTCAACAAGGATCTGCAACTCGTCCTCCGGCAGCCTACGGACTCCTGAGGTATCCACGGTGTAGACGACCGGGAAGATCCCGCGGGTCAGGTCCGGGCCCCCGGTCGCCGAATCGTCGTCGGCGGCGTCGTAGAGGGCCTGCAGACACACGCGCACAGCGTCGGTACCGGACTGCTCGCCCCGGTAGAGCTTCTTCAGCGAGCCGCGCGCGAAGGGGCTGCCCGATCCCACCGCGTGGTAGTCGTGCTCCTCGTAGCGTCCGCCGGTGACGTCGTAGGAGAAGATCCGGCCCGTGTCACGCGTGCTGTCGTATCCAGCGAACAGGGGCACGACGGCGAGCCCTTGGAACGCCATGCCGAGGTTGCCGCGGATGAAGGAGGCCAACCGGTTCGCCTTACCCTCCAGGGACAGGCTGGTGCCCTCGATCTTCTCGAAATGCTCGAGTTCGGTCTGGAACAACCGCACCATTTCCACCGCCAGCCCGGCTGTCCCGGCGATACCTACCACCGAGAACTCGTCGGCCGGGTAGACCTTCTCGATGTCGCGCTGCGCGATGACGTTGCCCATGGTCGCGCGCCGGTCGCCGGCCATCACCACTCCGCCGACGAACTGACTGGCCACGATCGTCGTCCCGTGTGGGACGTCGACCGGCTGAGCATGGCGCACACGATCGAACATGTTGGGGTCGTGTTCGGCCAGGAAGTCGACGAACGACGAGCCGGGGCGCAGGAAATGAGCGGGCAGACCGGAAGCCTGTGTCACTGGCCGCCCTTCTGTACGAAGCTGGCGACGAACTCCTCGGCGTTCTCCTCCAGAACGTCGTCGATCTCGTCGAGGATCGAGTCCACGTCGGCGTCGATCTCCGCCTTGCGGGCTGCGGCAGCCTCGAGTTCGCCATCGACGACGTCCTCGGTCTGCCTGCTGGTCGAAGGGCGTTGCTTGTGCTGCTGACCGTCTGCCATGGTCGACACCTCCTTGTATCCGACCTTAGTGCGTACCCGCCGGATCTGACATCTGACCTGCTCGCGAGTACCCGGATAGCCTGGGACGGTGAGCGTCTTGCGGATCATGGGTATCGAGACCGAGTACGGGGTCTCCTCCCCCGGGCACCCGAACGCGAACGCCATGCTGATGTCCAGTCAGGTGGTCACCGCGTACGACCGGTCCACCCACGCCCAGCGCAACAGCCGCACCCGGTGGGATTACGACGTGGAGACGCCGCTGCGCGACGCCCGTGGTTTCGATATGAGCCGCGCCGAGGCCGACCCCACCCAGCTCACCGACGACGACGTGGGCATGGCCAACGTCATCCTGACCAACGGCGCACGCCTCTATGTCGACCATGCCCACCCCGAGTACTCCACCCCGGAGGTCCTCACCCCCTTCGACGCCGTGCTCTACGACCGCGCCGGGCAACAGATCATGGCCCGCGCCGGTCAGTTGGCCTCCGCCGAGCCCGGTGCGCTGCAGATCCGGCTGTACAAGAACAACACCGACAACAAGGGCGCCTCCTACGGATGCCATGAGAACTACCTGATGCCGAGGCCGACGCCCTTCCCGAGCATCGTGGCGGCGATGATCCCGTTCTTCGTAAGCCGTCAGGTCATCACCGGCGCCGGGCGGCTCGGGGTGGGCCAGGACGGCAAGATCAAGGACTACCAGTTGACACAGCGGGCCGACTTCTTCGAGGTCGAGGTGGGGCTGGAGACCACCTTGAAGCGGCCGATCATCAACACCCGCGACGAACCGCACGCCGACCCCGAACAATACCGGCGGCTGCACGTCATCGTTGGTGACGCAAACCTCAGCGAATACGCCACCTACCTGAAACTCGGGATGACGTCACTGGTGCTCAGCATGATCGAGCAGGCCTGGGACTTCACCGGCTTCGCCCTTCAACGGCCGGTGAAGCAGCTGCACGAGGTGTCCCACGACCCCGAACTGCGCTACCAGATCGAGACCGCCGATGGCCGCCGGCTCACCGCGGTGCAGATGCAGGCGGACTTCGTGGAGCAGGCGCGCAAGTTCGTGGACGACCGCTACGGCTCCGACGCCGACGAGCCAACGTTGGATGTGCTGGCGGAATGGGAGAGGACCATCGATGCCCTGCGCCGCGACCCTGGTGAACTCGTCGACGACCTCGACTGGATCGCCAAGAAGGCCCTGCTCGATGGGTACCGGCGGCGTGACGGCATCGACTTCGGCGATCCCCGTCTCGACCTCGTGGATCTGCAGTACTCGGACGTCGATCCTCAGCGCGGGTTGTGGGCCCGTCTCGAACAGCGGGGCCGGCTGCGCCGGATGACGACCGATGAGCAGGTGGCGACTGCTGTGGTGGCGCCGCCCGCGCAGACGCGGGCGTACTTCCGGGGTGAGTGCCTGCGCCGGTATCCGCAGCAGGTGGCCGCAGCGAGTTGGGACTCCGTGATCTTCGATCTGCCGGGAAGGTCGGCACTGCAGCGAGTTCCCACGCTCGATCCTCTGCGCGGCACCAAGGCGCACGTCGATGCACTGCTCGATGCCAGCCCGACGGCCGCGGACCTCATAAGCTCCCTGCAGTCCATGGGGGCATAGCACTGCTCCGATCGGGTGACGTGAGGGCACCTCCGATCGGGTGAAGAACATCCATACGGGCTACATGAGGGGTCGATCCCCACTGTGTGCGTGGATATGTCGTAGCCCTCACCACCGCCGGGCTCCTCCTGGGACAGGCGGTCGCGATGGGTACGGCGCAGGCCGCAGAGCCTGCGGGAAACCGCCACACCACCGCAGCCACAAACAGCGTGAACCTCAGCGTCTCGGGTGTGAAGAAGGCCAAGATCAAGGTCAAGAGCGCCGGATACCGCAAGGTCGTGCGTACATCCACCGTTTTGCGACTCCCCGCCGGCACCTACAAGGTGCGTGCCTTCACGGTGAAGCGCGCTGGCGCGAAGTACACCCCCGACCGTCGCACCGTGCGTGTGCGCGCCACCAACAACCAGACGATCCTCGTGGCGTTCGAATACACCAAGAAGACCGGTTCTACCAGCACCGGCGCTGCTCAGCAGCCGATCGCCGCCGACCCCGTGCCCGCCGGCGATCTGGCCACGATGTTCGCCCTGGTCAACGAGGCGCGCTCGCAGCGTCAGCAGTGCGGCAGCAAGTCGATGCCGCCGGCACCGCCAGTCGTCTACAACGCCGAGATCGCCGAAGCCGCCCAGTTGCACGCCGAGGACATGGCGGCGAACAGCTACTTCGACCACGACTCCCTGGACGGCCGGTCGTTCGTCGACCGCATCAAGGCGACTGACTACCCGGGTGACCCGGGCGGCGAGAACATCGCCAGTGGCTTCCCCACTCCGCAGGACACGCTGCGCGGATGGCTGAACAGCCCCGGCCACTGCGTCAACCTGATGGCTCCCGAATTCGACCACATGGGCCTCGGGTTCGCCGAGCACAAGGACCCGCGTTACTCGACCCCGGTCTCCTACTGGGTCCAGGACTTCGGGTACGGCGACTGATCAGCAGCAGGGGCACCGATCGCCGCGATCCCTATCCACCTGCACGTCCGATGGGTGGCGTCAGGCGACGCACTTGCCCCACCTAGACGGTCGGCTTCAGAAGTGCGGCTACAGGTACTGACCGGTGTTGGCCACGTTGTCGATCGTGCGGCCGGGTTCATCGCCCTGCTTGCCCTGAACGAGCGTGCGGATGAAGACGATCCGCTCGCCCTTCTTCCCAGAGATCCGCGCCCAGTCGTCGGGGTTGGTCGTGTTGGGCAGATCCTCGTTCTCACGGAACTCGTCGACACACGCTGCCAGCAGATGCTGCAGGCGGATGCCCTTCTGCCCGGTGTCCAGGAACTCCTTGATCGCCGACTTCTTGCCCCGTGCCACGATGTTCTCCAACATCGCTCCCGAGTTGAAGTCCTTGAAGTACAGGACCTCCTTGTCACCGTTGGCGTACGTGACCTCCAGGAAGCGGTTCTCGTCGGCCTCCGAGTACATCCGCTCCACCGTGCGCTGGATCATGGCCGCCACGGTGACCTGCGCGTTGCCGCCGTGTTCGGACAGATCGTCGGGGTGAAGCGGCAGGTTCGCCGTGAGGTACTTGGCCATGATGTCGGCGGCCGCCTGCGCGTCCGGACGCTCAATCTTGATCTTCACATCGAGCCGACCTGGGCGCAGGATGGCCGGATCGATCATGTCCTCGCGGTTGCTGGCACCGATCACGATGACGTTCTCAAGGCCTTCCACGCCGTCGATCTCGGAAAGCAACTGCGGGACGATCGTGTTCTCGACATCGCTGGAGACCCCGGATCCGCGGGTGCGGAACAGCGAGTCCATCTCGTCGAAGAAGACGATCACCGGCATGCCTTCGCTGGCCTTCTCACGGGCGCGCTGGAACACCAACCGGATGTGCCGCTCGGTCTCCCCGACGTACTTGTTGAGCAGTTCCGGGCCCTTGATGTTGAGGAAGAACGACCGGCCCGCCTCCAAGCCCTCGCGCGCGGAGACCTTCTTGGCCAAGGAGTTGGCCACGGCCTTTGCGATCAGCGTCTTGCCGCATCCCGGGGGGCCGTACAGCAGAATCCCCTTGGGTGCCCGCAACTCGTGTTCACGGAACAGGTCGGCGTGCATGAACGGCAACTCGACGGCATCGCGGATCTGCTCGATCTGGGAACCGAGCCCGCCGATGTCCTCGTAGTCGATGTCGGGCACCTCTTCGAGGACAAGTTCCTCGACCTCGGCCTTGGGGATGCGCTCCACCGCGAACCCGGATCGGCTGTCGACCAGCAAGGAGTCCCCGGCCCGCAAACGCTGACTGCGCAACGGATCGGCCAGGTGCACGACCTGCTCCTCGTCGGTGTGCGCGATGACCAACGCCCGCGCCCCACCCTCAAGGATCTCCTTGAGCATCACGATGTCGCCCCGCTGCTCGAAACCGGCGATCTCGACGATGTTCATCGCCTCGTTGAGCATGACCTCCTGGCCGGGCACGAGCTGGGAGACGTCCACAGCGGGGGTCGCCACGACACGCATCTTGCGGCCCCCTGTGAAGATGTTGATGGACCCGTCGTCCAGAGTGTCGAGATAGACCCCGTATGCGCTCGGCGGCTCGGCCAGCCGATCGACCTCGGCCTTGAGCGTGAGGATCTGCGCGCGCGCCTCGCGCAGGGTGGCCGTCATCCGTTCGTTGTTGGCCCGTTGCTTGGCCAGTTCCGACCGGAGCCGGTCGAGCTCTGCGCCGCGCACATCCTCGGTCATCAGCCTGTCCTCCTCACCGAGTCCGTCACTTCGACCCTATACGTCCTGCCGAGGATTACCACCCCTCCGCTCGTCGACGCCGGAAGCCGCCCGGGGACCGTCGTAGTCGGCCCCATATGCCCCTTTCGCGGGCCTACTGCGCTTGGCCGGCGCGGTGACACCGGGGGCGAGACGCCGGCTGTAGACGAGGAATCCGGTGTGTCCCACCATCCGGTGATCGGGCCGCACCGCCAGACCCTCGACGTGCCAGCCACGGTGCATCGTCTCCGACGCCTTGGGCTCGGTCCAGCCACCGGCGGCCCGCAGCGTCTCCACCATCCGGGACAACTGGGTGGTCGTGGCGACGTACACGCACAACACTCCCCCGGGCACCAAGCACCCCTGCAGGACATCGACCATCTCCCACGGTGCGAGCATGTCCAGGACCACCCGGTCGAAGGGTCCCGTCGGCGCGACCTCCTCCAGGGCACCGGTGAGCAGCGTCCAGTTGTCGGGCACCCCGCCGAAGAACTTGCCGACGTTGCGCGCGGCGATCTCAGCGAAATCGGGCCGCTTCTCCACCGAGGTCACCGACCCGGTCGGTGTGACCGCGCGCAGCAACCAGCAGGTCAACGCTCCCGACCCCGCACCCGCCTCCAGAACCCGCGTGCCGGGTGCGATATCGGCGAAACCGATGATCAGGGCAGCGTCCTTGGGATAGATGATTGTGGCCCCGCGCGGCATCGACATCACGAAGTCGTGCAGGAGCGGCCGAAGCGCCAGGTACTCGGTTCCCTTGCTCGAACTCACGACGATCCCCTCCTGGGCGCCGATCAGGGCGTCGTGGTCGATGCCGCCCTTCTCGGTGTGGAACCGCTGGCCGGCCTGCAACGTGATGGTGTGCATCCGGCCCTTGGCATCGGTCAACTGCACCTGATCGCCCTCGGCGAACGGTCGGCCCTGCGCACTGGTGGTCACAATCCAGCAGGGTATCGCCGAAGGTACGCTGCACCGTATGGGCGAAGGCGGTCTGCGTTTCCACATCGCCGGGTTCCCGGTGTCGGTGCCCCTCGGGGGCATCCTCGGCGTGCTTCTCATCGCGTATCTGTGGACCCCGAACTTCAGCGAACCGGGGCGCAGCGGCATCACTCTGGCCGTGGTGTTCGCCGTGCTGCTGTACGCCGGTGTGCTCGTGCACGAGTTGGCCCATGCCTGGGCGGCGCGCGCGTTCGGCTATCCGGTGCACGGAATCACGTTGTGGCTGCTGGGCGGCTACACGGTGTACGAGCGGCGATCGAGCCGTCCCTGGCCGGAACTGGTCATCGCAGTCATCGGCCCGGTGTCCACGCTGCTGCTCGCAGCAGGTTGCTGGGTGCTGGCGGCGAACACCGGCGGGAGTGTCTCGTTGCTGTTCGGTGCGCTCGCGTGGACCAACGGGCTGCTCGGCGTGCTCAACCTTCTGCCCGGCGCGCCACTGGATGGCGGGGGTGTGGTCAAGTCGCTGGTGTGGCGGATCTCCGGCTCGGAGAGCGCCGGGGCAAAGGCCGCCGGATACGCCGGACTAGTGATCGCCGCGGCGCTCGGCGCGCTGGCCGTGGTGTCGTTGAGTCGTGGCGGGGGTGGCCTACTGCTGATGGGGGTGCTTGCGCTGTTCATCGGCTTCGGCGCCTACCAGTCGCTGCAGTCCGCTCGCAGCAGCGGGACGCTGGACCGGATCGCGACGCGACTGCCCCACCTCATCCGCCGCGTGCTCGCCGTGTCGCAGACCGACTCGCTGGGCGCCGCGCTGGACAGGTGGGACCGACAGAACCAACCAGCCGTGGTGACTGTCGACGAGCAGGGACGCCTGCTCGCCGTGCTCTCGCCGCCGGCGGCCGACGCCGTTCCTGCGGACCGGCAGCACTCCGTGGCGATCGGCCCGTTCACCGCGGCGATACCCACCGACCAGCGGATCGTGCTCGACGACGATCCTCGAGAGCTGGTGCTCGAGATGGCACGCAGCGGCGTCTCGCTGGCCTTCGTCACCGACCGCGACGGGCGGCCGCTGGGTGTGCTCTTCGCAGCGGATGTGAACAACCTGCTGGAGAATCCACGCTGACCGGCACGCCGTTGTGGACAACCACAAGATGTCGCTGGTCGCACGTACTGTGATCAGGTGACCGACTCCGGACCTCCTGCAGACGAAGCGCCTCGCGATGGTGTTCGCCCTCGCGAGGTAAGTGGTACCTCCGGCCATCCCGTGGTGGGTGCGTTGTCGCCGAGTCGCGCCGGCGACTACGCGACGTGTGCGCTTCTGTACAGGTTCCGGGCGATCGATCGGTTGCCGGAACGCCCGGGGCTGGCCGCTTTCCGCGGCACCCTTGTCCACGAGGTGCTGGATCGGCTCTTCGACCTGCCCGCGGAGCAGCGCAGCCAGGGGCGAGCGGCCGAGATGCTCCCGCAGGCGTTCAGCGAGCTGATGGCAGCCGAACCGGAGGCCGCTTTCGCCCTCGTCGAGGACGCGCCCTGGCCGGCACCGGAACCCCCTGACGTGCCGGACGCAGCCCGCGACCGCCTGCTCGGCGACGCCGCCGCGCTGCTCGACACATACTTCGGCCTCGAGGATCCGCGCCGGGTCGAACCTACCCATCGCGAACAGCTGGTCGAAGTGGCGCTGGATCCTGATGTGCTACTGCGCGGATACGTCGATCGTATGGATGAGGCCGACGGGCAACTGCGCGTCGTGGACTACAAGACCGGTCGATCCCCCGGCCAGCAGTGGGAACAGCAGGCGATGTTCCAGTTGCGGTTCTACGCGCTCGTGGTGCACCGCGCCACCGGCCGGATCCCGGGTCGTCTGCAACTGCTCTACCTGGGCAACGGTGAAGTGCTGACCTACCACCCCGACGCCGATGACCTCGACCGGTTCGAACGCAAAGTGCGCGCCATGTGGAAGGCGATCACCCGCGCCGCCGACGCCGGGGACTGGCGGCCCCGCCGCTCCGCGAAGTGCAAGTGGTGCTCGTTCCAGCAGCTGTGTCCGGAGTTCGGCGGCACGCCACCCCCGCTCCCGCCCATGCCGGTCACGGAATCGTCAACTACCGTGGTGGCGTGACTGGAACCACCGCCGCACGCGCGGCCAGCCTGACGAAGATCTACGGCGAGGGAGAGGCGCAGGTCGTCGCCCTCGACCAGGTCGACATCGCGATCGAGCAAGGAAGGTTCACCGCGATCATGGGGCCTTCGGGCTCTGGCAAGTCCACGCTGATGCACTGCCTGGCGGGACTCGACTCCGTGTCCGGCGGACAGGTGTGGATCGGCGAGACCGACCTCACCACCCTCAAGGACAAGGCGCTGACGGCCTTGCGCCGTGACAAGGTGGGCTTCGTATTCCAGAGTTTCAATCTCATCCCGACGCTCACCGCGCAGGAGAACATCACCTTGCCGATGGACATCGCCGGCAGCAAGCCCGATCAGCAATGGGTGAACCTCATCATCGACACGGTGGGGCTGCGATCGCGCCTGGACCACAAGCCCAGCGAACTGTCCGGTGGTCAACAACAACGGGTGGCGTGCGCGCGGGCGCTGGCCAGCCGCCCCGAGATCATCTTCGCCGACGAACCCACCGGCAACCTCGATTCCCGCAGCGGGGCCGAGGTGCTGGGCTTCCTGCGCCGCAGTGTGGACGAATTCGGGCAGACGATCGTCATGGTCACCCACGATCCGAACGCCGCGTCCTACGCCCAACGGGTGGTGTTCCTCGCCGACGGCCGGATCGTGGACGAGATGGCGGATCCGACCGCTGAGCGTGTGCTCGACCGGATGAAGCGGTTCGACATCGAGGGCAGCCCGGCCACCGAACCCGCCTGAAGCTGCGCGCATCACTGCGCAACCTCGTCGCGCACAAACTCCGCCTGTTCCTGACCGCCCTCTCGATCGTTCTCGCGGTGGCCTTCGTGGCAGGGACATATGTCTTCACCGATTCGCTGCGAGCGTCCCTGGATACGCTCATTCAGCAGAATCAGCCCGACGTGACGATCCGTCCGGCCAGCGCCGACTTCTCGCCAGAGTTCCAGGGAGCGGGCGAACTGCTGACGGTCCCCACCGCGCTCGCCACAGACATCGAGACGATCGCCGGTGTGGTTGCGGTCAGCCCGCAGGTTCAAGTACCTGCCGTGGTCGTTCTCGATGAGACGGGCAAACCGCTGGGGGTCGAGACCGGTGGTTTCACCAGTGGCACGGCGATCGCCCAGGACTGGGGCCCATCACAGATCAATCCCAACGAGATCGTGACCGGGCAGGTTCCGGTGGGGACGGATCACGTTGCGATGGACACAGCAACCGCCGAGCAACTGGGGATCGCCCCGGGTGACCAAGTGGATCTGCTGCTGCCGTCCGGGGAAAGACGCACGTTCACCCTCAGCGGCACGACCCAACTGCGCAGCAGCAGCGGGTTCGGCGTCAGTTTCCTGTTCTGGGACTTCCCGAGCGCCCAGGAACTGTTCCTCGAACCCGGACAGGCCACGAGCCTGGCCGTGCTGGCCGAGCCCACCGCGTCCCAGGCAGTGATCGCTGAGCAGATCCGCCCGATGCTGCCGTCCGGCGTGGAAGCCGTCACTGGTGACGAGATCGCCTCGCAGGTCTCCGAGCAGCTCGACTCCGGCCTGGGGTTCCTCAACACCTTTCTGCTGGTGTTCGCCATCGTGTCGGTCTTCGTGGCGACCTTCCTCATCTACAACACCTTCAGCATGCTGGTTGCGCAGCGCACCCGGGAATTGGCGCTACTGCGGGCCATCGGCGCCTCCCGGGGGCAGGTGCTGCGCTCGATCCTGGCGGAGGCGGTGGTCGTCGCGCTGTTCGCCAGCCTGCTCGGGATCGTGGTGGGAGCCGGTGTCGCACGCGGTCTGCAGCTGCTATTCCAGGCCGCGGGAGCCCTGTTCCCGTCGGCCGCGCTGGTGTTCCAGCCGCGCACGATCGTGGTTGCCCTGTCGGTGGGCCTGCTCATCACCTTGGCCAGTGCGGTTCTGCCCGCGCGGCGCGCGAGTGTGATCCCCCCGATGGCGGCTTTGCGCGACGAACAACCGCGGACCCGGGCTCTTGGTCGCCGGACTGTGGTGGGGGGATTCCTGCTCGGCGCCGGTGTGGGTCTGGCGGTCATGGCGCCACAACTCGCCGAGTACGGAACCACCAAGGCCGCCATGATGGCAGGCGCTGCCGCCCTTTTCGTCCTGATAGGTGTGCTGGCCACTGCCCCGGAGCTCGCCCGTCCCGCAGCCGCGCTGATCGGCAGCCCGTTCCGCGGCGTGGTGGGCCGCTTGGCACGAGGGAACACCCGCCGCAATCCACGAAGAACCGCCGCCACGGCCGGCGCCTTGACGATCGGGGTGGCCCTGATGTCGGCGATCAGTGTTCTGGCCGCCAGCACACAAGAGTCGGTCGCCGGGATCGTCGACGACGTGATAGGCGCGGACTTCGTGGTCACCGGGTACGGTTTCCAGCCCTTCTCGGGCGATGTTGCGACGGCGATCCGCCAAACCCCGGGGGTTGCTGAGGTGGCGGTCGTGAAGCAGGCACCGGCCCGGGCACCCGGCGCCGGCGACACACTGATCACCGGAGTCGATCCGCAGGACATCCAACAAGCGCTGTCGCTGACGGTGACCGAAGGATCGCTGGACGACCTCGAACCGGGCACGGTGGCCCTTGACTCCGACACCGCCACCGAGATCGGGGCGGGGGTGGGCACTGTGATCCAGGTGCTCGGTGTGGTCGGACCGGTCGATCTCGACGTGGTCGCGATCTACGAGGCGGCTGGTGGGTTCACCGGGTACGTGGTGGACCTGACCACGGCACGCGACCTGGGCGCCTCTGCTCAGGACAACGTGGTTTACGTGATCAAGCAACCGCAGGCCGAGGCGGCCACTGTGCAGGCGGACCTCGACGTCGCGCTCGAACCGTTCCCGAACGTGCAGTTGCTGGATCAGTCGGCGTTCAAAGACAGCATCGGCGACCAGATCGGGCAGTTGCTCAATTTCCTCTTCGCCCTACTGGTGCTCGCCGTCCTCATCGCATTGCTTGGCATCGTCAACACTCTGGCGTTGTCCGTTTTCGAACGCACTCGTGAGATAGGTCTGCTCCGAGCGGTCGGGATGTTGCGCAGCGGCATCCGGCGCACGATCGTGCTGGAGGCCCTCATCATCGCTGTCTTCGGGGCTGTCCTGGGCATGGTGATCGGGGTGGCCTTCGGGGCCCTGCTCCAGCGCATCCTCGCCTCCGAGGGCATCGAGGAGTTCGCCGTGAACGTTCCCCAGCTGGCGCTCTTCCTGGTGCTGGCAGCCGTCGGCGGAGTCCTTGCCGCCCTCTGGCCGGCCTGGCGGGGTTCGCGCCTGCGGATCCTGGATGCGGTCGCCGCCGAGTGATTCAGGATTCAGATCAAGGAATCCAGCGTGACCGTCTCGAGGGAGTCCACGTGGCGCAGCCGAGGGTCTGACATGCCTTCCACTGCAGGCCCGACCGCCAGCACATGACACCCTGCTGCCAGTCCTGCCGCCGCACCCGTCGGGCTGTCCTCCACGACGACGCTGCGGGCGGGGTCCGCGCCGAGCAGTTCGCAGGCCCGCAGATACGGCTGCGGATCGGGCTTGGGCCGCTCGACCTCCGAAGAGCTCACCGTGAGATCGACCGGGAAGTCGACATTGGCCAGCAGCAGATCGAGTAGGACCCGCCAGGAGTTGCTCACGATCGCGGTGGGCACCTGTGCAGCCCGCGCCTCTTGCAGCAGCCTGCGAGCGCCGGGCATCCAGAGCGCGGGGCGGTTGGCCACCAGGTGCTCGATCTCTCCCACGAGCACCCGTGCCACGTGGCCGGGATCGGCCTGGGTGCGGCTGGCGATGTGCCCGACGACGCGTTCCAGCGGTCCACCGATGCTGTGCGCCTGATCCTGCTCGGTCCACTGGTCGCCGAAGTACAGCATCGTCTGTTGCTGAGCCGCCTCCCAGAGCACCTCACTATCCAGCAACGTGCCGTCGAGGTCGAACAGCAGCGCCTCAGGTCGCGTTGAAATACGCCGCCTCCGGGTGGTGGAAGATGATCGCGGACGTGGACTGCTCGGGGTCGAGCTGGAACTCTTCGGACAACCCCACGCCGATCCGGTCGGCACCGAGCAGTTCGCACAGCGGCTTCTGCTGACTCAGATCCGGGCAGGCCGGATAACCGAACGAGAAGCGCTCCCCCCGGTACTTCTGCTTCAGGATGCCTGCGATCTCCGGTGCGTCGTCGGCGCCGATGCCCAGTTCGCCGCGCACCCGCGAATGCCAGTACTCGGCCAGGGCCTCCGTGAGTTGCACGGACATTCCGTGCAACTCCAGGTAGTCGCGATATGCGTTCTTCTCGAACAACTGCGCGGCGGCCCGGTCCACCGCGGACCCCATCGTCACCAGTTGCAGCCCGATCACGTCGCCGTCGGGGCGCACGTAGTCGGCCAGGCACAGGTGGCGTCCGCGCTTCTGACGGGGGAAGTCGAACCGGGCGATCTCCCGTTGCGGGTCCTCCGGCGCGCCGATGATCACCGCGTTGCCCTCCGAGCGGGCCGGCCAGTAGCCGTAGATCACCGCAGCCTCCAGCAGACCCTCACTGGTCACGCGGTTCAGCCAGGTACGCAGGCGGGGACGCCCCTCGGTCTCCACGAGTTCCTCATAATCCGGGCCGGTCTTGCCGGGGCTCAGCCCCCACTGTCCGCGGAACAGCGCACGCTCGTCGAGGTACGCCACGTAGTCCTTCAGCGCGATGCCTTTGACGATCCGGTCGCCCCAGAATGGAGGCGTCGGCACGGGGGTGTCACGGGCGACATCCGAGACGGCGTCCGGGTCCTCCGGCGCCATCGGACGGGCGGCGGCCCGCACTCGGCGCTGACGGCGCTCGGGCAGCGCGGCACCCGGCTCGCCACGCTTGACAGCCATGACCGCGTCCATCAGCGCGAGCCCCTCGAAGGCGTCCTTGGCGTAGCGGACCTCACCGTCGTACATCTCTGCGAGGTCCTGCTCGACGAATGCCCGCGTGAGCGCGGCACCTCCAAGCAGCACGGGGAACCGCTCTGCAACCCCCCGGCTGTTCATCTCCTCGAGGTTCTCCTTCATGATGACCGTCGACTTCACCAGCAGGCCGGACATGCCGATGACGTCGGCCTGTGCCTCCTGGGCCGCCTGCAGGATCGTGCCGATCGGCTGCTTGATGCCGATGTTCACCACCGAGTAGCCGTTGTTGCTCAGGATGATGTCGACGAGGTTCTTGCCGATGTCGTGGACGTCGCCCTTCACCGTGGCCAGCACGATGGTGCCCTTTCCGGACTCGTCGGTCTTCTCCATGTGCGGCTCGAGGTGTGCGACCGCGGTCTTCATCACCTCGGCGCTCTGCAGAACGAACGGCAACTGCATCTCACCCGAGCCGAACAGATCCCCCACGATCCGCATCCCTGGCAGCAGGACGTCGTTGACGATCTCAAGGGCGGGTTTGGTCTGCAGCGCCTCGTCAAGATCAGACTGCAGACCCTTGGCCTCGCCGTCGATGATGCGCCGCTGGAGCCGCTCGAACAGAGGGAGTCCGGCGAGCTCGTCGGCGCGATCGGCGCTGACGCTCTTGGCATCGGCGAAGACTTCGAGGAAGTGCGTGAGCGGGTCGTACACCAGGACGCCGTCCTCGTAACGCCGCCTGTCGTAGATCAGGTCCAGTGCGGCGTCGCGCTGCTCATCGGTGATCCGGTTCATCGGCAGGATCTTCGACGCGTGCACGATCGCCGCATCCAGGCCCACCTCCACGCACTCGTGCAGGAAGACCGAGTTGAGCACCTGCCGGGCGGCGGGGTTGAGCCCGAACGACACATTCGATACGCCGAGCACGGTGTTGACGTCGGGGTATGTCCGCTTCAGTTCCCTGATGGCCTCGATGGTCTCGATCGCATCGCGCCGGGTCTCTTCCTGGCCGGTCGCGATCGGGAACGTGAGTGTGTCGACCAGGATGTCCGAGACCGCCATCCCGTGGTTGCCGGTCAGGTCGGCGATGAGGCGCTCCCCCACCCGGACCTTCCACTGCGTCGTACGGGCCTGACCCTCCTCGTCGATGGTCAGCGCGACCACCGCAGCACCGTGCTGGCGGACCAGCGGCATGATGCGCTGGAAGCGCGAGTCCGGACCGTCCCCGTCCTCGTAGTTGACCGAGTTGACGATCGCCCGGCCACCGAGGTGTTCGAGTCCGGCTCGAAGCACCTCGGGTTCGGTGGAGTCGAGCATGATCGGCAGGGTGGTCGCGGTGGCCAACCGGGAAGCGAACGCGGACATGTCCGCCACACCGTCGCGGCCCACGTAGTCGATGCAGACGTCGAGCACATGCGCTCCGTCGCGTTCCTGATCCCGGGCGATCTGGACGCACTCGTCCCAGTTCTGGGCGAGCATCGCCTCCCGGAAGGCCTTGGAGCCGTTGGCGTTGGTCCGCTCCCCCACCGTGAGGAACGTGGCGTCCTGGCGCAGCGGCACGGAGTGGTAGAGCGAACTCACCGACGCCGGCGCCGCGGGGTGGCGATCCTTGCGACCGTGTCCGTGCAGCCGTTCGACCACTTGGCGCAGGTGCTCAGGGGTGGTGCCGCAGCACCCGCCGATCAGATTCAGGCCGTACTCGTCGACGAAACCCTCATGGGCGTCTGCGAGTTCGCCCGGCGTCAGCGGATAGCGGGCACCGTCCGCGGTCAGTTCCGGCAGACCGGCGTTCGGCATGCAGGTCAGCAGAACGCCTGCGTGCTTGCTCAGATGTCGCAGGTGTTCGCTCATCTCCATCGGTCCGGTCGCGCAGTTCAGGCCGATGGCGTCGATCCCCAGCGGCTGCAACGCGGTGAGCGCCGCGCCGATCTCGGAGCCGAGCAGCATCGTCCCGGTCGTCTCAACCGTCACGCTGACGAAGATCGGCACGTGCACCTGCAGTTCGGCCATCGCGGCGTGACTGGCCAGTACGGCCGCCTTGGCCTGCAACAGGTCCTGACTGGTCTCGATCAGCACGGCATCGACGCCGCCTTCGATCATCCCCAGGACCTGCTCGGTGTAGGCGTTGCGCAGCGCTACGAACGGCGCATGTCCCAGGGTGGGCAACTTCGTGCCCGGGCCCACCGAACCGAGCACGTAGCGCTGGTGGTCCGGCGTCGACCAATCCTTCGCAGCCTCCGCAGCCACGGCCGCCCCCGCCCGGGCAAGTTCTCGGATCCTGCTCTCGATGCCGTACTCGGCGAGGTTCGCGAGATTCGCACCGAAGGTGTTCGTCTCCACGGCGTCCACACCGACGTCGAAGAAGGCGTCGTGCAACGAGCGGACGACGTCGGGCCGGGTCACGTTCAGGACTTCGTTACATCCCTCGTGACCCTCGAAATCGTCCAGGCTCAGGTCATGGGCCTGCAGCATCGTCCCGGTCGCCCCATCGGCGATCACCACACGTCGCGACAAGGCTGTCAATAGGTCCTCAGGCATAGTGCCTCCAGCCTACGGTGCGCCCGCCACCGGCCCGGCGAGCAGCCGCCACCGGAAGCGGTCCGTGGCGGATCCGTGAGCAGTTCGGAGATCCGGGAGCGGTTGGTCTGCGCCGGATTGCTCCCGGATCTCGGGAACGCTCACGGATGCGGCGGCGGCAGCAGTCAGCCCTTGTGCTCCCGGTAGCGACGCGCGAGTTCCTTCGTCGAACTGTCGAGGCCCTCGTCCGTGCCGCCCGCGGTCAGCAACGGGGCGATCTTCTTCGCCATCACCTTGCCGAGTTCGACACCCCACTGGTCGAAGGAGTTGATCCCCCAGACCACACCTTGGGTGAACACGCTGTGCTCGTACAGGGCCACCAGCCGACCCAGCGTGCGGGGGTCGAGTTTCTCCGCGAAGATCACCGACGACGGCCGATCACCGGGCATCACCTTGTGCGGCACGAGGTGTGCCGGCGTGCCGTCCGCAGCCACCTCCGCAGCGGTCTTCCCGAACGCCAGGACAGCGGACTGGGCCAGGACGTTGGCCACCAACAGATCGTGGTGGTCGGGGGCGTCTGTAGCCGGCAGGGGGTTGACCGGCTCCAGGAAGAACAGGAAATCACAGGCGATCGTGGACGTTCCCTGGTGTATGAGCTGGTAGAACGAATGCTGACCGTTCGTACCGGGTTCACCCCAGAAGATCGCGCCGGTCTGCACGCCCACCGGGCTCCCGTCCAGGCGTACCGACTTGCCGTTGGACTCCATGGTGAGCTGCTGCAGATACGCGGGGAAGCGCTTGAGGTACTGCTCGTACGGCAGCACCGCACAGGTCGGCAGGCCCAAGAAGTTGCGGTTCCAGATCGACAGCAGACCCATCAACGCCGGCAGGTTCTGAGCAGTCGGTGCGGTGCGGAAATGCTCGTCCATCTCGTGGAATCCGGCCAGCATGTCCGCGAAGTTGGCCGGACCGATCGCCAACATGGTCGACAGGCCGATGGCCGAGTCCATGGAGTAGCGGCCACCCACCCAGTCCCAGAACCCGAACATCTGCGCGGTGTCGATACCGAAGGCCGCCACGGCCTCGGCGTTGGTCGACACGGCCACGAAGTGCTTGGCCACGGCCGCCTCGTCGCCGAGCGCGTCGAGCAACCAGGTCCGCGCGGACTGCGCGTTGTTCATCGTCTCCTGGGTGGTGAACGTCTTCGAGGAGACCACGAACAGGGTCTGCTCCGGATCCAGGTCGATGACGGCCTCGACGAAGTCGGTGCCGTCCACGTTCGACACGAATCGGAACGTCATGTCCCTGTCGCTGTAGTGCTTGAGCGCCTCATAGGCCATGACCGGCCCCAGATCGGAGCCCCCGATCCCGATGTTGACGACGTTGCGAATCGGCTTTCCGGTATGTCCCTTCCACTCCCCCGAGCGCACCTTGTCGCTGAACGCCGCCATACGGTCCAGGACCTCGTGGACCTCCGCGACCACATCGACCCCGTCGACCACCAGCGTCGCGTCCCGCGGCAACCGCAGCGCGGTGTGCAGAACCGCCCTGTCCTCGGTGGAGTTGATGTGTTGGCCGGTGAACATCGCCTCCCGTCGACCGGCCAGATCCACCGCATCAGCCAGTCCGACCAACAGGTCCATCGTCCCAGCGGTCACCCGTTGCTTGGAGTAGTCGAGGGTCACCCCGGCACCCTCCACCACCATCTGCTCGCCGCGCTGCGGATCGTCGTCGAACAGTTCCCGCAGCGTTCCGGTGCTGTGCTGGGTCAGGGCCTGCCAGGCCGGGTTCTCGCTGACGGACATGAGTGCCTCCAAACGACAAGACAACGTGCAATCGCCACGCTCGGTGGCCTACGTTCGACCCTAGTGAATGCCTCACCGGAAAGCCCGGTGCGAACGGATCTGCTGGAGGATCGGATGGCAACGGATTCCCCGATGCAATTGGGAATGGTCGGGCTCGGCCGCATGGGCGCCAACATCGTGCGGAGGATCATGCGCGACGGGCACAAGGCCGTGGTCTACGACGTCTCTGCCGACGCCGTGGCGGCGCTCGAAGCAGATGGCGCTGACGGCTCGACCGATCTGGCGGCCTTCGTGCAGAAGATCGACCGGCCCCGCAACGTGTGGATCATGGTGCCGGCCGGGAAGATCACGGAATCCGTGATCACGCAGCTCGCGGATCTGCTCGAGCCTGGCGACGCGATCATCGACGGCGGCAACTCGTACTATCACGACGACATCCGCCACGCCGCCAACCTCAAGGAGAAGGGCATCCACTTCGTGGACTGCGGCACCTCCGGCGGGGTCTGGGGCCTGGAACGTGGCTACTGCCTGATGATCGGTGGTCCGGACGAGGCCGTCGACCGGCTGACACCCATCTGGCGATCCGTGGCCCCCGGCGTGGGCGACATCGAGCGCACTCCTGGTCGTTCCGGTGACTACACCCCCGAAGAGGAGGGGTGGCTGCACTGCGGCGCGAACGGTGCTGGCCACTTCGTGAAGATGGTCCACAACGGCATTGAGTACGGGATGATGGCGGCCTACGCGGAGGGCCTGAACATCCTCAAGAACGCCGACGCCGGCACGCAGGACCGCACCGCGGACGCGGAGACCGCGCCGATGGAGAACCCGCAGTACTACCAGTACGACATCGACACCGCGGCGGTGGCGGAGGTGTGGCGGCGCGGATCCGTCGTCGCCTCCTGGCTGCTCGACCTCACGGCGATCGCACTGCATGAGAGTCCCGATCTCGCCGAGTTCGGTGGTCGGGTGTCGGACTCCGGAGAGGGTCGCTGGACCTCGATCGCGGCCATCGACGAGGGTGTACCGGCTCCGGTCCTCACCACCGCGCTGTACTCAAGATTCGCCTCACAGGGCAACGACTCGTTCGCGAACAAGGTGCAGTCCGCGATGCGCAAGCAGTTCGGCGGCCACGACGAGAAGACCTCGTAGCGCCGGTCAGGCGACCCCGAGGAAGGCATCGATCGCGCGTGACATGAGGCCCGGTCCGCCCGGGTCGTCTCCGCCCCGCAGGCGCTGCTCCTCCACCCAGGCGTCGACGACCTCGAGGGCGGCCGGGGTGTCGAGGTCGGAACCGAGCGCCTGCGCCAACGCCTCCACCGCGTTCACCGACGAGGGCCCGGTTGGCTGCGACAGCGCGCCGCGCCACGATTCCAGGCGCTTTTCGGCTGCCGCGAGCACGTCGGGGGTCCACGGCCAGTCCTCGCGGTAGGACTGGGCCAGGATCGCCAGCCGCACGGCCATGGGATCCACCCCCGACTCCCGCAACTGTGAGATGAAGACGAGATTGCCCAGGGACTTGCTCATCTTCTCGCCGTCGTACGAAACCATCGGCGCATGCACGTAATGCCGCGCGAAGGGCCAGCCCTCCAGCACCTCGCCCTGAGCCGCACTCATCTCGTGGTGCGGGAAGACGAGGTCCCGACCGCCGCCCTGTAGATCGAAACCGGGTCCCAGCAGATTCAGTGCGATGGTCGCGCACTCGATGTGCCAGCCGGGCCGCCCCGGCCCAAGGGGGCTGTCCCATGATGGGTGCCCCTCCTCCGGCGCCTGCCAGAGCAGCGGATCCACCGGGTTGGCCTTGCCCGGACGGTCCGGATCGCCGCCCCGTTCAGCCGAGATGGCGATCATGTCGGCCTCCGGCAGATGGCTGACGCTGCCGAACCGGGCCGCGGCGGACACCGCGAAGTAGAGATCTCCATCCACCTCGTACGCAGCGCCGACCTCCCGCAGTTGCGCCACCCGCGCAGCGGCATCCCCGACCGTTTCCACGGCCCCGACCAGATGGGTCGGCGGCAGGACCCGCAACGCCACCATGTCGTCCCGGAAGCGCTGGATCTCGAAGGCCGCGAGCTGCTGCCAGTCCACGCCGTCACGGGCCGCACGTTCCAGCAGTGGATCGTCGATGTCGGTCACGTTCTGCACATAGGTGACTGCGCGCCCCGTCGCGCGCCAGAACCTGTGGATCGTGTCGAAGAGAACGTACGTGGCGGCATGCCCGATGTGGGTCGCGTCGTACGGGGTGATCCCGCAGACATACATGCGGGCCTCGCGCCCCGCGGCGATGGGAGTCAGTGCACCGGCCGCGGTGTCGTACGCGACGAGGTCCACATCCAGGGGCGGCAGCGGGGGCATCGATTCAGCGGGCCAGGAACGCACTGTGTCAGCCTAATGTGCCTCTCCCCGGCCCACCCGTTCGCGTCAGATCAACGGCCACGGCATCCCGGTTGGAGAACCAGCACCCCGGTTGGAGATCGGCATCCCGGTTGGAGAAGCAGCACTCCCGTTAGAGATCGGCATCTTGGTTGGAGATCCGGCACTCCGGTTAGAGATCGGCATCCCGGTTAGAGATCCGGCACTCCGGTTAGTCCTATACGGCCGTGGGACTCTAACCAACCTGCCGCCGACTAACCAACATGCCGATCTCTAACCGGAATGTCCAGAGAGGTCTGCCCAGAGAAGTGTCCAGTGAGGTCGGTCACGGGTCGGCGTCGTGGCGTGACATGACCTGTCGAACCGTCCGGGCCGGACTCACGCACACAGCGCACTACACGGTCGACCACCCTTTGGCCGCATCACTGACGCCGCAGCCGCGTGACCAACACCCGCCCCCCAGTTCGCGTCAGATCAACGGCCAGGGCAGGGCAGGCCATTGCCCACTGGGCGCGGGAAACGTGCCGGCGGCCAGCAACTGCTCGGCACGGCGCCGTGTGTGGTGGACCTCTTCGATCGTCAACCATTCCTCGAGCTCGCTCAACCGATCCAGAGCCCCGTCGACGTCGTGGCGCATCGGTTCAGGCAGACTCGCGCCCGACAACCCCCACAGCACCGTGCGAAGTTTCGGCTCAACGTGGAACGTCACGCCATGGTCGATTCCGAACAGGCGATCATCCGTGCGCAGGAGGTGACCGCCTTTGCGATCGGCGTTGTTCGCCAGGATGTCGAAGACCACCATCCGTACGGTCAGATCATCGGTCCGGTGAGCCACCACGACCGGGCCGTCCGCGGTCTCCGCGTCCACGACCCCTACCCAGCCCGAGGGCACCTGCCGCGGGGGGAACACCCCGAGATCGACGTCACCGTCGATCCACTCCTGTACGATCCCAGGACCGGCTGGGCCATCGCTGCGCCACGCGGTGGCCGGCACGAGACCCCACCCCAGCACCTCGTCGAGCACCGCCGCGGCCTTCTCCCGGCGACACAGGGTTCCGGACGGGAAATCCCACAACGGCCGCTCCCCCGCCTGCGGCTTGTACACCACTCGCACCGGCTCGGCCCCGCAGTCGATGCTGCACAGCAAAGCGTTGTTCGAGGAGTCCGGCAGTCGTCCCAGGACCCGCATCGGCGCCTCGCGCAGACACGTCTCGTCGATCATGCGAGGTGTCGGCGGTATCCGTTGGCACGCGGGCAGATATGCCCGTCCGGGTCGATCGGCAGGTGACAGAACGGGCACTGCGGTCGGCCGGCGGCCACCACTCGACTCGCGCGGATGGAGAACGCCAGCGCGTCCACAGGGGTCAACCGCACGCGAAGAGTGTCGGGAGCCTCGCCACCGTCGTCACCGATGTCCGGCACGTCGTCGCTGTCGGACTCCCCGTGTGCCTCGATGATCACGGATTCATCGGTCGGATCCCACCCGATGCCCATCGACGACACCCGGAATTCCGGCTCGATCGGCTGGTCGAGCGGCTCGGTGTCGATGAGTTCCTCATCGGCGTCCTCGGGCACCTCCACGCCGGAGCGCCGCACTTGATCAAGCAGTTCGATGACCTTCTCGGCCAGCACTGAGGCCTGCTCCTTCTCACAGACCACGCTGACCGGCGCGGCGGCATCGGTGACTTGCAGGAAGAAGGTTCGATCGCCGGGCTGCCCGACCGTGCCGACGACGAACCGCTGCGGATGCGAGAACGAGAGGATCCGACGGGTCACGGGCTCGACCCTACTGTGCCGCACGGCCGCCCACGACCGCGTCGGAGCCTTTGTCGTCCGGTTTACGCGCAAGGCGTATCGGGCCGGTGTCGTTGAGCCGCTCCACGAAGGACCGCCGGGGTGCGTACGTGATCACGGTGACCGACGCGGTGTCGACGACCAGTCGCTGGAAGTGGTCCAGGTGCATGCCGAGGGCATCGGCCACGATGGCCTTGATGATGTCGCCGTGGGTCACGATCCACACGAAGCCGTCCGGGTGCTCGCGCACGAGTTCCCGCACACCGTGGGTGGCACGATGTGCCATCTGGGCCATCGTCTCGCCCTGCGGGAACTGCGCCGCTGACGGCTGCCACTGCACGATCTCCCAGGCGGGCTCCGTGGCAAGTTCACTGAGCGCCGCACCGCTCCAGTCCCCGTAGTCGCATTCGGCGAAGGCGTCGTTCACGAACGCCTCGGCCCGACCTGCTGCCGCCATCGCGGCCGTCTGGCGGGCACGCAACTGCGGGCTGCTCACCAGGACGTCCAACGGCACATCCGCCAGACGGTTGCCCAGGTCCAGCGCCTGGTCGCGGCCGGTCTCGTCGAGCTCGCTGTCGTTGCGGCCCGCGAGCACCCCCTGGGCGTTGGCCGTCGATCGTCCGTGGCGTAGAAGCAGAACGGTGGTCACGTGGCTCAGGATAGGGCCCATACGGCACACTCAACCTCGTGATCCGCGGCATGGGGCTGTACTTGGACGGCAAGGTTGTCGAGTCCAGCGGCAGCCTGGCCCTCGGCGAGGAGATCATGCCGAGCAACGCCGAGGGGCTGCGCGCGCGAATGGCCGACCTCCACCGCCGCGCCAGCGAGCAGCCCTCGGAGTTCGTCTGGATCGGGCTGTTCGAACCGTCGAAGGCCGAACTGGCGCTGGTGCAGGACATCTTCGGGCTCCCGGCCCTCCAGGTCGAGGACGCCGCCAACCACCGGCAGCGGCCGAAGGTGGAACTCGAGGACCAGTCCGCGTTGGTCATCCTGAAACTCCTCAGCTACTACGAGTCGACCTCCGATGTGGAGACCGGACAGATCTCGATCTTCATCGGTCAGCACTACGTGATCACCGTGCGGTTCGGACCGTTGGGCGACATCACCAGCATCCGCCGCGCTCTGGAAGCCGACCCCCGGCGGCTGGTCCATGGACCCACAGCCGCGGCCCACGCGATCATGGACGCCACCGTCGACGGCTACCTGTCCGTGGCCGAGGAGGTCAACAAGGACATCGAACAGCTCGAGGAGTCTGTGTTCTCGCCGGCCCGCACAAACGACGCCGAGGCGATCTACCGGGTCAAGCGGGAGAACCTGGAGATGCGCCGGGCCGTCGCACCGCTGGTGCCTGTGGCGCATGCCCTGGTCCGCGATGCGGTACCGGGGATCCCCGAGCAGCTGCAGCCCTTCTTCCGAGACCTGGGCGATCACATCCTGCGGGTCGCCGACCAGGCGGAGACGAACGATCAGTTGCTGATGACGCTGCTCATGGCGGCCACATCCCGACAGGATCTGCAACAGAACGCCGACATGCGCCGGATCAGCGCGTGGGTGGCCATCGCCGCGGTGCCGACGATGATCGCCGGGATCTACGGGATGAACTTCGACAACATGCCCGAACTGCACTGGAAGTACGGCTACCTGCTGATCCTGCTGCTCATGGGTGGAGTCTGCTTCTCGCTGTACCGCGCTTTCCGTCGGTCCGGCTGGCTGTAGCCGTACGGCCGTGTCTCTAGGCCGCGATGACCCCGGTCCCCAGCAGCACCAGGACCACCGTTCCCAATGCGATCCGGTAGATGACGAACGGCATGAAGGACCCGTGGGACACGTAGCGGATCAGCCACGCGATGACCGAGTACCCGACGAAGAAGGCGACCACGGTGGCGAGGATCGTCGGGCCCCAGGACACGTTCTTGTCGTCGCCGATCTTGAGCGCCTCGTAGAGTCCGGAGATCACCACGGCGGGGATGGCCAGCAGGAACGCGTACCGGGTGGCCGACGGCCGGTCGAAGCCGAGGATCCGTCCCGTGCTGATGGTGGCTCCGGAGCGGGAGACACCTGGGATCAGGGCCAACGCCTGCCCGAAACCGTAGATCAGGCCGGTCTTGATTGTGAGGTCGTCGAGGGTCTTCTCCTGTTTGCCCCAACGGTCGGCCGCCCCGAGCACAAGACCGAAGACAATGAGGACCGTGGCCACCAGGTAGAGGTTGCGCGCTGCGGTCTCGATCTGGTCACTGAACGTGTAGCCGAAGAATCCGATCGGGATGGTGCCGACGATGACGTACCAGCCCATCCGCGCGTCGATGCTGGAGCGCAGTTCGGGCGTGTAGAGCGAGCGGGTCCAGGTGGTGATGATCCGCCAGATGTCCTTGCGGAAGTACACAAGCACCGCGGTCTCGGTGCCCAGTTGGGTGACGGCAGTGAACGCCGCCCCGGGATCCCCCCACCCGGCCAGCGTGCTGACGATCAGGAGGTGTGCGCTCGAAGAGATCGGCAGGAACTCGGTGAGGCCCTGGATGATCCCCAGGATGAGCGCCTCGAGGTACGAGATGGGGTCGTGCATCAGGCCAGGCCGGCCGATTCCACCACCTCGGCCATCGTCCGCAGGGTCTGCAGACGCTCCTCCAACGATCCGGCGTAGGTCGCCACGGTCAGTGTGGTCACCCCGGCGTCGGCGTAGGCGTGCAATCGGTCACGCACGCGGTCGGCGGGACCGATCAACGCGGTCTTGTCGATGAAGTCCAGCGGCACGGCGGCCATGGCCCCCATCTGGTCCTTGGCGAGGTACTTGTTCTGGATGTCGATGGCCGCTTCTTCGTAACCCATCCGCGTGGCCAACTGGTTGTAGAAGTTCTTGTCCCGACTTCCCATGCCACCGATGTACAGCGCCGAGTAGGCACGCACCGGCATGGCGCACGTCTCGAGGTCGTCACCGAAGACCACCGGCACGGTGGGCACCACGTCGAAGCCCTCGAGGGTCTTGCCGACCTTCGCGCGGCCCGTTTCGATGTTCGCGAGCAGTTCGGGGGCGAACTCGGGGTTGAAGAAGATCGCCAGCCACCCGTCGAACAGCTCCCCGGTCAGCTCGAGGTTCTTCGGCCCGATTGCCGCGAGGTACATGGGGATGTAGTCGCGCACCGGGTGCACGGTCAGGGTCAGCGCCTTGCCGGGCCCATCGGGTAGGGGAAGGGTGAAGAACTCCCCGTCGTAGGAGAGCTTCTCGCGGCGCAGGGCCTTGCGCACGATCTCGGTGTACTCCCGGGTGCGCGCCAGCGGCTTGTCGAACTTCACGCCGTGCCACCCCTCGGACACCTGTGGTCCGGAGACGCCGAGGCCGAGCCGGAAACGCCCCCCTGACAAGGTGTCGAGGGTTGCTGCGGTCATCGCGCAGTTCGCAGGAGTACGGCCGGGGATCTGGAACACGGCACTGCCGATGTCGATCTGGTCGGTCTGTGCCGCGATCCACGACAACACGGTCGCCGCGTCCGAGCCGTAGGCTTCAGCGGCCCACGCCACCGCGTACCCCAACTTGTCCGCCTCACGGGCGAGCGCCAGATTGTCGGCGTCGTTCCCGGCGCCCCAGTACCCCAGATTCACTCCCAGTCGCATGACCCGCAGCCTAGCGCGGGGCGATCAACCCCCCGAACGGGTGCCGCTCGGCTACGGTTTGAGGCGTGGAGATCCGATCGGTCGGCCGCAGCGGCCTGCGGGTGAGTCGCATCGCCCTGGGAACCATGACCTGGGGCCGGGACACCGACGAGCACGAGGCCGCGGAACTGCTCGACCTGTTCCTGAGCGAGGGTGGCACGCTCGTCGACACCGCCGACGTCTACGCGGACGGTGAGTCCGAGAAGATTCTGGGCCGGTTGCTGGTGGACACGGGCCGGCGGGACACGGTCGTCCTCGCGACCAAGAGCGTGTCACGGCCGAACACCGAACGGCGCTTCGACGCCTCCCGCGCACACCTGCTCAGCAGCCTGGACGGGTCCCTGCGGCGACTGGGCGTGGACCACATCGACTTGTGGCAACTGCACGCCTGGGATCCGCTGACGCCCATCGAGGAGACGCTGTCCGCAGTGGACCACGCGGTGACCTCCGGCAAAGTCCGCTACGTGGGCATCAGCAACTACGCGGGGTGGCAGACGGCGCAGGTGGCCACGTGGCAGCGCGCGATCCCCGGTCGGGCGATCCCGGTGTGCAGCCAGGTCGAGTACTCCCTGCTGCAGCGCGGAGTCGAACGGGAAGTGGTACCGGCGCTCAAAGCGCACGGAATGGGCCTGATCGCGTGGTCGGCGTTGGGACGCGGGGTGCTGACGGGCAAGTATCGCGCGGGGATCCCCGCAGACTCCCGCGCCGGGAATCCGGTGTTCGCAAGTTTCGTCCAGCCGTACCTCACGGATGCCGCCCGGCGCATCGCGGACGCGACAGCCACAGCCGCCGAGGGCCTCGGAGTGAGCCCCACCGAGGTGGCTCTGGCCTGGGTCCGCAACCGTCCGGGGGTGACTTCCGCGCTCGTCGGCGCCCGCACCGCTAGCCAGTTGCGTACCGCCCTGGCGAGCGAGGAACTTGCGATCCCCGACCAGATCGAGCAGGCGCTCAGTGAGGTATCGGCACCGCCGATGTCCTATCCCGAATTCGGGTGGAACCAGCGTTCATGACGCTGATCGACCTCAGCGGCAAGATCCCCGATGATCCGTTCGCGTGGCTGCTCGACGCGTGGAACGACCGGTGCTGGTCGGTGCGGCCCGGAACCCGGGCCGTCGACGGTTGGGGCGTCGCGGCCGTCGACGTGCAGGGCCGACCCGGCTGGCTCCTGCGGCGCTCGGCACTGCCCGGCGAGGCTGTGCACGGCAGCGGCGAGGCGTTTCTCGGTCCTGATCTCGCGGGCGGCGCGCGACTGCTCATCAACCGTGAGACCAACGGTGCGGCAGGAGTGGACCTGGCCTACCTGAACGTGCCCTTCATCTGGTCCGATGCGGGATGGGGTCTGCACATCGACACCGGAGCGCCGGTGCTGATGGACTTCTCGGACGAATACACCGTGCTGGTGTTGGATCCCGACCCGGTCTTCCACACGTCCACAGGCTCCCCGGGACAGATGCTGGCCGACCACACCGCACGCACGGGTCGTGCGCCGCTGTGGCCCGAATGGGCCTACGGCGTCTGGATGAGCCGGGCGACGTACCTGTCGGCTGACGAGATGTCCGACGTGGTCCGTGAACTGCGGGCAGCCGACTGCCCGGTGGATGTGATCCACGTCGACGCGTGGATGACGGGGAACGTGTTCCGCGATTTCACCACGAACTGGGAGGTGGATCGCGAACGGTTCCCGGTCGGCTGGACCGACCGACTGCGCGAGGACGGCGCCCGGGTGAGCATGTGGCTCAACCCGTTCGTGCATGCGGACACCGAATTGGCGGCGGATCTGCACTCGCAAGGGTTGCTGTTGCGAATGCCGGACGGATCGCCTGCCAGCACATGCGACCGTGCCTACCGGAACCTGGTGGACTTCAGCAACCCCGCGGCGGTCGCCTGGTGGCAGGGGCAGATCCTCGATCTGGTGGCCTCGGAGCGCCCGGATGCGCTCAAGCTGGACTTCGCCGAGGAGGTACCGCCGGACGCGGTGACTCATGACGGCCGGCCGGGGCTGCTCCTGCGCAACTCCTACGCGACGCTCTACCAGCAGGCGACGGCCGCCGCCCTGGCCACGCGGGACGGCCCGGCGATGCCGCTGTTCTGCCGCTCCGGCTCGGCCGGGGCGCAGGTCGCGCCGTGTCATTGGGTCGGCGACACGCCATCGACGTGGGAGGCCATGGCGGGTGCACTCGCGGCCTGTCTGTCCCTGTCGGCGAGTGGTTTCGCACTTGTCGCACACGATGGCGGCGGCTTCTACACCGCCGGCACCAGCCACATCCCGGCCACCCTCCTCGATGGTGGCGCGGCCGGATACACGGCGGACGTGGAGCCGGAGTTGTTCGGACGGTGGGCGCAGTTCGCGGCGTTCAGTCCGGTCACGCGCTTCCATGGTCTGGGTCTGCGTGAACCCACCGCGTACCCGCAGCCCTGGCGGGATGCCGCCATCACGGCACTGCAGGCCCGTCGTGGAATCGTCAGTCATCTACGACGAGCACACGAGCAGGCCTCAACGACCGGACTGCCGGTCATGCGGCCCATGGCGCTGATGACTGACGACCCTCAGGGCCGCCTTGCCCATGCGCAATACATGCTCGGTGCCGACCTGCTGGTGGCACCCATCCTGCGGCGCGGTGGTGCCACGCGGATGTGGCTGCCGGAAGGGCGGTGGCGACCGGTCCTGGGCCGTCCGGAGGTCTCGGGCGACGCCGGTTGGGTCGATGTCCAGTGCGACCCGATGTCGTTCCCGGTCTTCGAACGCCTGCCTTAGCCGCCTGCGATCGCCCGCAGGGCGGTGAGCGGGATGTCGATCCAGTCCGGGCGGTTCCGTTGCTCGTAGACGGCCTCGTAAGCGGCCTTGTCGATCACGTAGGCCGTGAGCAGGACTTCGTGGTCCACCGGGTCCAGGTCTCCGGCCTGCGCATAGCCGGCAAGGAACGCCGCACGGCTCGCGTCCCCCCAGGCGACCGCCTCGTCACTGTTGCCTCCCCCCTGCCAGGCCGCGTAGTCGAACGAGCGCAGCATGCCGGCCACATCCCGCATGGGGTGGTCGAGCACACGCCGCGAGTCCAGCTCACCACCCGGCTCGCCTTCGAAGTCGAGGATCTTCCAGCCGTCCGGGGTACGAAGTGCCTGCCCGAGATGGAAGTCGCCGTGGACTCGCTGCACCGTCAGCGTGGGCAGTTCAGCGATCCGGTCGAGGTGGACGTGCAAGGGCGGCTCCAGTTGATGCACGCCGTCTACGACCTCACCGGCCGCCGACAGCCGGGCGTGCAGGCGGCGACTCATCGCCCGCAATGCCGCCTCGTCGACCTGCGTGACGCCGAAGGCACCTGCCAGGTCGCGGTGTAGCCGCGCCGTCGTCGCTCCGAGGTCGAAGCCCTCCGCCGCGAAGTCCTCACCCGCTGCCACCCGCTGCCGGGCGAGATCCCAGCCGTCGATGGAGCCGGGGAAGAACTCCTGGATCATGGCCAGATGCCCGTGGACCGTGTGCCCCGACGCCGGGTCGGTCCACCCGCCGTTGACCCAGCCGAGCAACTCCCCCACATCCGCACAGCCAACCTCGGCCAGCCCGGCGTGCACTTCGATGTCGGGGTTGATCCCCGGACTGAGCAGACGGAAGAACTTCACCAGTACGGAATCGTCGAGGACGACCGACGTGTTGCTCTGTTCCACGTCCAGAATGCGGCACGCTCCGAGCACGCCGGGGTCCCGCCGCCACTGCGCCAGTGGTCGCTCGCCGGTTCCGGCCGGGTTCAGGACCGCGGGTCCACCGACTGTGAGCAGGGACGTGACCACCTCTACGCGGGCCAAGCCGTCGTGCAGGTACCCGCCCTCGACCTCAGCGATCACACCCGCCCCGGATCGCCCCTCGAAGAAGACCGGCACCTGATAGATCTGCGAGGAGCGCCCATCGATCTCAACGCCTAGGACGAGGTGCTCACCGCCGTGGCACACCGAGGTTCGCGACACGACCCGCAACCGTGTGATGCGGTGACCCTTGCCGCCGAACCACCTGCGGTCCGGCAGCCAGGCGCCCAGCACGGACAACAGGTGTTCCTCATCGATCCCCACGGGTAGTCCCACGCTGCGAAGTCTGCCGGATGGACGTTCGGGGTCGCAGGCCCGCGGGTTGAGACCGGCGCTTTCCCCCTTGACTGCTGCGCGGTTACGGGTTCAGCGGTCCGAAACCCGCAACCGCGCGACACTCAACCGGATGCGCCGAAGGGAACGCGGACTGCGGATGCGCCGAAGGGAACGCGGACTGCGGATGCGCCCGCGGGTTTACGGTGGGACCGTGAGCACGCACGAGGTGATGAACCAGCCGCCGCCCCTGATCTACAACGCCTTCACGGACGACACGGCGCTGCGGGAGGCACTCACCGCGTTCGGCGGCGATCCGCAGGACGCCGGGCTGGTCGAGTTGGGCGCCATGGCGGGTTCTGAGCAGGCTCGCGAGTGGGGGCGCCTGGCCAACGAACACACCCCGGTCCTGCGCACCCATGACCGCTACGGGCACCGCGTGGACGAGGTGGAGTTCCACCCGGCGTGGCACGACCTCATGACGGTGGCGGTCGCGAACGGTCTGCACGCCGCCCCCTGGACCGCCGACGACAAAGCTGCACACGCTCGGCGCGCGGCAGGTTTCATCATGTGGTCGCAGGCCGAGGCTGGCCACGGCTGTCCGATCTCCATGACCTACGCAGCGATCCCCGCTCTGCGAGTGGACCCGACTCGCGCGGCGCAATGGGAGGCGGGTCTGGCCAGCCGGGAATACGACTTCGGTCTGCGTACGCCATCGGACAAGCGCGGTCTGATCGCGGGGATGGCCATGACCGAGAAGCAAGGTGGATCCGATGTCCGCACGAACACCACGACCGCAGTGGACATGGGCGACCACTACGAGTTGACCGGGCACAAATGGTTCTGCTCGGCACCCATGAGCGACGTGTTCTTGGTGCTCGCCCAGGCACCCGGTGGCCTGACGTGCTTCATCGTTCCCCGGGTGCTGCCCGACGGGACCCGCAACGTCTTCGAGATCCAGCGGCTTAAGGACAAGCTCGGCAACCGCTCCAACGCCTCCAGTGAGATCGAGTTCGACGGGACCTGGGCGCAGCGTCTGGGTGACGAGGGCCGGGGGGTCCGCACCATCGTCGAGATGGTGTCGGCCACCCGGTTGGACACCGTGCTCGGGTCGACAGCTCTCATGCGCCGCGCACTGACGGAGGCCGTGTGGCACACCTCCCACCGGCAGGCGTTCGGCGCCACCCTGATCGACCAGCCCCTCATGCGCCAGGTCTTGGCCGACATGGCTCTCGAGGTCGAGGCCGCGACCTGGCTCGGGATGCGCCTGGCCCACGCCGTTGACGCCTCGGAAAGTGGCTCCAGTGAGCAGGCCGCCTTCCGGCGGATCGCGTTGCCGATGAGCAAGTACTACGTGTGCAAGCGCACACCCGGGCTCACCTTCGAGGCGATGGAGTGCCTCGGCGGGGTCGGGTACGTCGAGGAGACCGGCCTGCCGCGGCTGTATCGCGAGGCACCTGTGAACTCGATCTGGGAGGGATCGGGCAACGTCAATGCCCTGGATCTGCTGCGGGCCATCGGACGCAATCCGGAGAGCCTGGATGCCTACCTGCAGAACCTGGCGCCGGCATCGGGCTGCGACGAGGCTTTCGACACCGGTCTTCGGGACGTGCTCAACGCCTTGGCGCAGAATCCGACCGAAGCGCCGGCGCGGGCCCGCTGGTTGGCCGAGAAGATGGTGCTCCTGCTGCAGGCATCGTTGCTGGTGCAGTACGCGCCCTCGGCAGTGGCGGACGCATTCATCGCGGCCCGCCTGCGGCAGTCCGAGGGAACCTACGGGGTGGTCGACCTGGGTACGCAGGACGTCGCCGCGATCCTGGACCGGGCACAGGTCGGGGCCTGACCGTCCCCACAATTGGACCGAGCACGCCATCTGTCGTGCCGATGAACAGGCGCAAAACGGACTATTCCGGCTCGCGGTCGGCAACGGAACCCTCGCTGCTGATGGTTTCGGCCCGGATTGTGGGGAGGTCCGCGGTCACACTTACGGTCTGGCGGCCCGCGATAGGGCAGGATCAAAGGCATGCCCTCCCACATCGACGTGACACAGCACTACGACGCCGACCCCGCGACTGTGTTCGCCATGCTCAGCGACAAGGACTTTATCCTCTACAAATGCGAGCAGAGCGCCAGTCTGGAAGCAACCGCCGAGGTCATCGATGAGGGTGACACGGTGAGCATCCACAACCGCCGGGTGCTGCCAGCGAAAGTCCCTGGGTTCGTCAAGCGCTTCCTCGGAGACACGATCCCGCTCGACGAGACACAACACTGGGGTCCGGCCAATGGCTCCGGGCAGCGCACGGCGGAGTTCAGCGTCGACTTCGACGGCCAGCCACTCGCATTCGGCGGCACCATCGAACTGCACAAACACGGCGAGGGTTCGGCGGTGCGTACGAAGGGCGCACTGAAGTGCAGCGTTCCGCTCATCGGCGGCAAGGTGGAGAACTTCGCCGCGGAGTGGATCGGCAAGTACCTGAACAAGGAGGAACGTGTCGGCCAGCAGTGGCTGACCGACCACGCCTGAGCGTTTGTGACGACGTTGCGGTGCCGGTCAGCCACGTTGTGACGGAGGTGCTGGGTCGGGCGCCCGAAGACCGCGCACCATCGTCACAATCGCGCCGGTAAGGGGCGCAACGTCGTCACAAAGGGCCCTAAAACTCTCGGTCCCGTGCCAAGTCGGCCAGCGCCGCGAGCCGCGACAGGGACCGGAAGTACTTCTTCCGGTACCCGCCCTTGAGCATCTCCGGGGTGAAGATCGCTCCCAGCGACTCCCCCGAAGCCGCTACCGGCACATCGTTGTCGTACAGGCGGTCCACGAGCACGACCAACCGCAGCGCCACGTCCTGCGACGACAGCTGGTGCACTCCGGTCAGCCCCACCAGCGGCACACCCTGGACCAACCGCGCGTACTTCGACGGATGTACGCGCGCCAGATGCTCGCACACCGCATCGAAGTCATCCAGGGTCGCGCCGGGTGTCGCGGCCACGAGCGCACTGACCTCCGATTCGCTCAACGCCGGCGGAGCTTTGGGCACCCCGCGATGGCGGTAGTCGACACCGTCGATCCGCAGCACATCGAAATGCGCCGACAGGCCCTGGATCTCGCGCAAGAAGTCGTCGGCGGCGAAGCGGCCCTCCCCCAGCGCGTCGGGCAGCGTGTTGGAGGTGGCGGCCAGCCGCACCCCGCGCTCGGTGAGCGCCATCAGCAGTGAACTCATCAACACGGTGTCGCCGGGATCGTCGAGCTCGAACTCGTCGATGCACACCAGCGCGAGGTGCGACAACGCCTCCACCGCCCCGGCGAATCCCAAGGCCCCTACTAGGTGGGTGTACTCGACGAAGGTCCCGAAGGACTTCGCCCCGTCGGTCGCGTGCCAGATGGACGCGAGCAGGTGGGTCTTCCCCACGCCGAAGCCCCCGTCGAGATAGACACCGGGCCGCATCTCCGCCGGGGTGGCCTTGCGCAGCCATCCGCGCTTCTTGACCTGCGCCGGCGCCGCCACGAAGGCACGGACGCCCGCAACGGCTGCCGCCTGCCCCGGGTAGTAGGGGTCCGGGCGGTACGACTCGAAGCTCACGTGGGAGAAGTGCGGAGGAGGGACGAAGCCCGCCACGAGGTCCTGTGCGGCCACGTCGGGCAACCGATCGCACAGACTTGAGGGCACGCGCCGAATCTATCCAACGCGTCGGCGTGACTTGTGGGTCGCCCGCATGGTCGGATGGTGCGATGGATGACGCGGAACTCTGGGAGGCGTACGCCTGGCCCGAACGGTGCCTGCGCGTGAACTTCGTGACGACCATCGACGGTCACGTCCAGGGCCCCGATGGGTTGTCGGGAAGCATCAGCAGCCCGGAGGACCGGCGAGTGTTCAACATGCTGCGCGCCGGCTGCGACGCGATCCTCGTCGGAGCCGGAACCGCCCGGATCGAGAAGTACAAGACCCCCGCGATCAAACCGCAGTGGGCGGACCTCCGCGCAAACCCCGACCCACCGACTCTGGTTATGGTCTCCGCAAGCGGGAACGTACCTGATATCGAAGGGTCGGTGGTTGTGGACGGTACGGATCTCGCCTCGCTGAAGGACGAATACCCGCGCATCCTGTGCGAGGGCGGGCCGCACCTCTTCACCGCGCTGCTCGAACAGCAGCTGATAGACCAGTTGGCGCTCAGCACCCACGGCGTCCTCGGCGGTACCGGCGCTTTGATCACCGACGGCGTCACCACCGGCGCCACCCCCATCCACACCCACCACGACGCCGACGGGCTGTACACGCTATGGGGCCTGGCGTGATCGCGCCGATGCTGGCCAAGGCCGTAGGCGATCAGGTCCCCGATACTGCGGGCCTGCTGTACGAACCCAAATGGGACGGTTTCCGGTGCATCGTGTTCCGGGACGACTCGGTAGTCCTGCAGAGCCGCAAGGAGGAGGACTTCTCCTACCTCTTCCCCGAGGTGGTCGCCGTGTCCGAACAACTCCCCCCAGGGACCACGCTGGACGGAGAACTCGTGATCGTCGGCGACAAGGGCTTGGAGTTCGACCTACTGGGCAACCGCATCCGGCCGCGCTCGGAAGCCGGGGGGTGGAAGATCAAAGAACTGTCTGAGGCGACACCGGCTCGGTTCGTCGCATTCGACATCCTGCAGCACAACGGCGACGACATCAGCCAACTGCCCTTCGCGCAGCGCCGCGAGGTCCTGGAAACGCTCGACCTCCCCGCCGACATGCACCTGACCCCGATCACCGACGACCCGGCCGTCGCGCGCGAGTGGTTCGACCTGTTCGAGGGCGCCGGCCTCGACGGCGTCGTGTGCAAACCTGCGGACGCCCCGTACACCCCTGGCAAGCGCACGATGCTGAAGGTCAAGCACGTTCGAACCGCCGATGTGGTGGTAGCCGGCTGGCGGCCCTACAAGAACCCCGCGCCCGACGGCTCCGAGATGGTAGGCGCCCTGTTGCTCGGCCTGTACGACGACAACGGAATGCTGCACAACGTGGGCGCCGCCGGGTCGTTCACCAGGGACAACCGCCTGGCACTGGCGAAGGAACTCGCGGCGATCGAAATCGGCCCCGACGACGACCATCCCTGGCGATGGGCCGGGGATAGTCAACGTGTTCCCGGCATGCAGTCGCGCTGGACCGGCAAGAAGGACATGGGCTTCCACCCCATCCAGCCGATCCTCGTCGCGGAGGTCAAGTACGACCACATGCAAGGTGACCGCTTCCGACACGTGGCCTCGTTCGTCCGGTGGCGCCCGGACCGCGAGCCGAGTTCGTGCACGTACGACCAACTCGAGCAGCCGGTCAAGTTCGACGTGGCGGCGGTGCTGTCAGGCGAGGTGCGCTGATGGCCAAGGAGACGTTCCTCGAGGTGGCCGGTCGTGAGGTGCGCGTCTCCAACCCTGACAAGGTCTACTTCCCCGAGCCGGGCTACACCAAGCTCGACGTCGTCTCGTACTACGCAACCGTCGCGCCGTTCATGCTCCCGTACCTGATGGACCGGCCCACAGCATTGGAACGTTGGCCGGACGGTGTGCACCCGGGCGTGAAGATGGCCCAGCGCGGACGGCGGGTCGGCCCGGGCGAGGCGTTCTACCAGAAGCGCGTCCCGTCTCACGCCCCCGACTGGATCAAGAGTCACGAGATCTCGTTCCCCTCCGGACGCACCGCCGACGAGATCACCCCGACCGAGCAGGCAGTCATCGTGTGGTGCGCCAACCTGGGCACGATCGTCTTCCATCCGTGGGCGGTGACAGCGCCGGATGTCGAGCACCCCGACGAGCTGCGCCTCGATCTCGACCCGCAACCCGGCACGGATTTCCATGACGCGATCGCTGCCGCGGAGGTGCTGCGCGGCATCCTCGACGAACTCGGCATGCAGGGCTGGCCAAAGACCTCCGGAGGTCGCGGCCTGCACGTGTTCGTGCCGATCGAGCCGCGCTGGGACTTCATCGATGTGCGGCATGCCGCGATCGGCATCGGCCGCGAGATGGCCCGCCGAGCGCCCGAACTGGTGACGGTCGAATGGTGGAAGGAGAACCGCGGCGAGCGGATCTTCCTCGACTACAACCAAAACGCCCGCGACCGCACGATCGCCAGTGCCTTCTCCGTGCGGCCCCGTCCCCTCGCGCCGGTGTCCACTCCCCTGACCTGGGACGAGGTGCCCGAGACCGAACCGGGCGACTGGACCATCGCCACCGTTCCTCAGCGCCTGGCCGAGGTCGGAGATGTCCACGCCGACCGCTGGGGGCAGGCGTTCGACCTCACTCCCGCCTTGGAGTTGTATGACGGCGAGGAAATGGCCTACCCCCCGGACTATCCGAAGATGCCCGGGGAACCGAAACGGGTGCAACCCTCACGAAAACGCAGGTCAGAGGCATGATTTGGGCGTGTCGGCCTCCCGCACAGCGCTAACTCGCCTAATATCTTCTCAGAGGGAGACAGCACCTTCGGAGAGGACACCGACCACCATGACCACCACGAATGCCCACCTCCTGAAGGACCCGGACGCCCCCGGCGTCGTGCTCGATGACCTACTGCTGCAGTCGTGGGAGATCGCCCTGCGCGCCGAACGCAAGAGCGAGCGGACCATCGTCATCTACCTCACGCAGGCCCGTCTGTTCATGGACTACTGCGCGTCGCTGAACTCCCCGGCCCGCTTCGATCGGCGCAGCGTCGCCGCGTTCCTGGCTGCCGAGAACGCCCGCGGCATGGCCGGCAACACTGTGAAGACCCGGTTCCGCGGGCTGCACCGGCTGGCCGTCTGGCTGGCCGATGAGGGTGAGACCTCCGGCAACGTGATGAACGGACTGGCGCAGCCGAACGTGGAGGTCGACCCGCCGCCAGTGCTGACCGATGAGCAGCTCAAGGCACTGCTGAAGGCGTGCGAGGGCACCCGCTATTACGACCGTCGGGACATGGCGATCCTGCGACTGCTGATCGACACCGGGGCACGGGCGTCCGAGATCGCCAACCTGACGTTGTCGGATGTGAACCTGAAGACATCCGAGATCAGCGTGGTCGGCAAGGGCTCCCGGCTGCGGGTGGTGCCCTTCGGCGCACAGACCGCCCGCGCCCTCGACCGCTACCTGCGGGAGCGTCGCCAGCACCGCCATGCCGCCCACAGCGAGCGGCTGTGGATCGGGGAGCGCGGCCCGATGACCTACGACGGCATCGCCGACGCCCTGGAGGTCCGCGCCGAGGCGGCCGGGATCGACGGCTTCCACATGCACCTGCTGCGGCACACCCTGGCGCATCGCTGGCTGGCCGCGGGTGGTTCCGAACTCGGGTTGATGGATGTGGCGGGGTGGCGTAGCCGGGAGATGGTGGCCCGCTACGGCGCCGCCCAGCGTGCCGCGCGCGCTCAGGCCGAACACCGTCGTCTGAGCCTTGGGGATGACCTGTGAGGCCGTCTGCTGACGTCGCTGTGGCCCGCCTGGACGCCGCGAAGGTGGCACCGTCACTGACCTACCGATGCCCGAAGCGCTGCCGCCTGCTGCGCGTGTGGAGCGTTGACGGGGTCGTCCTGATCGCCGCGCCGCCGATCGGCCGGGTCACCGAGTCGATGCACGCCGCCGCCGCCGCGGCAGGTGCCCTCGATGTGGCCCCGGCCGGTAGCCCCGGCTGGGTGCGGTGGATACCCGACGATGTTCCGGCCCACCAGATGGCCGCGCACCCCGCAGGCGTCTGCCGTCACTACGGCGAGGGCCTGCTGCTGCCGACGTATGCCACGATTGCCACCACAGCGGCGGCCGGTGCCCGTCACCGGGATGTCGTGATCACCGGACCCACCTTCCTCGACGTCGTCGACGGCACCGCCGACACGCCGGGGGGAGCAGTCCCCCACCCGAAACCGCACAACGCATTTACAGTGGAGTAGTAGTCAGCCCTCGCTGAAGAGCGAAGACCGGATCTTCATGGCAACCGGACCGACCCGAAAGGGACGTCCCTGCCATGTCCGACGAACTCACCTCGCTGCGCAGCAGTATCGCAGCCAACCAGATGTGGGCCACGGTCACCAACCGCACCGCCGCCACTGAGCCAGCCCGACAAGCGTTCATGTCGCGCTTCGAACGCGAAGTCGACCCCGACGGAACTCTCGACCCGGCGCTGCGCGCCAAACTCGCCGACAACGCCCGTAGGGCCTACTTCCAGCGGCTGGCGCTGGAGAGCGCGAAGGTCCGTCGCGCGAAGAAGAAGCGTCGTCTGAACCGCGAGGCGATCGACACCTACTCGCGCATCGTCGCTGAGGCCGCGGAGGTCATCGAGGACGAAGGCGGCCGCATCGCATGAGCGTCCCTTGCGCGTTGTACCGCGTGCGTGATGACCGTAGCCGACTGTTGTACGTCGGCATCTCCGAGGCGCCACTCAGTCGGATGGCTGGGCATGACCGTAGTTCAGGGTGGGCGCACAAGGCTGCCGACATCAGTATCGAATGGCACCCCAGCCGCGACGATGCCCGCACCGCGGAGTCAGCGGCGATCCTGGCCGAAGACCCCATCCACAACATGAACCGTCCCGGCGGCGATCAAATGCGATGGGTGCGCTGGATCATCGCCCAGGACCGTGGCGTGCATGCCGACGATGTGACGACTGCCGAGGTCGAGCGCGTCGTGGACGACTTCTGTCGAACCCTGGCGCCCACTCGTCGCATCGGCCGCCACCTGAGCGGTGGTGCCGGATGAGAGCCGAACATGGGGCGGCCACCGCTGCGAACGGGGGAGATCGAAACGGTGGCGCTGAGGCAAGTGTAACCGCCACCGACGACAACGACGGCCAGGCCGCGCCGTACCAACTGCTCCCGCCACTGTCCGAGACCGAGTACGCCGCCCTGCGTGAGTCGATCCACGAGCACGGAGTTCGCGTGCCGATCGAGGTCGATGAGAACGGCAACATCCTTGACGGTCATCACCGTGCGGCGATCGCCGCGGAACTGGGGATCGACTGCCCGCAGGTGGTGGTGTCCAACTTGGACACCGAGACCGACAAGCGCACGGTGGCGCTGATGCTCAACCTGAGCAGACGCCACCTGACTCGCGAGCAGGTCCGCTCGGTGATCGCCGCGAGCATCACCGCCGACCCGCAACTGTCCGACCGTGAACATGCTCGCCGCTGCGGCTGCTCGCCGACCACGGTCGGCACCGTGCGGAAGGCGCTGGAAGTGTCCGAGTTGGACACTTCGATGTCACGGGCCGAAGCCGAGCAGCGCCTGGCGCGCATCCAGGTCTGGCTCGACCAGATGGGCGAGCACCTGCGGGTAATCACGGAGATGCTCACCTACTGCGGCGTGCCGCAGACCGTGGCTGACGAGATGGTGAGCCAAGTCGACCGTGACGTGCGCGGAATGGTGTGCGCCGGTCCCCCGTTCGACCAGGGCCTGGAACTGATCGCCAGGCGTTTCGATGACTTGCTGGACCTCGTGCCCGGACTCGCGGCAGGTGTCCGATGAGCGCCCCGACGATCACCTGCCGCTACGCGGATCGGCCCGGTTGGGCCGGTGCTTGCGGAGCGTTCAGCATCGAGCATCACGCCCACGCGGCCGCGCTCGGGCTGTGCTGCGTGGATGCGGCGTTCTATGACGTGGCCGACCAGCCGGCAGGTGGTGCCCAATGAACCCCAGCGAAACCCAGCTGCTCGGCGCGATGCTGCGTTGCACCACGGCGGCCGAGGTGCAGGAGATCATGTGGGTGATCCCCTCCGCGGCCTTCGAGCACCGGCTGGACCAAGCGATCTGGCAGGCCGCCATGGCCCTGGCCGACCACGGTGGGGCTGATCCTGCCCGCTGCGTGCAGGTGGTGGTCGCTGCCGGACTCTGGCCGCGGGATCTCCACCACGAGGTCACGCTGCGCGTCATCGAGGCGATCGAGGTCGGACGGTTCGACTCCCACGAATGGCGCACACCGGCCGTGGACGTGCTCACCGGCTACGCACGGCGGGTGACCGCCTCCCGGCTGGCCCTGCTGGCCACCGGGTTGGGCTCGGCGCGGCCGCGCGAGATCGACCGGGACCTGTTCGCCATCGCCGAGTTCGTCGGCCACGTCGTGGGCTGGATCAACCACATCGAGCGCCCCCGTCAGGTGGTGGCGGCATGAGAGAGTACGACGACCTCGCAGACACCTTCGCCCAAATGGGCGGCGCACCAGTGGATGACGAACCGCCGTTCGATCGCGACGACAATGGCGAGCGGCGCCCACCGCTGGAAGTCACCAACGCATCCGTCGCGGCCAAACAACTGCGGGCCAAACTCGGCACCGGACCCACATCCGGGGTATTCGCCCGCGCCGGGGAACTCGTGTTCACCCCGCATATCAACGAGGCCGGATACCAGCCTCTACACCTCGAGGACGACCACAACCACGACAGTGAGGTGCAGATCCGGGCCATGACCGGGATCAGGCTGGCCGCTGAACTCGATCACCGATACGACGTGTTCCGCTTCGACAAGGAAGGCAGGGCAGTCCCGGCGCTCGCCCCGCTGACAGTGACCACCCGGCTGGTCGCCGCACCCGACAACTCCCCGAAGGTGCGACCGCTGACATCGGTCACGAGGGCGCCGTTCGTGCGACCGGACTGGAGCATCTGCACGAAGCCGGGATACGACCGCGCCACACAAGTGCTCTACCTGCCACGAGGCCCGCAGCGCATAACGGTCAGCAGTCGACCAAGCGGCCACGACCTCGACCAGGCCGTGCAACTGCTGATGCTGATGGTCGGGGACTTCCCGTGGAACTCCCCCGACGACCGGGCCAACTACCTCGCGGCGATGATCTGGCCGGTGATCGCGCAGACCCACAACGAAGCGCTGCCCGCGCTGATGATCAACGCACATCAGCCTGGGAGTGGAAAGACCCTGCTCGGGTCGATCCTGACGCACCTGTATGACGGCACGATGCGCTCCGAATGGCCCACCAGCAAAGACGAGCAGGAGAAGGATCTCGCAGCGATCTTCGCGGCGAACACGGGCGGGATCGTGTTGTACGACAACATCAAGGGCACCCTGCGCTCCGGGGTGCTCGAAGGACTGTTGACCACCCGGCGAACATCGTTTCGCAGGCTCGGAACCAACGATGAGCGCATCCCGATCAACAACGACAGGCTGATCGTGTTCACGGGCAACAACATCGGCATCGCCGGGGATCTGTCCCGCCGCGTCGTGTGGGCCAGCATCGACCCCCAGATGCCCGACCCGGAAACCCGCAGCGGATTCAGCATCCCCGGCGATCTTGGGGCGTGGGTAGTCAGCAACCGGCACCGTGTCGTGGGGGCGATACTCACCCTCGTGTCGCACTGGGTGGCCGAAGGGCGGCCCATGACCAGCAGCAGGACCGACTCGTTCGCCAGCAGCATCGACACCGCACAGGGGATCCTGAGCGCCGCCGGCATCCCCGGCACGGTCGGGGCCGCCAGTGCGATCCCAGTGGCCGCCCTGGACGAGCAGGACGAATGGTCTGGATGGCTGGAAGCGCTGCACGGCGTCTACGGCGACAACGTGTTCCGTGCCGGTGAACTGCTGGCGATGCTCAACCGGGCGCGGGCCAGCGAGATGAACCCCATGGAACGCCACGCGTGGGAGCAGCTGCCCGAAGAAGTCGCCGTGCGCTGGGACGAGCGCTCGGGCATGACTTCCCGATCACTCGGAATGTTCCTGAAGAACCGCAACGGGCGCTACTTCGGTGACTTCGCGGTGCGCCTGATTCAGGACCAGCGCAACGGCAACGGCTACCAGATCAGCAAATATGCGGGGCCACAGTGACCAAGATCATCGGTGGGACTGTGGGACTAGGTGGGACTAATTACGCCCCAGAGAGCAAATCAATTTCTTACGTCAGTAGACGCAAATACGCGTCGGAGCCCGGGCCGGATCTAGTCCCCGTAGTCCCACAGTCCCACCGCCACGGCCAGCCATCTGTGCGACAACGCCGGACCGCAGGAACACCCAACCCAAGGAGGACACCGCAATGACCGCCATGGCCGACCAGCTCGGCGCCGCCGCCCGCACCTCGGGGCGGATCCAACGCAGCCTGTCGCACTACCTGACCTCCCAGCCCGGCACCCAGGCGGTCCCCGGCGGGCCGCCGGTGCTGACCCGCTGGGCCGAGGCCGACCCGATCGACGGCTGCCGCCACGTCGCCAGCCCGACCGCACTGGTCGGACTGCTCCACGCCCCCGGCCTGATGTTCTGCCCGCCGTGCGCGCTGGCCGCCGAGGCCCGGCACATCAAACGCCACCCGCACACCTGCGACGGATGCCGCGCCCACTCCCCGGTGCTGCACCCGTGCGCCGGTCTGGCCGGACCGCTGCTGACCGTCACCGGGCACCTGTGCCCGACCTGCCTCGACGACAAGGAGACCCGGCCATGAGCATCGCCACCACGGCCGTCTATGCCGCTGCCGGCTTCCTCGCCGCGCACTACGGGTGGCAGATCTTCGCTGCCACGATCAACCGACACCGGAGGTCGCGATGACCGTCAACGACCGCACCCGCTGGCGCACCGTCGTCGGCACCGCCATGGCCACGGAGACCACCCGCGAGCAGGTCCTCGCGGCGATCCACGCCGGGGAACTACCCGCCATCGACATCGGTGGAGGCGCGCTGCGGATCTCCGTGGTGGCCGCGACCGCATGGGTCACCGGGCAACCACCGGCACCACCGGCCACCACCGTGACCACCCGTGCCTACGACCGGAGACACCCGTGACCCCGAACCGCGGACCAGTCAACAAGTGCAGCGTCAAGGGCTGCGTGTGGATCGGGCACTGGCCCGCAGGCGGCACCTGCCCGCAGCACCGCGAGGACGACCGCATCGACCAGTTCCTGACCCCCGACGAGAACGGGAGGAGGTGACGTGCCAAGACGCAACTACACCCGTGACCGCAGACGAACCCCGCACGACGAAACGTACGTCGTGTTCCTGAAACGCAAGATCTCAGATGAACGGAGAAGCAAGTGGAAAGACCAGCCGAGTACTACAGCCCCGACGACCCAACCATCGCCCCGCAACTGAGCGGCGCCGACCTCAAGCGCATGACCCCGGAGCAGATCGTCAAGGCCGACGAACTGCAGCAATTCGCCGTCCTGCGCTCCGGGCGCGACCCGCTGCCGATGGAACGGGCAGGTGAACGCCTCGCCCGCCCCGACGAGGTCGCAGCGGCGGCCAGAGCCGCGAAGGCCGCGGAGAACAAAGCCAAGCAAGACCGACTCATCGACGCCAAGAAAGAAGGAATCCTCTGATGATGACCGACTCCGAAGCACTGACCCGTAGAACATCCCAGGCGATGCGCGCCGAGTTGCTCGTCCCCACCGCCGACAAGGCACTCGCCAAGCGCGTGACCGAGTTCCTCGACCTGCGTAAGCGGGCCACCGCCGCCGCCTCGATCGCCACCAGCGCCGAGGATCTGCTGCGGGTGGCCGAGTCCGCTGACCGGCAGGCAGCCGCCGAGGCTGTGCTGGCCGGCAACAACGCCGCCGATGTCGGCACGCCGCACCAGGACGAGGCGAAGGCGAAGGTGGCCGCCGCCGACGTCGAGTTCACCGCGTTGTCCGACGCGCTTGAGGCGACGTGGGCCGAGTTGCGCCCGGACTACCGCACCGCCTCGCAGGCCGAGGAGGACGCCGCCCGCACCGAACTGGCGGCACGGCGTACCGAGGTGGAGGCGGCATTAGATGCCGCCATGAAGGCGTTGGGTGAGTGGCGCGCCACCGCCCGCAGGGTCGTCTACTTCCACGACGTGCGTGTTGACGGTCGCTTCAACTACAGCCCCGCCGCACCGATCGGCATCCGTGGCATGTTCATCGACCGGAGCAGTCTCGACTCCAGTGATGTGCGTCGGGAGATCCAGTCGGTGCATGACCTGCTCGATCCGCCCGTGCGTCGGGTGGCCGAGCCGCCGCAGCACGTCAGCGCCAAGGCCCCGGCTCGCGTGCGCTGATGAACCACGGCATCGGTGATCCATCGCGGACCTCGCGTGTGTCCGCACACCGATGCCTGCCGCCGGGCGGCGCGCATTCTGTTCGCGGTCTCACGACCGGCGACGTCGCCCACCGTCGGTGGCCCTGGCGCTTGGGTGGCGTCAGGGTCACCGGCACCCCTGGCCACCACCGGGTCCCCGGTAGGAGTCGGCGCGCCGAGGTCCGCGCCGAATCTCTACCCCCGAGATACCCAGGGATCAATTCCGGCCCCCAGAAGCCCCCTCAGAGTCCCGTAACACACACCTACGACAAGGAAGTGAGGCACCGATGCCCCGACCCAACATGCGCCGCCGAGTGGACGCGGCGATCAAGGCCGCCGACCACTTGCACGACAAGGACGCCGCCGCCATCCAACTGCTGCGCGCCCTGGCCGACGCCCTGGACGCGGCGTACGACGAGGACAACGGCGGCAGCGTCTACCGCAAGTACGCGGGATGGATGAGTCCGCACATCATGAACGCGATGAGGGCGCTCGGGCTGACCGCAGACTCCGGCCCGAAGGCCGGTTTCGTCGCCCCGGAGAAGCCGAACGCGCTGACCGAGCTGCGGGCGCGACGGTTCCAGCGGCACGCGCAAGGGGGCGGCGATGTCGGATAACCGGATGGGCGGCTGGCGCAGTGTGCGGCTGCGCCGCCTCGTCATCGAGGCCTATGGCACGGTGTGTCACCTGTGCGGCCGGGAGATCGACGGCACGGTCAGCGTTGACCATGTGATCCCGCGCAGCCAAGGCGGCACCGACGACATCGAGAACTTGCGCCCCGCCTGTCAGCGCTGCAATTCCAAGCGCGGCAACAAGCCCCTGTTCAGGAAGCCGCTGAAGCCGCTGAAGACCACTGTCGAGTGGTGAGACCCCGGCGGTGGCTCTACCGACTGCAGCCGAGCAGGTCACGCTCCTGCAGCCATTCGGCGGCCGCCAGCAACTCGAAGGCGGTGATCGTGCCGGTCAAGGTCGGCGCGTCGAGTCCACGGCCGCGTGCTTCGGCCAGATCGTCGCGGACCTGGCGCATGCCGTCGCTGATCTCGGCGGCCAGGTCCTCGGTGATGGGGGTAGTGTGCGACATTGCTGCGGCTCCTTTCAGCCGTAGAGTCCCTGGCCGTTGGCGCGGCGCGAGGGACACCTTCAGTGGTGGGTCATCCTATGCACACCCGACGACACCGGGGCCAGGTGAACAACCACGATGATGAAGAACACGGTCTCCGTGGAGAACACCACCGCTGGTGGTGACCGCACCCGATCCGCCACCAGAGGTGTTCGTCCTCGTCGTCCGGATTGTCAGATTCTGACACTCGCGTGCGGCAGAAGGATATGGCTGCCATCTCTGGCGTCCCACGGTCGGCGATCGCTGAGGCCGCATGATGGAGAACTCGGTCTCCGTGGAGCAGATCACCACCGTGTATGGCCGTGGCCGTCGATGAACTCGCCGGAATAACACCCCCCTCAGCGCTACCCCTCGCCCCCCATAGCGCACAGCGCTTCCCCGTAGATACTCCGAAGATGCCCGGCGAGCCGAAACGGGTGCAGCCGAGCCGCGCGCGGGACTGAATCAGGTGAACAGCAAGGCTAGACGGTCGTAGCACGAGGTGCGACACTGGGGGCATGTCCACAACCATCAGCCAGAGAGAACTTCGCAACTCCAGCGGTGACATCATGCGCCGATTGGAGGCTGGAGAGACGTTCATCGTGACCCGAGCGGGCAAGCCCGTTGGCGAACTGGGTCCCGTCCGACGCCAGCATTTCGTCAGTTCCCAGTTTGTGGCTGACGTATTCCATGGTGCGCCAAGTATCGACCCCGATCGGCTTCGGAGGGATCTCGACGCGGTCGCGGATCCTGGACTCGACCGCCGTGCCTGAGCAGCGTCCCGCGAGGGGAATACTCGACATGTCCGTTGTCATCGACCTTGAACGGATCGATCCGCGGACACTCCCTATAGAGGTTGCGGTCACGGCCATCACCATGGCGGAACTCGCGGCCGGCCCCCACGCCACCACAGACCCCGCAGAGAAGGCTCGTCGCCAGGACCGCCTTCAACGCGCGGAGGCGGCCTTCGATGCCCTCGCGTTCGACACGGCCGCCGCCCGCGCCTACGGACTGATGTACGCGGCTGTGATGGCTCAGGGACGCAAAGCACGGGGTGCTCGGGCGGTAGATCTGCTCATTGCGGCTGTGGCGGCGGCGCGCGGCATCCCGCTGGTGACGCGCAACCCCGAGGACTTCACGGGGCTCGCGGGCCTTGTCACCGTTATCGAGGTATAGGCACCAGGATTCGCTGGAGTCTGCTGCCACAACCACCATCGTGCGCGAGAAACCGATCATGGGTCTCCTTCACCGAATGTCGGGACGTGCAGCCCCATAGATGGACCGTCCACCACCACGCGCAGCCACTGACCCGTGAGACCAACCCGCCCCGCCGATACGCGGGGCTAGCAGCCTCCGGTGCCTTGCGTCGCGTGGAATTCGCGCAGGACATCACACAGCGAGTCAATCCGGCACGTCGACGAGTGCGGGCGCCGCTGCCAGCAGTCCCGCGCCGAGGCTGGCGGCCATAGCCGCCGCCATCAAGTCGGTCGGCCGGCGCCGGTCCGCACCTGGCTGCTCCTACCGGACCCGCCAGGTGCGTGTCCAGGTCTTGGTGAAGTGGTCGGGTGCGCTGGAGGCGATCCGCACCCGGATGCGGGTCTTGCGCGGTGTGTTTCGGGTCCGCACGACGACCCGCTTCTTCGTCGCCTTCACCGTCACGGTCTTGCCCGCCTTCTTCGGCAGCACCTTCACCGTCACGCGGGCCTGCTGACCCGAACCGACGGTGATCCTGCGCACCAGTCTGGTGCGCGCCGTGGCGTTGACCTTCCGCGTCCTCGTGCGGGCCTTGACATTCAGCGTGGCCCTGGGGCGGCCGTACAGGACGTACGCGTGGCGGCGGTCGCCGACGAGCAGATCCGCGTAGCCGTCGCGGTTGATGTCCCCGGGCCCTGCCACCGGCTTGCGTGCGCCCTTGATGCGCAGTGCCCGGTTGCCGGGGTGGCTCAGGGCGACAGTGCGTGCGGTGCCGCCGAACACCAGGTACGCTCCACCGAAGGTTCCGAGCAGCAGGTCGTCATAGCCGTCGGCGTCGACGTCTCCGGTGCCGGCGAGCTCGTCGCCAACTTGTGCGATGCCGTCGATGCGGAACCCGCGGCTGCCCAAGGTTCGCAGATCCAGGGGCCTGCCGTCACCACCGAACACCACGTACACCGAACCGGCGCCATGATCCTCGCCCCACGCGCCTAGGAGCAGGTCGTCGACACCGTCGGCGTTGACGTCCCCGGCGCCGGCCACGGACACCCCGAGCTGGCCGTACCGCTGGGCGCCGTCAATGCGGAATCCCCGGTCCCCCAGATCCGCGAGGTCGACGTCTGCGGTGGTCCCGCCCCACACCACGTAGACGGATCCGGAACCGTCGACGCCGTTGTGATCTGCGGCTATGGCCCCGAGCAGCAGGTCGTCGATCCCGTCCGCGTCGACATCCACCGCCCCGGCAACCGAGTCGCCGAGCCAGTCGTTGGGTGCCGCCCCGTCGATGCGGAACCCGCGGTTGCCGAGGGCGGCGAGGTCCAGCGGGTCCGTGCTCCCACCGAACACGACGTAGGCGGATCCGGAGCGTTCGCGGTCGTTGTTCTCCGCGTTTCGCGCGCCGAGGACGATGTCGTCATACCCATCACGGTTGACGTCGCCGGCCCCGGCCACGGACCACCCGAGGCCGTCCCCGGTGGCGGCCCCGTCGATGCGGAAGCCCCGGGAGCCGAGATCGGCGAGGTCGACGTCGCCTGGGGCGGCGCCCCCACGCACCACGTACGCGGCACCGCTGATGAACCGGCTGTTCTGGGTCGCGGAGGGAACGCCGATCACCAGGTCGTCGTAGCCGTCACCGTCGATGTCCCCGGCGCCGTCCACCGATGAGGTGCCCCAGCCATCCTCGGGAGACGCCGTGGTGATGCGGAATCCCCGGTCGCCCAGGGCGCCGAGGTCGACCGGTCCGGTCACACCCCCGAAGACCACGTTCAAGGTGCCCGACTGCGCCCTGCCGTAGTACTCGATGGGCGCTTCGCCCACGAGCAGGTCGTCGACGCCGTCACCGTTGACGTCCCCAACACGGGTCACCTCCCTGGCAGAATCGGGAACCGTGCCATCGATGCGGATGTCGAACGCGGTACGCATGGTGATATCCGCTAGGTCGGCCTGACCCGGTGGAGCTACCAACAGCCCGGCGGCCAGCGCCGCCCCGACCGCTGGTGCCAGTCTGCTCACGCCTCGGTTCGCCATGATCCCTCCTACCGCATCCGCCAGGTGCGGACCCAGGTGGTGGTCAAGTGGCCGGGACCGTGCGAGACGATCCGCACCCGAACCCGAATCTTCTTCCGTAGCTTCTTCGGGGCTTTCTTGGTGCGCACCTCCACCCGGCGCTTGGTCTGCTTGACCTTCACCTTCTTGCCTGCCTTCTTCGGCTCCACGGTCACCGTCGTGCGGGCCGCCTGGCCCTCGCCCACGGTTATGCGCCGGACGATCCTGGTCCGACCGGTCCGGCGGATCTTCGTCGCCTTCTTCCGGGCCGTGACCCGCAATGTCGTCGGTGGCCCGCCGAACGTGACGAACAGACGCTTGGAGCGGTAGCTGCTCAAGGCGATGAGGTCTGCGTGGCCGTCACCGTTCACATCGCCGCCGGCGGCCTTCCACCCGGTCCCGTCGAGTCGGACCTTGCGGTCCCCGATTGTGGCGGGCGACGAACTGCCGAACACCATCCGGTCGTCTACACCGCGGGGCTCGGTCACGAGCAGGTCGTTGACTCCGTCGCCGTCGACATCTCCAGGCACGCCGGCCGCCAGCCCTGCCAGCGTCACTGCCCGCTCACCCGGATTCTGCAGGTCCAGCGCTCCCGTCCTCCCACCGAAGACCACGTACGAGATGTATGCATTCCCGAACCGTGCCTGCCACCCGAGGACCAGGTCGTCGACGCCGTCGCCGTTAACGTCCCCGGCGCCGGCCACGGACCCGAGGTAGACGTAGGGCGCGGCGCCGTCGATGCGGAACCCGCGATCGCCCAGGTCGGCCAGGTCCACGTCGGAAGTCGGCCCACCGAGCACAATGGCGGAGTCGGAAGCGTAAGGTACGCTGCTGCTCGCACTCGGCGACTTGAAGACCAGGTCGTCGAAGCCGTCGCGGTTGATGTCCCCCGCAGCGGCTTGGATGGGCAGGTACGAGTTCGAGCCGTCGGTGTTGCTGATCCGGAAACCCCGACTTCCCAGTTCCGCCAGGTCCACAGGGGTGGAGCTGGGCCCACCGAGCACCACGTAGCGTGTCGTCGTTCCTGTGCCTTCGATGCTTGTGGGGGCTCGCCAACTGCTGAGCAGGACGTCGTCGAACCCGTCGCCGTTGACATCGCCGGCCCCGTCCACCACGGTCCCGATGCGGTCGGATCCGGTGGCGCCGTCGATTCGGAACCCGCGATCCCCGAGGTCCGCCAGGTCGACCGGGTCGGTGTCCGGGCCCCCGAACACCACGTAGGCCGAGCCGGAGTACACCCGGTTGTTGTTCGCCGAGCCCGGAGCGCCGATCAGCACGTCGTCGTACCCGTCGCCGTTGACGTCCCCGGCGGCCGCTACACCGCTGCCGGTGTTGGTGTACTTGTCGGCGCCGTTGATGCGGAACCCGCTGGAGCCCAGGGCCGTCACGTCGACCGGGTCGGTCCCGCCACCGAAGACCACGTACGCCGCACCCGACCACACGCCCACGCCGTTGTCAGTGCCCGGCGTCCCCAGGACCATGTCGTCGAACCCATCGCCGTTGACGTCCCCAGCCCCGGAGTACGTCACAGCCGGCGTCGAGTCCGAGACCGGGGTCGCATCGCCCACGCGGATCAGGAATCCGTCGTGCAGCTCGGTATCCGGCACGTCGGCGAGTGCGGGCGCTGCTGCCAGCAGCCCCGCGCCGAGGCCGGCCGCCGCAGCCGTCGCGACCAACGTGGTCAGGCATCGTCGGTTCGACATAACTCCTCCCCGCGGCGCAGGAGGGGCCGCTGCCCCGTTCAGCGCCACCTCCAGGCTACGCCCGCCCGCTCCCTGCTGGGCGCCGGCAACCGGATCGTGACCCGTGCACCGTCACACCGTGACGGGCCACGACGACCTTGGTGCGCTTCACGGCTGCCTGCCCCGCCCGGTGAGTACACCCCTGTCGGGGTGGTGGAGGCGTAGTCTGAAGGTGTAGCCGACGAGGGGTGGGGGTCTGCACCCGTGGAGCGGATGTCTGGCTCCTTCCCCGGGGGGTGGGTCATGTCCATGACGAGGGCTTCGGTGGCGATGCTGGCCGGCCTGGCGGTGGCTGGGTCGACTCTGATGGCCCCAGGCGTGATCGCTTCGCCTGTCGAGGGCCGCGCCGTGAACTGGGGGACCAACCCTGCCAGGGACAGCAGCACGAAGCGGTTCTGGCGGGTGCCGGTGGCCGTGGACACCTCCGGGGTGCTGGCCGGGAAGACAGTCACAGGCATCGCTGGCGGGTCACGGTTCTCGTGTGCGGTGGCCGACGGACAGGTGTACTGCTGGGGCCGCAACTGGGGCGGTCAATTGGGCGATGGCAGCAAGACTGGGAGGCGCGTGCCGGTGGCGGTCGACGCCTCCGGGGTGCTCGCCGGGAAGACAGTCACCGCTATCGCTGCCGGCGACAGTCACTCGTGTGTGGTGGCAGACGGACAGGTGTACTGCTGGGGCGGCAACTGGGGCGGTCAATTGGGCGATGGCAGCACCACTGAGAGGCTCGTGCCGGTGGCGGTGGACACCTCCGGGGTGCTCGCCGGGAAAACGGTGACTGGGATCAGCGCAGGCGGTTCTCACACATGTGCGGTGGCTGACGGCCGGGCCTATTGCTGGGGAAAGAAGCTCTACGGACAGTGGGGCTCAGACTTGACGGGTCCGCTGGGCAACGACAGCACCACCAGTTCGAGCGTTCCGGTGGCAGTGGACACCTCCGGGGTGCTCGCCGGGAAGACGGTCACGTCCATCGCCACAGGGCATTTCCACACGTGTGCCGTGGCCGACGGACAGGCGTACTGCTGGGGAGGGAACTACTTTGGACAGTTGGGGGACGGCACCACCACCAGTGCCCTTGTTCCGGTGTCCGTGGACGCTTCCGCGGTGCTGGCCGGAAGGACGGTCACGTCCATCGCCACAGGGCATTTTCACACGTGTGCCGTGGCCGACGGCCGGGCCTACTGCTGGGGAGACAGAGACTACGGACAGTTGGGCACCAACCGCCCTACCGGCTCGATCGGCGACCGTGACATTTCCAGGGTGCCGGTCGCGGTCGGATCCGGGGTGCTGGCCGGAAAGACGGTCACCGCAGTCACAGCCGCAGGCGGGTTCTCGTGTGCGGTCGCTGACGGTCAGGCGTACTGCTGGGGAAGGAATGACAGCGGACAGTTGGGTAACAACAGCACCAAGAAGTCGAGGGTGCCAGTCGCAGTGAGTACCGCGGGACTCCTACACCACACGTCGGTCGTCGCCATGGCCTCCAGCCTCCATACTCACACGTTGGCCATCGTGGTGCCGATGACATCGGTCCCGCAGCCGCCAACGGCGCCGCGGGGTATCAAGGTGGTCGTGAAGAAGCGCAAGGTGAAGATCACCTGGAAGCCGCTGAACGCCGCGACGTCCTACCGCGTGCGGATCTCCAAACCGGACGGCACCAAGTTCGAGAAGTGGAAGACCAACAACACGCGGGTGTTCAAAACCAAAGTCCGGAAGGGCGAGAAGTACCGCTTCCAAGTCGCCGCGGTCGGTGTCGGCGGGCGAGGGCCGACCGCCACCAAACGATTCAAAGCCAGGTGAGCCAGGCCCGGGCTGCACCCGACGGATTCGCCGGAATATCTTGTCGCACAGCGCACCCCGTCCCCCTCACGACGCACACCGTCAGCCCGTGAACAGTCCGAAGATGCCCGGCGAACCTCTTAGGGTCCAGCCCTCACGCAAGGCCAGGTCTGAGGGGTAACTGCGAGGCGCCGGGGCGATGCATGGCGTAGGTTCGCCGGAACATCGTTGGTTGCGGGGTCCTGCCCCGCCCGGTGAGTACACCCCTGTCGGGGTGGTGGAGGCGTAGTCTGAAGGTGTAGCCGACGAGGGGTGGGGGTCTGCACCCGTGGAGCGGATGTCTGGCTCCTTCCCCGGGGGGTGGGTCATGTCCATGACGAGGGCTTCGGTGGCGATGCTGGCCGGCCTGGCGGTGGCTGGGTCGACTCTGATGGCCCCAGGCGTGATCGCTTCGCCTGTCGAGGGCCGCGCCGTGAACTGGGGGACCAACCCTGCCAGGGACAGCAGCACGAAGCGGTTCTGGCGGGTGCCGGTGGCCGTGGACACCTCCGGGGTGCTGGCCGGGAAGACAGTCACAGGCATCGCTGGCGGGTCACGGTTCTCGTGTGCGGTGGCCGACGGACAGGTGTACTGCTGGGGCCGCAACTGGGGCGGTCAATTGGGCGATGGCAGCAAGACTGGGAGGCGCGTGCCGGTGGCGGTCGACGCCTCCGGGGTGCTCGCCGGGAAGACAGTCACCGCTATCGCTGCCGGCGACAGTCACTCGTGTGTGGTGGCAGACGGACAGGTGTACTGCTGGGGCGGCAACTGGGGCGGTCAATTGGGCGATGGCAGCACCACTGAGAGGCTCGTGCCGGTGGCGGTGGACACCTCCGGGGTGCTCGCCGGGAAAACGGTGACTGGGATCAGCGCAGGCGGTTCTCACACATGTGCGGTGGCTGACGGCCGGGCCTATTGCTGGGGAAAGAAGCTCTACGGACAGTGGGGCTCAGACTTGACGGGTCCGCTGGGCAACGACAGCACCACCAGTTCGAGCGTTCCGGTGGCAGTGGACACCTCCGGGGTGCTCGCCGGGAAGACGGTCACGTCCATCGCCACAGGGCATTTCCACACGTGTGCCGTGGCCGACGGACAGGCGTACTGCTGGGGAGGGAACTACTTTGGACAGTTGGGGGACGGCACCACCACCAGTGCCCTTGTTCCGGTGTCCGTGGACGCTTCCGCGGTGCTGGCCGGAAGGACGGTCACGTCCATCGCCACAGGGCATTTTCACACGTGTGCCGTGGCCGACGGCCGGGCCTACTGCTGGGGAGACAGAGACTACGGACAGTTGGGCACCAACCGCCCTACCGGCTCGATCGGCGACCGTGACATTTCCAGGGTGCCGGTCGCGGTCGGATCCGGGGTGCTGGCCGGAAAGACGGTCACCGCAGTCACAGCCGCAGGCGGGTTCTCGTGTGCGGTCGCTGACGGTCAGGCGTACTGCTGGGGAAGGAATGACAGCGGACAGTTGGGTAACAACAGCACCAAGAAGTCGAGGGTGCCAGTCGCAGTGAGTACCGCGGGACTCCTACACCACACGTCGGTCGTCGCCATGGCCTCCAGCCTCCATACTCACACGTTGGCCATCGTGGTGCCGATGACATCGGTCCCGCAGCCGCCAACGGCGCCGCGGGGTATCAAGGTGGTCGTGAAGAAGCGCAAGGTGAAGATCACCTGGAAGCCGCTGAACGCCGCGACGTCCTACCGCGTGCGGATCTCCAAACCGGACGGCACCAAGTTCGAGAAGTGGAAGACCAACAACACGCGGGTGTTCAAAACCAAAGTCCGGAAGGGCGAGAAGTACCGCTTCCAAGTCGCCGCGGTCGGTGTCGGCGGGCGAGGGCCGACCGCCACCAAACGATTCAAAGCCAGGTGAGCCAGGCCCGGGCTGCACCCGACGGATTCGCCGGAATATCTTGTCGCACAGCGCACCCCGTCCCCCTCACGACGCACACCGTCAGCCCGTGAACAGTCCGAAGATGCCCGGCGAACCGAAACGGGTGCAGCCGGGCCGGGCACGGGACTGAGTGATGCTGGGGGTTCCTCCGGACCGTGGGATCAACTCGTCAGTCGGTGCGGTAGATGTCCGAACGGGGACCGACCGCAAGCACGGTGACAGTCATGGCGTCCTCGTCGATCCGGTACAGGACGCGATAGGTTCCGCGACGGGCACTGTGTCTGTCGCCCAGGGGTGGCATGAGTTGCTTGCCCACCCGCTGTGGGTTGTCCAGCAGCGGCCCGGTGATGAACTCATGGGCCGCAAACGCGATCGACTCGGGAAGCTTCTCGGCGAGTTGCCTGCGTGCCGTGGAGGTGATCAGTAGTCGGTACACACCGGCCGTCACTGCGGCTTTCGGCGCGACTCCATGGCCGCAGCCAGGTCGTCGGCCGACTCCATCCGGCCATCAGCGAGATCCGCCTCTGAAGAGGCCAGTTGTGCGATCAGGTCGGGGTCAGCAAGAACTGCGATGGTCTCCTCCAGTCGCTGCAGATCATCAGGGGCTAGCAGAACCGCCGAAGGATGGCCGTGCACAGTGACGACCACTCTCTCGTGCTGAGTGCTGACCCTGCTGATCAGCTCGGAAAGGTGGGCCTTCACTTCTGCAAGGGGCAGACTTGTCATGGTCACAAGTATGACCAATTACACCCGGATCTGACAACAAGCCTTTCTGCCCCAGCCGCACAGATGGGCGCGGGTACGTCCTCGCCACGGAGCGTCTTGTCGCGGCAACGTCGCCCATCACGAGCCGCTGGCACCTGCGACGACACAGCCTGACCCGCACCCCCGCCTCACGCTCGCACCCCCGCGGGAGATTCGCCACAACATCTTGTCGCACAGCGCACCCCACTCCCCCTCACAACGCACACCGTCACCCCGTAGACACTGGCGAAGATGCCCGGCGAACCGAAACGGGTGCAGCCGAGCCGGAATGCCAAGTCGGACAGGTAGGTGCCGCTCGCCTGGGGATGGACTGGGCGATCTTGCCCGGATGTCATAGAAGCGAGTCTGGGCGGTGGGCAGAAGATCGCGGGAGCTGCCGGGTTACCGACTGGCGATCTGTCGCAAGACCTTATGTGCCTGTCCACGGACGTATGCTGGAGGTGTAGCCGACGGGGTGGGTCGGCACCCGGCGAGCGGATGCTTGGCACCGTCCCAGGTGGGGACGTGTCATGTTTGCAAAGAAGACCTCGATGGCTGCTTTGGCCGGTATCGCGCTGGCCGGGTCGATGTTGGTGGCTCCGGGGGTGGGTGCCTCACCTACCACAGGCCACGCCGCTGCCTGGGGCGCCAACGGCAATGGGCAGTTGGGTGACAACTCCACCACCAACTCAAGCGTGCCGGTGGCGGTCAACATCGGCGGGGCACTGGCCGGCAAGACGGTCACCGCGATCAGCGCCGGGCTCTCCCATTCGTGCGTGGTGGCCGACGGCCAGGCCTACTGCTGGGGCGACAACACCTTCGGGCAGTTGGGCAACAACTCCACCACCGACTCGAAGGTCCCGGTCGCGGTGAACACCACCGGGGCACTGTCTGGCAAGACGGTCAGCGCCATCAGCGCCGGACGCCACCACACGTGTACGGTGGCCGACGGCCAGGCCTACTGCTGGGGCTACAACGG